>ENA-OQBU01000003-OQBU01000003.1-human-gut-metagenome-genome-assembly--contig:-NODE-3-length-112936-cov-5.014990_pt1 | contig 112936 bp, 129 predicted proteins | sample MGYA00242492_ERZ504566 | MGnify/ENA primary metagenome ERZ504566 (study PRJEB26092, sample SAMD00036261) | human gut metagenome | host: Homo sapiens | study: EMG produced TPA metagenomics assembly of...
CGTGTTGCGCCAGGCTGGCTTTGCACGCATCACGGGCCTGTTTCTCGTCTTCTATCTGCTGTGCTCGACGGCCGTCTGGCTGTCCGAGCCCACGACCCTTACGTTTTGGCGACGGCCTCTGGTTTTAGCTTTGAGACCGTATCGACCATCGGCTTTTGGCGATATCCCCGGCCGAGACGCCGGTTGCCCGCGCTATCACTGTCGTTTTTGAGCGTCATCAGCATCTTCTACATCGCCATGCTCACGGGCGTGGCGGTGAACTACTGCAATACGCTCATCAAGATGCGCCAAAAGGACACCATGGCGCGCTTTATGGACGATCTTGAGCATTTGGAAGAGCTCGATCGTGACGAGCTTGCCGACCTATCGCGCCGTGTGCGCGAATATCGCCGACGCCAACGCTAGAACGGGCGCCGCGCGTCACGATGAGGGGGACTAAATATGAATATCACGGTATACCTGGGCGCCAGCGTTGGTAACGACCCAGCATTTTTGCCTGCGGTGCAAGAGCTGGGCAACTGGATTGGCTCCAACGGGCACGCGCTGGTATACGGCGGGTCCAAATCGGGCCTGATGGGTGCGCTCGCCGATAGCGTACTCGATGCCGGTGGACACGTGACGGGCGTGGAGCCGAGCTTTTTTATCGAGGCCGAGTTTCAGCACGATGGCATCGACGACCTCATCGTGACGAGCGACATGGCCGAGCGCAAGGCCAAGATGATTGAGCTCGGTGACGCGTTCATCGCCTTTCCCGGTGGGACGGGTACGCTCGAGGAGATTGCCGAGGTCATGTCGGCCGTGTCGCTGGGGCATCTGAGTGCGCCGTGCATCCTGTATAACCTGGACGGTTACTACAACGACCTCAAGGCGCTGCTCGGACACATGATTGATAAGGCTTATCGAGCCCGCAGCGCCAGCACGGCATCTACTTTGCCGACGATTTGCGCGAGATTGCCTCGATTATTACCGGATAAGTCTTGAGCCTGCCCCACTATGACTCCCAATGGTGCCGTTTGCGGCGCAGATGGTTGGCTCGTTCGGGCAACGCTCGCTCTACAATAAAACGTATCTTTGTCGATTTTGACCACGGGAGGTCCCGATGGATAACCTTGCAAAACCCAAAAACCGTGCGCTGTTTTTAGTGAGCGTGGCCGTGACCGGTGCGTTTGCGGGCGCGCGGTCTGGCTGTTTTTCTTTGCGATGGAGCACGGTATCGACTATCTATGGACCGAGATCCCTCATATGCTGGGCGTCGCTTCGCCCGAGCTCGCGAGCGGTCCGTTCGGTTTTTTGCCGTACCCGTTTTTCGTCTGCCTGCTGGGCGGCCTGCTGATCGGTCTGTACGAAAAGATGACGGGCACCAAGACCGATGACCTCAACCAGGTGATGGCCAAGGTTAAGCAAGACGGTCGCTACCCGTACGACAACCTCGGCAAGCTTTCGCTTGCGGCATTGCTGCCGCTGCTGTTTGGCGGAAGCATTGGACCGGAGGCCGGCCTGACCGGCGTTATCGCGGGTCTGTGCAGCTGGGTCGGCGACCGCATGCGTCGCTTTGGCGCCGAGTTTAGGGAGCTTACGCTGCTGGGTACCCAGGCTGCCCTGACGGCGCTCTTTACCGCGCCCATCTTTGGCTTTGTGGCGCCGCTCGCCGGTAGCGCCGATGGTCGGGGCGCTGGCGAGGACTCCGCGTCCGACGAGATCACCATCAAGCTGCCCAAGGCGCAAAAGACCGTGGTCTACGGCATCGCGATTGCCGGCGGCCTGGGCACCTATCTGCTGCTCGGCCAGCTTATGGGTGGCGGCATGGGCATGCCGAGGTTCGAGGCTGCCGAGGTGGGCAACCTGGAACTTGTCTGGCTCATTCCGCTGGCGTTGGTCGGCACCGTATGCGGTTGGCTGTACTTTGTCTCCGAGCATGCAAGTGAGGCGCTGTCCCATGCAATAGGGGAGCGCCCCGTCGTCAAGGCCATACTGGCTGGTCTGGCGCTCGCCATCTGCGGCACAGTTCTGCCTTATACCATGTTTGCCGGTGAGACCCAGGCCGACGTACTTATGGAGACCTACCTCACCATCCCCGCCGGTGTGCTCATCGCGACCGGTCTTCTCAAGGCCATGCTGACACCCGCCCTCATCAACATGGGCTGGCGCGGCGGCCACTTCTTCCCGGTTATCTTCTCGGGCGTAAGCCTGGGCTACGGCCTTGCCATCCTCACCGGCGCAGATCCGGTCTTTTGCGTCGCCGTCTGCACGGCATCGACGATGGGCGCCGTTATGCGCCAGCCTGTTATGGTTGTGGGCCTGCTGCTCATGTGCTTCCCACTCAAGGGTATCGTTTGCATGATCATCGCGGCCGTCATCGCCGCCGGCATTCCGCTGCCCAAGCCGCTGCGCAAGTAGCGTATTGCGCTTTACGGTTGTTCAGAACTTGTTTTAAAGAAGCCGCGTGAGGCCGTTTGTTTACGGCTCGCGCGGCTATTGTTTAGAACTTTCTCAGCACGATGGCGATGGTGTTGAGGTATTCGAGCGCGCCGGCTTCAACGGCAGCGCGGTCGCCTGCTGCGTACTCGTTGTCGCAGGCGAGCCAGTCTTCCCACGCTTCGTCCGTGCAGAGCATAGGCTGCATCGAGACAATCTCGCGCCGGGGGTCGGCTCGATCATGGCGCGCCACCAGGCTATGTCGTGCATATAGTCGAGCTGCTCGGGTGCCCAGGATTTGAGCAGGCAGGCGGGCAGGTTGTCGTGGCAGTCGCGAACCATGCCGGGGATGCTTAAGTAGAGCATCCCGCCTTGCTTTACGTAGGGGAGCAGGCGCTCGCCCAGATAGTGCGGGTCGCGACCGTAGTAGTTGTACGAGTCGATGCTCACGACTGCATCAAAAAAGTCGTGCTCAAACGGCAGCCCTTGTGAGGCGTCCGCCTTAACAGGGTGAATAGTGTCGCGGGGGATGCCGAGCGAATCGAAGAACGCGCGGTTTTCCTGTGGGTCGCTCCACAGATCGACAGCGTACGTGTCCAACCCGTATTCGTGGGCAAGCAGGGCGCTGGTGATACCGGTGCCCGATCCAAGGTCGCAGACGCGGACGCGCGGGGGATGCTTGCGCCGCGAAGCAGCTCTTCGCAGAGCTTGAGGGGGTTCGGCCCCATAATCTTAGAACGTACAAGTGCCGCGTCGAAGCTGGTGGCTTTTGGGAAGGATTGAGATTTCGCAGAGTTCATTGTAATTTCCTATCAGGTGCATATGTGGCAGATGACGGAGGCGGAACGGCGCAACAAACCACGCCGCAAGACGGCCGTTTTCAATTTGTATGCGATTGACCGTTCCCTAAAGAACAATGACCAAAAAGACATCCCCTTGGATGATCGAAATTGGGCTGAGGCCCGTGACGTTTTTATTATAGAACGTCACACACGGGCCGGGGACATGCCATTTGTCACGGATTGGCGGATGGGCGATTACGACCGATTGTGGCCAGCATGGGTCAAGTTTCGCGTGGCTACAGATCGCGTACTCGATAAACCTTGGTGCTGACGATGCAGCTAAGTGCGCATAGCACGAGGGCCAGTACGGCGATTCCTGCGCACGGGCAGCCGAGGACGGCAGGATCGGGATTCGCCCCAGCAATCGACATGAGCCAGTTGCTGATGGGGTTGGAGGAGCTCAGCGTGGCCATGGCAAGGCATCCGAGCAGGGCAAACAGGCCGACGGAAAGGCGCAGCGCCTCCATGTGTCCAAATCGAAAGAACAGCGGCTGTGCCAGAAACACCATCATGAGGGAGATGAGCATCGATGCGGCGGAGGCTATTGTGGTCTCAAAGACGATCTGTCCCGTCGAGGGCATGCCCGTGTGATCGAAGAACGGAAGAGTGATGGTGCTCAAAAGCACGGTCGCGCACGCCATGATGGCCGAGAAGGCAACAATGCAGAGGTAACGTGCGCAGATGATGTCTTTGCGCGAGAGGGGCAGCGTTGCCCGATAGCGCTCCCATCCGTTTTGATTGTCGTAGCCGGCCAGCGAGTTCATGACCACGATGGGCGACATGGCACTGACCGCGCAGCGCCGGCGCTCATACTGGCATCGCCATCCGATGCGTTGGCGAGGGTCAGTACGACGAAGATGAACAGGCCGACGCCCGCGATGCTCGGGACAAGCGTGCGGACGATGGCGAGCTCAGACATAAAGGCGCGTTTCATTTCGAAGCCCCTTTCAGTATGAGGCGAAGATAGTCATCAATGGTTGCCCGGTCGCAGGGAATCTCGGGGAAGGCCTCGAGCGCCTCGCGACGGTTGGGTACGAGCACGTCCACGCTATAGGCGTTGTGGGCGGCACGGGCGCCTTCGACGCAAGCCATAAGCTCTGCGGCCTGTGCTTGGGTGCAGTGGGCGATGCCGGCTCGGTCGGTAATGTCCTCGCGCGGCAGGTCAAACACAATCGAGCCGTTATCGATGCAGATGACGCGGTCGGCAGTGCGATCGAGGTCGGATGTAATATGGCTCGAGAGCAGCACGCTGTGCTGGCCGTCGGCGACAAAGGCAAGCAACTCGTCGAGCAGTTCCTCGCGCGCCATGGGATCGAGGCCCGCGGTGGCTTCGTCCAAAACGAGCAGCTTGGCATTGTGGCTGAGCGCACAGGCGAGCTGCAGCTTCATGCCCATGCCGCGGGAGAGGTCCTTGACCTTCGTCTTGTGATCGAGGCCAAATCGGTCGATGAATCCGGCGAACGTTTCGCAGCTCCACGTGGGGTATGCCGGGCCTACGAGCTTCTCGACCTGGCCCACCTTGAGCGTGGAGGGGAAGGGACACGTGTCCAGGACAAGCCCGATGCGGGAGCGCAGGTGGCGCTGCGTCTCGTCGGGCGCGTTGGCGTCGCAGCGCTGTCCAAGCAGATGCACCTCGCCGGCATCGGGCTTTATAAGCCCAAGCGCGGCGCGAATGGTCGTCGTCTTGCCGGCGCCATTTGCGCCCACAAAGCCAACGATCTGGCCGGGCTCCACGGCAAGCGTGACGTCGCGCAGTGAAAAGCGGTCGCTCACGCGGCGCGATACACCTTTGAGTTCTAGCAACTTTTGCATGGTATAGCCTTTCTTGCAGATGGCTACTGCATGGTTTCGGGGGCTACGAGGTCGAGCATCTCGTGCAGCTTGTCGCGCGTGACGCCCAAGGCTTCGGCTTGGCTCGCCGCTTTCGCAAGCAGCTCTTCGATATGGCAGAGCTGATTTTCGCGCAAGAGTTCTTGGTTGCCCTCGGCGACAAAACAGCCCTTGCCCTGCACGGTGCAGATAAAGCCGAGTTGCTCCAGGTCGGCGTAGGCGCGCTTGGTGGTGGATGACACTCACGCCAAGATCGCTCGCGAGTGCACGGATGCTGGGGAGTTTGGCTCCCGCAGCGAGCGCGCCCGAAAGGATCTGAGCTTTGACTTGCGAGGCTATTTGCTCGTAGATGGGCTTGTCGCTCGAATTGGATAGGATGATGTCCACAGCGGCTCCTTAGCTGTTGGGCTACACGTGTATATAACCGGTAAGCACAGTACATATACACTATGTACAGTTACGCAAGAGACAAATTCGGATTGGGCCGGCTACCCAGGCCCCAACTGATGAATTTGTCCTGATAGGCGCCCTAGAGCGGGATTTCGCGGCTACAATAGTGCGGTTACATCGACGTAATGCACTCAATGCAAGAAAGGATCCGCATGGCAAGCCTGTCGGATGAAATCTCGTCGCGCCGCACATTCGCGATCATCAGCCACCCGGACGCGGTAAGACCACGCTTACCGAGAAGCTGCTGCTCTATACCGGCAGCATCCAGACCGCTGGCTCGGTCAAGGGCAAGAGTTCGGCCAAGCATGCCGTCTCGGACTGGATGGACATCGAGAAGGAGCGCGGAATCTCCGTTACTTCCTCGGTACTGCAGTTCACCTACAACGGCGCCTGCGTCAACATCCTCGATACCCCCGGCCACCAGGACTTCTCGGAGGATACCTACCGTACCCTTATGGCCGCCGACGCCGCGGTCATGGTCATCGACGGCGCCAAGGGCGTCGAGGCCCAGACCAAAAAGCTCTTTAAGGTCTGTACGCTGCGCCATATTCCCATCTTCACCTTTGTGAACAAGCTCGACCACGAGGCTCGCGATCCGTTTGAGCTCATGGAAGAGATCGAGAACGTCCTGGGTATCAATACGTATCCCATGAACTGGCCGATTGGCAGCGGCCGCAACTTCCGCGGCGTGTTCGACCGTCAGACCCGTCGCGTTATCGCCTTTGAGGGCGACGGCCACGCCAATGCCACCAAGAAGGTCGCCGAGGTCGAGGCCGAGCTGGGCGATCCTTCCATGGACGAGCTTATTGGCGAGGAGAACCATAAGAACCTGATGGACGACATCGAGCTGCTCGATGGCGCCGGCGACGAGCTCGACTTGGATGCCGTGGCCTGCGGCAAGTTGAGCCCGGCGTTCTTTGGCTCGGCGCTCACCAACTTTGGCGTGGAGCCTTCCTCAAGGAGTTCCTGCGTCTGGCCCCGACGCCGCGCGCCTATACCGATACGCTCACCAGCGAACCGGTCGATCCCTGCCGCGATGACTTTAGCGGCTTTGTGTTTAAGATCCAGGCCAATATGGACAAGAACCACCGCGACCGCATCGCCTTTGTGCGCATTTGCTCGGGCAAGTTCGAGCGTGGCATGGACGCCTTCCACGTGCAGGGCAACCGCAAGCTCAAGCTTGCCACGGGCACGTCGATGATGGCCGATGACCGCGCCATCGTGGACGAGGCGTACGCGGGCGATATCGTGGGCCTGTTCGATCCGGGTATCTTTAGCATCGGTGACACCGTGTGCTCTGGCAAGCGCCATGTGCAGTATCCGCAGATCCCGACGTTGCCCCCGAGATGTTCGCCCGCATTACGCAGGTCGATACGCTCAAGCGCAAACAGTTTGTGAAGGGCATGGAGGAGCTTGCCCAGGAGGGCGCCATCCAGATCTTCCGCGAGCTGGGTGCCGGCATGGAGAGCGTCATCGTGGGCGTGGTCGGCGTACTGCAGTTTGAGGTGCTCGAGCGCCGCCTCAAGGCCGAATATCGTGTTGAGGTTCGTCGCCAGCCGCTGCCCTATACGGACATTCGCTGGATCCAGAACGACCCTGATACCATTGACATTCCGGCTCTTTCGCTCACGCGCGACACCCTGCGCGTCGAGGACATGCGCGGCGGTAAGCTGCTGCTGTTCACGAGCCCGTGGAACGTGGATTGGGCAACCGATCACAACCCCGATCTTATCCTGTCGGAGTTTGGCAACGTAGCCTTTTAATGCATCGGCGCGGTGGCCTGTGGGGCTGCCGCGCCGTTTACTTGCCTGATGCCGTATGAGCGGCTATCATACCCACCGTCGTCTCAAGACCGGGGCGTCCGAGCAGTTCGGGTCCGATATCCTGCTCGTTAAACCTAAAACCAAAGGAGTACATAATGATCAAGAAGGTCATGGAGGACTACAAGGTCCTGTTGCGGAGCATTCCCGCGGCAACGGTTTCGCTGTTTTTCGTGAGCGTCATCATGATGAACCTGCTGGCCAACAAAGAGCTCATCAGCCTGCCGTATCTGGCACTCGATTGCGGCTTTGTGGTGAGCTGGGTTTCGTTTTTGTGCCAGGACATGATCTGTAAGCGCTTTGGCGCCAAGGCATCCATCAAAATCTCTATTCTCGCGCTGCTGGTCAACCTGGCCGTGAGCCTGTGCTTTTGGGCATGCTCGCTCACGCCCGGCATGTGGGGCGCCTACTACGACACGGGTATGATCGAGGTCAACACCGCCCTTAACGCCACCATCGGCGGCACCTGGTACGTGGTGCTGGGCTCTTCGCTGGCAATGCTCGTTTCTGCCGTGGTTAACTCCACGCTCAACCAGTCGCTCGGCTGCATGCTCAAAAAGAATAACTTTGCGAGCTTTGCCTTCCGCTCCTATGTGTCTACGGGCATCGGTCAGTTTGTCGATAACCTGGTCTTTGCCATTGTGGTGAGCCACACGTTCTTTGGTTGGACCTGGGTGCAGGTCCTTATGTGCTCGCTGACCGGCGCTGTTGCCGAGCTGCTGTGCGAGGTCTTCCTGAGCCCCGTGGGCTATAAGGTCGTGCGCGGCTGGGAGCGCGAGAATGTGGGCTCCGAGTACCTCGAGCGCCACGCAACCGCCTAAGGAGCAAGTATGCGGGTTTTGATCACGGGCGCTTCGGGCGGTATCGGAGCCGCGTGCGTGCAGCGCTTTTTGGACGAGGGCCACGAGGTCGTGGGCTTTGACCTGCTGCCGGCGGCGGTCGAGCACGAGCGCTACCGCCATCTGATCGTTGATGTACGCGAGCCTAACTCGTTTCCAGGCGACCTTGAGCCTCAGGTAATCGTGAACGTTGCCGGTGTACAGGATTCGGCCGATGACATTGCCGCCAACCTGCGTGGCACCATCAACGTGACCGAGCGCTACGCCTTTGTGGGAGAGGGGCTTGTCGCCGAGCCAGCGCCTGCTATCCAATCCGTGGTCAATGTGGGGTCGGCGAGCGGGCATACGGGATCGGAGTTTCCCGCCTATGCTGCCAGCAAGGGCGGCGTTATCGCCTACACCAAGAACCTTGCAAACCGCCTGGCGCCGCAGGCCATCGCCAACAGTGTGGACCCGGGTGGCGTGATCACGCCGCTCAATCGTTGCGTGATGGAAGATGAGCGCCTGTGGAGTCAGATCATGGAGCTCACGCCGCTCAAGCGCTGGGCCACTGCCCAAGAGATCGCCGAGTGGATCTACTTTGTGGGCGTGACCAACCGGTTTATGACCGGGCAGAGCCTGCTGATCGATGGCGGCGAGGCCGGCCGCACCCAGTTTATCTGGCCCGAGTAACAAACGCGCCCGATGGAAGCCGTCGGACGCGTTTTTTATTTTGTTTCTAGCCGAGACAGCCCCAGTCGATGGGGCTGCTGCCGTTTTGCTTGAGCAATTCATTGGCGGCGGAGAAGGGACGCGACCCCATAAAAGCGGGGAGTTCTGCCGTGGCACGGTTGGCCGAAAGTGGCGAGGGGTGCGTGGAGGCTAAGCAGTACTTGCCGGTTGCCTCGCCCGCGCCAGTCGCGGCGAGCTTGCCCTCGACCATCTGCTGGGCAAAGCGGCCCCATGCCAAAAAGACGACCGGTTGGGGCAGCAGGCAGCAGCGCTCGATAACGTAGTCGGTCAGCGTGCTCCAACCCAGCTTGGCGTGCGAGTTGGCGGCATGCTCGCGCACGGTGAGCGTGGTGTTAAGGAGCAGGACGCCCTGTTGTGCCCAGGGGGTTAGATCTCCCGTGGCGGGAATGGGGCAGCCCAGATCGGCGTTGAGTTCCTTATAGATGTTGCGCAGGCTCGGCGGCAACTTGGTTTGCGTCGCAGGCACCGAGAACGACAGTCCCATGGCCTGGTTGGGTCCGTGATAGGGGTCTTGGCCCAAGATGACTACCTTGACCAGGTCGGCCGGCGTGTAGGCGAGGGCATTGAGGATATCGTCTTGTGCTGGGTAGATGGTCTGCTCGGCACGCAGGAGGGCGATGCGCTCGAGTAGCTGGTTCGTAGTGTCACGTACCGGCTGCGGCGCATCGCCCAACCAGTTGCTATGTTGCGGTCGCGGGTCGCGGCGTCCATGGGGCTCCTTTACGTCAGATGCTCTGTTTGCATCTATTGTAAAGGCGCACCGGTTGCCTTTATGCCGCGGCTACATGAGGAGTGGGGCCTACGAGACGTGCTCGGGCGCTGCCGTCATATGAGCATGCCCAAGTGCGCGAAGGCGCGGAAGCTCGACGGGTTGCCACCATGACGCCGGTGAGGATGAGGGCAGCGCCAAGGAAGGCGATGGGGCTCAGGACCTCGCCGACCAGGAAAAACGAGAAGACGGCGGAGCAGACCGGCTCGAGCGAGAAGGCGAAGCCAGTGGTTTCGGCAGGTACGTGGGGCTGCACGAGCGTCTGGGTGATAAAGCCGTAGGCAGAGCAGATGAGTGCGAGCGCAACGATAACGACGATCTCGCTCGGCGTGCTGGGAAGTGTGAAGCCGCCAAAGGTGAACGCGGCGATACCCGAGAACAGGCCGCCGAAGCCCAGCTGCCAAACGCCCAGAGCCAGCGGATCGACTTCTTCGACAAAGCGCTTGGCTACGATAATGTGGCCGGCATAGATAAAGGCCGAGAGCAGCATGATGATCGCGCCGGGATTCAGGCTGGTAAAGTCGCGCCCGAGAGCAGCAACATGCCGCAGGTGACGATGGCGGTGCCGATGAGCACCTTGCGCTCGGGGGCGCGACGCAGCAGGGCCGCGTTGGCAAACGGCACGATTACGACCGTCAGGCTCTGCAAAAAGCCGGCGGTGGAGGCGGAGGTGAGGCTGGAGCCCAGGCACATGCAGGTGATCTCGGTTGCCATGATGGCGCCGATGATGGCGGCGCGGACCATCAGGTCACGGTTGATGCGCACCGCGTGCTTGTGGAAGAGCAGCAGGCAGGCCGCAAAGGCGATGATGCAGCGCAGCGCGACGATGCTCGTGGCGTTCATGCTGTCCATGCCGATCTTCATGAGGGGGTACGAAAAGCCCCATGCGACGGGAACGGAAAATGAGAGCGCGATTGCTTTTTGCGATCCATGGGACTCCTTTTGTTACAGAACGGTTTCGCAAAAAGGATTCTGCTCCCAGATATGGATGTAGTAAAGCGAATGTATCTTCAGTATGATTAAGAAATACTAATGTTGGAAGAAAAAACCCTGGCAAAACGTTTTACGGCTACATCGAAGTGGAGGCACGATGGCATCGCGGTATCAGATTGTTTGTATGGTGGTCGATTGCGGCAGTCTTAAGGGCGCGGCGGACGAACTGGGCTATACACAAAGTGCGGTGAGCCAGGCCGTCAAGGCACTCGAGCGCGAGCTTGGTACCACGCTTATCGAGCGCGGTAAGCAGGGCGTTTCGCTTACGCGCGACGGTAAACAATATCTGCCGTTCCTGCGCCAGATTGTGACCGCTGAGGCCGAGCTCGAGGGTAAGCGCCAGGAGCTGCTGGGGCTTTCGTCGACTGACATTCGCATTGCGACGTTTACCAATGTGAGCCGCACCGTGTTGCCGCGCGTGATTCGCGACTTTGGGGCTCTGCATCCGGGCGTGCGCTTTACCCTCAAGCAGGGCGATTACACGCGCAACGCCCAGTGGGTGCACGATGGCGTGGTCGACTTTTGCTTTACGGCGCGTGGATTTACCGAGGGGCTCCAGAAGCGCGTGGTCTATCACGACGAGCTGGTGGCGCTGTTGCCGGCGACACATCCGCTAGCGGCAAAGGAAAAGGTGACGCTTGCCGACCTGGCGTCCGAACCGTTTGTGCTGCTGGATGAGGGCGAACAGAGTCTGGTGCTCGATGCGTTTGCCGCGCACGGGCTGTCGCCGCATGTGACGAGCGAGGTCACCGACGACTACACCATCATGGCGATGGTGGAGGAGGGCCTAGGCGTGAGCATGCTCTACCGTCGTACCGTCGAGGGCATGCGGGCCGATATTCACGTGCGTCCCATCGTGCATGCTCCTTCGCGTGACGTGGTTGCAGCCTGGCGCAGCTGGGACACCATGCCGATCGCCACGAGGCGCTTTATCGACTATATGAGCTCGCATATTGTCAATTAATGACTGGCGTGGTGTTGAGTGTGGTGATTAGCGGGCTGTCGCTTTGCTTGCGCCAGACGGTAGGTGCGTGCCGGATGGCAGAGCAATACCGCCACGACCATAAAGAACGCTGTGGTGCCCAGGCTGATGGGATAGACCATCATGATGTTCGCAAAGGTGCGGAAGTGCGGGAACACGCAGAATACCCAATAGAAGCGGATGCCGCAGACGCAGATCATGGTGATGAGGGCGGGCATGAGCGAGATGCCAAAGCCGCGCAGGTAACCGGACATGTTCTCGTAGAACATGCTAAGGCGTACGCGGGAAGATCGAACACACGCGGATATAGCCGATCGAGACGATGTTGGGGTCGCTGTTGAACAACGCCAGGATCTCGCGCCCCAGACCGACGATGACGATAATCGTGGTGAGTGCAACGATGCCGCCTTCGACCAGGCAGACCTTGAGCGTCTTGGTGCAACGGTCGATCTGGCGCGCGCTGTGGTTTTGTCCCACAAAGGTAGTGCAAGCCTGGCTAAAGCTGTTGAGCAGGTTGTAGCACACATACTCCAGGCTCATGGCAGCGCTGGATGCCGCCATGACCTCGGTGCCCAAGCTGTTGATGGCGGACTGGATGATGATGTTGGCGACGGCAAAGACGGCGCTTTGGATGCCGGCGGGCAGGCCGATCTTAACGATGCGCTTGAGGGCGACGGGGTCGATAGCCAGATCGCGCAGGGTGACGCGGACGACGGAATCGGTCTTGAGCAGACGGATAAAGAGCGTGACTGCGCTGACGGTATAGGCGATGGCGGTGGCGATGGCGACACCCGCGACGCCCCAGTGGAGCACGGGGACAAAGATGAGGTCCAGGCATATGTTGAGGACGGTGGACACGGCAAGCGCCTGCAGCGGCATGCGGGTGATGCCGACGGAGCGGAAGATCGCGGCCTCAAAGTTGTAAAGCAAAATCGAGGGCATGCTCAGCAAAAAGACGCGTAGGTAGAGTGAGGCGAGTGGCATGGTCTCGGCGGGAACGTTGAGCGCGGCGAGCATGGGCTCGGCAAAGATCTCGCCCAGGGCGATGACGACAAAGCCCACGAGCGCCATTAAAATCGAGGTATGGACGGCGCGTTTGACCATGTTCTGATCGTTGCGGCCGATAGCGTTGGCAATGACCACGTTGGAGCCAAGCGACATGCCGATAAACAGGTTGAGCATAAGACTGGTAAGCGGAACATTGGAGCCGACCGCCGCCATGGCGAGGGTTCCCTGGTCGCCTGAGAAGTTACCGATGATGACCGTGGCGATGAGGTTCGATAGCTGCTCCAAGATGCTCGTGGCGGCCACGGGGAAGGCGAACAGGGGAATATTGCGCCACAGTGAGCCGGTGGTCATGTCAATGTGCTTGGACGCGGTATCAGCCATACGCTCTCAATCTCTAATATGCTCTTTCGTGCTTATTTGCGCAGATGATGATACTCCTAATCGACTAGTCATTGGGGACGTCTTAAATGACTAGTCGAACAAGAACGTCCCCAATGACGAGGCGGGGGAGGCGTGCGACAATGGTGGGCGTGTGTTGTTCGCGCTAAGGAGTTGCCATGTTGTTGTGTCCCGTTTGCCATAAGCCATTGGTGGACGACGAGCGCGGTGCTGCATGCGCGGGCGGACATCGATTTGACCGTGCGCGCGAGGGCTATCTGTATCTGCTGCGCTCGTCCAAGAGCGGCGACTCCATGGGCGATCCCAAGTCGCAGGCGCGCAGCCGTCGTGACTTTCTGAACCGCGGATACTATGCGCCGTTGCGCGACGCAATGGTCGAGCTGGTGCGCGAGCAGGTGTCTGGGCGTGCAACGTCTGCGAATGGCCCCATGACGCTGCTCGATATTTGCTGCGGCGAGGGCTACTACACCAGTGCCATGGGCGCGGTACCGGGCGTGGATGCTTATGGCTTTGACCTGGGTAAAGAGATGGTGCGCCTTGCCGCCAAGCGCGGCGATGCGACCTACTTCGTGGCCAACATGAAGGATATCCCCGTGGCCGATGGTGCCTTCGATATGGTGACCGAGCTCTTTTGCCCCCTTTAACGAGCGCGAGTTTGCCCGCGTGCTGGCACCCGAGGGCTCTCTCTACACCGTGGTGCCGGGTGCCCGTCATCTCTTTGGGCTCAAGGAGGTGCTCTACGATACGCCGTACCTTAACGACGAGAAGCTGCCGCAGACCACCGAGCTCGAGTTAATCGGAACGCAGCGGGTGACAGCTTCTATCACCCTCCAGACGCAGGCCGATATCGAGGCAGTGTTCCAGATGACGCCCTACTACTACCGCACGCGCCCTGCCGACAAAGAGCGCCTGGCAAACCTGGAAACCCTTCAGACCGATATCGACTTCATCATCGCCGAGTACCGTCACAGCTAACACCTACCAAATAGGGACAGGTTTATTTTGGCAGGTTTTATCTGGGCAAACGTAAAGGGCCGACCGCGGAGATGCGCGATCGGCCCTTTTTAGTTGCTTGGCTGCAGAGGTTATGAGAAGCGAGCGCTTACAGGCGGTCCTTGTTTTCGGCCTTAACGGCGTGCGCCTGCTGAATAAAGAACAGGTCGTAGACCACGATGACAAAGGCGACGATATTGACGGAGCTGCCGCCGAGCGCGGGAAGCGTGAGCACGGCCTGTGCAATTGTGACGATTGCGGCAACGATGCCGAGCTTAAACGCGCCATCCACCTGCGAAGGCTTGTTAGCGCCCTTGATGCCTGCAACACCTGCGGCAAGATCGACAACGCCCTTGGCGACCAGCACGACGGCGGCGAGCATAGCGTTCGATCCGTACGCGGACTCGAGCTTGCCGGTCGCGATGCCGGCGATTCCGATGACGAGACTGGCGATGCCCAGAACAAAATAAATCAGGGCAAGGATTTTGAGTGTCTTGCGAGCGGCGCTCATAGTTGGTCCTTTCGATGCGGGCGCGGAGAATCTGTCGCACCCAGGTTGCGGCACATATTGTGAAGCACATTGTAGTTCAACGGGGCGATGCATGCGCTTGAAAGCGTCTCTTGCCTGTACGGTCCAACCTTTCAAAAAGGAAAGCTGGGCGTAAGCCAAATCGATGGTAGCGTATGCGCGGTGCTGCGATGATGGGGCCATGGTAAGAGCTGGACCGAAGGAGGAGCCATGATGTACGGAGCCAAGCAAGTGGATGAGCCGCGGTCGCTGGGAAGGCGCATGAGTGATTCTGTGATCGCTGCCGTGTGCACGGTATTGATGGCTGTGCTTTGCATTGGGATGCTGTGGACCATGTCGCATGTGGGACAATAACGGACGGTTGGGTGCCAACTGAGGTGGCGCTCACGTATTCGTTTTGTTTGCTAAGGAGTGTCCATGGGCGTCGTCGATCCCTTTTCTGTTGCTCGGGCTGCTGGGCTCGAGCTCGTGCGGCGTCCGAGGGCCTTACGCTCACCGACGGCACGATGGAGTTGCGTGCCGATTTTGGCGCATGCTTCCACGGCTCAAGCAGGGTCGTCTGCAGCAAGAGCTGTTGGTAAAGGCTGCGCGCACAAAAGGCATCGAACAACCATGGGCGATTGATGCCACAGCAGGCTTTGGCGAGGACTCGCTGCTGCTGGCGGCCGCGGGCTTTACCGTCGATCTGTATGAACAGGATTGCGTGATCGCGGCGCTTCTCAAGGATGCCTTGGATCGCGCGACAGATGATCCGGCGCTTGCGACAGCCGTGGCACGAATGCGCTTGCATGCGGGCGAGGACAGCATTGCCGGCCTTCGCCATACGGCTGAGCTGGTCGAGCGCGGTGAGCTCGCGGCTCCCGATGTGGTGTATCTGGACCCCATGTTTCCCGAGCGCACCAAGAGCGCGGCGGTTAAAAAGAAGTTCCAGCTCTTGCACCATTTGGAACAGCCGTGCGCCGATGAGGAGACGCTGGTCGAGGCCGCGCTTGTGCCGCGCCCGCGCAAGGTCGTTATCAAGCGGCCGGTGAAGGGGCCGCTGCTTGCCGGCGTTAAGCCGAGCTATCAGCTTGGGGGCAAGGCGTCCGCTACGATGTTTTGGTGCCGCCGCGTCCGTAGCCTGTGCGCGATGGCCGGTGCTGCGTGAGCGCCGCGCCGATGCGGGGCCTATTTCCAAGGGTGGGACGTCAGGTGCCATCCGCCGCAGTATTCGCATTTATAGCAGGCCAAGCTACGACGCCCGTGGTTTTCGCAGTCGGCCATAACGGCCTCGGCCTCGGCGCGTGTGTCGTAGCGGTTTTTGCGCTCGCACGATTTGTAGCGCCAGGCCTCATCGCGTTCGGCGTCCAGGGCGTCGCGGCGCTCGTCCTCGCGCGCAAAAAGGTCGCTCATATCGCCGCCGGTGGCAGCGCCCAAAACTCACTTTTGGCCTTTGCCCAGGCGGCTCGCTTTTTGCTTCCCATTCGCTCCTTGCCCTTTCCAAACGCTGGTATGATTGCTCAATCAAAGTGATACCAATAAACGTGAGGTCGCCGCGTGATGATAAGAAAAACCCTCGAGACCGACATTCCCGCCGTCATGGCCATCTATGATGCCGCCCGCGCCTTTATGCGCGCGCATGGCAACGCCACGCAGTGGCCCGAGGGCACGCCTTCGGCCGAGCAGCTGGCTGCCGATATCGCCGCCGGTGGCAGCTATGTGTGCGAAGTCGACGGTCGCGTGGTGGCGACGTTTGCCTTTTTGCCGGGCCCGGACGAGTGCTATGACGTCATCGAGGACGGTCAGTGGCACAGCGACACTCCGTACGCCGTACTGCACCGCGTGGCGTCCGACGGCACCGTGCACGGTATCGCGGCCGCGATGTTTGCCTTTGCCAAGGAGCGTGCCGACCACCTGCGTATCGATACGCATGCGGACAACCTGCCCATGCAAGGCGCGAGCATGAAAGCGGGGTTCGAGCGGCGCCGGCGTCGTGTATGTGTCGGACGGCACGCCGCGCGTTGCGTTCGACTGGCTGCGCGAGGCATAAGAACGGGGACGCGTATCAGCAATCCACATACATGAAAATGGCCCCGGGTGGGGCCTTTTTTGATCGCTGGGCTGTTAAGGGGAGGTGCCGGCTTTCGCAAGGCGCGAACCTACGAAAATCGCCGCGCGGCAACGCGGGACGATGAGCTCGGCCGGGGGATAGGGCCCGCTTCGCCCGCCGGCCCGTAAATTGTATCATCCAGTGTGGAGCGTGAGCGCCCGTTGCCGCGTGCGATGGGCTTGTAATAAGAGGAGAGCCATGTCGAAGCAAGCGGTCGTTGGAATCTTGGCGCATGTCGATGCCGGCAAGACCACGCTGGCCGAGGCCATGCTGTTCAACGCGGGTCGCATTCGCAAGCGCGGGCGCGTGGACGATGGCGATTCGCATCTGGACACTAATGCGATCGAGCGCGAGCGCGGCATCACGATTTTCTCGTCGCAGGCCGTGCTCGACCATGGCGATACCCACGTCATGCTCGTGGATGCACCGGGGCATGTCGATTTTTCTGCCGAGGCGGAGCGTACATTGCGCGCGCTCGACTATGCGATTTTGGTTGTGGGCGCCAACGATGGCGTGCAGGGACACACCGAAACCCTGTGGCGCCTGCTCGCACGCTATGACATCCCGACGTTCATCTTCATCAACAAGATCGATTTGGAGAATCCCGGCCGCGATGTTTTGCTGGCACAACTTGGGCAGCGTCTTTCCGAGGGCTGCCTGGATGCCAGCGAACTGTTGGCGGGCGGTGCCGTTTGGGAGGACGCTGCTGCGTTGGACGAGGCGGCGCTCGACGAGTTTCTTGAGGCGGGTGAGCTTTCTGTTGCAACGCTGTCGAGCATGGTTGCCGAGCGCAAATTGTTTCCCTGCTTTGCGGGCTCGGCGCTCAAGGACCAAGGCGTGGGCGAGCTGCTGGATGGCATGTGCAGGCTGATGCGTGAACAGGCGTGGGCCCCGGAGTTCGCCGCGCGCGTCTATCGTGTCAGCCGCGGGGATCACGGCGAGCGCTTGGCTTGGGTTAAAGTGACCGGCGGCACGCTGCGTGCAAAACAGATGATTGACGGGCGCTCCGGTGCCGAGGTATGGGAGCAGAAGGTCGATCAGGTGCGCATCTATAACGGCGAGAAGTACGAGCTTGTCCAGGAAGTTGCTGCTGGCGGTATCTGTGCCGTGACGGGTCTTGCGCACGTTCGCCCGGGGGACGCCTTGGGTGCGGAGCCCGGGTGCGATGCACCCGTCATTGCGCCGGTCCTCACCTATACGGTGCTTCCGGGCGAACACGATGTCCATGCGGTGTTCAAAGCGTTGACTGAGCTTGCGGATGAAGATCCCATGCTCGGCGTAAGCTGGAATACGCATCTTGAGCAGATTCATTTGCAGTTGATGGGCGCTGTGCAACTCGAGGTCGTGCAGCGGGTGTTGGCAGATCGCTTTGGCCTTTCGATTGCGTTTGAGCCTGGCGGCATTCTCTATAAGGAGACTATTTCGCAGCCGGTCGAGGGCGTGGGCCACTTTGAGCCACTGCGCCACTATGCCGAGGTGCATCTGCGTCTGGAGCCGTTGCTAGCGGGTTCGGGCGTGCAGTTTGGCACCGTGACCTCGACCGACGAGCTCGATCTTAACTGGCAACGTCTGGCACTCACTAACGCCATGGAGCGCGATCACCTGGGCGTGCTGACTGGCTCGCCCATCACCGATGTGCGCATTACGCTCACGGGCGGCCGCGCGCATGCCAAACACACCGAGGGCGGCGATTTTCGCCACGCCACGTACCGTGCGATTCGCCAGGGACTCATGCAGGCGCGTGAGGCCGGCGCGGCGGTGCTGTTGGAGCCGTGGTATCGCTTTGAGCTTGAGGTACCGGGGGAGTGCGTGGGCAGGGCGCTCTCGGATGTCACGCGCATGGGTGCCGAGTACGAGCCGCCGGCGATGACGGGCGACCGGGCGAAGCTTGTGGGTCGCGTGCCGGCATCCGAGGTGCAGGATTATGCGCTGGAGGTGGCTGCCTACACGAGCGGTCGCGGTCATCTGTATCTGGAGTTCGCCGGCTATGCGGCTTGCCATGATGCCGAGCGCGTAATCGAGACGGCCGCCTATGAGCCCGAGGCCGATCTGCCCAACACGCCCGACTCGGTCTTTTGCTCTCACGGCGCCGGCTACACGGTCAATGGTATGACGTGCCCGCCGCAGCGCACGTAAAGGTCGATCCCGCCACCTTCCGCTCCTGGCGAGCAGCAGACGCGGAGTTTTTCGGCCACATGTGACAAGTGGACAGCTCCTTTGTCACAGACTATTGGTATAACCTGGTATAACTCGGTATAAGTTGGTATAACTATTGCTAGCCTTTGCCAATCCGAGGAGGCCGACATGAATCCAAATCCCTTTAAGCCAACGGCTGGCAAGCGCCCTCCGATACTCATCGGTCGCGAGTCGGTCATCGAAGATTTTGAGGAAGGACTCGACAACGGCGCCGGAGCGCCGGGCAGGCTCATGCTCATTACGGGAAACCGCGGCTGTGGCAAAACGGTTCTCCTGCGGGAGCTGCAACGTCTAGCCAGCGAGCGCGGATGGGCGGTTGTCTCCGATTCCGCTTCGCTTGGCTTATGCGACCGATTGGCCGACGCGCTCCGCTCGAATAAACCCGTTGTGACGTCAATGGAATTCGGTCCGTCGTTTGGCCGGATGTCGGTCGAGGCGGCGCGAGCAAAGGGCGAAACGTTGCGAGGGCTGGTCAACGAGCGCTTCAAGAAGCTCGGTCCAGGCAAGGGCATACTGTTTGCGATTGACGAGGCGCAATCTGCGTCTATCGAGGAACTGGCGGCTCTTGCCGTTCTCTATCAGCAGGTGCTCGGAGATCAGGATGCCACGGGCTTGTCCGATAGCGACCAGCGCGGTCTTGCGCTGGTATTCGCCGGCTTGCCCAGTATGGTTGACGATCTGCTCGAAGAGCCGAGCGTGACGTTTTTGCGGCGTGCCCAGCAGCGTACGCTGGGGGCGATATCTTTGCCCAAGGTGCGCGATTCATATATCCAGACGGTTAAAGATGCTGGCCTTTGCGTCGACGCGGAGACGGCGGGCCTTGCGGCACGCAAGAGTATGGGGCATCCCTATATGGTTCAGCTGGTGGGCTATTACATGTGGCGCTCTGCTGTCCGGCGCTACTCGCGGGTCATTGAAAGGCGCGATGTCGAGGATGGCCATGCGGATGCCGTCTCTGAGTTCTACGAAGCGGTTGACGCGCCCCTGTATTATGGATTGCGCAGTCCGCAACGCCTCTTTATCGAAGCTATGGCTGCTGACGAGGGTGAGCCGACGCGCATGGCGGATATCATTGAGCGCTGCGACCGTACCCAGAGCTGGGCGAGTAAATATCGCGCAAGCCTGATTCGCGAGCGCGTCATCGAGGCTGCCGGATACGGCCTCGTCCGGTTTACCGTGCCCATGCTGGGTGCGTACATTCGCGATCGCATTTTATGGCACGAGTGATGTGACAAAGGGACTGTCCCTTTGTCACATTCGATCAACAGGAAAGGAAGCGATGACGGTGTCGCAACAACCAAGCGCTATTGAGGTACGCGGCGCGCGTGTCCACAACCTCAAGGACATCGATATCGATATTCCGCTGGGAAAGCTCGTGGGTATTGCCGGCGTGTCGGGTTCGGGCAAGAGCTCGCTAGCGCTGGGGGTTCTGTATGCCGAGGGCTCGCGTCGTTATCTGGAGGCGCTCAGCACTTATACCCGCCGTCGTCTGACGCAGGCCGAGCACGCACAGGTGGACGAGGTGCTGCACGTGCCGGCGGCGCTCGCGTTGCATCAGCGCCCCAGCGTACCGGGCGTGCGTTCGACCTTTGGTACCATGACCGAGCTCAACAACAGCCTGCGCCTGCTCTTTAGCCGCTGCGCCCATCACGTGTGCTCGCATTGCGGGGCGCGTGTGGAGCCGAGCCTTAACGTGGCGGCGGGCCTGTCGCTCACGTGCCCCGCATGCGGCCGCGAGTTCTATGCGCCGGGTGCCGAGGACCTTGCCTTTAACAGTGGCGGTGCATGCCCCACCTGTGGCGGTACCGGTGTCATGCGCGAGGTGGACGAAGCGAGTCTGGTGCCCGACGAGTCCAAGACCATCAACGAAGGCGCGGTGCTTCCCTGGGGCACGCTCATGTGGGACTTGATGAAGCAGGTGGCAGGTGAGATGGGCGTACGTACCGACGTGCCGTTTAACCAGCTCACGCCTCAAGAGCGCGACATCGTGTTCCATGGTCCGGCGGTTAAGAAGCACATTCTTTACGTTCCCAAAAACGGCGAGGGCGCCACGCCGCTCGACTTTACCTATTACAACGCCGTCTATACCGTTGAGAATGCGCTCGCCAAGGTTAAGGACGACAAGGGCCTCAAACGCGTTGCACGCTTTTTGCGCGAGGGACCGTGCCGCGATTGCGGGGGCACGCGTCTTTCCGAGGCTGCGCGCCAGCCCCAGGTGCGCGGTATCAATCTGGCGCAGGCGGCGGCCATGACGCTGGGCGAGGCGATTGAGTGGGTGCGCGGGGTGCCCGCATCCTTGCCGACCGAGATGCGGCCCATGGCGACGGACATCTGCGATTCGTTTTTGAGTACGGCCCGCCGCCTGGTCGACCTGGGCCTCGATTACCTTTCGCTCGACCGCGCCGGTGCCACGCTGTCTACGGGTGAGCGCCAGCGCGTACAGCTTGCCCGCGTGGTGCGCAACCGATCGACGGGTGTGCTGTATGTGCTGGACGAGCCTTCGATCGGCTTGCATCCTGCCAATGTCGACGGTCTGGTGGGCGTGATGCGCGATCTGGTGGTCGACGGCAATACCGTGGTTGTTGTCGACCACGACACGCGCGTGCTGGCAGAAGCCGACTATCTGGTCGAGATGGGCCCCGTTGCGGGAGCAGGCGGCGGCCATGTAATCGCCGCCGGTACGGTAGACGAGGTCGAACAATCGCAGGGCAGCCGCATCGCGCCGTTCTTGCGCTCGGACCCCAAGCGTCTGCGCCCGCAGGTGGCTGACGACGAAATGTTCGACCTAGGCCATATCCGCATGGCGACCGATGCCATCCATACCGTCAAACCACTCGAAGTCGATATCCCGCGCGGCCGCCTTGTCGCGGTGACGGGTGTTTCGGGTTCGGGCAAGACGACACTGGTGCTCGAGACGCTCATCCCGGCGCTCAAGGCACAGGCAGCCGGTGAGCGCCTGCCAAGGCACGTGCGTTGGGTCGATGCCGAGGGCATCGCGCGCGCCAACCTGATTGACGCCACGCCCATCGGCGCCAACGTACGCTCGACGGTAGCGACCTATGCCGACATCCATGATGAGCTGCGCCGCGCCTTCGCCCGTACGCCCGAGGCCAAGGCGTCAGGGTATAAGGCGGGTGCCTTTAGCTACAACACTGGCGCTTTGCGCTGCCCCACGTGCGATGGCACGGGCTCGATATCGCTCGACGTGCAGTTTTTGCCCGATGTCGAGATTGTCTGTCCTGCATGCCGTGGCTCGCGTTATGCAGACGCAGCCTCGCATATTCATCGCGAGGGCAAGGACGGCAGTCTGCTCATGTTGCCGCAGCTCATGGACATGAGTGTGGACGAGGCCCTCGACGCACGGTGGGACTCAAGAAAGTTCAGGCGCGCCTGCAGACCTTGCATGGCCTGGGTCTGGGCTACCTGACACTTGGCGAGCCCACGCCGGCGTCTCGGCGGCGGAGGCGCAGCGACTAAGCTTGCAAGCGAGATGGGCCGCGTGCAGGACGATGCCGTATTCGTGTTCGACGAGCCCACGATCGGCCTGCATCCGCTCGATGTTCAGGTGCTGCTGAGTGTGTTTGACGGACTCGTTGCCAAGGGCGCCACGGTTATCGTGATCGAACACGACCTCGACCTTATCCGTAACGCCGATTACGTGATCGACATGGGTCCGGGTGGCGGCGACGCGGGCGGGCAAATCGTCTGCACCGGTACGCCGGGCGACATCGCTGCCTGCTCCGCAAGCATCACTGGCCATTACCTCTAGCAGAATGTGACAAAGGGACAGTCCCTTTGTCACATCCGATGCCTATTTCACGCATTGAGCGGCGAGATAGTCGCGGAAGAACGGTAATTCAAAAGCGACGATTCCGCGCCCGCGTTCTCCAATGATGCCGGCGTCTATCATGCGGCGTCGGTAGCGGGAGACCTGTTGCGGCGAACGCTTAAGGCGCTCGACAAGGTCAGCGGTGGTGGACTCTTCCTCGTCATCGAGCATGGCGATGAGAAATCGCTTGTCCTCCGCAGTGAGTTCCCGATAGGTCGCTGCGAGGATTCTGTCGTCCATTTCATCGCGTGCGATTTTGATTCCCTGGTCAAAGTCGCGAGATGATATTTCCCTCGAGTTGCTCGTGAGATCCCAGGCGCGGTAACCCACAAGCTGCAAAAGGAAAGGAAAGCCCGAAATCGAGCGAACGGCCTTATCGATTCCCTCGGCATCCGCCAGACGGTCGTTTTCCTGGATCGTTCGGATCAAGGCCTCGCGCACGTCGTAGTCGGCGATACGCCCCAGATGATATTGCTGGGCGCGACGAAGGAACGAGACCGTCTTGTGGTTCAGCAACGTCGAGACGTTGTTGGGAAGTCCCGCCATGAGTAGGGCGACGCGTTTCCCATCGGTCACAAAGTGCTGATACGTGGCTGCGAGCTGGATCATCTCGTCGAGCGTCGGGTCGACCTCATCAACCGTGACGAGCAGACCGGTGCCCGTTTCGTTGAGCTGGTCGATGATGTCGCTCATGCGATAGCGCCAGGTTGAGGCGTCGTGAACGCGATTGACCTCGATGCTGCCGAGCGGTGTAATTCCGAGACCGGTGACTTCGAAGTTGTTGGGCGGACCGATGAGATGGCCTGCGGCACGTTTCGCCCCGAGCTCGATTTCCTCAAGCATTCCCGAGAGCGCGGTCGTCTTTACGGCTATCCAGCGTGGGATTCCGCCCTTGTCGCGAGCGACGACATGAGAGCGGTTTTGCCGGTTCCACGCGCGCCTGAGAAGATCGAGGTCAATTCCGGGCGTCTACGCTGACTCAAGAAGGCACGGTCCAAATCCCGAATAATCTGTTGTCTGCCGGCGAGATGGGCAGGAACCTCACCAAAACTGGGAGTAAACGGGTTCTCGAGATATTCCACAAGGCTCTCCTTTCGCATCGCCGTTTAACTTCATTTTATTCTAGTAAATTCTGATTAAAAGCAATGGCTCGTTATTTGGTGCATCAATGTGACAAAGGGACGGTCCCTTTGTCACATTCCAGGAAAGCCTGTCTGGCGCAGGGCCTCGTAGAGGACGATGGCGGCGCTGTTGGAGAGGTTGAGTGCGCTGATGCGGTAGTCGTCCGGATTGACGAAGTTGCCGCAGATATCCTGCCGAAGGATGGCCTCGTGGCTGTCCTCGGTATGTCCCAGCGATTCCTCGTGGGCTTCCCAGCCTCGGCGTTGTCGAGTGAGTCACAATCGCGCAGCATGGGAATGCGCTCGCAGCGCTCGGGCGCCGCGGCGAGCAGTGGCTCGGGAATGCCCGAGCTCTCGCTGCCAAAGACCAAGTAGTCGCCATCGCGGTAGGTACTCTGCGCATAGGTGCGGCGTGCCTTTTTGGTCAACAGATGCAGGCGCTCGTCGGCAGGGGAGAGGCCGTTGCGCGCAAGGAAATCCTCCCAGCCGGCATATGTCGTCACGTTCAGGTTTTGCCAGTAGCCCAAGCCGGCGCGACGCACCGTCTTGTCGTCGAGCGAAAAGCCCAGCGGTTCCACCAGATGCAGGCGGGCGCCGGTGACCACGCAGGTACGGCCGATATTGCCCGTATTGGCCGGAATCTCGGGCGCATACAGCACGATATTGAACATGAATCTCCTTGGCTCAGAATGAAAAACCACCACGAAGGGACAGGCACCTTCGTGGTGGTTTGGCGGTTACGGTGGGCGGAAACGCCCGCTTCGATAGCTAGGCGCGGTGCCAGTCGGTCAGGCAGGCATCGAGGTCGGCGATGAGCGCATCCTTGTCCATGTGACGGCCGATGATGCACAGGCTCGTCATGCGGTCGCCCGTCTCGTCGTCCCAAATCTGCATGATCTCGGGGTTCTCGTCGATGATCTTCTGCTTCTCGCCCTCGGGCGCGGAGTCAACGAACAGACCGTTCTCCATCAGGCGCATCTGGTGGCCAGCCTGCTCGAACATGTAGCACATGTCCGGATCGCCGGTCTGCCACAGCGGACCCTTGACGCGGATGACCTCGTCAGGCCACTCCTGCTCAACAAAATCGGTGAACTTCTGCAGGTCAAACGGTTTGCGGCGCGAGTACACAAAGGTCTCGATGTCGTACTCGAGCACCTCGGGGTCGTCGTGCTCCTCGGGATGCTCCATGGCCTCGATCCAGGCGGCGGAGTTGTAGGCGCGCATAAAGTCGAAGCGGTCGGTGTCGAGCAGCTCCTCCATGGGGACCTCGCCGTTTTGGGCCTCGACAATCACGGCGTCCTTCTGCAGACTGCGCACGATGGCCTTGAGCTCGGCAATCTGCTCAGGCGTGACGGTATCGGTCTTGTTGAGGATCAGCGTAGAGCAAAACTCGATCTGCTGGATGAGCAGGCTCTCGATGTCGTCCTCGTCGATATCCTCTGCCAGTAGGTCGCGACCGCCGTTGAACTCGTCGTACATGCGGGCGCAGTCGACCACGGCCACGATGTTGTCGAGACGCAATGGCTTCGGGCCTCCGGCCGCCCACCTTTGGCCTCGTACGCAGAAGCTCGAGGATGGTGTAGGCGGATGGGGATAGCTCGCAATGCCCGAGGCCTCGATGATGATGTAGTCGAACTTGTCCGAATCGGCGATGCCCTGCAGCTGGTTGGCAAGGTCGTCCGAAAGCGTGCAACAGATGCAGCCGTTGGTGAGCGGGATGAGGTCGTCGGTCTCGGAAAGGCCGCCGTCGGCGATGAGGCTGGCGTCGACGTTGATCTCGCCGATATCGTTGACGATTACGGCGGCGCGGATGCCGCCGTCGTTAGCGAGGATGTGGTTGAGCAGCGTGGTCTTGCCGGCACCGAGGTATCCGGTAAGCATGATGATCTTCACGGGTTTGTTGGGCATGTGCCCTCCTTTGTTAGACATGGCTTACAGTTGAATCTTATGCCAAACGCCTGCTCTTATACCCACGCGCCGACAAATAACACAGGCTACTCCCAGGCTCCCCACACATCGGGGCAATAGCCGACGGTGGCCTTTTTGCCGTTGCGCACGATGGGCTCGGCCAGAACCTGCTGGTTCTCGAGCAGCTTATCAAAGCGCTGGCTGGGGGTGAGGTGCTGGATGAGTGCGAGCGTCTCCTCGTCCTTGGCTTTGGGGTTGAGCAGCTTGTCGATGCCGCCGACCGCCTGCATCACGCTCGTGAGCTCGCCCTTGCTCATCTCCTTTTCCTTAAGGTCGATAAACTGCACCTTAATGCGGCGCTCTTTAAAATAGCGCTGGGCCTTCTTGGTGTCGAAGGACTTTTTGGTGCCAAAGATTTGAATATTCATTGTTTGGTTCCGCCGTTCTACCTGATGAAGTTGGTCCTGGCGCGATCGGCCTGGGGCGCTTCGATGCCGGCGGCCTTTCCCGCCTCGATGCAACGCAGGAGCCAGGTCATGTTTTTGCCGATGTTTCGCATGGTGGCAAGGCCCTCGGCGTCCTGGGCGGCCTCGCCCGGCATGGCGCCAAAGACGTTGTTCCAGTAGGTGGATGCTACCACGGGCATCTGGTTGATGGTGAAGTACTTGTTGAGCACGTCGAAGGTGGTCGACGTGCCGCCGCGGCGGGCAACGGCGACAGCGGCGCCCGGCTTGTACGCAAAGGCCTTGCTGCCTGCATAGAATGCGCGGTCGAGTGCCGAGAGGATGCGTCCGCTGGGGTGCGCATAGTAGACGGGCGAGCCAAAGACAAAGCCGTCTGCCTGCTCGGCGGTGGCAATCAGCTTGTTGACCACGTCGTCGTCAAAGGTGCAGCGGCAATCGAGTTTGCCGCACTGGCCGCAACCGATGCAATCGCGAATGGGCTTAGCGCCTAGCTGAAACACCTCGGTATCGATACCCTCGGCGTGAGCTGCTCGGCGACCTCGGCGAGTGCGCGGGCGGTGTTGCCGTTTGCCTTGGGACTGCCATTGACCAAAAGAACCTTCATCACAAACTCCCTCTGCTGTCGGTGACTTCTGCGGAGGATTATCGCACGAGAGGGTAGATGGCGTGGGGCGCGATGTAGACGGCTTGTGTTTCACACTCACGCCCCATAACGCTAGTCCAGCTTGGTGCCCGGTACTTGTGGTGCCTCTTCAAGTAGCGCTTTGGGCTCGTTCAAAATGGAAATGGGCTGTCGGTCGACGGCATCTAGATGAAGTGTGGCCACACGAATGGGCGGCTGATATTCAAATGAGCCAAAGAGTACGGGCGACCCCAAGAACCGCTCGATTTCTTCTGCGATCGCGTCGGTCTCTTCGGGATCAAGGTCATCGAAAAGCGCCACGAACATCGGTCCGGTCGAGCGGAACAGACGGCCCTTGCCGCGCGAACAGTCCATGAGGCAGGCGGCACTTTCTGCCAAAACGCGGTCGCCCGCATCAAAGCCAAAGCGGGCATTGACCTTGGCGATGTCGTCGATTTTGATGGCGACCAGGCCTGCCTTGCGCGCCACGCGACGCATTTCGCCAATGGCGTTGACCAGGCGTGGATATCGCCCAGGCCGGTCACGGAATCGGTCGTATCCGCCAAGCTTCGGTTGATGATAATGCCCACATACATGTTGGGCTCGGTTTCGGTGCTATCCAAGCGGTAGCCCGTACACTCGCACAGCGCATATTTACCAGCGGTATTCATGACGCGATACTGCATGTAATGGAAGTGCCACGCGCCGTTTACCACCATATCGAGCTCGCTGCGCACGTTGTCGCGGTCCTCGGGGTGAACGCGGGCGAGCCACATATCGAGCGAGTTATAGGGATGCTGGGAGGGCAGGTCAAAATCGCGCACGGCATTAATCGACCATTGCGATTCGCCGGTATCGAGGTTAAGGATAAACGGATAGCGCGTCTCGGAGCTCATGGAGATCGCTTGGAACACCCGGTCGTTGCAGGGAGGCTGATCGGCGATCGGGCGCATGGATGCGTCGTTTTCCTTCGGCTGCTGCACACGGTGCATGAGCTTGTAGCGATACATTTTGCGGTCGGCGTCCATGGTCATCTGGCGACGCGTATCGCCAGCGAGTGGGTCGACGCGCGAGCAGCCAAAGCTAAAGCTAGCGATCATGGGCGCTTTGCCGCCCGATGTTGCCTCGATAAGGTCGGTGCGCGTCCGCTCCAGGCGCTGCTCGAGTTCGGCTTCATCTGTCGTGGGGGATACGAGTACAAATTCGTCTCCACCGATACGGAACAGCAGGTCATTGGGTTCCATTGTCTCGGTGAGTGCACGGCAGATGCTCAGGATGTAGCGATTGCCCTCGGTGTGGCCAAACGTATCGTTGCAATGCTTAAGGCGATCGATATCGATATAAGCGCAGGTGAAGGGGGTGCCTTTGTGCCAAAGCAGCTCGGCATAACGGTGGAGTCCAGCACGGTTGCCAAGATTGGTGAGCGAATCGATATAGGCGCCGCGCTCAAGCAGCTCGCGTTCTTGCTGCAGGATGGCAAATGTCTTCTGTAGCTGCTCGCCGATGGCGCACAGCTCCGTGGGCAGCGCGGCAACATCGAGCTCGGCGGTCGAGACCCCGTTCGCAAGTCGCTGAAGATAGGCAATGATCGATTGCTCGCCCAGGCGATACGACTCGTTCATGATGGATAACCTCCTTGGGCACAACAGTGGTTTGCATCATATCCCCAATTCGGTTTGGATTGGGGGCATAAGTTAGCCAATGGGGACAAGCGCCCCTTCGGCGGTATCGTTTTGCGCGCGAGCGTATCAGTTTTTGTTGCCGCCATCGAGCAATGCCTCAAAATCCTTTGCCTGCATGGGGCGGTAGTAGAGGAAGCCCTGAGCGTAGTGGGCACCCATGTGGAGCAGCATGTTCGCCTGCTCGTTTGTCTCGACGCCTCGATTACAACGGGCAGATGGAGCGATTGCGCCATCTCGAGCATTGATGAAACGATTTGCGCGCTACGGCTTTGATCGCGGTCGGTGGGCACAAACGTGCGATCAAGCTTGATGACGTCGACGTTGACGTTCTTGAGCATCGCGAGCGTAGACTGGCCGGTGCCAAAATCGTCCATGTAGGTCGAGAAACCGCGAGTGTGTAGGTCGGCCGTCAGCTTATCCACGGCCTCGGACTCTCCCGTATAAGCCGTCTCGGTGATCTCAATGCGCATGAGCTCGGGCGGTAGGTTGTATTGGGCGGCAAGCGCCCCCATATGCTCGGCGACGTCGCAGGCAAGGATATCCACGCGCGACACATTGAGCGAGATCGGAACTACGCGCAGCCCTCGATCGATGCACTCACGCAGCCACGAGGCGACGCCCTGCCAAACATATTTGTCGAGCGTCACCACAAAACCGCTTTCCTCGAGAGCGGGGATAAAGGTGGTAGGTGAAATGAGGGAGCCATCCTTGTCAATCCAGCGTGTGAGCGCCTCGGCGCCAACGATCTCGCCGGTTTCATGTCGACCTGGGGCTGCACGTAGTAGGTAATGCGGCCGTTTGAGAGCGCATACTGGAATTCGGTCAGCGTGCGGTGGAACGCGATTTCGTGCTCGTATTCCTCGGGGCGGAAAATGGCAATGCGCTCCTTAAAGTCGTTTTTTTGCGCGCCGATTGGTAAACATGGCCTTGGCCTGCGCATCGATGGTGATTTCCTCGTTGGAGTCGATGGGGTAGACGCCCATGGACGGCCAGAAGCCCACGCCGTCATCATGCTTGACCACGGCCTGGCGAACGCGGCTATAGATCTGATGGACGGTGTCGTGTTCAAAGGGGATGAGTACGCAAAAATCGTCTTGGCCCCAGTACCCTGCGACGCCCATGGCGGCATTCTCGATGTCCTTGAGAACCGTGCCCACATCGGCGAGTACGCGGTCGCCCTCGGCCTGTCCGTGCCATTCGTTGAACAGTCGCATGTGCCCCATATCGACGGTGGCGATACACCAGGCGCCATTGCGCCTTGTCTCGAGAAATTCGTTGGCGCGGCGCATAAACTCGCTGGGTCGATAGAGACCCGTGAGCGGATCGATGCGTTCGGCGATGGCGCTTTTGCGCTCCACCTCGGGTATGGGGAGGCTGTCGTTGGGAACAAGCCCGCCGGCCGTGCGAATGCGACGGTCGAGTTCGCCTAAAACGGCGGCCGTTTGATTGGTCAGGTGCTCGTAAAAGGCCGGAACGACAAGACAGACGGGGGTAATAGTGTCGCCCGCGATTCGAACGGGAGCGAAAACGGCCTCTTTGAGATGTTGGATCAGTTGCTCGAATGCTTCGTGATCCAAATTGTTGCTAAGCACGACGAACTGGGCGTTGCGTGAACGGAAGACGCGACTCCTGCCGCGAGTAATCGACAACATGCGGCCTGCGTATTCGGCGAGCATGTTGTCGACGGCCTCGGCCCCGTAGAGCTCGTTGAGCTTTGCCGTGCCGCGAACGCGCACTGCTATAAGCCCCGTCTCGCAACGGTCGCGACGGCAGGCATCGATAGCGTTGATCAGCGTGCGCTGCGTTCCGAGACCCGTGGCGGCGTCGACGGTCTCGGCAAGCGAGTGGTTGACGAGCTCGCCGACATAGAGCGAGGGGACATTTCCGTCGCCGTCGATACGAAACCCGCGAGCACGGCCGAGGATGTAATCGCCGGCGGCATTGCGCACGCGGTACTGCATGACGTGACGATGTTTGGAGCCGTCATAGATTTGGTCGATGTCGTTGGTATAGGCTCAAGGTCATCGGGATGGACACGCGTTTTCCAATAATCGTGACAGTTGTCTATATGCTCCGAAGGAGACCAAGATCGCGCAAGGCGCCTTGTGACCAAAGGGTTCGATGTTTGTCCAAGTTCTCGATAAAGAAATAGCGGCCTTCGTTGAGCATCGAAAGGGCGTCGAAAATTCGATCGCTTATTTCGAAGTCGTCGGTGTGGGCTTGTGCGATATTGCGTCGATCAAGGTGCACGGCATGACGTAGCTTGTAGTCGTACATGCGATGGTCGGCATCGTTCGTCAAGCGATTGGGGGCTTCGCCCAGGGCGGGGTCGGCGTGTGCCACTCCGTAGCTAAACGAGTGAGGCATCTCGGCATCGTTGTTTTTGAGCAGGACCGTTCGGCAGCGTTCCAGACGTTCGGCGAGGTCGTTCTCGGTTGCAATCGTAGACAGGATGGCAAACTCGTCGCCTCCCAGACGAAACGCCGCTTCGTCCACCTCCATATACAGCTTGAGATAGAGGCTTACCTGCAAAATATAGCGGTTGCCCTCGTCATGGCCAAAGACGTCGTTGCAGTGCTTGAGATTGTCGATATCGATGTACGCCATGGTAACGGGGGTGTCCTGCTCCCAGAGCTCCTCGAGGGAACGGGCAAAGCCGCCGCGGTTGCCAAGCCCGGTAAGCTGGTCGGTAAAGGCGGTCCTGACCAGATCCTCCTGACGCTTGAGAAGGTCGCGGACGGTCTTTTCGAGCGTCTCGGTGTAATTGCTGGCGATATCCATGCTGTAGGCGGCTTTCTGGGGTCGGGGCGGATTGCGTCGGGCGAGCTCGTTGTGCACACGCGTTGTTGCTCAACGCCTCGCGTGTTTCCAAGCCCCCGCCTTGCCGCGTCGTTGGGTTTATTTGTCGGCTGACGTTCGTTGCTGATAACTACTGAGTAGTATAAACAAGTGTATGGAATTATGTAGGGGTACCCATGTTGCGGGCGGCCATTATTCGCCATTATTCGCCAAACGGTAACGCGACGATGTTCGATGAAAATGCGACTGAGGCGATATATGTTGACGGGTATACTTGTTTCGTTTAAAACGCAGGAACGGAGATGGTCGCATGGCACAGCCAGATACGACGCCCACGGTGGGGCTTGCGCTCGAGGGAGGCGGCTACCGCGGTATGTATACGGCGGGCGTGCTCGACGTATGGATGGAGTGCGGCCTGACCTGTGACCATATGGTGGGCGTCTCGGCGGGCGCGGCGTTTGGCTACAACTTTAAATCGCGCCAGATCGGCCGTGCCATTCGCTACAACAAGGCCTATTGCGCCGACAAGCGCTATGCGAGCGTGACGAGCTGGCTGCGAACCGGCGACATGTTCAATGCCGAGTTTGCCTATCACGAGGTTCCCATCGAGCGCGATCCCATCGACCTGGAGGCTTATCGTGCCTGCCCCATGCGGTTTACCTGCGTGTGCACCGATCTTAAGACGGGGCGGGCCGTCTACCATGACCTGCCTTACGGTGATGAGCATGATATCGAGTGGATCCGGGCGCGTCGGCGATTCCCGTGGCAACACGACCCGTTGCCATTGAGGGGCACAAGTACCTGGATGGCGGCGTTGCCGATTCCATTCCCAGCGCATGGCTGTTTGCGCAGGGCTATGACCGCAACGTGGTGGTGCTGACGCAGCCGGCGGGCTTTGTAAAGCAGCCCAATAGCGTGATGCCTATGCTGCGTCGCGTGTATCGTCACTATCCGGAGTTTGTTGCGGCGCTTGAGCACCGGCACGAGGTATATAACGCCACGCTCGACGACCTGGCGCGTCGCGAGGCCGCTGGCGAGATCTTTGTGGTGCGGCCGAGCGAATCGGTGAAGGTGCCGTCGCTGTGCCGCGAGCCCGAGGAACTCGAACGCATCTATCTGATCGGCCGTCGCGATGCGGAGGCGACGCTGCCCGCGCTGGAAGCGTATCTGGCGGGGTAAGGGCTGCTACGGAAAGCGCATCCCGGAATATGCGCTCAGACTGGGATGCGGTTTCCGCGAGGGGGCGGTCGCGGAAACCGCATCCCAAAATTTGCGCTTGGAATGGGATGCGTTTTCCGCTGGCCCTCTATATGGAAAGCGCATCCCAGAATGGACGTCCAAACTGGGATGCGCTTTCCGCTGTCGAAGGTATGAGGCTGCGGAGCAGCTGCTCGGCATAGGCCTATGCCTGCTGCCAGGTGTCGATGAGCTCCTTGGCCGCGGCGTAGGGGTCATCGGCGCTGCAGACGGCGCTCACCACAAAGAAGCCGTCGACGCCGGTGGCCTTGAGCTGCGGCAAGTCGGCCGTCTTGACGCCGCCGCCCACCACGATGGGCACGGGGCTTGCCGTGTGGAGTGCGGCCAGGTCCTCAAAGCTCTTGGTGATGATGGAGCCATCGGCTGCGCGTCCGCAGTCGCGCTTGGTCTCGGTCTCGTGGAGCGGGCCGATGCCCAGGTAGTCGACCAGGCTCATGTCGGCGGTTTTGACGTACTCGAGCATCTCCTCGCAACGGGCCGAAAGGCCCACGATGGCGTCGGGGCCCAGCAGCTTGCGACAGACCTCGACGGGAATGTCGCTCTGGCCCACGTGCACGCCGTCGACGGCAATGCCCTGCTCGCGCGCGGCAAGCACGCAGTCCAGACGGTCGTCGATTAACAGGGCGACCTGACCGGTCTTGCCAGCCTGTGCGATTGCCTGCGCGGCGTCGCCGGTCAGCGCAATGATCTCGCGGGCGCTTGCCACCTTGGAGCGCACCTGGATGCAGGTAAAGCCCGCGTCGAGTGCCTGGGCCACCACATCGCCCACGGGGCGCCGAGGGTGTTTTCGGGGCCGAGTACCAGATAGGCCGAGATATCAAGGTTGTCGCGGATGCTCATCGTGCTTCCTCCTGCTTCTTGATCTGTGCTTCCATGCGCTCGAGCTTGCCGGTCATGGTGTCGGTAAATCCGGGCCGAATATCGGCTTTGAGCACGACTTCGGTGCGGATGCCCTTGCTCGCCAACACAAAGGTTGCGTCGCGCACGACCTGCATGACCTCGTTCCAGTCGCCCTCGATCTCGGTGAACATCGAGGTGGTGCGGTTGGGGAGGCCGCTCTCGCGAATGACGCGCACGACCTCGGCGACCTCGGCGGACAGCTCATCGCCGGTGCCGCACGGGGCGATGGCCACGGCGACGAGTGTGTTCATGCCGGCATTGGTTGCGGGCTCGGACATGGCTTATGCCTCCTCGAGTTCGAGTCGGTTATCGGCAATGTCCTGGGCGGTCGCGCGGTAGAGCTCGTCGATAAAGGCGACCTTAAAGCTTGCCGGGGCATCGGCGACAGCGGCGGCACGCGTGCCGGCGACGTTGTAGACGGCGGTGCCGCAGATGGCTGCCGTAAACGGGTCGACGGCACAGGCGTATACGGCCAGTACGCCGCCCTGCGAGCAGCCGCAGCCGGTGATCTTGGACATGAGCGGGCTGCCGCCGTGGGATTTGGCCACGGTCGTGCCGTCGGTGATCAGGTCGACTTCGCCCGAGACCACTACGGCGCCGCCGGTGTAGCGGGCGAGCGCCACGGCGGCATCGCGGGCGGCGTCGACCGTGTCGGTGGTATCGACACCGCGCACGCGGCTCAGATCGGCTGCCTCGCCCTCAAGACCCCACAGGCCGGCGAGCGCGATGATCTCGGAGGCGTTGCCGCGTACGATGGCGGGCTTGTACTGCTTGAGCTCGTTTACCAGCTGGGTGCGCAGGCTACCGATGCCCAGACCCACCGGATCGAGCACCCAGGCTTGCCGGCGTCGTGTGCCGCCTTGGCCGCGCGGGGAATCGTCTGCTCGTAGATGGGGAAGAGCGTGCCCATATTGAGATAGATGGCGCCGCCGCCGGCAACGAGCGCCTCGCCCTCGTCTGGCAGATAGACCATGGCGGCCGATCCGCCCACGGCGAGCTGTGCGTTGGCGACAAAGTCGATCGTCACCGTGTTGGTGATGGAGCCGGCCATCGGATTGGTGGCGCGAATCTCTTCCACGGCCTTGACCATATGTTGCTTAAGCTGTTCCGAATCAATCACTGCACATGCCTCCTTGGCATAGAAAAGGGGCGCTGTGCATAGACAGCGCCCCTGTAAAGGCGGCATGCTCCCTACGCCAGCATTAACTGACAGGTTCAAAGGATTGGGCCCCATGCCCTCTCAGCCTTGTGGTATGCACCGCCGGCACTCCCGCATCGAATCTGTTGTTCCCTATACTAGCGCATCGGTACAATAGACGGGATTAAGAATGACCGAGGGGACCTTATGATTAAACTTGTGCTGACCGATATGGACGATACGCTGATTCCTGCTGGACACGATGGCGCCAGCGACTGCGCCATCGAGGGCATTCATGCCATGCAGGCGGCGGGCCTGCATTTTGGCCCGGTTTCGGGTCGCCAGCCGTCCGCGATGAGCTGGATGTTCCGCAATCGCTCCGAGTGCTTCTCGACCGGTGCGTTTTGCAACGGCCAGGTGATGTTTGTCGATGGCGAGGCGGTTGCCTCGCGCGCAACTGATAACGATGCCCTTATGCGCCTGGCCGACTACCTGGAGCAAGAGACCGACGATACCTATTTGAAGGTCTACCGTCTGGGTGATGACTTTTGGGACAACGACGCCTATTGCGTGACAAGCGATCCCGAGCGTGTGCGTCGCGCCATGGAGTCAGGCGGCAACGCGTGGCTCAAGGGCGAAGAGGCTCCCTGTCGCCCTGTCGTTGACGATGCCCCGGTATACAAGGCGAATATCTGGAGTGCCCGTTCGCGCGAGGAGCTCGCCGAGCTGCGCGAGCGTGTTGCCGCCGAGGTGCCGGAGCTCTCGCTCGTGTTTCCCAACAACCGCGTGCGCCTGTTCGACGTTCTTCCGACCGGCTGGGACAAGGGCTGTGCTGCGCTGGAGCTGGCGCGCGCTTTGGGCCTGACGCCCGACGAGGTGGCCGTATTCGGCGATTCCGATAACGATTTGCCCATGATCGATGCCGTTCCCAATTCCGTTGCAGTCGCCAATGCCAACGAGGCCGTCACGGCTGCCGCGCGCTGGCATATCGGCGCTGCGGCAGATGATGCGGTTGCCGGGGCTCTGCATCAGATTGCCGCCTGCGCCGCGACGGGGGGAGATGCCGTCGTTTATGCGTCAGATGGACGCGACGGGTTTCGACGTCACGAACGTCTAGGGAGAAAGCCATGAAGCTCCAGCAGCTCAGATATGTCGTCAAAGTTGCCGAATGCGGCAGCATCACCGAGGCCTCGCGCCGGCTCTTTGTGTCGCAGCCTTCGATTACCGCGTCAATTCGCGATCTCGAAAACGAGATGGGTGTACACATCTTTGAGCGCACCAACAAGGGCGTCATTGTGTCCGAGGAAGGCGAGACCTTCTTGGGCTACGCGCGCCAGGTGCTCGACCAGGCCGACCTGCTCGAGGGCAAGTACAAAGGCACGTCCGAGCAGGTGCCGCACTTTAGTGTGAGCTGCCAGCATTATTCCTTTGCCGTTAATGCGTTTGTCGATGTGATCCGCGAGTTCGATGCCGCGCGCTACGACTTTACCCTGCGCGAGGAACAGACTCACGAGATTATCGAGGACGTCGCGCATATGAAAAGTGAACTGGGCATCCTGTACTTATCCGAGCATAACCGCGAGGTCATCGAGCGCATGCTCGCCGCCAACGAACTCGTATTCGAGGGGCTCTTCTGCGCCACGCCGCATGTCTTTGTATGCGCCGACCATCCACTGGCGGACCACGCCAGCGTGACGCTCGAAGATCTCGAGGACTACCCGTTCCTGTCCTATGAGCAGGGCAGCTACAACTCGTTTTACTATTCCGAGGAACTGACCTCGACCTTTGAGCGTCGCAAGAATATCCGCGTGCGCGACCGTGCGACGTTGTTCAATCTGGCCATGGGCCTTAACGGCTACACGGTTTGTTCGGGCGTGATCAGCCATGAACTTAACGGCCCCGGCATTATCTCCATTCCGCTCGATGTAGACGAGTACATGGAGATCGGCATCATCACGCGCAAGAACACGACACTTACGCGCTACGGGCAGGCCTATATCGAAGCGATTCGTCAGCACATCTAGACTGCTGCGCTCTGCACGGGTCAAATCTCTTTATGGCAGTCCCAACTAATATAGGAAGCATCTATATCAAACTGTTATAAACGCATATTTTACGATGGCCATATGAGCGCTCATACTCTGTCCCAGTAAAGCAACCAATGCAAAGGGAGATATCTATGAGCACTTCGATTCAACCGAACGCGCCGTTTCGTGCCGATATCGTCGGCAGCTTTCTTCGTCCGCAGGCTGTAAAGGACGCCCGTGCCGCCTATGTCGCGGGTAAACTCGACGCTTCCGGCCTTAAGGCCGTCGAGGACGAGGCCATCCGCGACTTAGTGGCCAAGCAGAAGGCTGCCGGCCTGCAGGTGATTACCGATGGCGAGTTCCGCCGCAGCTACTGGCACCTCGATTTTATGTGGGGCCTCAACGGCATTGAGCGCCGCGCCTCGCGCACGGGCTACATGTTCCACGATGAGGAGACTACCGCCGACACCGCCGTGGTAACCGGTCCCATTAGCGGCGAGAATCATCCGTTCGTCGAGCACTTCAAATTTATCAAGTCGCTCGAGGGAGAGGGCCAGGTCGCGCGCCAGACCATTCCGGCGCCGATCCAGACGTCTCCGAAGTCACACTCGACCGCTGCGATGGCCAGCAGGAGAGTCTGCACGCCGTCTACAAGACCGACGAAGAGCTCGTCGATGCCATTGCCGCAGCATACCGCACCGTGATTGCTGACCTGTATGCCGCGGGCTGCCGCAACATCCAGTTTGATGACTGCACCTGGGGCATCTACTGCGATACCGATTTTGTTGCCAAAACCGGCATGAGCCCGGTCGACCTGCAAAAGGTAAGCGAGCTGGGCGTGGCGCTCAACAATGCCGCCATCGAGGGCAAGCCCGACGATCTGGTTATCAACACGCATGTATGCCGCGGCAACTACCACTCCACCTACGCTTTTGAGGGCGGCTACGACCCCATCGCGCCGTACCTGTTTGCGCATGAGGACGTTGACGCGTTCTATCTGGAGTTCGACACGCCCCGCGCCGGTGGTTTTGAGCCGCTCAAGTACGTTGCTCCCGGCAAGAAGGTCGTGCTGGGCTTGGTGACCACCAAGGCGGCAGAGCTCGAGAACGAGGATGTTATCGTCGAGCGCATCCGCGAGGCGGCAAAGTACGTGCCGCTCGAGAACCTGTATCTGTCTCCGCAGTGTGGCTTTGCCAGCTGCGAGATTGGCAATAAGCTGACCGAGGACGAGCAGTGGGCAAAGATTGCGCTGGTCAGGCGTATTGCCGAGCGCGTTTGGAAATAGCGCTAGCGTTTGCAGGTGGCGGCGCGTGCGAGGTACTGCATATCGCGTACAATGGTTCGGATCGTATCGTTCGGGCAGGTTATCCGATATGCCTGATCGCCCTTCCATTCGAAAGGACTTCCATGTCCCAGTCTTCGACGCCCGCCGTCACCGATGCCATCTACGATGCATCGTCGCTCGGCCGCCCGCGCATGTTTGTGTTGGGTTTGCAACACATGTTTGCGATGTTCGGAGCCACGGTGCTCGTGCCCGTGCTCACCGGCCTTTCCGTTTCGGCGACGCTTCTGTTCGCCGGCATCGGCACGCTGCTGTTTCATTTTCTATCGCGCGGTAAGGTGCCCGCGTTCCTGGGCTCCTCGTTTGCCTTTATCGCGGGTTATGCCGCCATTGCGCCCAACGGCGAGGCTGAGCTTTTGCCCTACGCTTGCCTGGGCGTAGCTTGTGCCGGCCTGCTCTATCCGGTGCTTGCGGCCCTGTTCCGCGCCTTTGGCGCCAAGCGTGTCATGCGTTTCTTCCCGCCGGTGGTGACTGGCCCCATCGTCATTTCCATCGGCTTGATCCTGGCAAGCTCTGCCATTGCTAACTGCCAGACCAACTGGTTTGTTGCTGCTATTGCCGTTGCCGTGATCATCATCTGCAACATTTGGGGCCGCGGCATGGTCAAGATCGTGCCGATTCTGCTGGGCGTTGTGGTGAGCTATGCCGTTGCGGCCGCGCTGGGCGAGGTCGACTTCTCTGGCGTCGCAGCCGCCCCCTGGGTTGGCTTGCCCGTCGTGTGGGACAACACCGTGTTCGCGCTCTTTGGACCGCAGTTCGATAGCAGTCTTGCCACGACGGCCATTATCACCATCATGCCACTGGCCTTTGCGACCATGATTGAGCACATTGGAGATATTTCCGCCATTGGCTCTACCTGCGAACGCAATTACATTGCCGATCCCGGTCTGCACCGTACCCTGCTCGGCGATGGCCTGGCGACTATCTTGGCATCGCTCTTTGGCGCCCCTGCCAATACGACGTATGGTGAGAACACCGGTGTGCTTGCCCTGACGCGCGTGTTCGACCCGCGCGTGATTCGCATTGCCGCCTGCTGTGCCATTGTGCTTTCGTTCTGCCCCAAGTTCGCTGCTGTGATCGCTGCTATGCCGGCATGCGTTATCGGTGGCGTGTCGCTTGTGCTCTACGGCATGATCAGCGCCGTTGGTGTACGTAACCTCATCGAGAACCAGGTTGATTTCCAGAACAACCGCAACGTGCTGGTGGCGGCTCTGGTGCTCGTGCTTTCGCTCGGCATTGCCTACAGTACCACCGGCGCCATTGTGCTGGAGCTGGGCGGCGTGACGATTTCGCTTTCGGGCCTTGCCGTGGGCTCGCTGGTGGGCATTGTGCTCAACGCCATCCTGCCAGGTAATGACTTTGAGTTCGATACTTCCGAGCTTGAGGAGACTGCTGAATAGTAGCTGCGTTCAGCCAAATTAAAAATGGCGTCCATGCGTATGTACGCGTGGGCGCCATTTTTAATGCGTCAGTATCCAGTGGATGCCGCGCGCCATGCGCAGGTCAGTTTGGGCAAAGTGATTGCCGGGGTTGAGCTCCAGCATTGTTGGAATGTCACGCTCGATAAACAGCTCTTCCATCGCGCGCGTATCGTCGAGTACGTGCCGCATCATGCGGTTGGGCGTCTTGGTTTCCTTTTTACCGAGTGACAGATAGACGGCGTCGGGCGTAGCTGTCATCGTGCGCTCGCGCGCGTAGTCGATAAAGCCGGGGAACCACAGCGACCCCGATGCACTTGCCGCGCGCTCAAAGACATCTGTTTGCCAAAGTGCCCACAGTGCAAAAAGACCCGCCAAAGGAGTAGCCGGCAACGCCGCGCCAGGCGGGCGGTTGCGGGGAGCGATGATTCGGCCTCTGGGATTATCTGCTTCAACAACTCGTCAAGAAAACCAGCAGCCTGTCCGCCAAAGGGCTCGGCATCTCGTATAGTTCCGTCGCATTCCCAGGGGCTCAGCTCGTGATTCCAATCGAGCCCTCCAATGGCGACAAGGGTGAACGGCGGGCAGTCGAGCTCTCGGCAGCGCTCGTAGACTTCATTACCGTCGCCCATAACCACGGGGAGGTAAATGACGGGCGCTCCTTCTGTGCACTCTGGATAAACGGTTATCTGCTTATGATGCGCTTCCAAGGCAGGCTTCTCTCGGTGTTGTGATATTGACAGCCTCAATTGTCGCACGCTGGCACGGGGGCAGACGCTAAAAGAAAGGCGCGGAGCCGCTTGGTGCGACTCTGCGCCTTATGGTTTTGCTTTGGCAGGCTGTGCCGTTACGCCACGAAGAAGTAGACGAGGAAGGCAAGGGCTGCGATCCACATGAGCGGCTTGATCTTGGAGGCCTCGCCCTTAAAGACGCGACGATCACGTAGGCGATAAAGCCCAGGCCAATGCCGGCAGAGATGGAGTAAGTGAAGGGCACGCCGGCGACAATCATGACGCCGGGAAACCCTGCGACACGTCGGACCAGTCGATCTCGGAGGCCTCGCTCATCATGAGGTAACCGACGTAGACCAGAGCACCGCAGGTGGCGGCGCTGGAAACGATGGTGACGATGGGGGAGAAGAACGCGGCGAGAATGAACAGCACGCCGGTGGTGACGGAGGTGAGGCCCGTGCGGCCACCGTCGGCAGCGCCAGAGGTGGACTCGACGAAGGTGGTGATGGAGGAGACGCCCATAAAGCCACCGGCAGCAGCGGCCACGGAGTCGACGACCAGGATGGGACGGATGTCCTCGACATTGCCGTCCTCGGTCAAGAACTCGCCCTGCTTGGCGACGGCCATCGCGGTGCCCATGGTGTCGAAGAAGTCGCTCATGAGCAGCGAGAAGGCAACGACGAGCAGCATCGGGTCGGTCAGGACCTTCACGATGGCAAGGTTGCCGTCGGCAGTGCTGGCAAACGGGGCGCCGAAGGTCGAGAAGTCGAGCGGTGCGATGAGGCCCTCGGGCGCATGGGTGACGCCCAGCGGGATTCCGGCGATAACGGCGACGATGATGCCGATGAGCAGCGAGCCCGGCACGTTGCGGGAAGCCAGGGCAACCGTCACGACGATGGAGATGATGCCGACGATAAAGGTGGGGGAGGCGATGTCGCCCAGGCCGACGAGCGTACCGGCGCCAGCGGTGATGATGCCGGCGTCGCACAGGCCGATCATGGCGATAAACAGGCCCAGACCCACCGAGATGGCGTGGCGCAGGACCACGGGGATGGCGTCCATGATGGCCTCGCGCAGGCCGCAAAGGACGAGCAGCAAGATGACGATACCCTCGAGGAAGATAACGCTCATGGCGACGTGCCAGTCACCGCCGCACATGGTGGTGGTGATGCCCGCGATCATGGCGTTGATGCCCAGGCCTGAAGCGCAGGCGAGCGGGCGGTTTGCGAAGATGCCCATGCAGATGGTCATGATGCCGGCGCCCAGGCAGGTGGCGCAGGCGAGCGCTCCCGCATCAATGCCAGCGCCCGAGAGCACTGCGGGGTTGACGGCGATGATGTAGGCCATCGCCAGGAATGTTGTCAGTCCAGCGCGAAGTTCGGTCCCGATTGTGGACTTGCGCTCACTGACGTGAAAAAGTTCGTCCATGCATACCCTTTCCTTGTTCGGCCCCGAGTTTAGGCCGATTGACACGAACTCATTTACTATATCGCCTTTACACCTTGCTGTTCCTCGCATGTTGATGTTCGGCGCTTTGTAACAGACGGACGGTATTTATCGCATGAAAATGTGTGGGTACCGTATACTTAAGCGGTTACAACGACCCCTATGGAGGAACGTATGATTAAAGAGCTTTGCCACGACGAGGCTATCCTGTCCCAGCGTTGCGAGGTTGCGACCGTCGAGGACGAGTCGGTTGCTCAGGACCTGATCGATACCATCAAGTCGCTCGATGATGCCGGCTGCTTGGCCGCCAACCAGATCGGCGTTACCAAGAAGGTCTGCGTCTACCTGGACGACGCCGGCGAGCCCCACGTGCTCTACAACCCCCGTCTGGTGTTTGGCCTGGGCGCCAGCAAGATGGAGGAGAGCTGCCTGACGCACGAGGAAGTCACCAAGTCCACGCGCTATATCAAGTGCAAGGTTGCCTTTGACCAGATCGTCGATGGCAAGATGCGCGAGCGCAAGCAGGACTTTGTGGGCTTCGAGGCGCAGATGGTCCAGCATATGATCGACCACTGTCTTGGAAAGTTGGTCTAAGGGGACCAAAGCACCGCACTTCGTCTCTTTTGGTCCGGGCGTGACATTGTTGTCATGTCCGGGCTTTTGTGTTTAGCGCCTTTTTGTTTGGTGACAATAACCTTAGCAGGACCGTAAAGCTAGGAGGCGCTATGTGCACGAGCATTCGATTTACCGATAATTCTGGCCACATGTATCTGGGCCGCAACCTCGACTGGAGCTTTGACTACGGCCAACAGGTTCGCGTGATGCCGCGCGGGTTCCACATTCCGTATTCGTTTATCGACGATGCGTCGGCGGCACACGCGGTAATCGGCATGTGCATCGATTACAAGAACTATCCCATGTTTTTCGACTGTGGTAACGATGCGGGTCTGGCTGTGGCGGGGCTCAACTTTCCCGGCTATGCCGAGTATGCCGAGGGCCCTGTCGACGGCAAGAACAATATCGCGGCCTATGAGTTTCCCCTGTGGGTGGCAGCGACGTTCTCGACGGTCGATGAGGTCGAGGCCGCGCTGCGCGACACGGTGATTGTCGCCAAATCTGCCGGAGAGGGGCTGGGCGTGTCGCTGCTCCATTGGATTATCGGCGACAGCCAGCGCAGCATCGTGGTCGAGATGATGGCTGACGGCCTGCATGTATACGACGATCCGGTCGACACCCTTGCCAACCAGCCGACCTTCCCGTGGCACATGGAAAACCTGCGCACCTATATCACCGCCACAAGCGATTTTCCGCAGACGGCGACATGGCGTGGCGCCGAGCTTAAGCCCTATGGAGCCGGTGCCGGCATGCGCGGCATTCCGGGCGATTGCTATTCGCCGAGCCGTTTTGTAAAGGCGGCGTACCTCAATGCCAATTACCCGCAAAGAGAGCGAGACCGAAAACGCGTTCGCATGTTCCGCTCGCTCGAGGGCGTGGTGATGATCGAGGGAGCGTCCAGGATGGGCGATGGCAAGTTCGAGAAGACTATCTATACCGGATGCTTTAGCGCGCGCACGGGCAATTATTACTACGCGATGTATGGGGATCCGTCGATTCGCTACGTGAGCCTGATGGATGCCGAGGGCGCGAGCCCCGATAGGCTCGTGGTTCCCGAGCCGCGCCGTTCGTAGCTCACTGGTCCGTTGCGACATAAAACGCCTCGCACCTCTTATGAAATGCGAGCCGTTGTCGTCAATGGCTGGTGGCGTGTTAGAAGTTGGCGTCGTTGAACTGGGTGCTCTCGAGTCCGTCGAGTTGCTGTTCGGGCGTATCTGCGACGCTCTCGAGCAGCTCAGTGGGATCGACGTTCATATTCTTACCGGCTTCGTTGCCGTTGACCAGGTCGTCCGAGAAGATGTCGACTTCCATTTCTTCGGCCTCTTCGATCTGAACCTCGAGCGGCACTTGGGTGCGCACGAGCTTAACGGCCGGGCGCATGCGGGCAAACAGCGGCACGTACTCGATGATGATGGCCGAGTTCTCGAGACCGTACCAGCGTGCCGGGCTTCCGCAGGCGCGGCGGACGGCGTACTTGATGGCCATCACGCGGTGGTCATTGCGGTTGATGTCCGTTTCGGGGGCGAGCATCTTGCGCAGCATACAAAAACGGAAGTCGCCCACGTTGCCGCGCGCCTCGTAGATGGAGTAGGTGTGATGCTGCGGCGGCAGCTCACCCGATGCCATCAAGTCGCCAACGATTTGGCGCAGGTAGGCATTAACGCGCTGGTTGACCTTAAAGCCCAGGTCCAAGCGCACGCGGAATAGGAAGTCTGTGCCAAAGGTCTCGACGGAATACTCGTGCGTATAGGGCTCGTCGGTAACGTGCACGTTGATGAACCAGTATGCCTTGGCGCGCTTGGGATGCTTGTCCAGGATGGAATAGAGCACGTCTCGGTCGAGCGTGAGCGGGTCGGGGCTGTTGGTAAGGAACACCAGATTGTCGGCGAGCACGGGGTAGGTCTCGTCGTTGCGCAGGCGGTTGAGCTGATCGATGTACTTGGAGACGGGCAGCAGGATCGTCTGCGTGCGCTCGATGGCGGTGCCGCGGCGCCACACGTACATAAGGCCAAACAGCAGCGAGGCCAAGAAGATCATCACATAGCCGCCGTCAAAGAACATGGTGAGGCACGAGGCGAAGAAGCACAGCTCAATGGCACCAAAAAGCAGGGCGAAGACGCAGGCACCCAGCTTGTGCTTGAGGATGCCGGCGATGTAGCTCGTCAAAAGCGTTGTGGTCATGAGCATGGTCACGGTAATGGCGAGTCCGTAGGCGCTCTCCATGCGCTCGGAGTTCTGGAACAGCAGCACGATGAAGATGCAGCCGATCCACATGATGTTGTTGACGAGCGGAATATAGAGCTGGCCCTTGGTGTCGCTGGGGTAGTGGATGCGCAGGTGCGGCATGAGATTGAGACGGGTTGCCTCGGATACCAGCGAGAACGAGCCGGTGATGAGCGCCTGCGAGGCGATGATGGCCGCTACGGCCGAAAGCACGATGGCAAAGGGGCGCAGGGGCTCGGGGAGCATCATATAGAACGGGTTGACGATATCCATCGCAAGCATCTGGGGGTTGGAGTTATTGGCGAGCAGCCAAGCTCCCTGACCCAGATAGTTGAGGATAAGGGCCGCCTTAACAAACGGCCAGGATGCATAGATGTTTGCCTTGCCCACGTGGCCCATGTCCGAGTAGAGTGCCTCGGCACCGGTTGTCGACAGGAAGACAAAGCCGAGCACCATAATGCCCGAATGGTTGATGGGCGAGAACAGGAACATAATGCCGCGGATGGGGTTGAGCGCGCGCAAGATGGACAGGTTGCCGAGCATGTTGAACAGACCGGCGCCTGCCAGGAACAGGAACCACAGCGTCATGAGCGGGCCGAAGAGCTTGCCGATTGACGAGGTGCCGGCGCGCTGCATGGCAAATAGGCCGCAGATAATGATGATGGTGATGATGATGACGTTGGTCTGGCCGTCGCCCAGCAGCGCATGGCCCCATTCGATGGTGCGTAGACCCTCGATGGCTGTGGTGACCGTGACGGCGGGGGTGAGGATGCCGTCGGCGAGCAGCGCCGCGCCGCCGATCATGGCGGGCAGAATCAGCATGGTGCCACCTTGCGTACGAGGCTGAACAGGGCGAAGATGCCGCCTTCGTTGTGGTTGTCGGCCTTCATGGCGATTACCACGTACTTGACCGTGGTCACGAGCGTCATGGTCCAGATGACGAGCGAAAGCGCGCCCAGGATCATGTCCTCGCTGACGGTACCGATGCCGCCGTTGTTGGCGACGATTGATTTCATGGTGTACATAGGGCTCGTGCCGATGTCGCCATAGACGACGCCGAGCGTTACGAGCAGCATGCCAGCGGAGAGGGGGATGGCTCCGTGCCCGCCTTGCCCGCGCTGGTCTTGGAGGTTTGCCTCCAGTTTGTTGTGTGCCACGAGGACTCCCTTAGACATCCGGTTATCTGTCTAGGACAAAAAACTTTATGCCGTCTTTATACATACAAGAGCAGTTTGGCACATCGGGTTATTTTAGACAATAATCCTCAGCTGGGGATTATTTATCTACGCAGGTAGCATTTCAAAGCAGGGGCTTTTAAGCACGTGCTATCTGGCGATGCCAGCCTTGGCGTTTGCGCGTTTGCCGGCGAGTTCGCAAAAGAGCGCGCCGCCGATGATAAGCGCGGCGCCCATCAGGCGGACCGGTGTTATGGCTTCACCCAAAAGGGCGGCCGAGAACACGACCGCCGAAAGCGGCTCGAGGTAGCCGACGACGGCGACGGTCTGGACGGGCAGCTTGGCGACGGCGCTAAAGTAGAGCAGGCAACCAATGCCGGTGTTGACGACGCCGAGCGTAGCGACGGCGCGCCAATCAATACTGGCGGCGACGCCGGCGGACAGGAATGAGGGAGCGCCCTGCGTGATAAGTGTGAGGGCCAGCGCGGTCACAAAGGCGGCGCTCACCTGGAGCGTGGAGTTCTCGAGGCCTTCGATGTGTGGCGCACCCTGCTAGCGATGACCATCAATGCGTAGCAGAAGGCCGAGACGATGCCGCAGACAATACCCGCAATGGGCATATTGCCGCCTAGACCTTGTGCCGCAATGAGAAAAGCACCGCAGGCGACGGCGATAAAGCCGGCGATTTTGCTGCCGGTCAGCTTTTCGCCAAAAATGAGCGGGGAGAGGGCCATAACGATGATGGGGCCACAGTAATACAACAGCGAGGAGATACCAACGCCGATCGTCTGATAGGCGCGGAACAGGAAAATCCAGCTGGCGCCCAGCGCGGCGCCCGAGACGATGAGCGCTGCGGCCTCGCGGGGGCGAGACGGAGCCTGCAGGTTATGGCGCTTGGTTATGAAGAGGATGGCGGCAAGGGTGAGAGCGCCCAAAAACGTGCGCAACAGTACGATATCGGAGCTCGGCAGCGCGATGGCAGCGGCGATGATGCCGTTGGAGCCAAACAATAGCAATGCTGCTAAGTACGTAAACAATCCGTTGTTCATGTGCTGACATCCCCTCTATATCCGAGCATGTTCACTATGGGTGAACTGGCTTTAGAAGAAAAGCGAATATAATGCATGGATAACATGACAAAAACTCATGTAAAGGTGGAGGGGTGCCGTGGAAACGAATATTCAAAAGATGCAGGTGCTGCTCGAGACGGTGCGTGCCGGCAGTTTTACGCGCGCCGCCGAGCGGCTGAGCTATTCGCAGTCGGGCGTGAGCCGCATGGTGGGCGACCTTGAGACCGATTGGGGTTTTAAGGTGCTCGACCGCAGCCGCGAGGGTGTGGTGCTTTCTGCCGATGGGCGGCAGATCATGCCGGCGGTTGAGGCGTCTGCGAGGAGTTTGGCCGCCTGCAGCGACACGTGGACGAGATGCGTGGGCTCATGCGCGGCAAGATCTGCATTGGTACGTTTTCGAGTGTGGCGACCCACGTGCTGCCACCGGTCATTGCGCGTTTTCGCGCCGATCACCCGGACGTCGATTATGAGTTGCTGATGGGCGATTACTCAGAGATTGAACAATGGGTGGGCGGAGGGGCGCTGCGACCTGGGCTTTATCCCGCGTGAGCCCGAGAAACGGCATGGCATCACGGTCTTTAGTGTGTGATGAGCTGATGGCGGTGGTGCCGACAGATTCGTTGCTTGCCACGGCGGAGTTCGTCTCTCTTACCGATTTGGCAAGAGAGCAGTTTATTCTGCTGGAACGGGGTACCGATGATGAGATTACGCCGCTATTCCGTCGGGCGGGGCTGGCGGTGCGCTCAAAACTGTCGACTTGGGATGACTATGCGATTATGGCTATGGTCGAGGATGGCCTGGGCGTGAGCATTCTTCCCGCGCTCATCTTGCGTCGCTGCCAGTTCGATGTTGCTGTGCGTCCGCTCGAGGGGCATCCCCATCGGCAGATCAACGCCATATATCGAACGGCCGATGTTTCGCTTGCCGCCGCTCGTTTCCTCGAATACCTCTAAATGCGTGCACGTCGTTATCGCCTTGGGATAAATCTCGAGGTCTTGCTCATTTTATTTTTGAAATTGAACTTTTCGAAATAGCACGGCGTTATACTGCTGCCTAAATTGAACTCAGGTTCAATTCGTGTTGTATAAATTGAACTTTGCCAGCAAGGAGGTTCTAGTGGCCCAAGAGACGTTTAGCGATCGTCTGCGACAGGCTATGTCCGATCGCGACGTTCGCCAGTCGGACGTGATCCGCGCATCGGAGATGCTCGGCAAAAAACTCGGCAAGAGTCAGATGAGCCAATATGTGAGCGGCAAGACGATTCCGCGGCGCGATGTGGCTGAGCTGCTCGCCCGTATTTTGGAGGTCGATGTTACCTGGCTGCTTGCCGGCGACGCCGATCAAGGCGAGGCATCATCACCCCGCAACGATTCCAAGCCCGAACCCCATCCCTCAGCTCAAATTGCAAGGAGCACCACCATGCGTACTTTTTCTAAATCCACCAAGCTCGATAACGTCCTGTATGACGTGCGCGGTCCCGTCGTCGACGAGGCCGCCCGTATGGAGGACGAGGGCGAGCGCATCCTCAAGCTCAATATCGGCAACCCGGCGCCCTTCGGTTTCCGCACGCCCGATGAGGTCATCAAGGACATGCGCCAGCAGCTGCCCGACTGCGAAGGCTATTCCAACTCGCGTGGCCTGTTCTCCGCGCGCAAGGCGATCATGCAGTATTCGCAGATCAAGGGCTTGCCCAACGTTCAGATGGAGCATATCTACACGGGCAACGGCGTGTCCGAGCTCATTCAGCTTTCGATGAACGCGCTGCTCGACAATGGCGACGAGATTCTGATCCCCAGCCCCGACTATCCGCTCTGGACGGCGTGCGCAACCCTTGCCGGCGGTCATCCCGTGCACTATCTGTGCGATGAGCAGGCGGATTGGTATCCCGACCTGGAGGATATGGAGTCCAAGATCACGAGCGCGACCAAAGCCTCGTCATCATCAACCCCAACAACCCCACGGGTTCCGTCTATCCGCGCGAGGTGCTCGAGGGCATCGTCGAGGTTGCACGCAGGCATCAGCTGATGATCTTTGCTGATGAGATCTACGACCGCCTGTGCATGGACGGCTACGAGCACGTCTCGATTGCCTCGCTCGCTCCCGATCTGCCCTGCGTCACCTTTAGCGGTCTGTCCAAGTCGCACATGATCGCGGGCTATCGTATTGGCTGGATGGTGCTTTCGGGCAACCAGCGCTGCATGAGCGACTTCATCATGGGCATCAACATGCTCTCCAACATGCGCCTGTGCTCCAACGTGCCGGCTCAGTCGATCGTTCAGACGGCGCTCGGTGGCCATCAGTCCGTCAACGACTACATCCGCCCCGGCGGCCGTGTCTACGAGCAGCGCAACTTTGTGTATGAGGCGCTCAACAAGATTGACGGCATCTCGGTGGTCAAGCCGCGTGCGGCGTTCTACATCTTCCCCAAGATGGATGTTAAGAAGTTCAACATCACCGATGACGAGCAGTTTGCCCTTGACCTGCTACACGAGAAGAAGATCCTGATCACCCGCGGCGGCGGCTTTAACTGGGATGAGCCTGATCACTTCCGCATCGTGTACCTGCCGCGTATGGAAGTGCTCAAAGAGTCGCTCGAAGACCTTGCCGACTTCTTCGACCATTACCGCCAGAGCTAGTGGGATAGAAGCTCCGCACTATGAAAAGCTCCCTGCAGTTGTTTTGCTGCAGGGAGCTTTCTTGAATCGGCGGAACTATATAACGACGCCGTTGCAATGATCGATTTCGTGTTGGATGATCTCGGCGGTGTAGCCCGAGAAGTTTTTGATGCGGTGGACGAAGTTCTCGTCCAGATACTCAACCTTAATGCGGCGATAGCGGGTACAGGGACGCTCGCCGATCAGCGAGAGGCATCCTTCGCTCGTCTGGTAGGCATTGACCTGCTCAAGAATCTGCGGGTTGTACATAAGCAGCGACTTGCTGCCGTCCTTTACGCAGATGATGCGTTTGCGCACGCCGATCATGTTGGCGGCGAGGCCCACGCACTCGCGCTCATGCTCGTGGAGTGTATCCAGGAGATCCTGCCCGGTCGCGGCATCGTCGGGTCCCGCGTCTTCGGAAGGCAGACGCAAAAAGAACTCGGATTTCATGATGGGCTTAATCATGGCGGGCTCCTCATGTCTCATGCTTTCGTGGACTTTTAATAATAGCGCGGAAGGAAAGCTGTGCGTCCGCGTTACAATCTTTCGACGTTGGACCATGTTGCCAGATTCGTCGCGTACGGCGTCTGGCGTAAGTCTAGGGCTCATTTTTCGCCCTGGACTGTTCCTCTGGGGCGATGCGACTGTCGTTCCAAGAGGAAGGAAATGCATGGGGAGCAAATCTCAGCAACAAGTTCAAGTAACGCCATCGGCCACTGCGACGATTCTCGTCGTTATGTATATTGCAGCCTTTGTTGTCGCGTTTAACGAGAACATCATTAACGTGGCGTTGCACGACATTATGGCGGCCTTTTCGGTGAGTGCCACCACGGCGCAGTGGCTCGTTTCGGGCTACATGATCGTGACGTCGATCTTTACGGCCGTCATGGCCTTCCTGTCCGGCCGTTTCTCGACGCGCAAGCTGCTTTTTTCGCATGCGGATGCATGGTCGCCGGCGAAGTCCTGTGCCTGTTCGCTCCGTCGTTTAGCGTTTTGCTGCCAAGCCGTATTTTGCAGGCTGCGGGATCGGGCATCTTGTTCCCGCTCATGATGAACGTGGTGCTGTCTTGCGCCCCGCGCGAGAAGCTCGGTCTGTATCTGAGTCTGGGCGGTGCCTGCATTACGCTAGGGCCGGCGTTTGGACCCGTGATCAGCGGTCTTATGTGCACGTTGTTTGGCTGGAGAGCGGTGTTCGTAGTGCCGTTGGTGGGCGGCATTGCGGTCGCTGCGGCGGGCGTAAAGCTTGTTCAGAATGTCGGAGAGCGCTCGAACACCACGCTTGATATTCTGTCGGTTGTTTTGCTCGCTGCCGGCATTACGGCATTTGTGTATTCCGTAGGCGAGTTCTCGACCAATCTGATTTCCGGCATCGTGACGCTCTTCGCCGCCCTTGTGCTGCTCGGCTTGTTTGCGGCCCGTCAGCTCGAGCTCGAGCATCCGGTGCTTAACGTGCGTCCCATGGCGAGCGTTCGTTTTTGGCCTGCGTGCCTGCTTGTGGTGGTGTCGATGATGACAACGTTCTCGATGAGTGTTTTGTTGCCGCTCTATTTTGAGGGCGCATACGGCATGACCGCACTTGTTGCGGGCTTGCTCATTTTGCCGGCGATTGCCTGCAACGCTGTGACCTCGATTGTGGGCGGACGCGTGATGGATGCCCGTGGCGCGTGGCCGCTGCTGCCGGTCGGCTTTGCCTGATTGCTGTGGGACAGGCTGCAATTTCGATGACCGCGGCAAGCATGAACATTGGTATTGTCGTGGCGCTGACTGTTGTGGTGTATGCCGGTGTCGGTTTGGTGCTGAGCCCCTCGCAGACGGCCGGCCTGGAGACGTTGCCCGCCGCTGAGCATCCTCACGGAACGGCATTGCTCAACACGTGGAACATGATTGCCGCGTCGTTTGGCCCGTCCCTGTTTATCGGCCTGCTCTCGAGTTCTGCGGCGGTTGCCGGCGCGCTGGCGTTGCGGCGGACGTTGCCCAGGCGATCGGATTTGCGGCTGCCGTGCGCGTAGCGGCCGTGATTGCCGTGGCCGGGTTCGCGGTGTCGCTGGTGTACGCCCGCCGCGAGTCGCACATGTCGCATTAATGTGTGCACATAGATTCTGCAGCTAGATTGGATGGCGACACCATAAACTAATGGACGTTTTTGCCGAGAGGCATGAATGTTTAAAGCGCAAAGAGTGCGCGACGGGCCCCGCGAAATGGGGCGATGATGCCCGAGAGGGCCAAGAAGGAGTCTCATGTCTGAGAACGAAGAGATCATGAACGAGACCGAGAACGAGACCATGGCTGCCGAGGTCGAGGCAGTCGAGACCGTGGAGACCGAAGCTGCCGAGGTTGAGGCTGCTGACGAGGTTTCCGCCGAGGAGGAGGCCGAGGTTGTCGAGGCCGCCGCTGATTACGATGATGAAGAGCTGATGGACAAGATGCAGAAGGCCGCCCGCCTGCTGCGCAGCCGTCGCTTTGCTATTTCCAAGGAGGAGGAGGCCAAGGCTGAGCGCATGGCGAACATCGAGCGCGCCATCAAGCTTCTTGACCTCAAGCCCAAGATGGAGCAGAAGGAGATGTCCGACCTGCTGGGCATGCGCCTTCGTGAGCTCGATGGCCTGATGGCCGAGGCCGAGGCTGCCGATCTGGTCGGCCGCATCGACGACGCCGAGGGCGATATGCGCAAGATCGTCGTCTTCGCTGCCGAGGATGCCGCTGAGGGCCTAGTCGAGCTTGCCAACAAGAAGGAGAAGCTCCTGCCTGAGCTTTCTTACGAGGAGGCCACCGAGCTGATGGCCGCTCTCGATAAGGTTATCGCTCCGCTCGTCGCCATGGGCCTGGACGAGGACCGCGGTCCTCGCGGCGGCCGTGACGAGCGCGGTGGCCGTGGCGGCGACCGTGGCGGTCGCGGCGGCTTTGGTGGCAACCGTGGTGGCTATGGCGATCGCGGTGGCAACCGTGGCGGCTTCGGCGGCAACCGTGGTAACGACCGCGGCGGTCGCGGTGGCGATCGTGGCGGCCGCAACGGTGGCGGCTTCCGCCGGCAACCGCTTTCTAGTTGAGTTACCGGCGTTTTACCAAACGCCGTAACTGCTCGACGCTGCAAACCCGCCAGAGCGGCAATCTGCCTTTCAACTTCGGCGGCATGATCAAAAGATCAATGCCGCCTCGTTTCAAGGCACCTTGCTCGCTCTGGCGGGTTTTCGCTGTCGGTACCAAGGCATCGGCGTTGCCTTGATCCAAACCTACCAAAAGGGGACAGGTTTATTTGGTCGGTTTTATCTGGACAAACGTGGTCGTCTATCGCAATATGGTCTTGGGGACGTCTTGTTTGACTAGTCGTTTAAGAACGTCCCCAACGACTACATAGCATGAGAGTGGATAATCTCCCGGTTTGAGTCTGCATTCAAGCTCAAAGTGGGAGATTATCCACTCTCGTTTTTGTTCTACCTACATTTGTAGGAACAGCTCGTGGAGGCGGGTGTCTTCATCGAGTTCGGGGTGGAAGGTTACGCCGAGCTGGTTGCTGGCGGGCGGCGACGATGCGGCCATCGACCTCTGCCAAGGCCTTGGCGTCGCCGTGGACCTCGACGATGCGGGGCGCGCGGATAAATGTCAACGGCACTTCACCGTCGATGCCGTCTACCTGTCCCTTGGTGCGAAAACTGCCGAGCTGTCTGCCATAGGCATTGCGCTCAACGAGCACATCCATGGTTGCCAAACGCGGCGTGCCCTTATCGTCATGAACGGCAAGGTCGTGAGCCAGCAGAATCAGGCCGGCGCAGGTGCCCAGGACGGGCATGCCTTCAGCGATACGGGTACGAAGCTCCTCGAGCATGCCCAACTCATCAAGCAGTTTCCCTTGAACGGTAGACTCGCCGCCGGGAAGTACCAGACGGTCAAAGTTCTGCTTCAAATCAGCCGCCTGCCTCAGCTCAATACAGCGTGCGCCCAGCTCAGATAGCCTTGCCTCATGCTCGGCAAAAGCGCCTTGGACCGCCAGCACGGCAACCGTTTGGTGTGCATAATCGCTCATGTGCGATCCTTTCTGCTGGACTAGCGCCCGCGCTCCTCCCATGATGATCTCGATTTTCGTCGGCGTTGATGCCCACCATGGCCTCGCCCAGGTCCTCCGAAAGCTCGGCGATGAGCTTGGCGTCGGTGAAGTTTGCCACGGCCTTGACGATGGCGGCGGCGCGCTTGGCGGGGTCGCCGCTCTTAAAGATGCCCGAGCCAACAAAGACGCCCTCGCGCCCAGCTGCATCATCAGCGCGGCGTCGGCGGGGGTCGCGACTCCGCCGGCCGCAAAGTTTACGACGGGGAGCTTGCCCGTGGCATGGACCTCGCGCACCAGCTCGACCGGAACCTGCAGCTGCTTGGCTGCCTCAAAGAGCTCGTCGTCGCGCAGGGCAACAACGTCGCGGATCTGCTTTTGGATCTTGCGCATGTGACGCACGGCCTGAACGACGTCGCCCGTGCCCGGCTCGCCCTTGGTACGAATCATCGTGGCGCCCTCAGCAACACGGCGCAACGCCTCGCCCAGATCGCGGGCGCCGCAGACAAACGGCACGTCAAACTGGGTCTTGTCGATGTGATAGACATCATCGGCGGGGGAGAGGACCTCGGATTCGTCGATGTAGTCGATTTCGATGGCCTGCAGGATCTGCGCCTCGACAATGTGGCCGATGCGGCACTTGGCCATAACGGGGATGGAGACGGCCTCTTGGATGCCCTTGATCATCTTGGGGTCGCTCATGCGCGAGACGCCGCCTGCGGCGCGGATGTCGGCCGGGATGCGCTCGAGCGCCATGACGGCGCAGGCGCCCGCCTCCTCGGCGATGCGTGCTTGCTCGGGCGTGGTGACGTCCATGATGACGCCGCCCTTGAGCATCTGCGCGAGCTCGCGATTGAGTTTGACGCGATCGGCCTTGCTGGTCTGTTCTGCCATGGTTGCTCCCTTGGTTCGCATGTACATTGCTTGACGGAACATCCTATCGGGGGGCTGGGTATGGCGAAATACTCAGTTTTCGAGATAATAACAAGGTCAGACTAATGCCAGATTGAATGTTTCGATAAGGTCAGGTGATAGACCCATGCTTGACTACAATTTGGAAAATCGCGGCGAAGCATCGCTTTATGAGTATGTTTACCAGCAAATTCGCGATGATATTGTTGCTGGCCGTATTGCGGCGGGGGAGCATCTGCCGTCTAAGCGCGCCTTTGCGAGTCATCTGGGTATCAGTGTCATTACCATCGAGAATGCATATAGCCAGTTGCTTGCCGAGGGCTATATTTGCTCAATGCCGCGTCGTGGCTACTACGCGTGCGAGCTTCCGGATGCGCCGGTTTTGGCTTTGGCTGCGGGGGATATCGACCGAGATGCTGTCCCTGTTGGTCCCAGCGCGCATGATGCCATGGGGCAGGCAGAGCGATTCGACGCACTTTCTCCTTCCGCATTGGAGGCGGCGCGGCTTTGGCAAAGTGCGCTACGGGCGACGCTGACGTCCGAAGACGAACGTGAAATCTTTTCGCCCGCACCGGCGCAGGGCACCGCTCGACTGCGACGTGCGATTGCGCACCATCTGCGCGGGACAAGGGGCATGAATGTCGACCCCGACAACATCGTTATCGGTGCGGGCGCCAGCTGCTCGATACCATGTTGGTTCAGTTGCTTGGCGCGGACAAGGTGTATGCCGTCGAGGATCCAGGCTATTTGCGCTTGACGCGCATCTATCAGGCCATGGGTTGCGAAGTGCGGCATGTCCCGTTGGATGCTGAGGGCGTGGACTTGAGCGCGCTGCAGAAAACCGGGACCGATGTCCTTCACCTGATGCCGTCTCATCAGTATCCGACCGGTCTTGTGACGAGCATTGCGCGTCGCTATGCGCTGCTGAGCTGGGCCGCCGAGCGACCAGGTCGGTATCTCATCGAAGATGACTTTGATTGTGAGTTTCGCCTTGCCGGCAAGCCGATTCCCGCGCTCGCGTCGATCGATGCCGCCCAGTCGGTTATCTACACCAACACGTTTTTTCGAAGAGCCTTTCATCGGCGTTGCGTTTGGCGTACATGGTGCTGCCCGATGAGCTAATGGAGAGGTTTAAACGCAACCTTGGTTTCTACGCCTCGTCGGTAAGTTCTGTTGATCAGGTTGCCTTGGCGCGTTTGCTGGAATCGGGTGATTACGAGCGACATGTGAACCGCGTGCGCGTTCGTGCTCGCGAGGCGCGTGATGGCCTGGCGGCGCTTGTACGGAAAGCGTTTCCGGCAGGGGAAGTCTCGATCGAGTACGCGGACGCCGGCCTTTACTGCGTCGTGGCCGTGGAACGTGACGCGGGCGGAAGCTCTTTTGCACGGGCCCTCACGCGCTCGAGCATCCCTTATATCGATATCAATGACTGCTTTTGGTGCGCTGATGACGCGCCTGTCCCTGAAAACCCGACTCGAATCCTTGTCCAGTATGACGATCTGAGTCCAAAAGTACTAACTACCTTGGAATTGCAGCTAATGGGGGGCACTCTGCAACCTAAGTGAGTAGACTTTTAGCACTTTGGCGACCAGGTAGTTTTGTAACAAGCTATCTACCTGCGGTTTTGAAAAGCAGGATGACCGGTCTGCTCGGGATGTTCAAAAAAGTCTACTCACTTGCCGCGCAAAGCTCCTGCATGAGAAAAAATGGGGTTTTCAACAGGGCTTCGTCCAGCTCTCGGCAAGCTTTTGGCCAGTTGGGGAGGGCTGTTGAAAACTTGGCAGTCTGTTCGGCGCCATTTTTGGTGTCGTTCGCGCCAATGCGTGACTGACTGGGTTGAAATTCGTGTTTTCCTGTGCCTATGAAGAATCTACTTTGTGACATATCAGCTTTTAGGTACTGGCGTTTGCCTCCTCAAGTCCGCGCTTTGTGTCCGCCGCTTCCACGACCGGAAGAAGACCGGCAGCGATATGATCTCGCCCGCAACCCGACGGCTGCGGTCGCGCTCGGTTTTCCGTTGTATACATTGGTTCGGTCGAGAAACAAACGGACTTGTCCTGCCAGCATTAGGCAGCGGCTGTTTCTTGGTGAGCTTCCCAGGGAATCCGTGCTGGAAACGGAGCATGGGGTTTTGATTACGTCTCCTCTACTGACGGCATTCATCATGTTGCGGCATCTGACGGATCTGCAGCTTCTTTTGGTATTGGCGGAGATGTGTGGCTTGTTTGCGGTGTGTGCCCTGCCGGCGGCACTTGAGGCGGAGCTTTCGCGTGCAATTGATTCGGGCGCGATTTCGACAACGTTCGGTTGGGTGCGCTGCCCGTCCGAGGACGGCACCGCCTCAAATTTATGGCGTCGAGACGCTTTGGTTTTGGGCGGAGACCTTGACCGTTTTTGTTCAGATGTTTGCGGGATGCGTTACGGCAATAGATTTATAGCGGTATCGCAACTCGTTCCATTGGGCGCCGCGTCGCCTTTTGAGGTCGAGGCGTATTTGCTACTTGCACTGCCGCGATCCCTGGGAGGCGAAGGTTTCTGCGGCATAGAGCTTAATGTTGAAGTGATGCTAAGCACAAGTGCTCGAGCGATTGTGGGAAAGTCCCGTGTGTATATCGACCTACTTCTTTCTTCGCCGGACGGCAGGCGACAGGTGGCCATTGAATGTCAGGGAAAGGCCTCGCACGGATGCGCAGGGGATGGCTTGCGTGACGCTGACCGCATGACGGCCCTTCAGGCCATGGGCTACGATGTGCTTCTCCTGACACACAGACAGATATCCGATGAGGGTAGATTCCGCGCGATCGTTAAGGCCATATGCAGGATGCTCGATGCTGAATATCGTGATAAAAGCTCAGATGAGCAAAGGGCTGAGACATTACTCCGGTCTGAACTATTCGTTGACTGGACAAAATTGGGAGTAATCGACGGAAAGATGCCCGTTAGACGCAAAACAGCTCGATCGTGGACGGCTGCGGTTCAAGTGAAGTAGGCTTTTGGCACTTTGGCGACCAGGCCGTTTTGAAACAAGTCATTTACCTGCGACTTTATAAAGCAATACGGATGGTCTGCTCGGCAAGTTTCGAAAAGTCTACTCACTTAGTTTTTGACGAGAGACCGATGCCGAAGATAGCTCTATTTCAGGGCGTAACGAGTCCTCGAGACACAAAAAGGCCCGAACCAATACGGTCCGGGCCTCATTGAGCTAGAGGTTATGTCTCAGGCAGTTGGCTTAGCCAAAGTAGCGCTTGAGCAGGCCAGCGAAAGCCTTGCCGTGGCGAGCCTCGTCGCGAGCCATCTCGTGCACGGTGTCGTGGATGGCATCGAGGCCAGCGGCCTTGGCGCGCTTGGCAAGATCGGTCTTGCCGGCGGTGGCGCCGTTCTCGGCCTCAACGCGCATCTCGAGGTTCTTCTTGGTGGAGTCGGTCACGACCTCGCCCAGAAGCTCGGCGAACTTGGCGGCGTGCTCGGCCTCCTCGTGGGCAGCCTTCTCCCAGTACAGGCCGATCTCGGGATAGCCCTCGCGATGGGCGACGCGAGCCATGGCCAGGTACATGCCGACCTCAGAGCACTCGCCCTCAAAGTTGGCGCGCAGATCGGCAACGATGTCCTCGGAGACGCCTCCATCTTGGCGACGCCCACGACGTGCTCGGCAGCCCACTCGAGCTGGCCCTCCTCCTGCTTCAGGAAGCGAGAGCCGGGAACGCCGCACTGGGGGCACTTGAAATCCTCGGGCAGCTGGTCGCCGTCGAACTCTTCCACATAACCGCAAACGGGGCAAACAAACTTCATGATTCGATCCTTTCGATCGATGGCGATGGTGCGCTCGTCCGGTCCCGTAAGGGCCCTCTCCGGACGTGCGTCTTGACGAGTTCTATTATCCATAAATGAGACCGAATGTGAAGCCTATTAGGAATGATTTTTAATAAAACAATTTAAGCATGTGTAGATGTTGATTGATTAACGATTGCTAGACCTCGTGCGACCTCCGATGAGTACAATCGGTCGAGCAAATGTTGACCAATCAACAAATGAAGGAGCTTCCTTTATGCATCTAGCCCGCCGCGCCTGGTGCCGAACGTATCAAACGGTTTTTCGCATCGCATTGCCGGTGCTGCCCTATACCGAGCCACGCATTTTAGAGCACGCTGAGGAAGTGCCCGCAGTGCTTCAAAAGCGTTCAATACACCATGTTCTTATCGTGACAGATCCCGGCATTGCCCGTCTGGGGCTCACGGCACCGCTCGAGACAGCGCTCGCGTCCAAGGGAATTAGCGCTGCGGTCTATGCCGAAACATGTGCGAACCCCACGGTCTCAAACGTGGAGGAAGCGGCATCTCTGTATCGAGAGAGCGCCTGCCAGGCCATTATCGGCTTTGGCGGCGGTTCGGCCATGGACTGCGCCAAGGGCGTGGGCGCGCGCATCGCGCAGCCAAAGAAGCCCATCAACAAGATGCGCGGCCTGTTGCGTATCCATCGTCGCCTGCCGCTGCTCATCGCCGTTCCCACCACGGCGGGCACGGGAAGCGAGGTCACGCTTGCAGCGGTAATTACCGACGACGAGACGCACTACAAGTATCCCATTAACGACTTTGTGCTGATCCCGCGCTTTGCGGTGCACGACCCGAGTTTACACGTGGCCTGCCCGCCTCCATTACGGGGCAGACGGGTATGGATGCCCTGACGCATGCCGTCGAGGCCTTTATCGGGCGCAGCACCACGCCCTATACGCGCAAGATGGCGCGCCAGGCGGTGCAGCTCATCCACGACAATTTGCTCGAGGCCTATGAGTGCGGTGGCAACATGCGTGCGCGCCGCAATATGCTTTCGGCGGCGTATAAAGCGGGCGTTGCCTTTACGCGCTCTTATGTTGGATACGTCCATGCCATCGCGCACAGCCTGGGCGGGCGTTACGGGATTCCCCACGGCTTGGCCAACGCCATCATCCTGCCGCACATGCTTCGCGCCTATGGCGAAGCTGCTGCTCCCAAGCTCGCCGATCTCGCCCGCATGGCCGGCATTGCGCCGGCTAATGCGCTGGACAACGTGGCTGCTGAGGCCTTTATCGATTGGGTCGACCGCATGAACGCCGCCTTGGGCATACCCAAATATGTGACGGGCATTCGCCGCTCCGACATTCCTGAGATGGCGGCGCATGCCGATGCCGAGGCCAATCCCCTGTACCCCGTTCCGCTTTTAATGGACCGTTTGGAGCTCGAGCATATGTACGAGGTCGTTGCGGGTGGTATGTTTGAAGACGAGAACTAGGAGGGCCCATGAACACCGAGGAAATCGCGCGCATCGTTGCCGATCAGCGCGCCTATTTTAAGACGCACGCCACGTTTGATGTCGATGCTCGACGTCGTGCGCTCGTGAGTTTACGCGATGCGGTGCGGGCCCACGAGGCCGATATTGCCCATGCGCTCAAGACCGATTTGGGAAAGTCGCATGACGAGGCGTATATGTGCGAGATCGGCACCTCGCTTTCCGAGATTCGTTATCAGATTGCGCATGTGGCTCGATGGAGTCGCTCGCGCCTGCGTCCGTGTGACCTCGCCAACGCCGTGAGTGTGTGCAAGACGCAGTCCGTGCCCTATGGCGTCACACTCATCATGGCTCCGTGGAACTACCCGTTTTTACTGACGCTCGAGCCACTCGCCGGCGCCCTTGCCGCGGGCAATACCGTGGTCATCAAGCCGAGCGCCTATGCTCCGGCATCGAGCGCGGTGCTCAAGCAAATCTGTGAAGAGGCATTTGATCCGCGCTTGGTGACGGTCGTCGAAGGCGGGCGTGCCGAAAACGAAGCGTTGCTCGATGAGTGCTGGGACAAGATCTTCTTTACCGGTAGCGTTCTGGTCGGCAAGCTCGTCATGGAGCGTGCAAGTAAAAACCTCACACCCGTGACGCTTGAGCTGGGCGGAAAGAGTCCCTGCATCGTGGATGCGACGGCTAACTTGAAGGTCGCGGCACGCCGTATCGCCTTTGGTAAATGGCTCAACGTGGGGCAGACCTGCGTGGCGCCCGACTACCTGCTGGTCGATGCGCGCGTGCACGACGAGCTGCTGGACCTCATCAAGGAGGAGGCCCGCCGCATGTTTGGCGAGCATCCGCTCGACAACGAGGATTACGGCCACATCGTCAACGCCAAGCATTTTGCGCGCGTGCGCGGGCTGATCGACCCCGACAAGGTTGTGCTGGGAGGTACCGCGCGCGAGTCGTCGCTCAAGATTGAACCGACGATTTTGGACGGCGTGGCGCCTGAGGACGCCGTAATGCAGGAGGAGATTTTCGGCCCCATCTTGCCGGTGCTGTCGTTTGAGAGCCTAGACGAGGCCGAGACGTTTATTACGGATCGTCCGACGCCGCTGGCCCTGTATATCTTTAGCCAAGACCGTGAGGTTCAGCAGCGCTTTGTGCGTTACGTGCCCTTTGGTGGTGGCTGTGTTAATGACACCATTATGCATTTGGCCACGAGCCATATGGGCTTTGGCGGCATGGGGGCGAGCGGTATGGGACAGTACCATGGACGCGAGAGCTTCGATACGTTTAGCCACAAGAAGAGCATCGTGAACAAGGCAACGTGGCTGGACGTGCCATTCCGCTATGCCCCGTATGCGAGCTGGAAGCACAAGTTCGTGCGCATGTTCGTGCATTAGAATCAGATGACTTAGAGATAAGCAAAATGGCCGCCCCCGCATAAGCGAAGACGGCCACTTCTCATGCCCAAGCGCTGGGGCGTGGAGCGTTCTGATGGCAACGCGCAGGGGCGGGACGCCAGATCGGTGCTAGAATACGGGACGACCGCAGCAAAGGGGAGATTATGCATATGTTCGAGACCTACATGGACTGATGACGCTCAGGTTGTCTTGTTTGGTTTCCATATGCATGAGGGGTTTACTATGTCCCGTCTTCTTTCTCCATGCACCGTTTGGTTGCGGTAAATTTCTTTATTCAGCTTGCATTTCAGTCGACGTATTTTGTCGGCATCATTGGCTGCGGCACCTACGTTCTCGGGGCCGGCGCATTTGAGACGTCCGCCCTCGTGTTTGGACTCAACCTGGTGCTCATCTTTGCAACGTTTTGCGCCGGCGCACTTGTGGACTCCTTGGGCCCGCGTCATGTGCTTCTAGCCGTTTGCGTCCTGCTTTGCGCATCGGGCGTTTTTGGCTTGTAGCTCCCGTGTCCTATCCCGCGCTTGCGCTACTCGCCATCTCTGCCGGGTTGCTGTTTGGCGCGGGGACCACGGCCATGGACGCCTATCCGCGCTTTTTGACGGAGCGCCCGAGGAGCTTTTGCGCATAAACGGCCTCAACAATATCGCGACAAGTGTCGCGGTGATCGTTGGACCTGCCCTTGGAGGCGTTATCGCCTCGGCCTTTTCCAACCAAGGGGTGTTTTTCCTGCTCGCGGCAGCACCTGTTCCCGCTTTGCTGCTTGTGGCCTCGTTGCGTGAAGGCACTGCTGTTCAGGGCGTCGACAAGCCGGAGTCTCGCGATGGGGCGACGGGCTTGCGATCGCTTTGGGAGGGCGTTATTACCACGGCGGCCGATGCCGACCTGCGCCTGATTTTTCTCATGGGCTTTATGGGTTTCTTTGCCTACGGGGCGTTCGATTCGCTCGAGTCACTGTTCTACCGCGATGTTCTCTGCGTGGGTGCGGAGTGGATGGGATGGCTGTCGGCCATTGCCGGTATCGGCGGAACACTGGGATCGTACCTGATCATGCGCGTGCCGTCGGGACGCATCAGGCTGGAGCTTTTGGCAGCGATGCTGCTGGTGACGGGCGTGGGCTCCGTTGTGTATGTGGGTACCGCCTCTGTTGCCGTCGCTGCAGTGGGGCAGCTTGTCTGCGGCATCGGTTTTGGTGCCATGGGACCGGTGCGCGTCACGCTCACCCAGCGCTTGAGCGACCCTGCTAAGGTGGGGCGCGTCATGGGCGTGATGCGCGTGGGCCTCAATGGCGCCGGCGTGCTGCCGCTGATTGTGGCTCCGTTTTTGGCCGATGCCTTTGGCGTGCAGGGAGTACTTGTTGGCGCAAGCCTGGCAACGGCCGCTATCGCCTGCACGTTTTGGGCAATCGCCCGGCATCGGGGCTAGACTCGCGGTGTCCCACTTGCTTTGCTGAATAAGTAGTATGGCGTGCCAATTTTGGTGCAATAGAACCGATAGCATAGGGATAAACAAAGTGGCCGCCCCGCGTAAGCGAAGACGGCCACTTCTCACGATGAAAACGTGTATCGGAGTTGGCAAGACCCGCGGGCACGGGTGCCATCCGTGTCCCTATCTTATCCGCAAGCGCTCTGCCGCGCAAGCGTTGCGGCAAGCGATTGAAAGACGCAGGTAGGGTGAATATGTGTCCGCACGGGCCCGTAGACTTCTCGATAAGGTTAGTGCCGGGTATCCCGGCCGTTAGAGGAGCTGCTATGTACGAGCCTTCACGTGTTCTTCTGTCGTTTCACATTGCGGGATTTCAGTATGCCGACGGCGCCTTGGTCTTGGGCGATCTTAAAGCGGGCGATAAACTGACGCTGCGTGCCGAACGTGATAATCCCCACGACCCCGAGGCGGTTGCGATCTATTATGGCAAGACCAAGCTTGGCTATGTTCCGGGAGACGAGGTTGGCCCGCTGTCCTTGATGATGTATTACGGGCATGGGGACGTATTTGAAGCCCGTGTGCAGCAGGTTGCTCCCGAGCGCAGCCCGTGGCATCAGGTGCGCGTTGGACTCTATGTGGTGGATGCCCGCTAGTCGGCAATGGAGGCGGTCATGGTTGATGACGACGACCTGTTCGATCTGACAGACGATCCGTTTGAGTGGGATATGCTACTCGATGACGATGAGTTGGAGCAGGACCGGAAGAAGCGGCAGGACAAGAACGCCCAGGGTGATGCGTCGAAAAAGAAAGACAAAACGCCGCCGAGGTCCGTTCGGCGGGCTCTTTGGCTAACCGACGCGCCAAAGCGTCTGTATACTAGGCACGTGTTAGACACGTTGCGAAATGAGGATACAGACGATGATGTGGTTTACCGCCGACCTGCACCTGGGCGATACGAATATCTTGCACGATATGGATCGGCCGTTTGATTCGGTCGAGGAGATGAACCGCAAGGTCATCGATGCCATCAATGAGTGCGTGGCGACGGACGACCGCCTCTATATTCTGGGTGACTTTACCTATCGTTTGCCCCTGGCGGAGGCGGTTCGCCTGCGCGAGCGCATCGAATGCCAGAATGTAACGCTCATCCGTGGTAACCATGACGGCGACTGGGAAGATCCCGACGTGCCGCAGATTTGGGATGAGGTACGCGATTACCTGGAGATTGCTCCCGGCTATGCCAAGGGCCATCGTCTAGTTATGAGCCACTACCCCATGCTCAGCTGGAATGGCAAGGCGCGCGGTGCCATCATGCTGCACGGACATATCCACAGCAGGGGAGACCGCGTCAACGCGCGCAACCGCGATCGCGAGCGCCCCATTTACCGCTACGATGTGGGCCTCGACGCCAACAACTACAAGCCCGTAAGCCGAGACCAGATCCTGAATTTCTTTGGCCTGTAGCTCGCAAACCGCCACGAAGGGGACAGGCACCTTTGTGGTGGTTCTGGCGCCGTTGCCATTATGGCAGCGGCGCCTTTTTTTGTCCGCGCGGCGCGGTAGAGTGTAGACGGTTTAAATTTTCGTCCATCGAGGAGCTGCCATGAACGAGATCAAGTGCCCGCATTGCGGCGAAGTGTTTAAGGTCGATGCGTCCGGCTATGCGGATATCGTCAAACAGGTGCGCGATGCCGAGTTCTCGCGCGACCTGGACGAGCGCGTGAAGGCAGTCCAGCGCGAAGGCGAGCAGGCGCTGGAGCTTGAGCGCTCGCGTCGACGGCTGCCTTGCAAAAGGCAGAGTCTCAGCGCGACGCTGAGCTCGTAGAGCAGAAGAACGCTGCGGCTCAACAGCTGGCGCAAGAAGTCGCCAAGCGCGATGCCGAGCTTGCCGAGCTACGCGCCAAGCTCGAGGGCGCTGCCGCAGAGCGCGAGAGCGCAAGCCAGCGCGCGGCGGTCGAGGCCCGTGCCGATGCTCAAAAGGAGAACGCCGAGCTCCAGCGTGAGATCGACAATTTGCGTGCGCAGCTGGGACGCAAGGATGATGAAGCCAAGCTTGCCGAGTCGGCGGCGCGCAACGCTGCTCAAAACGATGTAGCCGCGCGTGATGCCCAGATTGCCGAGCTGCAAGCCAGGCTCGCCGCGGCGGACAAGGCCCAGGAGATGGCGCTTGCTGCTGCTGCGGCCGAGTCGCAGCGTGAGCTCGAGGCCGCTCGCAGCGAGGCCGAACGTACGCTTGCTGACTATCGCGCGAAGGTTCAGGAGAAGTTTTCCGTCGCAAAGGCTCAGTCCGAGCAGGAGGCCGAGGGTCTGCGTGCTCAGCTGCGCGAACAGGAACTGACGGCCAAGATGAACCTATCGGCGGCGGTCGCCGCGGCGGAGCGTGAGCGTCGACGAGGCCCGCGCCAAGCTCACGAGTGAGCTGGCGGTGCGCGATTCACGCGAGGAGCAGGCCAAGGCGGCACACGAGCTCGAACTTGCGCAGACCAAGCGCGCGAACGAGGAGCTGATTCGCTACAAGGATGAAGAGATTGAGCGCCTTAAGGACATGAAGGTCCGCCTGTCCACCAAGATGGTGGGCGAGTCGCTCGAGCAGCACTGCGAGACCGAGTTTAACCGCCTGCGCATGACGGCGTTTCCCAACGCGTATTTCGAGAAGGATAACGATGCATCCGAGGGTACCAAGGGCGACTTTATCTTCCGCGAGTGTGACGAGAGCGGCAACGAGATCATTTCGATCATGTTCGAGATGAAAAACGAGAACGACGAGACCGCGACCAAACACAAGAACGAGGATTTCTTTAAGAAACTCGATCACGATCGCCGCCAGAAAGGCTGCGAGTATGCGGTGCTCTGCACCCTGCTGGAGCCCGAGAGTGACCTCTATACGCGGGTATCGTCGACGTGAGTTACCGCTATGAGAAGATGTACGTGATCCGCCCGCAGTTCTTCATCCCCATGATTACGCTCCTTCGCAACGCCGCTATGGGTTCGCTTCGCTATAAGCAGGAACTGGCGGAGTACAAACAGCAGAATATCGATGTCACGAACTTCGAAGCCAAGATGGAGAAGTTCAAGGATGGCTTCTCGCGCAACTACAACCTGGCGAGCAAGCAATTCGAGTCGGCAATCAAGGAGATCGATGCCGCCATTAAGCAGCTCGAGAAGACCAAGGACGACTTGCGCCGCAGCACCGAGAACCTACGCTTGGCCCACAACAAGGCCGATGAGCTTACCATTCGCAAGCTCACATGGGGCAACAAGACCATGAAGGCAGCGTTTGACGAGGCGCGCGAGGCTGCGCCAGAGACAAACGAGGAGCCAGCCGAGGCGGATTCGTATGAGGTCGAGGATGCCGAGTAAGGCATAGCGGATAGTGAAAAAGCGGGGCTGCTGGCGATGTTGCCAACAGCCCCGCTTCGTTTCGTCCCAATATGCTTGGCTAATCCTCGAGCAAATCCTCGATAAAACCGACGCGGTAGTTCTTGAAGATGACCTCGCCACCGTCTTGCGTGGCGTCCAGATCGACATCGCCCATGATGCCAAAGTCGTGGTCGCCGTCCTCGTCGCAAAATCTGGTGCACGTGCACACGTGGAGCGCCTTCTCGTCGGACTCGTCGATCGAGAACATAGCAGAGGAGCGCGCGTCGCCGTCGGTGAGAATCTCCTCGTGCTGCTCGTGGTAAGCGTCGAGTGCTTTTTGCCAGCGGATCTCGCTCATGCCCCAGTCGTCGTCGAGTTCGCCCAGGTCGCGCACATGCTCGCGGGCGGCAAGAGTCACGCGGCGGAAGAGCGCGTTGCGCACCAACAGCGTGCAGCCGCGACGGTCCGCCACGACCTCGTCGATGCCCTGCGGCGGCGCGGCGTCGAGGGCTGCCGGGTTGCCGGCGTTCTCCCACTCGTCCACCAGGCTCGAGTCGACCGAGCGCACCACAAAGCCCAGCCACGAGATAATGTCGCGCAGGCGCTCGTCGCGCTTCTCGATGGGTACGGTGCGGTCGAGCGAACGGTAAGCCTCTGCCAGGTAGCGCAGCAAAATGCCCTCGGAGCGGGCGATGCCGAGCTTTTGAATGTAGCCCTTAAATCGCTCGCGCTTTCCAGCATATCGCGCAGGACGCTCTTGGGAGAGAGCTGGTAGTCGTTTGCCCAGGGTACTTCCTGGCAGTACTTGTCAAAGCGGCGTCGAGCAAATCCTCGAGCGGCTTTTCGTACGTGACGTCTTGAATGCGCTCCAGACGCTCCTCATACTCGATGCCGTCGGCCTTCATCTCGGCCATAGCTCGATCGCGTGCGGCACGCTCCTGCGCACGCAGCACTTGCTTGGGATCTTCGAGCGTCGCCTCGACCATTGAGATTAAATCCATGGTATAGGTCTCGCTCTCGGGATCGAGCAGCTCCAACGCGGCGAGCAAGAACGGCGAGAGCGGCTGATCGAGCGCAAAGTCCTCGGGCAGGTCGACCGTCAGCGCGTAGTCGATGTCCGGCGCGGCGTCAGCCGGAGCGTCGGGTGCGGGCGGCACCTCGGTGCGAACGACGACACCGGAATCGATGAGCGTGGCGAAGATTTCGTCGGCGCGAACCTCGAGCTTTGCCTTTTCCTCGGGCGTTTGCAGGCTCGTCTCGATGAGGTCGTGCACGCGGGCACGGGCGTCGCCGCCCTGTTCGACCACGCTAATCACCATGGAGTGTGTGATGCGAAGGCGCGGCTTGAGCGTTTCGGGCTGCGTCTCGATCAGGCGCTCAAAGGTCTGCTTGTTCCAGGTGACAAAGCCCTCGGGGGCCTTCTTCTTTTTAATCTTGCGGAGCTTCTTGGGGTCGTCGCCCGCCTTGGCCATGAGCTTGGCATTCTCGATCTCGTGCTCGGGTGCCTCGGCAATCACCATGCCCTCGGTATCGAAGCCCGAGCGGCCGGCGCGACCGGCAATCTGATGAAACTCGCGGGCGCGCAGACGACGCATCTTGTAGCCGTCGAACTTGGTGAGCGCGGTGAGCACCACGGTATGGATGGGCACGTTGATGCCGACGCCGAGCGTATCGGTGCCGCAGATGACGGGCAACAGGCCCTGTTGTGCCAAGCGCTCGACCAGCAGACGATAGCGCGGCAACATGCCAGCATGGTGCACGCCGACGCCGCATCCGAGCAAGCGCTTAAGAATCTTGCCAAAGGCCGTCGAGAAGCTCGTGCCCTTGGCCGCCTCCTTGATGGCCTCGCGCTGCTCCTTGCTGGCAATACCAAAGTTGGCGAGGGATTGCGCCGTCGCAAGTGCGGCGTCCTGGCTAAAGTGCACGATGTAGAGCGGGGCCTCGCCGCGGCGCATTGCGAGCTCGACGGTGCCCTCGAGCGAGGTCGTCACGTAGTCGTAGCTCAGCGGCACGGGGCGTGGGGCATCGACGACCAGATCGCACGCGGCGCCGGTGTGCTCCTCGAGTGAGGCGGCGATGGCAGTGACATCGCCGAGCGTGGCGCTCATGAGCATAAACTGCGTGTGAGGCAGGGTGAGCAGCGGTACCTGCCAGGCCCAGCCGCGGTCGGGGTCGGCAAAGTAGTGGAACTCGTCCATGGCGACGCAGCCAACATCGGCATCTTCGCCTCGCGCAGTGCGTCGTTGGCAAGGATCTCTGCCGTGCAGCAGATGACGGGCGCCTTGGTGTTGATATGCGTGTCGCCGGTGATCATACCGACGTTATCGCGGCCGAGCACCTGTACCAGGTCGAAGAACTTTTCGCTGACCAAGGCCTTGATGGGGGCCGTGTAATAGCAGCGCTTGCCCTGCGCCATGCCCATAAAGAGCATGCCCAGCGCGACAAGCGACTTGCCCGATCCGGTCGGTGTGCCCAAAATGACGTGATCGCCGGCAGCCAGGTCCATGAGGGCCTCTTCTTGGTGATCCCACAGCTCGATGCCGCGGTCGCTCGTCCATTCAAAGAAGCGCTCGAAGGCCTGATCGGGCGTGAGCCACGGTTCGGGCTCGCTGCCATCCTCGGGCTCCCACCAAGCGGGGGAGAGCGCGCCGAGCGAGCCGAACTCTGCCTCGGTTCCCGTGCCGCCCGAGAATGAGCTGGCGCGCCGGCGCCAGAGACGGTGCTGGCGGCGGTATCTATCGTGGTCTGTGCCATGTGGGGGTACTTTCTCTCGCGATTGTCCGCCAACTATTATGGCGTAGCGGCGGCGCGGGGTGCCAGCGCGCGAGAAAATGCAGGAAATGGGCGTTCTGCCCAGCCGTTTGGTGCAGTTGCCAGCTAAGTGAGTAGACTTTTTGCAATATCGCGAGCACATGGCTTTTGCGCAAGGGCTCTACCTGCGGTTTTAGTTTTCGCTATGCGGGTTGTGCTTGGCTATTGCTAAAAAGTCTACTCACTTAGGTCTGAGGATCGTTCGCTGGCGCATATTTGCGCTTGTCTGCCGATGCCGCGACCATCAGAAGCCCCTAGGACTCCTGCGGTAAGCGCTTCTTGCCCTTGCGGGCGCGGTTTCTAAAGTTCTCGACGGCTTCTTCCATGCCCAGAGGCACATAGGTGAGCTCATCGAGGTTATCGGGCAGGTAGCAGGCAAGACTTTGCTCCTGCATGCGACCCGCTGTGAGCTGTTCGTCGGTGGGCTGCGCGCCGGGTGTGGCGCAAATGCCATAGACGACGGCACCCATTTCGCGCGTGCGACACTCGTACTCGGTCTCGGGATGCTCGGGATGGTCGCGGCGAACGTCGTCACTTACCCAAAGTGTATCGTAGCCGGCCGCGGCAAACTGCCCCAAGGCGTAGTCGCGCAATGGCTTACTGTCGGTTCGCAGTGTGACGGTGGCACCGGCTGAAAAGAGCGGACGGTACAGCATTAGGTGGTCGACATGGACGAGTCGCTTTTTGGCGTACTTGGCCTTGGGCTGCGGCGTGGGAAAGTTGATGGTGATGGCATCGAGCTCGCCTGCGGCAAATAGCTGCGGCAGCGATGCGGCACCTCGGGGCAGGACGAGCGCGTTGGATAGCTCTTGCTCGCAGATTTTCTGCGCGGCATAGGCGATGCAGATGGGCTCCTGGTCCATGCCGATAAAGAGGGCGTTTGGCTCGTGGGCCGCGCGCTCTACAAGGTACGTTCCCTTGCCGCAGCCAAGATCCAGGTGAAGGTGTTCGAAGGGCTTGCTGCCAACTGGCGCGCAAGCCTCGCGCCAATCTTCGGCATAGGCCTCGGGGCTCGTCTCAATCGCATCGGCGTAGCGCTCCAGGCGCTCCTCGAGCACAAAGTTCTTGGGCGTGCGAACGTGGACGGCTCCCATGAGGCTCCTTGGTCATACGTATGGAACGCGTGGCTGCGCGTTCCGTCGGTGGGTTGGAAAACGGATGGGCATAGCTTACCCAAAAGATGCGGCGCGGCTCGGCGGCGAGTCGTCGGTGCCTACAGACGCTTGAGAATCACGTAGCGGTTGAGCTCGCCGCTGCGACCGTCGGCATGGAAGCGCTCAAGCTCGCGCACGGGGACCTCGCCACTCTTGTAGAACGTACGCACGCCGCGCACCAGGTCGGTGATCTGCTGATCGTCAAAGTGATGGCAATAGCGGTAGGCGTGGCGGTCGTTTTGCCAGCCGATGAGGTGGTCGCCGGCTTCAAACTGCGCGGAATCGTAACCCTCAAACGGCGGGGTGAGCTCGGCACGGGCCTCGGCGCGAACGGCCTTGCGCGCCATGCGCTCGTCGTTCATAAACTCCCAAAAGCTGATGGCGATGATGCCACCCGGGCGCGTCTGACGCACCAAGCGTCGAGCACGCGTACGCGGTACTCGCACGACGGCACGTGGTGCATAAAGCCAAAGCAGACCGAGATGTCGGCGAGCGGGGCGTCGAAAAGCACGTCGGGTGTCTCGGCGGGGTTGAGCTTCATGAGGGCATCGAGCACATCGAGCTCCTGGAAGTGCAGGTTGGGGATGCGCAGGGCGTGGCCGCGCGCATCGATGGCCAGGTCCTGGCATGAGTCGACGCCATAGAACTCGAAGGGGCAGCTGGCGTCTGCCGAGGGGCTTGCGCCGTCTACGCCTTTGGCAGCCAGCGTGCCGCCGGCGGCAAAGTTCTCGAATCGCATGTTGCCGCAGGCAAGGTCGAAGACACGGACGGGGATGCTCGATGGTGGCCACATCGAGCTGGTCGAGCGCGATGTCCATGGTGCGCACCCAGCCCGGGCCCAAGGGGCCTGGCGGTGTATCGGAAAAGGAGGCGGAGTGCTCGCGATAGAACGTATTGTTGAGCTGGATGAGCGATGAGGCGAAATCGCGGTTCACGGCGCGGGACTCCCTCCGTTGGCGGTGCGGAATAAACAGTACGACCATACTACCGTTAACGCCGCAACGGGGACAACCGAGCTGCGGGTCATTGCTTTGTTTGGACACATTTCCGCAGCTCATATGTGCCCGCAACCGCCGGTTGTCAAAAATCTCACTAGAATAGGTGGCATGCTTTTGGCGGTGGCGGATAGATTTTTAACTGTGCAAGGCGCCTTAAGAACAAAAACGGTCCGGCGGCACGGCTGGCATCACATAGGAGGAACCATGAATGTAGAAACTGCGCAGCGGCTCGCCGACCTTCGTCGCAGCAAGGGTTTTAGCCAAGAAGGGCTGGCGCGAAAGCTGGGGCTGTCGCGCCAGGCGGTCAGTAAATGGGAGCGTGCGGAGAGCTCGCCCGATACCGAGAACCTGATCTCGCTCGCAAAACTCTATGGCGTGAGTTTGGACGAGCTCCTCAATCCGAGCGATGAGATCGAGGACGATATCGAGTTTGAGAACGAGGACCGCGCCCGTCAGCGCGAGGCCGAGGCAGCGGAGCGCGCCCGTACCCATGAGGCAGCGGCACGTGCTACCGAGGCGGCAACGCAGGCGAGTGATGCCGCCGCCAAGGCGGCGCAAGCGGCAAGCTGGAGTGCGCAGGCCGCCAATGCCGCTACGGCGCAGGTGACGGGTGCCGGTGCGGCCGGCCCGACTCCGGTGAAGGGTCCGTTCCAGTCGTTCCCGTACTGGGCCGTGTGCTGGCTGCTGTTCTTTTTGCTGATGTTCCTGTTTGGCGCGGCCCCTTTGCCGCGCTGATTTTCTTCACGATTCCCATCTATCACTGGGTGGCGCGTGCGCTCGATGGCGATTGGGCGCGCGGGGATATTCAGGTTGGTCCGGCGCCGGCGGTCGCTAGGACTAAGGGGGAGGACGTTTCCACAGCGGTTGACGCTGACATGGCTGCCGCGACCACCGCTGAGTCGAGTGCCAAAGAAGGTGATGAATGATGAAGCTCTCGCATGAGTCTAAGAGGCGCTTGGGCATTGGCATCGGAGCGTTTGTGCTCATCATCGGGCTTGTCTTTGGCATTTCGCGGACATTGATTCATTTTGATGGTCCGTGGGATCTCGACGATGTTGTATCCGGCTTGTCTGGTATGGGCGATGCGTTTGACGAGGACGATTCCTTGAATAGCGGTAACTATTCCGCTCGGCCTCAACAGCTTTCGAGCGAAACGTTTTGATGCCGACGCGTTCACATCACTTGACTTGGACGTGACGTCGGGCACGGTCGAGGTCAAACACGTCTCCGGCGGGCCGGTGCGCGTAATTGAAAGCGGTCGCGTGGCAACGGGGACCGTCGCCTTCGATGCGGCAACCAAAAATCTGGCCGAGGTTAAGGGTTCTACGCTCAAGATTCGCCAGTTCGATTGCGATGACGAGCGCGCCATTGACCGCACGGTTACCGTCGAACTGCCGCGCGAAGTTGCCGATAACATGGTGGGCATTACGGCGAATGTAGGAGCGGGCGATCTGACGGTCACGGACATTGCGTGTCATGACCTCAGCCTGACGTTGGACTCGGGAGACGTTGAGTTTGCGGGCACTGTAACCGACACCCTGAATGCCAAGGTCGGTTCGGGTGATGTGACGTTCGAGCTCTACCAGGCCCCCGCGAAGTCGATGGACGTAAGCGTGGACTCGGGCGATGTGGAGATAGCGGTTCCGAACTCTGCGGGCTTTAAGGCGAGTCTCACCGTGGGCAGCGGTGACTTCGAGAGCGATTTCCTTCCGCTTGGCTACGATGGCGAGACCATATTGAATCTTGAATTCGACAACGGTGATAAGTCTGCCACGTATCGTTTTAAGGTCGGTTCGGGTGACATGTCGTTTGATCCGGAGTGACATGCGGTTTCGGAGATCGGTACATATAGGCATGCTCTTTGATGGAGGCGCGGAGCCGTGACGGGCTCCGGCGCTTTGCCTTTACAATGGGGTCATGGAACAGATTATTTTGAACATACTCGAGGCTCTGCGTCGCGGCGAGACCGTAGACGACAAGGCACTCGTCAAACTGATACATGCCGAGGCGCGCCGCGAGGGTGCCGACAAACGCGACCTGGCCAAGCGCCGTCTGCTGCCGTTCTACCAGCGGGTGAAGCGCGAGGAGCCGGCTCGGTGGGCTGGGTGGAATGTCGATGCCGAGCTGGAGCGTCAACTGCTGCAGGTGCTGCGTATGAAGCCGCGCCGAACGGCCTCGGGCGTGGCGACCATTACTGTCATTACCAAGCCGTGGCCGTGCTCGGGCGATTGCCTGTTTTGCCCCAACGACCTGCGCATGCCCAAGAGCTATCTGCACGCTGAGCCGGCGTGTGCCCGTGCGGAGCAAAACTGCTTCGACCCGTATCTGCAGGTGAGTGCCCGTTTGACGGCGCTTTCGCAGATGGGGCATGCGACCGATAAGATTGAGCTTATCGTGCTCGGCGGTACCTGGAGCGATTATCCGCGAGGGTATCAGACGTGGTTTATGTCGGAGCTCTTCCGCGCGCTCAATGACGATGCCGTGGCTGGTGTGGCGGCTAACCCCATGTTGGCGCGTCCGGGCATCAACCGTGCCGAGGCGGGGCGCTGCTCGATGACGCTCCCGCCGATGCCCTGCCGCCGGTGGTAGCAGACCGCCGCGAGCGCTATCGGGCTGCCGGCATTGTGACTGATGAGCCGAGCTTGCGAGCGGCGTTACCGACGAGCAGGAGCGTGTGGATGCTGCCGTGGGATGCTATAACCGTGCGGTACGTCGTCTGTACGGCCCCGGCACGCCGTGGGGCGAGGTCACCGAGTGGCAGACGGCAACGATGGAGGAGCTCGAGCGTCAGCAGCGCATCAACGAGACGGCGAAGCATCGCGTGGTGGGACTCGTTATCGAGACGCGCCCCGATGCCGTAACGCCGCAGGCCCTCACGCTCATCCGCCGCCTGGGCTGCACCAAGATTCAGATGGGTATCCAGAGCCTCGACCAGCACCTGCTCGATATCAACGAGCGTCGCATTTCGGTGGCGCAGATCGAGCGGGCGTTTTCGCTTGCGCGCCTGTTTGGCTTTAAGATCCATGCGCATTTTATGCTCAACTTGCTGGGCGCCACACCCGAGGGGGACAAGCGCGACTACGAGCGCTTTATGACCGAGGGGGCCTTTATGCCCGACGAGGTCAAGGTCTACCCGTGTGCGCTCATCGAGGGCTCGCGTCTGGTGGGCTGCTATGAGCGCGGCGAGTGGCGTCCCTATACCGAGGAAGAGCTGCTCGATGTGCTTGCCGACGACATCGTGGTGACGCCGGCGTTCTGCCGCATCAGTCGCATGATCCGCGACTTTAGTTCCGACGACATTATGGTGGGCAACAAGAAGCCCAACCTGCGTCAGCTCGTCGAGAATCGCTTGGCGGCTCGTGGAGAAGGCGCAGTGGTGCGCGAGATTCGCTATCGCGAGATCAGTACCGCGGGTGCCGACTTGGATGAGCTTTCTCTTGATGAGGAAGTGGCGTACGAAACGCCGGTGACTTACGAGCGCTTTTTGCAGTGGGTGACGCCGCGGGGCAAGATCGCGGGCTTTTTGCGGTTGTCGCTGCCCGACCATTCGTTTGTTGCCGCGCATGCGGACGAGTTGCCGACGGGGCCGGAGGAGGCGATGATTCGCGAGGTGCACGTGTATGGCATGGCGGCACGCGTGGGCGACCAGGGCCAGGCGGCGCAGCATCACGGGTTGGGGCGTTTGCTCGTAGAGCGTGCGTGCGAGATTGCCCGGGATGCCGGCTATGCGCGCATCAACGTGATCAGCGCGATCGGTACGCGCGAGTACTATCGCCATCTTGGTTTTTATGACCATGGCCTTTATCTGCAAAAGGAGCTCTAGATGAACAAGCCGAGTGTTTCTGCCGGCGTCGTTGCCGGCGTTGCTCTGGGAGCCGCGGCGCTTGGTGCGGCCGCTGTCGCTGTTCGTGCTGCCTGTCTGCAGGTTGCGCGAACCCGCAATGGGTTGGCGCGTGTGAAGCGCGTGCACGACGAGGGCGGCGACGAAGTCCGCGTATTGGTGCAAGGCGGCGTCTACCAAAGCGCGAGTTACGTTGGCGAGCGTTGGGCTGAGCCCGCCTTTGCGTACTATCGTGCGTTTGACGACGTGTTTGAGGCCGAGGATGCGATGCGCGACGTTTATGGTCACGGTATCAGCCGTATGCTCATGCTGGGTGGCGGCGGGTTTGCCTATCCCAAGTTTGCACTGATGACGCACGAGGGTTTGCGCATGGACGTCATCGAGTATGACGGAGAGATTACGCGTCTGGCCCGCCGCTGGTTCTACCTAGACGAGCTGGAGCGCACGGCGGGCGATCGCCTGCGGGTGATTACTGCCGAGCGCGTTCGTACCTGGGCGTGACGAGCGTGGGGCATCGTCGCTACGACGTGATCGTGAGCGATTGCTTTGGCGGTGCCGAGCCCGTGCGCGAGCTGGCGACCGTTGAGGCGCTGCGCCTGGTGCGGGGCAGCCTGAATGCCGGCGGCATCTACGTTGCCAATATCGTGAGCGCAAACGAGGGAGGCGATGTGACGTTCCTGCGTGATTGCGCTGCTACGGCGCTCGAGGTGTTCATCCACGCCTGGGTGGTCCCATGTGGCGATGCGAAGTTCGGCGGCGAGGAAAACTACCTGCTCATCGCCAGCGACGGCGACTACGCCTTTGCCGAAGCCGTGCCCTTCGACACCGACTTCCTCGGCACCGTCCTTCACGACAAATAGGTCTCCCCGTCCCAAAAAGACTGGTCTTAGGCGTGGTCACGCCAGCTGAGGGCGCGCTGCTTCATACCCTCGATGTCGAGCACGCCTTCGGCAAAGCCCTTGCACACAAGCTCTTCGGGAACGAACTCATCGTAACGATCAAAGTAAGGCACCTCGCCGGGATAGACGAGCTCGATGGGATCGAAGTCCTTCTCGGCCTCGGCGGCGAGCACTTCAAAGAACGTCTCCTCGTCGGCCTTCATCTTAAACTGCATAAAGTACGGGCGTGACGGGTCGAGTCCGCGAAGGCCTAACTCAGCAGCGCATTTGATTTTAAGCATGCGCTCAAGTGCTAGGAAGGCGTAGCTGCCCAACCAGGGGAAGAGCACCCAGGTGTCGCCACCCAGGTTGATGAGCGGCTTAGTTCCCGCACCCGAAATCTCGGCGGTATGACGAGCCTGTGCAAGACGTGCCCGTGCGTTGCCCATGAGATACGGATATGCCGCATGCTCGTTGAGCGCCTTGCGCATGCGTTCGAGTACGTGTGTATTGATGTCACCGGGGCAGTCGCCAAAGTAGGCCGGCACACGGCCCTTGACCTGCGTGGCAAAGACGGTATGACGCTTCCAGTCCACTTCCTCGACAATCCAGCAATGGCCTGCGATGGCGATGCGCTCACCGGGCGGTGGGGGATTGACGATCGTGCCCAACTCGGCCGACTCGCTGCGAACAGTGAACTCCTCGTTTTCCTGGAACACGGCGTAGAACTTAAAGTTGTTGATGATGCGCTCGCCCGCGAGACCCACGATGAGCCCGCCGCCTTCGGTGACCTGGATATGGTCGATCTTAATGAGGTGACGCAGCAGCACGCGATAGTCATCGGCCGAGATGCGATGGAAATAGCTCAGTGTGAGCACGCGCTGGGCAAGTTCGGCCGGCGTGAGCTCTCCGGTGCTGGCGAGGGTCGACATGGTCTGGTGATAGAGCAGACTGTAGGGGAGTCGATCGAGCTCGGGCGGTTCGACCCACTTTTCCTCGCGATAGAGTTGTACAAGCGCGATGCCTTGCAGGAGCTTCCACGGAATGGTCTCGGGCATCATCGTGCGCGGCTCGGGTTCTTCCTCGCGCATGACAAACCACATCTCGGGCGGAAGGTCGCGACGGCCTGTGCGCCCCATGCGCTGCAAAAAGGAGCTGACGGTAAACGGCGCGTCAATCTGGAAGGCGCGCTCCAGGCGGCCGATATCGATACCGAGCTCCAGCGTGGAGGTGGTGACGGTTGTCTGCGCCTGCTCCTCGTCGCGCATGAGCTCCTCGGCCGTCTCGCGCAGCGATGCCGAAAGGTTGCCGTGGTGGATGAGAAAGCGGTCGGGCTCGTGTCGACTTTCGCAGTAGCTGCGCAGCATGGAGCACACGGCCTCTGCCTCCTCGCGCGAGTTGGCAAAGACCAGGCACTTGCGCCCGCGCGTATGCTCAAAGATATAGCCCATACCGGGGTCGGCGTTGTCGGGTGCCGTGTCGGTGGGGTTGAGAAGCGCCTGCTCGGCCGCTCGTGGGATGTCGACTTCGCCCTCGGGGGCCGAGGAAGTGCGACGGTCTTTGGGAGCGGCCTTGCCCCGCGCCTGCTCGCGACGTTGACGGCGTTCTTCCTGTGCAAGCTGTCCGCTGTGGCACATGTCTTGTCCGGATGCGGGCAGCGCCGCGGGCGCCGCCGTCTCAATACGCTCGCAAGTAAGCACCTCGGCTTCTTGTGGACCCGTGCCTACGAATCCCCGCTGCTGTGCCTGGGGACCCGAGTTGTAGAAGTGCTCCATGGAGATGCGCCACATGCGGCGCGGTTCCTCAAAGCGGGGGATAACGCAGTCGCGCCCCGTTCCCTGTGAGAGAAAAGCGCCCGTGCGCTCGGGGTCGCCGATGGTGGCCGAAAGGCCAATGCGGCGAGGCTGCACGCCGGCCATGCGCGAGAGTCGCTCGATAAGGCAGAGTGTTTGCCCGCCACGGTCGCCGCGCATGAGCGAGTGGACCTCATCGATGACCACGTAGCGCAGGTCGCAAAACATGCGCGGGATCGCCATGTGCTTATGGATTAAGAGCGCCTCGAGTGACTCGGGCGTAATCTGCAAGATGCCGCTTGGTTTTTTGATGAGCTTGGCCTTGTGCGACTGCGAGACATCGCCATGCCAGTGCCAGACAGGGATATCGGCCTCTTCGCAGAGGTCGTTGAGACGGACGAACTGATCGTTGATGAGCGCTTTGAGGGGGCCGATGTAGAGGGCGCCCACGCTCGCGGGCGGGTTCTCCCAAAACTCGGTCAGGATGGGAAAGAAGGCCGCCTCAGTTTTGCCAGATGCCGTGGATGCCGTCAGGAGCACATTGTCTTGCGTGTTGAAGATGGCGCCTGCCGCCGCAACCTGGATAGAGCGCAGACTCTCCCAATCGTGGGAGTAGATGAAGTCTGGATAAACGGGGCGTAGCGGTCAAAGGCGTTCACGGGGCCTCCTTTCAACATCGAATCTCTCACGCGGCTGGCAACGGCTTGCTGCATTACTGCTTCAACGTTTGCTCAGATAAAACCTGCCAAAATAAACCTGTCCCTTTTTGGTGGGTTAGATGGTGAACTCGGCGAAGTTGCGGTCGCGCCTGCGGTGCCGGTGTCGCCTGTTGCGGCCGCCGGCGCCAGCGCGTCGCCGCCGACGCTTTGCAGCAGCTCGGCCACATTTGCATCGGGGTTCTGACACAGGATATCGAGCAGCTCGATAAAGTCACGGATAACCTCACGCGGCGTCAAGTGCGTATCGGCTCCCACGCGGCCGAACTCAATCTTGAGAAAGTCCACCAAGTCGTTTTCGGCAAGCGTGGGCGTCCAGCCAAAGTAGCCGGCATGGATCTGCATGAGTTTTTCGATGAGCACCAGTAGCTCCTCGTAGGTGAGTGGCTGCAGGCGGATGATGGGCGCGAGCATGTCCTTAAGGTCTTCGCGCGCAAAGCGGCCCTGAGCGAGTCGGCTGCGCAGGGCCTCGTAGGAGAACACGCCGCGGCGGCGGTCTTCGATGGAGGTTGGCGTGCCGCCCATGATCATGCCCAGGTACTGCGCCTTGCCCTGGAGCGTGTCGTTGTACATAGTCAGGATCTTCTCGTAGTTGTATTGGCGCGTGATGGCGTTGGGAATCTTATACAGATTCACGAGCTCGTCGATGAGCACCAGCATGCCTTTGTAGCCACTGCAAACCAAAAAGCGCGCAATGAGCTTAACGTAGTCGTACCAGTCGTCATCGCTGATGATGGTCGAGGAGCCCAGCTCGGCGCGTGCCTCGCTCTTGGTGCGGTATTCGCCGCGAATCCATTTGGTCACGCGGCTCATGGTCTCTTCGTCGCCCCCGGATGCGGCCATGCGATAGCGGCGGAGCATGCGGGTGAAGTCGAAGCCGTGGACCATCTCCTCGAGCGGGGCCAGTTGGGCATTGACGACCGACTCGTCGACGTCGGCACACGAGGCGACCCAGCGATCCAGAATAAGGTTGAGCGCACCGCCCTCGGGGCGCGTTTTTGGTCGATATATTGCGGATGAGCTCGCGGTAGGTGGCAAGGCCCTGTCCCTGACCGCCCTGCAGGCGGCGCTCGGGCGACAGGTCGGCATCAGCGACGACGAATCCCTCGCCCATGGCGTGCGTGCGGATAGTCTGGAGCAAAAAGCTCTTGCCGGCGCCGTAACGACCGACCAGAAAGCGGAAGCTCGCGCCGCCGTCGGCGATGAGACTCAGATCGGTGAGCAGGGCGCGGATCTCGACCTCGCGCCCTACGGTGATGTAAGGAAGGCCGATGCGCGGGACCACACCGCCCTTGAGCGAGTTGAGAATGACGGCAGCGACGCGCTTGGGCACGCGAGGTGCTGCGGATGCGGTATCACTCATGGTCTAGGTATCCTCTCACGTCTGCTTCGTAGTCCTCGATAATCTGCGGCCCTGCCGCGCTAAATTCAATTACGGTGTCGCCCACCAGGTCAAAGAACGCCTCGTTGATGGTATCGACGAGCATGTCCTCGCTCTGCTCCGATTGCACTACCGCCGATTCCGCCTGTACTGCGTTGTGCTCGAGCAGCGCGCGGAGATAGGCGTCTGCGGCGGGCGCGAGTTCGTTCGTGGCGTCAGCGGGCGCAGCAGCTGCGAACGCGGGCGTCGGTGCGAGAAGCGGTGCTACGACACCAAACTGTTCGGTGGATATGGTCGGCTCGTCGGACTCGTCCTGCCCTGCGGCCGCCGCGACCGCCTCGACCGTCGCGGCGGCCGCAGGCTCGGCTTCCGGTTGCCCTGAGTCCGCTGCCTCGGCTTCTGCGGACGCGCCGTCCTCGCGTTCCTCGTCGATCAAAAGCGCTTCGCGCGTTTGTGCGGCAGCGCTCCGAATGTGCCCCAGCTGGCTCAAATCGATATCGATCTTGACGGGCTGGTGTGCGGCGTCCCACGAAAGCCATGCCACAATCTCGTCATCGATAATCTTGGCCAGATATTTGGGGACCTTTTCTTCCTTAAGGGGATGGGCGGGGTCCAGCGCCAGGCGCAGGCGTTGGTCACAGGCGCGCATCATTTCACCGAGCTTGCTGCTCTTTTGCCTGCTACCGTGAATCCGCATGCATTCCCAAAAACCGTTTTGGCAACGGTAGATACGGATGGGGTCCAGACGGTATTCGCAGTCCTCGTGGCGCTCGGGCGCAAAGAATACGGCCGAGGCAAACATGGTGTAGGGCATGGCCGTCTCCTCCCCAAATAAACTTGCCACGATGCCGGTCTTTCGGTGCGTGTCATAGTAGCGCGCCATGCGGACATACACGGCGCACGCCACGTGGCGCAGATCGCGGTGGTGGCTGCGGTCGAGCCGCGAGTTACTTAGGTTGTACGTGGAGAGGGCGTTGATGGCGGCCATGAGTCGCTCCTCGCGCACCTCATCGGGCGGAAGGGGGAGCGTGGGCTCGGAGGTTTTGCGACGCTTAGGGGTCTGGCCGGACGGTGCCGGTGCCGGTACAAGGTCTCGCGCCGCGCGTCGCAGCTCGATAAGGGCGTTATCGAACATGACGGTTTTAGAGTCACGAAGCAGCTTGGGGTCGAGCCCGTGGAACACGGCGTAATCTTGCAGCCACACGCGCGCAAACCGGTCGATGCCGGGCTCGAAGGCGCGATAGACATCCCAAAAAGCCCTGATCTTGTTAAAACCATCGAGTGGATTATCTACGCCAATGCCGCAAATCAGCTCATAGAGATACAGAAAGGCAAAGGACGTAGACGTTTCCTCGACGGTTCCGCGGCGCACTTGGGCACGCCAGGTAAAGTAGCCGCGCAGCTGCCGGTCGCTCATGGCGTTGTAGGTGGGAAAGTACGACTTAAAGGTGCCGTTGTAGGGACAGTCGTCCTCAAAGTCGGCCATCAGCAGGCCCTGGCGGTAAAAAAGCTCGGCTTCCGAAAGCCAGCGGCCCGCACCGCCCTTGGGGTCATCCTGCCAGCGCGATATCTCGCGCATTTTACGGTACTGGTCGGGGAGGAAATTCTGCATCTGTCGGCCGGTTTTGAGAATCGGCTCGTCTGCGTAGGTTTCGTTTGAGAAGCGGGCGGACTGATGGGTCCGGGCCTCGGCCATGATGCGCTCGATGAGCATCTTGATGTCCTGGTCGGCCACCGCTCCTCCTCTCGAACACAGCTACGGTGACCTCATATCATAGCACAGCATCAAACAGATGTTCGAGATACCGCTGCGTTGATAGATTTAGAACAGGAGGGCGTAGATGACGGCGATGACGACGGAGGGAAGCATATTGGCCGTGCGGAAGGTCTGAGGACGGATGAGGTTGACGCCGACGCAGAAGATGAGCATGGAGCCTACGAGCGAAAGGCTGTTGAGGGCCGCTGCGGTCATGATGGGGGAGAGCGCGCCGGCAAACAACGTAATCGTCCCCTGGAACACGGTGACGGGCAGGGCGGAGAAGATGCAGCCGCGGCCAAGCGAGGCCGTCATGGTGCAGACGATGATGCAGTCCAGTGTGCCCTTGAGGGCAAGCGTTGACCAGTCGCCGAGCAGGCCGTCCTGAATCGATCCCACAATGGCCATGGCGCCGATGCACACGGTGAGTGAAGTCGAGACAAAAGCGCTGGTAAATTCGTTATCGCCCTCACTGCCAGTCTTGCGCTTGAGCCATTCGCCAAGGTTCTCGATGGCGGCCTCCAAGTTGATGGCCTCGCCGATGAGCGAACCGAGCGCAAATGAGACGATGAGCATGGTGGTACCGGTGGTCGACAGCGCCTTTCCATCGATGACGAGCATCTTTTGCATGGTGCCGCCCAGGCCGATAAACAGGACGCACAGCCCCGATGCTTTCATGAGCGTGTCTTGGATGCACGGTGTAATGAAGCGGCCGCCCGCTAATCCCAAAAGACCGCCCGCAACTAAAAAGCACAACGTTGATGACTGTTCCCAAGCCCGGCATGAGCCCTCCTGTATTGATGCCAACGTGGCAATCGTAGCAGAACGAAATGCGAGGCACATCGCGACTCATCTAATACGTTATATAAGTGGTGTTAGGAATGATGCGCAGCATTTAAGCCTCAGGTGGTTGTCGGGACATAGGGATAGTAGTCAAAGCGCAGTGTCATAAGCCGCTGTGGGGATTCAATGGCCGCGGCGATGATATTGGCATCGCGGGCACGATCAAACCCTTCGAGTTCGATTTGATACGAGACGTCTTGCATAATGTCCAGACGTCGCCAGGCTAGAAGTGTGTCGCCATCGAATTCCAAGGTCTTGCTTCCGTCTGGGGCAACGGCGTATAGACGCAGTTTAGCGGTGGTTGCAGGGTCGACAACCGTGACCTTTTTAATTTCGTTTCGAGTATTCTTGGCGCCCAACAAGGTGAGCAGTGTTGGGGCCACGACCTCGCCCGATGGCAAAAAGACGACTTCGATGGATTCGGGAAACGCGATGATGGCCGACTTGCGGACGGGCTGATTGGCGGCGGCAACTTCGATGTTTGCAGCATCGATGACCTCTGTGTGGTCGAGGGCGGCAAGCACGCAGCAGTTACCTTCATCGATCTCCTGAGGATCAGCAAGCCCCAGACTGTCCGCGAGCTCGGGATCGTTTGGACCGGTAGCGGGCTCATTCGGTGCTTCGAAAGAAGCTGAGACGCTGTTTGTCGGCGACGGCGTGTCGCCCGCACCTGCTTCTTTGTCCGTGCTCTCTTCTTGTATGGTTGCGTTGACGGGTTCGTCGTTTGAGGGGAGCGTCTTGGCGTCAAGCGCGGAGGGGACAATCCCGACGGCTCCGGATCCGTTCCACTCCATCTCGAGAAGCGCCGGGTCGGCAAGAATGTGTTGCCTGCCTAGCGTGTGGGTATCGATCGCAATAGGGCCTGCCTCCGTCCCGCGCGTAAGGCTGAGCGATCCGGCCGGCTTCTCGAAATGAATGTCTGTGTCTTCGGTACTGACGGCGTAGAACAGCAGGGATGCTTCTCCCGCCGCGATGGCATCGGTGCCCGCCTTGGTCAGCCGCAGCGATGCCGTGAATGAGAGGGTGGGCTGCACATCGTCTGCATTCGCGGCGGCGCAGCCCAGACATATACCGCCTCCTTTCTCGAAAAACGCACCGTCGAAGGCGACCTTCGCTCCGTTCGCCGAGTCATCGACCGAAGCGATATCGATGCGCAACCCCAAATCGCACGGATCGCCATCTGCATCGAGCACAATCGAGCGCCATGTGCAGACGGCGCACCCCGCCTGGGAGCCGTTTGCCTTGTTCGAACGATTGATATCCACGACTATCGAGCCGTCCGTATTACGACGAAGGCATCCCGAGGTTGAGATTGCGGCCTGTGCGAACGAAAAACGCTTGCACGCAATGGCGCTCGACGGATTTGGTGCGGAGCTTAGGGCTGCTGGTAAGGAGTCTGCCATGACGGGAGTCGCCCAAGCGGCGACAGGCGTTCCGGTTGCGAGCGCGCCGCAGAGTGCGACGACGGGCAAAAGGTTCTTCGATGCCATGGGGTCTCCTTAGCTAATTTAGTGCGGCCTGTCCGTGTTTCGTTTCTGGCTGCGTTTGATGTGCAGACCGAGGCCGGCGGTTCCCGCACCTGCTGCCGTGGCGCCTGCTGCCAAGAGCCATCGTCTGTCGTCTGTCTGTGCCAACGGTTCCTTGCAGTTGCCGCGGTCGAGCTCCGAGAGGTCGACCGTCACTTGCGTGGCGGCCTGCGCCTGTTCTTGCTGGGCAAAGGCCATGGCTGGCCCAAACGCTAGGATACTGACGGCGGCCAGGGCGACGGCCTTATGCCGTGTGCGCACCGGCTCGACCGTCCAGGTGATCGTTGCAACCTGATCGCCTTCGCCGGTTACGCGGAAGATGTCGCGCGTGACGCGGGCGACGTTTTCCGCTTGTCTTGAGCTTAATTTTGTCCGTGCCGCCGGCAATGCCCTGGTAGCCCATGTCGAAGGCTGCATTCTTGGAAAGATCGAGGCCCGTCTCCTGCATTGCGGCGCTGGCGTTCTGGAGTGCGCCGTCGGGGCCGACCTTAAAGTCGATGGAATTCTGCGCGGTTCCGGCCTTGGCGTCGGCGGCAATGGTCCAGGTGTTCATGGCGTCGATCTTCATGTTGGTGACATGGATGCCGTAGGCCGAATGATTGTCGATGGTGGTCGCGTCTTCTGAGGGGCCCTGAAGCGTGCCGTCGGCCTTGGCGACGAAGGGAATAACCGTCGGAACTTTGAACTCTACGTTGTCGATCTCGGTCCTGACCATTACTTTCGTGGTTCCAACGCGCCCGGCTGCCAGAGCTGGCGTCGGGGCGGCGCCCATTGCGAGCGCGAGCGCGAGCCCTGCGCCCACGACGAGCGCTCTGGCTCCGTTCATGTTCCTGGTGATGTCCATGGTCGTTCCTTTCTATTCGCCGCGGGCCGTCCCCGCGATGATTGGACGAATGCTGGTGAATTGCGTGCGGTGTCGCGTCGGCCGAAAAAGCTAGTTCTCGGCTTGCTCAACCCGTACCTTGACACGTGTCGGATTGCCGTGGCTGTCGAGGGTCTTGGCATCGAGTGCCTGGATCTCGATGTATGCCTCGCCTTCTTTGATGTCGCCGGCGGGGCACGTCTCGATTGTCTTGCCGGTCTCGACCACACCGGATTCGTACATGGTCTCGTCGTTTTGGATGACGCGGAATCGCTGGGGAAATTTATTGTCTTGGACGTTTTGCACGTTGACGCGCAGCTTGCCGTCCTCCTGTAGCTGACGACCGGCGCGACCGAAATCGTCATCATGTTGTCGCGGACGATGGCGTCGAGCTCGTCTTGGATTTCCTGGCGCGTTTTGCCCTCGGCCGTCGCAACCGAAGCGCCTGCCTCGGGTATGGGCTGCGATTGCCAGACATACAATCCTACGGCGACGAGGGCGCAGACGATTGCCAAACAGGCAATGATGAGTTTCTTGCGATGCCCCGAACTCGCGGGCCGGGGCGGTATCTTCGCGCTCATGCGGCATCCTTGGCGGTGTAGACGCGCGCAAACGTGGAGGGGTCTGCACCAAAGAGCATGTGAAGCATCAGACGGCGCGAGTAGACAAGCTCATCGAAGTCGGGAGGGAGCTCGATGCCGTGGATGCGTGTGATGTGGTGGGCGAGCGCCGAGGAGCGACTCGGGGTCGCAGATCACATCGGTGGTGACGTGGTAGACCGCCGTATCGGGGAATGCCTCTTCATCGAAGGGCAAGAGATAAGGGTCGTCGTCGACCTCGATGGCGATGCCGTACTGGGGCCAGTGATATGCCATGGGAACCTCCCTGCTCTTGGGCCAAAACTTCTATCGGCTTTGGCTGTCGATGCCGACCGTATCAGCCGCAACTTGACCAAAAGCTGACCAAATGCTTGACGGATTGACGTCTCTGCAGGTAAAGGGCGGTAAAAAATACTTCAACTTTTTTCGAGCGACAATTATGCGATCGCTGGTGGTGGAACGATATGTGTCAAAAGCATCGCCTGCCGAGGAAACTCGGCCGTTCGCCGAATTGCATGCGCGTAAAAAACCTCAATTATGGAGGCGGTCTCGAACACGTCAACGAAACGATGCGGTAACATCTCCCTGCAAACACTGTAGTTAGCTAAAGGGGAGTCTGCATGCCTGCAACCATCAAACCCTTCACCGATGAGTTCGAGGAATACGGCCGCGACGAGTCTCGCTCGTCGGGCGAGGCTTCGAGCATTTCGTTTCCGACATCGGAAGACGAGGTGCGCGCTATCTTGCGGCAGCTCCATGTCGACGGTGTTTCGGTGACCGTCCAGGGTGCCCGAACGGGCCTCGCTGCCGGCGCCGTGCCTCATGGCGGGCATATCCTCAACACCTCGCGCATGAATCGCTACCTCGGTCTTCGCTGCGATGACGAGGGCCGGTTTCTGCTGCGCGTGGAGCCGGGCGTCGTGCTGTCGGAGCTGCGCAAACAGCTGGGCAAAAAGGCGATGCTGACAGGCGGTTGGGACCAGGCGTCGCTTCGGACATACGAGGAGTTCCAAGCTGCCCCCGAGCAGTTCTTTCCCACCGACCCCACCGAGGCATCTGCCTGCCTGGGCGGTATGGCGGCGTGCAACGCCTCCGGTGCCCGCAGCTATGCCTATGGCCCCATGCGTCCGCATATCACGGGCCTTCACGTTGCGCTGGCAGATGGCGATTTGCTCGAGCTTCACCGCGGTGAGGTTTTTGCTCAGGGCCGTCGCCTGTCACTTGTGACGCTGGAAGGTCGTTCGCTTGAGCTCGATCTTCCTGACTACACCATGCCCAAGACCAAAAAATGCTTCTGGCTATTATATTGCGGACGATATAGACGCAATCGATCTCTTTATCGGCGCATGTGGCACGCTCGGCGTTATCACCGAGCTCGAGATCACCCTGCAGCCTGCTCCCGCGGTTGTGTGGGGCGTGAGCTGCTTTTCGATAGCGAGGACAAGGCCGTCGCCTTTACCGATTCCGTGCGCCCCGTGCTGTCCCATGCCGCTGCTATTGAGTATTTCGATGCGGGCGCTGGATATCCTTCGCCGCCAGCGCGAGCAGTCGACCGCGTTTGCCTCGCTGCCGGCGCTCGACAAGGAGGCCAAGGTCTGCGTCTACGTTGAGCTCGACTGCGATGATGAAGCCCAGGCGACCGAGGAGCTGTACCACTTGGGATGGGTTTTGGAGCTTGCGGGCGGGCGCGACGACGCGACCTGGGTCGCGCGCACCGAGGTCGATCGCGAGTGCCAGCGGTTCTTCCGCCATGCGGTTCCCGAGAGCGTCAACATGCTCATCGACGAGCGTCGCCGCACGGACCCCACCATTACCAAGCTGGGCTCGGACATGTCGGTGCCCAACGCGCGCCTGGCCGATGTCGTTGCCCTCTATCGCCGCACGCTGGCCGATAGCGGGCTTGAGTCTGCCGCCTGGGGGCATATCGGCAACAACCATCTGCATGTGAATATCCTGCCGCGCGACGCGCAGGATTATCGCGTCGGCGGCGAGCTCTTTGCCCAGTGGGCAGCCGAGGTCACGGCCATGGGTGGCGCCGTCTCTGCCGAGCACGGCGTCGGCAAGATCAAGGCGGGCTTCTTGGAGACGATGTACGGTCACGATGCCATGGTCGAATCGGCTCAACTCAAGCTGCAGCTCGACCCTGCTGGACAGCTTGGCCGCGGCAACCTGTTTTCGGAGAAGCTCTTGGATGAACTCGTCCAGAAAGGGGGCGCGTGAAGATGAGCGAATTCCATATGGTGGTGTGCGTCAAGGCGGTGCCGGGAAGCACTGAGGTCAAGATGGACCCCAAAACCAATACGATTGTGCGTGACGGCAAGCAGGCGGTCATCAACCCGTTCGATGCAAGCGCTCTGGAATGCGCGCTGTCGCTCAAGGACGACTTTATCGGCTTTGGCATGGATGTGCACGTAACGGTGGTGTCGATGGGCATCCCCGCGACCGAGTCGCTGCTGCGCGACTGCATCGCCCGCGGCGCCGATGACGCGCTGTTGCTGACCGATCGCGCCTTTGCGGGTGCCGACACCTTGGCCACCACCTATGCCCTCAAATGTGGCATTGAGGCACTCGATGAGGACTTTGACCTGCTCATTTGCGGCAAGATGGCAGTTGACGGCGATACGGCCCAGATTGGTCCCGAGCTTGCCGGCGCCTTCGAGATTCCCTGCGTGACCGACGTGAGTTGCGTGCAGAGCGCGGGCTTTACGACCTGCGGCTCGTTGGCGCTTGTCCACGGCTGTGACGCCGGCGAGGAGACAGTGCATCTGGAGATGCCGTGCGCGATGACGACCGCCAAGGAGATTGGCCAGCTGCGCATGCCGAGTATCGCTGGCATTCGCGCGGCCGAGGAAGCGGACGTGCGTGTGGCCAGCGTTGCCGACGTGAACGCCGACCCCTCGCGTTGCGGTCTTGCCGGTTCGCCGACGCAGGTCGTGCGCTCGTTTGTGCCCGACCGCGACCAAACGTGTGAGGTTGTTGAGGGCACGGCGTCCGAGCAGGCGGCAAAACTCGCCAAGATTATCGAGGAGATGGCATAGATGAGCGGACTGATTATCGATAGCGAAGCCTGCATTGGCTGCGGTCGCTGCGTTCGCGCCTGCGCCTCGGGCGGTATTGTGGTGGAGGGCGAGCGCCCCAATCGCTGTGCCCACGTAACCGACGGCTGCATCCTGTGCGGCGGGTGCATCGAAGCCTGCCCCGTCAACGCCATCTCGATCGAGCGCGATGAGGCCACCGGTGCGGTAGACCTTGACGCATATCGAGACATTTGGGTCTTCGTGCAGACCGATGAGCGTGATGCCGTGGTTCCCGTGGCCTTTGAGCTGATGGGCAAGGGCCGCGAGCTCGCCGATGCACGCGGCTGTCGACTGGTGGCGCTGGTCGGCATGGGCCCCGAGGGTTTGCTCGGGGACCTGGAACATCTGGTTTGCGCCGGTGCGGACGAAGTTCTGGTCTGTCGTGACGAGCGCCTGCGTCAGAACGACGCGGAGGTCTATGCTCGCCTCATCTGCGATTTGGTAGCCGAGCGCAAGCCCGAAGCCATTCTGTACGGTGCGACCGCCTTTGGCCGCGAGCTGGCGCCTGGCGTTGCCGTGCGCCTGCAGACGGGCCTTACGGCCGACTGCACCGTGCTTTCGATGGATACGGAAACGGGCCTGCTGCAGCAAACGCGCCCGGCGTTTGGCGGCAACTTGATGGCCACCATTATTTGCCCCAGCCACCGTCCTCAGATGGCACGGTGCGCCCTGGCATCTTTAAGGCGCCCGACTTCGACTATAGCCGCTCCGGAACGATTACCCAGGTAGTCCTTGCGGAAGACGCCAAGGCTCGTGTCGAGATTTCGATTCCCGCCGAGGAATGGGGCCAGCAGGCTTCGATTGCCGATGCCGAGCGTCTAGTTGTTGTAGGTCGCGGTATTGGCTCCAAGAAAAACCTGCCCTTGATGCGAAAGCTCGCCGATGCCCTGGGCGCGAGCTCGGCTGCACGCGACCCGTCGTGGAGGCGGGCTGGTTGGAGTATCGCCACCAGATTGGCCAGACGGGCGTGTCGGTCTCACCCAAGCTCCTCGTGAGCATTGGCGTCTCTGGTGCCATCCAGCATCTTGCCGGCATCGGTGGGGCGGAGTGCATTGTCGCCATCAATGAGGACCCGGATGCTCCCATCTTTGGCCCCGCCCAGTACAAGGTCGTCGGCGACGCCGTCGAGGTCGTGAGGAGCTGCTGGCCCAACTTGGGCACTAGGCGCTTGCCAGCCAGCTGCCAGCTCGTCCTTAAGACGACTCCAGGTTGCTGTGTGGCGGGGTCGATAAAGGGGCACGTGATACCAAAGGGCGCGTCGAGCAGGCGGTAGATATCGCCCTGATCGCGCGCCAGCGCGCGGCTTGCGGGATAGACGAGCTCAAACATAAAGCAGATGAGCCCCACCAAGTAGTCTGCCGGCCCATCGCGTTCGTCGCGTGCAACGCAGCGGCGCTCGTCAAAGGCGGCGAGCGCCGGTGTCGAGAACCGGCTGGCGAGAAACGCGTCCTCATCAACCTTGAGGATGGTGTCGACGGTGCTGTCGGCGATGGTGCGCATGATGTCGATCTTGTCGCCATCGCGCACGATATCGCAGAAGTTCCGCGTGCGGGTGTCGAGTTCCGCGGGCAGGCGAAAATCGCTGTGGTGGGCGATGCTTGCACGGATGAGCTCGTCTTCTACCGGATCGTCGATAAAGTCGCGGATACTTGTTGTCGCGGGCGCGTCTGCAGGGTTTTCGCCAAAGAGAACCTCGACGCCCAACGCCGCATGGCTCATGCTCTCGGCATCTTTAAACGTGTCCCAGCGTCGCAGCTGTTCAAAGCGACCCATATCGTGCAGCAGGCCGCAAAGCCACGCTAGGTCAATGTCCTGAGGTGACCAGCCCTGTTCGCGCGCCACGGCATCGCATGCCTCGGCAACGTGGTGCGTATGCTCGATTTTAAGCGCGATACGCGGATTGGCGGCATCGTAGGCATCGGTGTAGGCCTTGAAGGCCGCGGCAGCCCGCGTTCGATCGATAGCTGTCATAATGACTTCCTAAAAAGATGTGTCTTTCTGTGTCTTTCGATCCGGGGGCAATTTTAGGTGAACTCGGTTGCCATCGGGCGATGATTCTGCCGCGTCGTTGAATGCGGCTCGGAAAGCTTGTAGGGGACGAGAAACGCTGTGGTGTTCAAAATCGTTAAAACCGTCTGGCCGGTGATGCTTACCTATGTTGCGATAGCCGCGCCGTGCGGAATGATTATGGCGCAGACGGGAATGGAACCCTGGATGGTTTTTGCCTTGAGCAGCACGTTCGTGACGGGCAGCGGGCAGTTTATGATCTGCAATCTGTGGCTGGCAGGTGTGCCTGCAGCATCGATCGTTGCGAGCGTCGCCGCAATCTCCTCGCGCTTTGCGCTTTACTCGGCATCAATCGCACCGCATTTGAGGGGTGCCTCGAAGCGCCAGACGCTGGCTGTTGCCGCGACACTTACCGAGGAGGCATACGGCATCTCGCTTGCCAAGTTGGTTAAAGGGGAGGATTGGGGCCCGCTCGAGTCCTTTGTGCTCAACGCGATCCTCATTGCAACATGGGGCGTTTCGTGTACGACGGGCGCCATTGTCGGCGCCGTTGTCGATGTTCCCACCGCTATTGCGGGCTTTGTCTGCACCTCGCTTTTTATCTGCCTGCTCTTTTCGCAGCGATTGTCGCGAGGCAATATCGTTGCTGCCGTTTTGTCCGCGGTGTCCGTCGCCATATGCAAGTTCTTGGGGTGGACGAATATCGCCGTGCCGGCAAGCGTGCTCGTCGGCGTTGTCGCGGCGCTTGCGTGCGATGCTCTCGCCGAAGGAAGGGGTGATCGCGATGCCCGTTAATGAGTTTTTGGTCCTGTGGCTGTCGTCGTGGGCGGCCATCGCGTTTTTCCGCATTGCCCCGGCGTTTGCCTTGCGCGGGAGAACGCTGTCGCCCCGCGTTACCGAGGCCTTGGGCTATATTCCGCCCGCCGCCTTCGCGGCACTGGTCGCCAACGATTTGATAAGCCCTGGCGCTTTTGACGCCGGCTTGTGGCAGGGCTTGATGCCCTGGATTGCGGCTGCCGGTGTCGCGGCGGTGGCAATCAAGACAAAGTCGATGCTATGGTGCTGTGTCTCGGGCATCGTGCTCTATATCGTTTTTAGCCTCGTATAAGAGCAGGATGCGTTATCATCCCCGGCCAACGAATCGAATTTCTCACCGAGCTGGTCTGCCTCTTCTGGTACCATGGTCAAACTTTACTGTAGCAAAGCGTGACGTGGGCTTTTGTACCCCGTCAGCGGAAATGGGGGTTTCATGGCACAGGAAGCGAACGCCAACGAGCAAAAGAAATTCAAGGTCCCGCGCATCCCGGGCGACATCATGATCTATCCGATGATCGTCGGTCTTTTGCTCAACACCTTCTGCCCGCAGGTTTTGAGATCGGCGGCTTCTTTACGGCTGCCTGCCGCGGTGGCTCCAATACCATCGTCGCCGCGATCCTGCTGTTTGTGGGCGCCGGCATCAGCTTTAAGTCCACGCCGGGTGCCATCAAGACCGGCATCGTCGTGCTGATCCCCAAGCTGGTCGTCGCAGCGGCTCTCGGCCTGGGCGTGGCATATTTCTTTAACGACAACTTCCTGGGTCTGAGTTCCGTGTCTATCATCGGCGGCATCACGTTTTGCAACATGGCGCTCTATACGGGCATCATGGGCGAGTTTGGCGATGAGTCCGAGCAGGGCGCGTCGGTATCCTGTTCTTTACGGCCGGCCCTGCCGTCACGATGATCATCCTCGGTGTTTCCGGCCTCGCCAACATTCCCATTGGCACCATTATCGGCTCCATCTTGCCACTCGTTATTGGCATGGTTCTGGGCAACCTGTTCCCGTTTATCAAGAACCTGCTGGTCCCCGGCGCCAATCCCGCGATCGCTGTCATCGGTTTTCAGCTCGGTGCGTCCATGAGCCTATCGAGCTTTATCACCGGCGGTATTTCCGGCATCTTGCTGGGCCTTGTCACGCTGTTTGTCGTCGGTCCCATCACCTTTGCGTTTGAGCGTCTGTGCGGCGGCAATGGCAAGGCCGCTGTGGCTTGCTCCACCATTGCCGGCACGGCTATGACCACACCGGTTGCCCTCGCCGAGGTCGCACCGCGCTACGCCGAGCTTGCGCCCACCGCGTACGCTCAGATCGCCACCGCCGTTATCATCACGGCGATCATGGCTCCGATTCTGACTGGCTGGGTCGACAAGAAGTTCTGCCAAGGCAAGGAGGATCTGCCGCCTGTCGGTGTCGAGGCCATCGAGGAGGCTGTCGCGACTGACATCGATGGCGAGTAGCAATCGATACCCATCAATGATGCCGGCGTGTGCAATTCGCGCCGTATGGGCGCCCGAACAGAAACTGTTTTGCAGTGATGTTCGGGCGCTCTGCTATTATCCCCTTTACCCCTGCGGAGTAAAGGGGTGTTTATTGCCCTGATTCGAATTGGGCGATTCTGACCACTTGGATATTGAAGGGATGGCGCTAGTGGTTAAGGCACTCAAGATTGAGATATTCGTGCTATGCATGATTGTTCTTATCGGGCTTGCCGTACGAAGCCGTCGCTCCCTGTTCTCGAGCACCCAGCAGCTTTTGTTTAGCATGCTGGGCTACACGTCTGCTGCGTACATATTATTCGATATGATCTGGACGCTTTCGGACGGTGTGGACGGCACGTTGGGCATTGCTGCCAACTGGATTTCCAACGCGGTTTCGTTTTCGCTCTTTGCTATCGCGTGTCTCATTTGGTTTATCTATTCCGAGACGGTGCAGGGTTCTCGCCTTTTGACCTCGCGCTATAGGGTGGTGCTTGTAGCGTTGCCTACGGCTCTGGTGGTCGTGCTGGCGTTTACCAGTTACTGGACGCAAGCCCTGTTCTATATCGATTCGCAGGGCGTGTATCGTCGCGGCTTTGCCTATATGATCCAGCCCATCGTCAGCTACTGTTACGTTATACATACGTCCCTGCATGCATTTGTGCAATCTCGCAGGGTCGAGAGCCTGCAGACGAAGGCCATCTATCGAACCTTGGCATTTTTCGCCATTCCGGCCCTGGTGGGCGGTACCTTTCAGGTCGTATACTCGGTGCCCGGCCTTTGTGTCGGCATAATGATTAGCATGCTGCTGCTCTACATCATCTACCAGGAGCAGCTCATCTCGACCGACCCGTTGACTGGACTTAACAATCGCAACCGTTTTGAGACCTATATGCTGTCGCTCTTCTCAAATGTGGATCAGGCCGAAGATGTATATCTGCTTATGATGGACGCCGACGGCTTTAAGCAGATTAACGATCTCTATGGGTATGTGGAGGGCGACCACGCTCTTCAGGTTGTTGCGACGGCGCTCAAGGATGCCTGTTCGCCGGCTGGTGGCTTTATCGCACGTTATGGCGGCGATGAGTTCGTGGTGCTCCAAAAGGCAGCGGCGGAACAGGACATCATGCGTCTGTGCGCGGCAATCAACGATGAACTCGCACGCGCGAGGTGCCGTATCTGTTGCGGATGTCCATCGGCTATGCACGGGTCGGTGATGGTGTCGATACCTGGCAAGATTTGCTTCGCGCCGCCGACGCGGAGCTCTACCGCGTAAAGTACGAGAAGAAGAAAGCTGGCGTCCAGATACGCTAGAAATAGGGGCGCACGCTTGCGTGCATGGTGGCCCTCGGCTCTCCGATGTATTCCATTAAACTAAAGTATGTGAATCCCCTCTGCTAAATAAGGGCAGTTCGCTAGGCCTTTTTAGGCCTGTTGACGATGATGATGCCGCCGAAGACCAACAGCAGGGCGACTATAACGGTAACGGGGCTCGTGCCGGCGCCCTCGCCGAGCAGCAGCGCACTCAACAGCACACCAAAGACGGGGTTCATAAACCCAAAGACCGAGACGCGGCTGACGGGGTTGACGGCAAGCAGGCGCGACCATAGCGAGTACGCGATGGCGGAGATGAGTGCCATATAGATAATGAGCGCGATGGCGGGGATGATCGCGGTGGGGGAGAGCGCGCCGCCCATCAAAAACCCGATGGCGGTGAGGACCAGGCCGCCGACCAAGAACTGCCACCCGGCAAGCAAGACACCGTCGTGCTCGCGCGAGAAGATGCCGATCAGGCAGGTCGACAGCACCCGCGACGGTGGAGGCCAGGATAAAGCCCTCGCCGTCGAGCGTAAAGCCAAAGGTGCCGTCCGCGCCCGAAAGGTTGACGAGCGCGACGCCGGCAAAGCCCAGTACACAGCCGAGCACCTTGGCCGCATCGAGCTTTTCGGTGCGAAACGCCAGGGCGGCAAAGAGGATTGCGAGGAAGTTGGCGCTGGCCTCGATGATGGAGCTCGACATGGCGCTGGCGCGCGAGAGGCCCAGATAGAAAAAGAAGTACTGCCCGATAGTCTGGAAGAGCGACAAGACAAAGATGGGCTTGATGTCGCGAGCCTGCGGAATGAGGGGGCGGCGTTGGGCCGCACTCATCCCAACGATAACCAGCGCCGGCAAGCGTGAAGCGCAAGCCCGCAAAGAGTAGCTGCGAGGCGCTATCGTGCGCCGGGATCCCAAAGAGTGCGTAGCCGATCTTGATGCAGGGAAAGGCCGATCCCCAGAGTGCACAGCAAACAAGACAGCCCAGGATGAGTCCGGGCAGGGTGGCGAGATACGGCTTGCGGCTTTCCATGATGTCCTTCCTACATGCGCGAAGCAAAAAAGAACCCGCCACCGGATGTGTCGGTGGCGGGTGTTGTTACCCGAGGGGATTGTACCCGATGGGAAAGGCTTAGGCGAAGTAGGCTACGCCGCTCTCAAAGATCGGCATGAACTGTCGCCGGGGACATGCTCGGGCACGTTGCGGTACAGGTTGTCGCCGCGACGCTCGGCATGGCCCATCTTGCCCAGGACGCGGCCGTCGGGGCTCGTGATGCCCTCGATGGCGAGTGCGGAGCCGTTGGGGTTGACGGAAAGGTCCATGCTGGGCTTGCCGTCCTCGCCCACGTACTGCGTGGCGACCTGGCCGTTGGCGATCAGCTGGGCGAGCACCTCGTCGTTGGCGACAAAGCGGCCCTCGCCGTGGCTGATGGCGACGGTGTAGGGGTCGTCGAGGCTGCACTGCGACAGCCACGGGGACAGGTTGGACGAGATGCGGGTGCGCACCAGGCGGCTCTGATGGCGACCGATGGTGTTGAACGTCAGCGTGGGCGCATCGGGCGTGGCGTCGACGATGTCGCCGTAGGGTACCAGGCCGAGCTTGATCAGGGCCTGGAAGCCGTTGCAGATGCCCAGCATCAGGCCGTCGCGGGCCTTGAGCAGGTCGCGAACTGCCTCGGTGACCTCGGGAGCGCGGAAGAACGCCGTGATGAACTTGGCGGAGCCGTCGGGCTCGTCGCCGCCCGAGAAGCCGCCGGGGATCATGACGATCTGGCTTTGGCGGATGCGACGGGCAAGCTCGTGGGTGCTTTCGGCAACAGCCTCGGGCGTGAGGTTGTTGATCACGAAGGTGTCGGCCTCGGCGCCGGCGGCGCGGAAGGCGCGGGCGCTGTCGTACTCGCAGTTGTTGCCGGGGAACACCGGGATAATCACGCGCGGGCGGGCGATTTTGGCGCCGCCGTACACGTGGATATCCTTGGTGCGATAGTCGATGGTCTCGACCTCGGGCTGCTCGCCGGTGCTGCGGTAGGCAAAGACACCTTCGATGCCGCTCTCCCAGGCCTCTTGGAGCTCGGAGAGCTCGATGACCTCGGAGCCGGTGTCGATGACATAGCCCTCGACGGTGGTGCCCAGGGGCTCGACGACAACGCCGTCGGCGACCTCGGGCAGCTCGGCGTCATCGGCGAGCTCGACGATAAAGCTGCCGTAGAGCGGGGTGAAGAAGCTCTCCACGTCCACATCCTCGGCAAGCTCGATACCGATCTGGTTGCGACGCACATCTTAAAGAGGCTCTCGCGCCGCAGCCGTAGCCGGGCGTGGAGATGGCCAGGGCGTTGCCGGTAGCAGTGAGCGCCTCGACGGCGTCAAATGCGGCGAGCAGCTGCTGGGCATCGGGACGGTAGTCCTCGCCGTAGGTGGCGGGGGCGATGCGGACGACGCGGTGCGTCAGACCCTTGAACTCAGGGGAGACAGCGCGCGCCGCGCGGCCCACGGCCACAGCGAAGCTGATCAGGGTCGGCGGAACGTTGAGCTCGCCGGCCTCGTCCTCAAAGGAGCCGCTCATGGAGTCCTTGCCGCCGATGCGCCGGCACCCAGATCGACCTGGGCCATAAGGGCACCCAGGACGGCTGCCATGGGCTTGCCCCAACGCTCGGCCTCGGTGCGCAGGCGCTCGAAGTACTCCTGGAAGGAGAGGTAGGCGCGCTTGTGCTCAAAGCCGGCGGCAACGAGCTTGGCGATGGACTCGACTACGGACAGGTAGGCGCCCGCAAACTGGTCGGCCTCCATCAGGTAGGGGTTGAAGCCCCATGCCATAGCGCTCGCCGTGGTGGTCTCGCCGTCCACGGGGAACTTGGCGACCATGGCAGAGCTCGGAGTGAGCTGCGTCTTGCCGCCAAAGGGCATGAGCACGGTCGCGGCGCCGATGGTGGAGTCGAAGCGCTCGGAAAGGCCCTTGTTGGAGGCGACGTTGAGGTCGGTGACAAGCGAGGTCATGCGCTCGGCAAGCGTGGTGCCGGCCCAGCTGGGCTGCCACACGCTACGGGCGCAGACGTGGGCGACCTGGTGCTTGGGCGCACCGTTGGAGTTGAGGAACTCGCGGGACAGGTCGACGATGGCGACGCCGTTCCAGGCCATGCGCATGCGCGGCTCGGCGGTAACCTCGGCGATGACGGTCGCCTCCAGGTTCTCCTCGGCGGCGTAGCCCATGAACTCATCGACGTCACCATCGGCGACGGCGCAGGCCATGCGCTCCTGGGACTCGGAGATGGCGAGCTCAGTGCCGTCAAGACCGTCGTACTTCTTGGTCACGGTGTCCAGGTCCACGTACAGGCCGTCGGCAAGCTCGCCCACGGCGACCGAGACGCCGCCAGCGCCAAAGTCATTGCAGCGCTTGATCAGACGGCAGGCGTCGCCGCGGCGGAACAGGCGCTGCAGCTTGCGCTCGACCGGGGCGTTGCCCTTCTGGACCTCGGCACCCGAGGTCTCGATGGACTCGGTGTTCTGGGTCTTGGAAGAGCCGGTAGCGCCACCGATGCCATCACGGCCAGTGCGGCCGCCCAGCAGGATGATCTTGTCGGTGGGGGCGGGGCACTCGCGACGCACGTGGTTTGCCGGGGTGGCGCCCACGACGGCGCCGACCTCCATACGCTTGGCGACGTAGCGGGGTGATAGAGTTCGTTGACCTGACCGGTGGCAAGGCCGATCTGGTTGCCGTAGCTGGAGTAGCCGGCGGCAGCAGTGGTCACGAGCTTACGCTGCGGCAGCTTGCCCTCGAGCGTCTCGGACACGGGGACGGTGGGGTCGCCGCGCCGGTGACACGCATGGCCTGGTACACGTAGCTGCGGCCCGACAGCGGGTCGCGGATGGCACCGCCCACGCAGGTGGCGGCACCACCGAAGGGCTCGATCTCGGTCGGGTGGTTGTGGGTCTCGTTCTTAAAGAGGAACAGCCAGTCCTGGTCCTCGCCGTCGACATCGACCTTCACCTTGACGGTGCAGGCGTTGATTTCCTCGGACTCGTCGACATCGGTCATGACGCCGGTCTTCTTGAGGTACTTGGCGCCGATGGTGCCCATGTCCATGAGGCAGACGGGCTTGGTGTCGCGACCGAGTTCGTGGCGCATCTCCATGTAGCGGTCGAAGGCCTGCTGCACCACGGCGTCGTCGATCGTCACGTCGTCCAGGACGGTGCCGAAGGTGGTGTGGCGGCAGTGATCAGACCAGTAGGTGTCGATCACGCGGATCTCGGTGATGGTGGGGTCGCGATCCTCATCGCGGAAGTACTGCTGGCAGAAGGCGATGTCCGCCTCGTCCATGGCAAGGCCGCGCTCGGAAATAAAGGCGGCAAGGCCGGCTTCGTCGAGCTCGCGGAAACCGTCGAGCACCTCGACGGGCTGGGGCTCGGGGGTCTCCATGTACAGCGTCTCGGGCAGGTCGAGCGAGGCGATGCGCGCCTCGACGGGGTTCACCACGTAGTGCTTGATGGCATCGATGGCGGCCTCGTCCAGAGCGCCCGAGATCATATAGACCTTGGCGGAGCGCACGGCGGGGCGCTCGCCCTGGCTGATGAGCTGCACGCACTCGCTGGCGGAGTCGGCGCGCTGGTCAAACTGGCCAGGCAGGAATTCGACGGCAAAGACGGCGCCATCGCTTGCGGGGAGCTCGTCGTAGGTCACATCGACCTGGGGCTCGCTAAAGACGGTCGGCACGCAGGACCGGAAAAGCTCCTTGTCGATGCCCTCGACGTCGTAGCGGTTGATAATCCTCAGGGCCTCGATGCCCTTGATGCCGAGAATTTCGGTCAGCTCGCCCTTGAGCTGCTGAGCCTCGACGTCGAACCCGGGTTTCTTCTCCACGTAGATACGAGAGACCATTGGTTCCTGCCTTCCTGATCGGTTGGGCGTACGGTACGGTATGCGGCAGCGGTCGGTTTGCGGGGTCTGCCCTGCGGTCGCCTTGAGCCACATGTTTGTAAACCTCACTATGATACGACAGCTCTCGGCGCGTTGAGGACGGCGAGGGTGCTACAGTGAAGCGCAAACAAGAGAAAGGCATCACATGGCATTCGTTTCGCTCGCCATCATCGCACTCGTGGCCTTTGCGAGTCCTTTTATCGCCTCGGCGATTCCCGGAAAACCCGTTCCCGAGACGGTCTTTTTGCTCGTGCTCGGCGCGGTACTGGGACCCCATATGCTCGGCGTCATCCATGTAGATGCTGAGGTCTCGCTGGTGTCCGAGCTGGGCCTGGCCTTTTTGTTCCTGCTTGCCGGCTTTGAGATCGACCCCAAGAGCATCACGGGCGCGAGGGGCGCTACGGCTTGGCGACGTGGGTTGTCACGTTTGGTATCGCCTGGCTTGCCGTGCGCTTTACCCCGTGGTTCTCAGTCAGTCATTTCGACGGTATCGCCGTGACGCTTGCCCTCACTTCGACGGCGCTCGGTACGCTTGTGCCCATCATGCGTGAGCGCTCGCTCACCGGCACGCGCGTGGGCGACTCGATTCTCGCGTATGGCACTTGGGGCGAGCTCGGTCCCGTGCTCGCCATGTCGGTGCTGTTGTCTGCCCGCACTGGCATCCAAACGCTCGTTATCCTTGGCTTGTTTGCGGTGGTTTGCGTGTTGCTGGCCGTGGTCCCGAGCCGCTCCAAGCGCGTCGGCAGCCGCTTCTTTGCATTTGTTGAGGAGCGCGCCGATACCACGTCGCAGACCTTCGTGCGCCTGACGGTGCTCATCCTGGTCACGCTCGTGGCATTCTCGGCTGTCTTTGATCTCGACATCGTGTTGGGTTCTTTTGCCGCCGGCTTTGTCCTGCGCTATATCATCCCCGAGGGCAACCATACGCTCGAGACCAAGCTCGACGGTCTGGCCTACGGTTTTTTGATTCCGGTGTTCTTTACCGTATCGGGCGCAAAGATCGATCTGACGGCCGTGGCGTCGCGCCCGGGTCTGCTCGTGGGCTTTATCGTGGCGTTGTTGATTATTCGTGCCGTGCCCATTCTTATTTCCATGAGCATTTGTCCTGCGACGCGCGATGTGTCGGCGTATGGTCGCATTACCGTGGCCCTGTACTGCACCACGGCGCTGCCGATCATCGTTGCCGTTACGAGCGTTGCCGTCAACGCGGGCGCGCTGTCGCAAGATATTGCGTCGGTCATGGTTGCCGCCGGTGCCATCACGGTGTTCTTGATGCCATTGCTCGCGCAGCTCTTCTACCGCGTGGTGGATGCCGCACCGGTCGCCGCCGTGGCAGAGGTTGCCGAGCATCCATCCGATGCGCTCGACATCTTGCGCGCCCACCACGACCTAGCGAGCTTGCTCGCGCGCGAGCACGAGCTGCTGACCTCGCATGGCCATGGTCGCGTATTCGAGGGCCTGCCTACGCTCGATACGATTGCCGAGCGTCTTTCCGCCGAGGCAGCGAGCGGCCACATCGATGCCCGCATCGTGGACGCGGCGCACCTGCTTGCCGATAAGACCTATGGAGACGAGGTCGACCCGTCCGAGCTGACTCCGCGTGAGCGCCGCCGCCTGGAGCGCGCCAAGCTCGCTGTGCGCGAATACCGCCGCCGCATGCTGGAGCTCTATGCGCGCGAAGAAGCCGAAGACGACGACGGTAAGTAGTCGATACTTTCTCGGGGAAGCCGCGTCCCGCTTTGAAGGCTCGGAACGGGATGTGGTTTCCGAAACGGGGGCCGTTGGGAAGCTGTGTCCCGGAATGGGCGCTCAGAGTGGGATGCAGTTTCCGCAAGGAGGTCCTGGGGGAAACCGTGCCCCGTTCTGATCCGAAATACTGGGACATAGCTTCCCTTTCATAACAGGAGAAGGCGCGCTGTCTGTAGTTGATTCAGACGGCGCGCCTTTTTTGGTTGAGCTATGTTGAAACTTGAAGCCAAAGCTTGTGGCTCCTTAGGAGCGGGCGGCTCCGTCGACGGGGAGCACGGCGCCCGTGACATAGGAGGACATGTCGCTCGCCAGGAAAACAAAGGCGTTGGCGACATCCTCGGGCTCGCCCATACGACCCAGCGGAATGGTGGCGATGATGGGTTGATGACCTCTTCGGGCAGGTTGGCGACCATGTCGGTCTTAGTCACGCCGGGGGCGACGGCGTTGACGCGGATGCCCATGGGAGCGAGCTCGCGCGAGAGCGACTGGACCATACCGTTGACGGCAAACTTGGACGTGGGGTAACCGACGCCGGAGGGCTGGCCGTACTTGGCGACCATCGAGCTTGTGGTAGTGATGGTGCCGCCGTGGCCGGCCTCGGTCATGATCTTGGCGGCAGCCTGGTGGCCATTAAAGACGGCGACGACGTTAAGGTCCATGACCTTTGCGAACTCCTCGGCCGTATAGTTAAGGAGCGGCGAGCGCTGGGAGATGCCGGCATTGTTGACGACCGTGTCCAAGCCGCCCATGTCAGCGGCAGCCTGGGTAAAGGCCTCGGTCACGGCTTCGAGCGAGGTGAGATCGCAGGAGCGACCCCAGACCTTGGCGTCGGGATAGGCGGCTGTCAGCTTCTCAACGGCCGTGTCGGCAGTCTCCTGGCGCGAGCCAAAGACGGTGACGGCAGCGCCTTCCTCGATAAAACGGCAGGCGATGGCATAGCCGATACCGCGTGTGCCTCCGGTGATGATTGCTTTCTTGCCCTCGAGCAACATGGTGCTTCCTCTCATCGCGGGCGGACATTCGCAGCACAGCGTAGCGGTAGTCGGAATCGGCCGCGTTTGCATATCGGTGAACGGTAGCCCGCGTTACCGATGAGCGGCTCGCGCAAATGTGCTTTGCCGTTGTGCTTAGGGCAGGTGACAAAAGGGCTCCCGTCCCACATCGGACGGGAGCCCTCAAGGCGCGTATTGCTAGGCGAGCGTTGGGCTAGTTCGCCATGACGCCTTCGGTCCAAGCCTCAACGTCCTCGATGCGCAGGACGTTGGCGACCTCGGCCACGCAGCCGACGCTGGCAAGCTCGGCGGCGGCAGCCTGGACGTCCTTCTCGAGCGCGCGGTGCGTCAGGAAGATGACCGAGCAGGCATCGCTGACGCCCGACTTGCCGTCCTCGACCTGGTTGATGAGCGAGATCGAGATGTTATGCTTGGCAAAGATGTCGACCGTCTCGGACAGGGCGCCCACGCGGTCGGCGACCTTCAGGCGCACATAGTACTTGGTCTGGAGCTCGTCCATGGGCTTAAAGGCGAGGTTGTGGCCATAGGGCTCAATCTCGGGCAGCGGAGCCACGCCGCGGCTGATCTGCTCGGAGAGCGACAGGATATCGCCCACGACGGCGCTCGCGGTGGGGAAGGAGCCTGCGCCCGCGCCGTAGAACATGGTCTCGCCCACGGCGTCGCCTACCACGTAGACGGCGTTCATGGCGCCGTTGACCTTGGCGAGCATATGGTCTGCGGGGATCAGCGTGGGATGCACGCGAACGTCGACGCCAGCGTCGGTGTTGCGGGCGATGCCGAGCAGTTTGATGGTGTAGCCGAGCTCGCGGGCCTGGGCGATGTCCTCGGCGCCGATGGTGCGGATACCCTGCTGGTACACATCATCGGTGGTAACGCGGGTGCCAAAGCCGATGGAGGCGAGGATGGCCGTCTTGCTGGCGGCATCGAAGCCGTCGACGTCGGCGGACGGGTCGGCCTCGGCATAGCCCTTAGCCTGTGCGTCGGCGAGCACGTCAGCGTAATCGGCGCCCTCGGCGTCCATGCGCGACAGGATGTAGTTGGTGGTGCCGTTGAGGATGCCGGCGATGGTCAGGATCTTGTTACCCACCAGGTCGTGCTCGAGTGTGCTGACAATGGGGATGCCGCCACCGCAGCTGGCCTCGCACTTAATCTGCACGCCGCACGCACGCGCCTTCTCGGCAAGCGTCTCGACGTGACGGCCCAGCAGGGCCTTGTTGGCAGAGACGACGTGCTTGCCGTGCTCAAAGGCGGTGGTGAAGATCTCGGTCGCGGGGTGCTCGCCGCCGATGAGTTCGACGACGATATCGACGGGCGGGGTCGGTGACGACGTCGTGCCAGTCACTCGTGAAGGCCTCGCGCTCAATGCCTGCCGCCTCGGCCTGCTCCCAGGCAAGCGCGCAGGCGCGGGTCAGCTTAAGGTCGATGCCGTAGGCTGCCAGGTACTCATCGTGGTGGCTCTTGATCAGACGGGCCACGCCGCCGCCGACGGTTCCCAGGCCGATCAGACCGACGTTCACGGTGCGCAGGGGTTCGCTCATAGATAGCTCCTTCGTGCATCTCATGGATGGATTAACCGCTTAAAGGTTGAGTGCATTCTAGCGTGAACAGAGGGCGCGTGCTCGCCAGGCAACAGGAGTCGCACAAAACGGCACCCCCGAAACGCTGCGGAAACATTGGAAACATGCTCGCTACAAACGGAACTCCGTAACAAACTGTCAACGTTTGCACCATAAGGTTTGCCCTGTACCGCAAGACGGCCGCATCGCGGCTAGCGAAAAGGGGGACACCATGTTTATTAAGAGCGGGAACGCTTGTAACAGAATGGAAACATTACTTTTACACAATAAAGTGGCATTACTGCATAAAAAAATAGAAATACGCAGAAATATGGATAAATGAACAAATCCAAAGAAAAAGTTGAAATAATCGCCACTTTTCCTAACTAAAGCGTCTACTATTTTGCGAACGCCGAACACGGCGAAGGATGGCCTGTCGGGTAACCAAAACCCGACGAGATTTGAGAGGAGAGCCGCATGTCGAGCCTCACCGGTAAGTCATTGAACCCTGTTATGAATCGCAGGAGTGTTATCGCGAGCGCAGCAGGTCTGGGGGCGATGTCCATTCTAGCTGGCTGCTCCTCCAACGGCGGCGACAGCGGTTCCGCTTCGGGCGACGCTTCGTTTAAGATCGGCACCATCGGCCCGCTGACCGGCGCCAACGCGTCCTACGGCAAGTCCGTTACCCAGGGTGTCGAGCTTGGCTGCAAGGATTTCTCGACCAAGGAGCTGCCGCTTGCCAGCAAGGCCGAGGATGACCAGGCCGATGGCGAGAAGGCCGTCAACGCCTTCAACACCCTGCTCGACTGGGGCATGCAGGCCCTCGTCGGCCCGACCACCACGGGTGCGTCGGTTGCCGTTGCCGCAGAGTGTGGTAACGACCCCAAGACGTTCATGATCACCCCGTCCGCGTCCTCCGAGGACGTCACCGACGGCAAGGATTGCGTCTTCCAGGTTTGCTTCACCGACCCCAACCAGGGTGTCAACGCTGCCAAGTTCCTGGCGCAGAAGTATGCGGACGAGAAGTTCGTACTGTTCTATAACTCCGGCGACGCCTATTCTTCGGGTATCGCAGATTCCTTTAAGGCCCAGGCCGCTGAGTCCAAGCTCGAGGTTGTTGACGAGGAGACCTTTAAGGACGACTCCGCCACGAGCTTTACCAACCAGCTGACCAAGGCCAAGCAGGCCGGCGCCACCATGATCTTTGCGCCGATCTACTACACGCCGGCGTCCGTCCTGCTCAAGAATGCCAAGGACATGGGCTACAACGTCAAGATGATGGGCTGCGACGGCATGGACGGCATCCTGGGCGTTGAGGGCTTCGACACCTCTCTTGCCGAGGGTCTGCTGCTCATGACCCCGTTCTCCGCCGACGACGAGAAGAACGCCGACTTCGTCAACGCTTACAAGGATAAGTACGGCGATACTCCCGACCAGTTTGCCGCCGACGCCTACGACGGCGTGCACGCGGTGGCCGAGGCCCTCAAGGAGGCCGGTCTTGGTGTCGACGCCGACCCGACCGAGGTCGCCGAGAAGCTGCCCAAGGCTATGCTCAAGATTACCGTTGACGGTCTGACCGGCAAGCTCACCTGGAACGATAAGGGCCAGGTCCAGAAGGACCCCACGGCGTACGTCATCACCGATGGCAAGTACGTACAGGCCTAATAGACCGCCTTACATAGAGCGGTTTTGATCCCAAGCAGGGGAGGTTTGGCCTTCCCTGCTTGCTTGGTATCTAGGGACAGTGTAACGTCCCTGTTTCATACATTAACTGGAAACCTATTCGAAAGGGGGATGTGGAACATGACGGTCTTTTATCCAATACCTGGTCAACGGCCTGTCCATGGGCAGCGTCTACGCCATCATCGCGTTGGGCTACACCATGGTCTATGGCATCGCCAAGATGCTGAACTTCGCTCACGGCGACGTCATCATGGTCGGTGCCTATGTCTCGTTCTGTGCCACGTCGTATCTCGGCCTCCCGGGCTGGGCATCTGTAATTCTCTCTTGTGTGGTCTGTACCGTTCTCGGTGTTCTCATCGAGGGCCTGGCATACAAGCCGCTGCGTCAGGCGGGCCCGCTGGCCGTTCTGATCACGGCCATCGGCGTGTCTTACTTCCTGCAGAACGCCGCACAGCTTCTGTGGGGCGCCACGCCCAAGAACTTCACTTCGCTCGTCACCTTCCAGGTGCCGGAGTTCTTGGCCAAGTTCAATGTAAGCGCCGTCTCGCTCGTCACCATCGTCGCCTGCCTGGTTATCATGCCGGCCTGATGTTCTTTACAGGTAAGACCAAGATGGGTAAAGCCATGCGCGCCGTGTCCGAGGACAAGGCTGCCGCTCAGCTCATGGGCATCAACGTCAACCGTACCATCTCGATGACGTTTGCCATCGGCTCTGCCCTTGCTGCCATCGCCGGCGTGCTGCTGTGCTCCTACTCGCCGGTGCTGCAGCCCACGACGGGTGCCATGCCTGGCATCAAGGCCTTCGACGCCGCCGTCTTCGGCGGTATCGGCTCCATCCCCGGCGCCTTTGTCGGTGGCATTCTCATCGGCATCATCGAAGCGATGGCGCAGGCCTATATTTCCACGAGCCTTGCCAACTCCATCGTCTTTGGTGTTCTGATCATTGTCCTGCTCGTCAAGCCTGCCGGCCTCTTGGGCAAGTACGTCCCCGAGAAGGTGTAGGTGAGCGTTATGAAGTTTCTTAAAGACAAGCAGACGCGTCACGACTTTGTCACGTACGCCATGTGCATCGTGGCATTTGCCATCGTGTTCTTTATGCAGTCCAACCATATGATCCCGCGCATGATTGCCGGCCAGTTGGTTCCCATTACGGCCTACATCGTCATGGCCATTTCCCTCAACCTCGTCGTCGGCATCGCGGGCGACCTGTCGCTGGGCCATGCGGGCTTTATGAGTGTCGGTGCCTACACGGGCATCGTCACCGCGGTCGCCCTCGAGAGCGCCGTTCCCTCCGATCCAGTGCGCCTGATCATCAGCATTGTGGTCGGCGCTATCGCCGCTGCCATCTTGGGCTTCTTGATCGGTATCCCGGTCCTGCGCCTGAGCGGCGACTATCTGGCCATCGTGACCCTGGCTTTTGGCGAGATCATCAAAGAGATCGTCACCTGTCTCATTGTGGGCGTCGACTCCCGCGGCCTGCATGTGATCTTTAACATCACGGGTAACTCCACGATCGACGACCTGCACCTGCTCGAGGACGGCACCGCCATCATCAAGGGCGCCCAGGCGCCTCGGGCGTGTCGACGTACTGACCTTCCTCGCCGGTGCCATCCTGGTCATGGTCGCACTCGTGATCGTGCTCAACCTGGTTCGCAGCCGTACCGGCCGTGCCATTATGGCCGTGCGTGACAACAAGATCGCTGCCGAGTCCGTGGGTATCTCCGTCACCCAGTACCGCATGATCGCCTTCGTGGTTTCCGCTGCCCTCGCCGGCGCTGCCGGAGCCCTCTTCGGCGGTAACTTCTCGCAGCTCTCCGCCACCAAGTTCGACTTCAACACGTCCATCCTCATTCTGGTGTTCGTGGTCCTGGGCGGTCTGGGCAACATGCGCGGCTCCGTCATCGCGGCGGCGTTGCTTACGGTGCTTCCCGAGCTGCTCCGTCAGTTCTCGGACTACCGCATGCTCATCTACGCCATCGTGCTGATCCTGGTCATGATCTTTACCAACAACCCGCAGCTCAAGTCGTTCTTCGCACGCATTAAGGACCGCTTTGCTTCCAAGAAGGAGGTGGCAGCCGATGCCCAGTAAGTTTGAGTTCAACAAGGGCAAGATGGTCCCGTATCCTTCTGGCGCCATCGTTCCCGACCGCGACCTGGGCCAGCGCCCGGCGCTCGAGTGCATCCACTTGGGCATTGAATTTGGCGGCCTTAAGGCAGTCGACGACTTTAGCCTGACCATCGGTAAGACCGAGATCGCCGGTCTGATCGGTCCCAACGGTGCCGGTAAGACCACGGTCTTCAACCTGCTCACCAAGGTGTACCAGCCCACGCACGGTACCATCCTGCTCGACGGTGAGGACACCTCGGGCAAGTCGGTCTATCAGGTCAACCGCATGGGTATTGCCCGTACCTTCCAGAACATTCGCCTGTTCAACACCATGACGGTGGAGGACAACGTCAAGGTCGGTCTGCACAACCAGGAGCGCTACTCCGGCTTTGAGGGCGTGCTGCGCCTGCCGACGTATTGGAAGCACGAGAAGGCCGCCCACGAGCGCGCCATGGAGCTGCTGTCCATTTTTGATATGGAGCACCTGGCAAACGAGCAGGCCGGCTCGCTGCCTTACGGCGCCCAGCGTCGTCTGGAGATCGTCCGCGCGCTTGCCACCAACCCCAAACTGCTGCTGCTCGACGAGCCTGCCGCCGGCATGAACCCGTCCGAGACCGCGGAGCTCATGGAGAACATCGTCAAGATCCGCGACACCTTTGGCATCGCCATTATGCTTATCGAGCATGATATGTCGCTCGTCATGAACATCTGCGAGGGCATCTGCGTGCTCAACTTTGGTAAGGTCATCGCCAAGGGCACGGCCGAGGAGATCCAGAACAACGATGCCGTAATTGAGGCATATCTGGGCAAGCAGGATAAGGGGGAGAACTAATGGCAGAGCCGATGCTTTCCGTCTACAACATCACGTCTGGTACGGCGCTATCCACGCCATCAAGGACATCTCCTTTAACGTCAACGAGGGCGAGATCGTGGCCTGATCGGCGCGAACGGCGCCGGTAAGTCCACGACGCTTAAAACCATCTCGGGCCTGCTGCGTTCCAAGACCGGCTCCATCAAGTTTATGGGCGAGGACATTACCCATACGCCTGCCGATAAAACTGGTGGGCAAGGGCCTGGCCCAGGTTCCCGAGGGCCGTCGCGCCTTTTTGCAGATGACGGTCGAGGAGAACCTGGAGATGGGCGCCTACACGCAGCCCAAGTCCACGGTGGCTCCGGGCCTTGAGCGCGTCTACGAGCAGTTCCCGCGCCTTAAGGAGCGCCGTCACCAGGTCGCCGGCACCCTTTCGGGCGGCGAACAGCAGATGCTCGTTATGGGGCGCGCCCTTATGAGCAACCCCAAGCTGCTCATGCTCGATGAGCCTTCCATGGGTCTGGCGCCGATTCTGATTGAGCAGATCTTCCAGATTGTCGAGGACCTGCACAAGGCCGGTACCACGGTGCTTCTGGTCGAGCAGACGCCCAGATGGCGCTTTCAATCGCCACGCGCGGCTACGTGCTCGAGACCGGCAAGATCACCATGACCGGCACCGGCCAAGAGCTCCTGCACGACGACAACGTCCGCAAGGCTTACCTGGGCGGCTAGGGACTTCCGCCGTTCTGCCGAACGGCGGACCGGCCGACGCTGCGCGGGCGCCCTGATCGACGTGCCGAAGCTCCTCACCCTTGGGGCTATGCCGCGGTACGAGGCCAGGTGGTCATGGTCCGGGAACCTCGCGATGTCGAATGACACCGCGAGGTTCGCCGCCGTCCTCGGCGGCCTCGACCCCCGAGTGGGCGATCCCCACGCGCTAACGCCTGCAAACAAGGGGATTGCCAAGACGCCGCCGGGCACCTCCGTCATAGACGTGGAAGTGCGGCCGCGCTGAAGCACTGCGCGGTGTCTGCTCGCTTATGTGCGCATCACGAAGGAAGACCAGATCGGTGAGCGGGATTGGCCCGAAGTCGAGAGATTCCCATCAGCCTCTCGTCGGTCGATGACCGGTTCACCACGCAGGAAGAGCGTGACGGAAGGTCTCGCAAAAAGGCTCCGAGCGCGGCGTGCTCATGCCCGTCGTGGTGCGCCCGAAGGGGGGGACGGCTGCTACGAGCTCGATCATTTGCGAGGAGAAGACGAACCAGTCGTTGCAGATCCAATATGGATCTCGCCGACCTCGGCAAGCTGCTCGATGAGTGGAAGCCCTGTCGGGTCGTCTATTTCAACACCACCCAGAATGATGGTGTCATCGCGCAGGTCGATCTGCGTGTTGAGCACAGCGAGGTTAAAGCCGGAGGCCACAAATCCGATAGCAGCCAGGACGAGCCCCGTGGCAACAAGCCCACCCGCTACGGCAAGGTAAATCCTTTTTACGCTGGACATGTTTGCACTCCTTCCTATGCCGTGAGCGGCGCCGCTTCGGCGCCCATGCGGCTCTTATTGCCTCGATCTTTCCAGAAGGGCGAAACGGCTTTCTTCGCCCAAAGGGCAGAGAGGCGCGCGATCTGCTTGGACGCCGTCCAGGCGCCGGCTCCCGTGAGGAGCGCCACACCGATGGAAGCGAATCCCATTCCCATCGAGGCCAAAACGTACGGAACATGCCCGATAATGATGCCGTCCACGGCGAACAGGAGCCCTACCAGGCCCGCGCCCCCGAATGCCGCGGCCACGATCCACACGCAGAGCGCAAGAACCCAAATACAGATGTAGACTGCAGCGGCAACGGCGACGAACGCGAGCAGCAGCGGAATCCATACCGGAGAGCCCACGATGGCGAGCGCCCATAGAAGTGCCGTGCTCTTGCGCTTGGTCCTCGCGATCGCGCGCGGCACGGCGGGCAGTTCGTCGAGCGTTGCCTCGGCGACCTCACCGGGCGTGCCCATGGCGGCCACAGCCCCGGCCTCCGTCATGCCGTCCTCCATACGGTCGGCGATGGCCTCCGCGTAGAACTCCTGCGTTTCCTTTACCTGATCTGCCGGCAGGCAGGCCAGAAGCTCGCCCAGCCGGTTCAAGAACTCATCGCGCGTCATGGTGCGCCCCCTCCACGTAACGGTAGATCTCCTGCACGGATGGCCATTCGGCGAGGAACTCGGCGATACGCTCGCGCCCGGCGTCCGTGATGCGGTAGTACCTCCGCAGCCGCCCGTTGTGCTCGGCGGAGCGCGCTGTGATGCAGCCCGCCTTCTCCAGGCGCTTGAGCAACGGATAGAGCGTGGATTCCGTGAGCCCCATACTCGCGGGCACGTCCTTCACGATCTGATAGCCGTAGGATTCCTCGCCCGAGACGGCCGCGAGCACGCAGGCCTCGAGGAAGCCGCGCTTCATCTGTGCCTCCATCCGCACACCTCCTTTCGTAGTATACTGTGTAACACCTACTATATGACACATAGTATATGATGTCAACAGTTGTCGTATAGGGAGTCCGGTCTGTCTGTCCCCTGCGGGTACTCATTGGGGACGTACTTAAATGAGTACCCATCGCTCAAGGTGGCACCTGGGGACGTTCCTTATGTGCCGCACTTTGGGACACTCCTTGTCAAGGTTTTGTTCCATCGTGCGGGTTGCTATTTAACGTGCGACAATGCCGTGTGGAAATCGAAATGTCTCCTGGGGGCTATCTATGCTGTACGAGTTTTGTGCCGAGAACTTTGAGCGTGTGCCGGCGGCTATCGATGCCGGTGCTAAGCGCATCGAGTTGTGCGACAACCTTGCCGTCGGTGGTACCACGCCCTCGGCCGGCGTTATCAGCACTACGGTCAGCTATGCTCACGAGCATGACGCGCGAGTGATGTGCATGATTCGCCCGCGTGGCGGTGACTTTCACTACAACCAGGACGAGCTGCGCATGATGGAGATGGACTTGGGTCTTGCCGTGAGCGCCGGCGTTGACGGCCTGGTCTTTGGCTGCTGCAAGCCCTGTGCCGGCGGCTGGGCGCTCGACGAGCTCACCCTCGGCGCCCTCGTGATGGCTACGGGCTGCGCGACCGAGGAGTGCAAGCGCGGGGCCATCGATATCACCTTCCACATGGCCTTTGACCAGCTCTCGCCCGAGGCTCAGCTGGACGCCATTGACACACTCGCCGACTGCGGCATCACGCGCATCCTGACGCATGGTGGTGCTGCCGGAACGCCGATCGAGGACAACCTGGAGCACCTGTCGCGTCTTGTCGAGTATGCGGGCGACCGCCTGACCATCCTTCCCGGCGGCGGCATTTCTACGGCCAACCGCGATACCGTGGCGGCGGCATTGAGCGTCTCCGAGCTCCATGGCACCAAGATCGTGCCGCTGGAGGCGTAACCCGTGGCGCTGGTATTTGACGTTCAGCAGGCGAACGGTAAGCCCGACGACAACCGGCGCCCTGGCACCGCGTGTCCCTTTTGCGATACCGAGGAACTTGCCGATATCATCCGGCGCGATGGTGACTGCATCTGGCTCGAGAATAAGTTCAAGACCCTGCGCGCCACCCGTCAAACCGTGCTGATCGAGTCGGCCGATCACGATGCCGACCTGGTGATCTATGAGCCGGATGAACTCCACCATGTGATGCGGTTTGCCCTGGGTTGCTGGCAGCAGATGATCGATTCACAGCAGTATCGCAGCGTTCTCATGTACAAGAACAAGGGTCCGCTCTCGGGCGGTAGTCTCGTTCATCCGCACATGCAGATTGTAGGTTTGGAGCAGGAAGACGGCTATGCTTCGCTGACTTCCGCCAATTTCGAAGGAATCAATGTCTGGCAACAGGGGAGAATCTTGGTCAATATCTCAACCGAACCGATCATGGGATTCTTTGAGGTCAACGTTTCAGCCCCGCAGGGAATCGCCGCCAGCGATGACGCGCGAGACCAAGCCGAGGCGGATCTCTTTGCCGATGCGATCCAGGTAGCTCTGCGCTATATCCTAAACGGGCACCACGGTGGTCGCGCAGAGTCGTACAACTTGTTCTTCTATCACCTGGGCGGTCGGACCATTGCCAAGGCGCTGCCGCGTTGGGTGGTTTCGCCCTACTTTGTCGGCTATCGTTTGGCCCAAGTCAATGCCGAGACGACGCTCGATATCGATGCTGAGCGTCTGCGTGCGCATCTGGAAACGCTCGTATAGCAAGACTAACACCCGCGTAATGCGGACAGCCTAGCGCGCCATGGCGTCGCGGCCAGCCTCGGCCCGCTTGCGCTGGGCGGCGCGCTCCTTGCCGGTCAGGCGCTCAAAGAGGTGTCCGATAATTGAGGCCAACACCTGCTGAAACAGCGTGCCGCACATGACGGGGAATACCACTTCGCCGGGAAAATACTGCGTGGCGATGACGGCACCCGAAGAGATGTTGCGCATGCCGCAGGTAAAGCACATGGTGGTCGTCTCGCTATACGGCAGGTGCAGGGCCCGGGCGATCAGGACGCCGATGATAAAGCCGCTGATGGCGAACACCAGGATAAAGAGCGCGACTTCTAAGCGCTCAACATTCATGTGTAGCACGTACTCGCTCATAGCGGTGGAGTTGGACGCGATGACGCCCATCATCATGAACTTGCAGGCGGGCGAGAGCGCGGGGGAGAGTTTCTCGTGGCCCCAGCCGCGCGTGAGTTCATTGATGACAATACCGAGCACAGCGGGGATGGCGATCATAAAGGCCATGTTCTGCATCATGTTCGGCACGTCGATTGCAACGGTGGCACCCAGCAGGAGCTTAAGCGTGAGCGGAATCGTGACGGGCGAGATGACCGAGGACGTCAGGATGATGGTGAGCGCGAGCGGGCCGTTGCCGCCGAACATGCTAATCCACATAAAGGCGGTGACTGCCACGGGTACGCTGTACTCGAGCACGATGCCGCAGACAAGGTTTGGGTTGGAGCCAAAGAACAACGATCCTGCGGCATAGGCTGCAAGGGGGATGAGTGCCGCCGAGACGAGCAATGCCGCAATCAGATGCAGCGGACGGCGGAACACCTCAGTAACCTGATGGAAAGTGTTGCTGAGCGCGCCTTGGAATGTCATAAAGGCAAACAGGGCGGGAACGATGGGCTTGAGTACGCCAATCTGTTGGGGAAAGAGCACGCCGAGTGCCACGCAAATCGGAACGATGACCTGCATGTGCCCCGCGAGAAACTTGCCCAGTCCAACCCATTGCTTCATATGCGCTTGTGACTCCCTTTGCCCGTGAACCCGTTTTTGAATGGATATGCTAGACGCTCGCATGCGTCCGTGCGTCAGAAACGCTCGAATATTTCGAGGCTATTACCGGCATCGTTTACCGAAACCGCGGCGTGCTGCGGCGATTTGCGTCTGCTCTGCACGGTATAATAAAGGCTCTGTTAGACCAAGATTGACATAAAAACGATGTCACCGCGAGGCGGTACCCTTCAATTAACGTCGAAGGAGCGCCCATGGATGCAGACGACCTGGTCATCACCCTCAAGAAGAGCCTGGCG
>ENA-OQBU01000004-OQBU01000004.1-human-gut-metagenome-genome-assembly--contig:-NODE-4-length-110338-cov-9.952918_pt1 | contig 110338 bp, 106 predicted proteins | sample MGYA00242492_ERZ504566 | MGnify/ENA primary metagenome ERZ504566 (study PRJEB26092, sample SAMD00036261) | human gut metagenome | host: Homo sapiens | study: EMG produced TPA metagenomics assembly of...
GATCCACCGTCGTTTCGCCGAGCTGTTCGAGACCGTCTTCGACGAGATCTGCGACATCAAGGCCGCCGCTCAGACCGACGACATGACTCGTCCGTTCTACCCGATGATCATCTTCCGTACCCCGAAGGGCTGGACCTGCCCGAAGTTCATCGACGGCAAGAAGACCGAGGGCTCCTGGCGTTCCCACCAGGTGCCGCTGGCTTCCGCCCGCGATACCGAGGCCCACTTCGAGGTCCTCAAGAACTGGCTCGAGTCCTACAAGCCGGAAGAGCTGTTCGACGAGAACGGCGCCGTGAAGCCGGAAGTCACCGCCTTCATGCCGACCGGCGAACTGCGCATCGGTGAGAACCCGAACGCCAACGGTGGCCGCATCCGCGAAGAGCTGAAGCTGCCGAAGCTGGAAGACTACGAGGTCAAGGAAGTCGCCGAGTACGGCCACGGCTGGGGCCAGCTCGAGGCCACCCGTCGTCTGGGTGTCTACACCCGCGACATCATCAAGAACAACCCGGACTCCTTCCGTATCTTCGGACCGGATGAGACCGCTTCCAACCGTCTGCAGGCCGCTTACGACGTCACCAATAAGCAGTGGGACGCCGGCTACCTGTCCGCTCAGGTCGACGAGCACATGGCTGTCACCGGCCAGGTCACCGAGCAGCTTTCCGAGCACCAGATGGAAGGCTTCCTCGAGGGCTACCTGCTGACCGGCCGTCACGGCATCTGGAGCTCCTATGAGTCCTTCGTGCACGTGATCGACTCCATGCTGAACCAGCACGCCAAGTGGCTCGAGGCTACCGTCCGCGAGATTCCGTGGCGCAAGCCGATCTCCTCCATGAACCTGCTCGTCTCCTCCCACGTGTGGCGTCAGGATCACAACGGCTTCTCCCACCAGGATCCGGGTGTCACCTCCGTCCTGCTGAACAAGTGCTTCAACAACGATCACGTGATCGGCATCTACTTCCCGGTGGATTCCAACATGCTGCTCGCTGTGGCTGAGAAGTGCTACAAGTCCACCAACAAGATCAACGCCATCATCGCCGGCAAGCAGCCGGCCGCCACCTGGCTGACCCTGGACGAAGCTCGCGCCGAGCTCGAGAAGGGTGCTGCCGAGTGGAAGTGGGCTTCCAACGTGAAGTCCAACGATGAGGCTCAGATCGTACTCGCCGCCACCGGTGATGTTCCGACTCAGGAAATCATGGCCGCTGCCGACAAGCTGGACGCCATGGGCATCAAGTTCAAGGTCGTCAACGTGGTTGACCTGGTCAAGCTGCAGTCCGCCAAGGAGAACAACGAGGCCCTCTCCGATGAGGAGTTCGCTGAGCTGTTCACCGAGGACAAGCCGGTCCTGTTCGCTTACCACTCCTATGCCCGCGACGTGCGTGGTCTGATCTACGATCGCCCGAACCACGACAACTTCAACGTTCACGGCTACGAGGAGCAGGGCTCCACCACCACCCCGTACGACATGGTTCGCGTGAACAACATCGATCGCTACGAGCTCCAGGCTGAAGCTCTGCGCATGATCGACACTGACAAGTACGCCGACAAGATCAACGAGCTCGAGGCTTCCGTCAGGAGCCTTCCAGTTCGCTGTCGACAACGGCTACGATCACCCGGATTACACCGACTGGGTCTACTCCGGTGTCAACACCAACAAGCAGGGTGCTGTCTCCGCTACCGCCGCAACCGCTGGCGATAACGAGTGAGCCTAGGCTATTTGGCCTGATTGCTTGATAAAAGCCCCAAGGGATTGTTCCCTTGGGGCTTTTTCGTATTACGGTGCGATATGCTTGGCTTAAAACAGCAAAACCGCTAGCGCGTGTCAGTTACCGTTTGCGCATTACAATTGCTCATTGTGCGAACGATGTGGTATCGCACCCGAATAATGTGAAGTACATAGGAGACACCGTGAGTTTTACCAGCGTCACCATCATCAGTCCCGAAGCGGCTAACGGCCGTAATGTTGTCGCCCTTGGAGTCACCAAGACACTTGCCGCAGCCGGCAAGACCGGAGTGTTCCGTCCGGCGGTCTGCAGAAAAGACACCTTCACGGACGTGCTGATCGAAGCTTCCAATGCCGGTTTGAGCCGGGAACAGTCCGTCGGCGTGTGCCCCAAGCGCGCTCGTAACGATAAGGAAGGTTCGCGGGCGGATATCGTTGCGGCCTACACCCAAGCCGTAGAAACAGCCCGACCGGATGCCATGGTGATTGTCGGCACCGACAGGTCAGCAGTCAATGATCCCGCGATGTTCTCTTTCAACGCTGACGTCGCGGCAGACCTCCAATCGCCGGTCCTGCTGGCCGTATGCACTATCGAACGCACACCGGAACAAGTCAAAAGCACGGTTGAGGCATCCACCAAGGTCATCGAAGACGCCGGGAGCAAAGTCGTCGGCGTGTTCATTACTGGGTGTGACGACACGCAGCCGGATCCGCTCAAAGCATGCTTCGTCGACTACCCGGTGCCGGTGTGGACGCTACCTGCCGTCGATTTCAACGACGATGACGCCATCAGCAAGGCAGACGAAGCGTTCGCGACGAACGTCGACGCGCGGAACTGACCGCGGCACTCGAATTGCCATTCGACGCCCCGACCACACCCTATGCTTTCCAATACGGTCTGCTGGGCAAGGCGAAGGCGGACAAGAAGACCATCGTGCTGCCGGAGGGCAACGAGGATCGCATCATCAAAGCCGCCGATTATCTGCTGGAACGCGACATCGTCGATCTGATCATCGTCGGAGACGAAAACGCCATTCTCGCCCGTGGCCAGGAATTGGGATTGAAATCGCTTGGCAAGGCGAAATTCCAAGCCAAGGATGATGAAACGGTGTTGGAACCCATGGTGGCGAAGCTGTGCGAGCTGCGCGCCAAGAAAGGCATGACCGAAGAGCAGGCGCGCAAACAGCTGGCCGATGACAGCTATTTCGGCACCATGCTTGTGGTGATGGGCATGGCGGACGGCCTCGTGTCCGGTTCCGTCAACTCCACGGCCAATACCGTGCGTCCGGCCCTGCAGGTCATCAAGACCAAGCCAGGAACATCGTTGGTATCCGGAGCGTTCCTGATGTGTTTCAAGGACCATGTCGCCGTGTTCGCCGACTGTGCCATCAACCTTAACCCCAATGCCGAGCAGCTCGCCGAAATCGCGATCCAATCCGCCGAAACGGCCAAGGCGTTCGGCCTTGAACCGAAGGTGGGCATGCTGTCCTATTCCACGCTGGGCTCCGGAAAAGGACCCGACGTCGACCTCGTCGAGGAAGCTACCACCATCGTCAAAGACAAGGTTCCCGACCTTGCGGTGGTCGGATCGATCCAGTTCGACGCGGCATGGTCTCCGACCGTGGCCGCGACCAAAGCCAAGGGCGATCCGGTGGCGGGCCATGTCAATGTGTTCGTATTCCCGGATCTGTGTGCGGGCAACATCGCATACAAGGCGGTACAGCGTTCCTCGGGAGCGGCCGCCGTTGGACCGGTGCTGCAGGGTCTCAACCGCCCGGTGAACGATCTGAGCCGTGGCGCCACGGTCCAGGACATCATCAACACCATCGCCCTGACCGCCATCGAAGCCCAGTAATCGGGCATTTTGTAGCAAGCAACGAGTAATCTAAGGTTTGGAAAGTCGCGTAAGCGGCACATCGATTAACACATGGAGGATGCCCACAATGGCGAAAACCGTCCTTGTCATCAATTCCGGTTCCAGCTCTATCAAGTATCAGCTGGTTGATCTTGAAACCGGCGAAGGTATCGCTTCCGGTCTGGTCGAGAAGATCGGCGAGCCGGTTGACGGTCATTACAAGCACGAGTACAACGGCGAGAAGCATGAGCTCGAAGAGCCGATTCACGACCATGAGCAGGGTCTGAAGCGCGTGCTCGGCTTCTTCAACGAGTTCGGCCCGAAGCTCGCCGACGCAGGCATCGTGGCCGTCGGCCATCGCGTGGTGCAGGGTGGTTCCATCTTCCCGAAGCCGGCTCTGGTCAACGACAAGACCATCGGCCAGGTCAAGGACCTCGCCGTGCTCGCCCCGCTGCACAACGGTCCGGAGGCCAAGGGCGCTGAGGTCATGCGCTCCCTGCTGCCGGATGTTCCGCAGATCTTCGTGTTCGATTCCTCCTTCTTCTTCCAGCTGCCGAAGGCTTCCAGCACCTACGCGCTGAACAAGGAAGTCGCCCAGCAGTACCACATCCGCCGTTACGGCGCCCATGGCACCTCCCACGAGTTCATCTCCTCCGTCGTGCCGTCCGTCATCGGCAAGCCGGCCGAAGGCCTCAAGCAGATCGTGCTGCACATCGGCAACGGTGCTTCCGCCTCCGCCGAAATCTCCGGCAAGCCGGTTGAGACCTCCATGGGTCTGACCCCGCTGGAAGGCCTCGTGATGGGTGGCCGTACCGGCGACATCGATCCGGCCGTCGTCTTCCACCTGATTCGCAACGCCCACATGAGCGTGGACGAACTGGACACCCTGTTCAACAAGCGTTCCGGCATGATGGGTCTGACCGGCTTCGGCGACCTACGTGAAGTGCATCGTCTGGTCGAAGAGGGCAACGAGGACGCCAAGCTGGCTCTCGACATCTACGTGCACCGCATCGTCGGCTACATCGGCAACTACACCGCTCAGATGGGTGGCGTCGACGTGATCACCTTCACCGCAGGCGTTGGCGAGAACGATGACGTCGTGCGCAAGATGGTCTGCGACAAGCTCGCTCCGTTCGGCGTCAAGCTGGATGAGGAGAAGAACGCGACCCGTTCCAAGGAACCGCGCATCATCTCCACCCCGGATTCCGCAGTCACCATCTGCGTCATCCCGACCAACGAGGAGCTGGCCATCGCCCGCAAGTCCGCCGCCATCGCAGAAGAAGGCAAGGACTCCTACGGCAACGTCTTCTCCAAGTGAGTGATGTGTCACGTTTCGGCTGGTAGAGGAACGTGACGGCAAACGGTATGAATCTGCGCCGCCGTGCTGATAATCGATATCATCGGTCAATCAGCACGGCGCGCAGTGCGTTGGGCCCCCTTTTCCGCGATTCGCAAGGGATTGCTTGGTAGTACGATACGACAGGTTGCACTGTACCGTGCAATGATGTAAGAGAGAACGGTTGGTTATTCGTGGCTGCTAAACGACGTTTCGTCGGTTTGGACGGGCTTAAAGGCATAGCCCTTATTGCGATTGTGCTGTATCACTGCGATGAGCTTTCGCTTCAAGGCGGGTTTTCGGTGTGGATGTGTTCTTCACCATCTCCGGTTTCCTGATTTTCTCATCGCTGCTCAATCGTATCGATTCAGGTAAAGGCTTGGAACTGGGGGAGTACTTCCTCAAACGGTTCCGCCGGATTTATCCCGCGCTGTTTGCTCTTATCCCGATCTCGGTGACGTTGGCATGGCTGGTGAACCGCGACATGCTTGTCGGCATCCGGAACCAGATCATGACCGTGCTTCTGGGATGCTACAACTGGTATGCCATCAGCAGCGGAGCCAGCTATTTCTCCCAGATGAACCCTGACATATTCCGTCACCTATGGTTCATGTCGTTGCTCATGCAGTTTTATCTGATCGCTCCATTCGTGGTTTTGCTGCTGCGAAAAATCATCATCAGATGGGCTCCGGTATGCATACTGACAGCCCTTGCCGGAGCAAGCGCGGTATCCATGGGACTGCTATACCACTCTGGCGCTGACCCCACACGTGTGTATTTCGGCACCGACACGCACGCCATGGGCCTATGGCTCGGTGCGCGCTGGCTTGGATACTGCCGATTCTCAGACATGAGCATGGGCGAGCCAATGAATCGCGGATAATGGAACGATTCCATAAGATATGGATTCAATTCGGCCCGATAGTTGCCTTTGGCTCATTGCTGGCATTGCTGTGATGATGCGGCATATCACTCAAGGCCCAGCGGCGTTCCATGGCGGTATCTTCGTCGCCTCCGTGCTTGCTGTGATGCTGATCGCAGGAACCATACCATTCGGATCCTGGATGCAGGATCTGCTTGTGTTCAAGCCGCTTGCCGCTTTGGGCCATTATTCGTATGGCATTTATCTGTGGCATTGGCCATTATGGCTGCTGCTGAGATCCCTGCTGCCCCAGTGGGGCGCATGGCATGCCGACAGGCTGCTGTCCTTCACCTTCATCCTCACCGTGCTGTTCGCGTTCGCATCTTGGCAACTGTTCGAGAAGCCAGTCGCTCGTGCGGGATTCATCGCGTTGATTCGTCCGATCAGTGGAGACGAAGCCGAGCATTGCGGCCGTCTGATATCCACGGTCGTGGTGCTGGCATGCTCATGGAGCTTCTGCGGATACGCTGTGGCGACGGCATCGGAACAAACCAGTGTGGCGCAATCCTTGGGTATCAGCGCCAGGCTGTTGCAGCAACGCAATCATGCCGCTTTGGAACGACGCCGAACACCGATGCCAAGGAAGCCACGGCATAAGATGCCGGATGGTTCGCAAATGGCCGCCATCGGAGATTCGGTGATGCTGGCGTCCAGCAAAGGATTGCAAGACACGTTCCCCAACATCATTGTGGATGCCGAAGTCTCACGGTCGATGGCGAAGGGACAGGGTCTTGTCGATCAATTGAAAGTGCAAGGAAATCTGCGCCCCTGGGTCTTGGTGGGACTTGCCACCAACTCCGTGGTGACCAATGATCAGCTTGACGATCTGCTGAATGATGTCGGCCCCGATCATGTGCTGGTGCTCATTAACGCGCACGCTCCCGTTTCATGGTTCCCGGCACCAATGCCGTGTTGAAGCAATTCGCCGCGGCGCATTCCAACAACGTCGTACTGGTCGATTGGGACGGGACCATTTCCCAGCATGCTGACGAACTTGCCGGAGATGGCATCCATCCGGGAATGTCCAATACGATCTATGCGCAGGCGGTCAAGGATTCAATCGCCGCTTGGATCAAGCAAGGGCACTGATTGATGCGTTGACGACTTCCATACGAGGTCCGCCACATGCCGTCGCATATGAATGATCCCCATTCCGTGGAAATCGGAATGGGGATCATTCATATGCGGACGATGCCGATATTAGGGAAATCAGGCCTCCTGATGCTGAGGAGCGGACAGGAAGTGCTCCTCGCTAGGCAGAACGGCGTTGAGAATCACAGCCACCACGAACGACACCGCGATGCAGTTGGAAGCGAAGATGGACTGGAACAGCGCCGGGAAGTTGGCGAAAATGTCGCCGACCTGGGTGAAACCGATGCCAATGGTCAGGCTCAACGCGGCGATGGTGATGTTGCGCTGCGTGTAACCGGCCTCGGAAATCATCTGGAATCCGGACAGGATGATATTGCCGAACATCATGATGGTGCAGCCGCCAAGCACAGCCTGCGGCAGGGAGTTGAAGACCTCTGCAACGGCCGGAACGAAGCTGGCAAGCACCAAAATCAGACCGCCGGAAAGAATCACCTTGCGGTTGACCACCTTGGTCATCGCCACCAGACCGATGTTCTGCGCAAACGAAGTCAATGGCAGGCAGCCGAACAAACCGGACACGGAGGAGATCAAACCGTCGCCGGCAATAGCTCCGGCGGTTTCCTTGTCGGTGGGTTGACGGTCGAGACCGACCTTGGTAAGCGCCGCTGTGTCGCCCAACACCTCAACCGAGGAAACGACATACAGCAGAGCGAAGGAGATAATCGCACCCGGATCAAACTCAAGCTTGAACGGCATGAAATGCGGCACCGACACGACCTGCAGATTGGCGAAACCGGAGAAATCGACCTTTCCCATGAAAATCGCGACCACATAGCCCACGACAAGGCCGAACAGCACGGAAAGCTGCTTGGCGGTGCCCTTCATGAGCAGCTGGAACGCAAGGCAAGCCACCAGCGAAATCAGGCCAAGCGTCAGATTCTGCCAGCTGCCGAAATCCTTCGCGCCGGAACCGCCGCCGAAGCTCGTGCGCCGACGGACAGGAGCGAAAAACCAATCGAGGTGACGACAATCGCGGAAACGATCGGCGGGACGAAAACGACGCCAATACTTGGCCGTCAAACCAAGCACGACCTCCAACAGGCCGCCAAGCACCACGCGCCGGCGACTGCGCCATAACCCTGATGCTGCGCGATCGACATGGCGGCCGCGACGTAGGTGAAGGAAATGCCGGTGACCATCGGCAGACGGGAACCAATCAGCCACACACCGTACAGCTGCAGGCAGGTGCCGAGACCTGCGACCAGCAGGCCGGCCTGAATGATGGCGGCGGACTGCGCGGCATCCATCTTGGCGGCCGTGGCCACCAGGAAGATAGCGCGAGATTCGCCACGAACATGGCCATGACGTGCTGCAGGCCGAACGGAATGCCCTTCCAGAACGACACCGGTGCGTCAAGACTGCTCAACGCCTCAAAAGACACGCCTTTTTTAGTGTCTTTTGCCTTCGTCTTTTTTCGGTTTTCTCTGTGTTCTTCTCTTCGCTCAACTGTTACATCCTCTCTTATAATCGTTTGAGCGTACTGAAAAAATCAGGAGCGGAATTCGATGGTGCCGTTTTCCGGATCCATCGATTCGACGATTGCCAGGGAATCGACGTCGTACCCTTCCTCACGCAGCTGGTCGCCACCGCCTTGGAAGCCCTTTTCCACTGCGATGCCGATGCCTTCCACAGTGGCTCCGGCCTCATGGCACAGCTCGATCAGGCCTTTTAACGCCTTGCCGTTGGCAAGGAAATCGTCGATCAGCAGCACGTGGTCGCCTTCATTGAGATAGCGTTTGGACACGATGACAGGGAACTCCTTCTGCTTGGTGAAGGAATACACGGTGGTCGTGTACTGGTCGCCGTCAAGATTGATGGACTGCGCCTTCTTGGCGAACACCACCGGGACATTGCCGAAATGACGGGCCACGACACAGGCGATGCCAATGCCGGAAGCCTCAATGGTCAGAATCTTATCGATGGTCTTGCCCTTGAAATGCTCGGCCCAAGCGGCGCCCATATGGTCGAACAGCTCGACATCGCACTGATGGTTGAGGAACGCGTCCACTTTCAGCACATTGCCGGGTTTGACGGTACCCTGCTGCACAATGCGCTCTTCAAGCTCCTTCATGAAACCCCTTAATCTTGTCGGCCGCGAAAGCGGCATCAGATGATGGCATACGGCGAGCCGTATATAGGAGTTCAGCATACGCGCCCCAATTGACCGTGCGAGTCGGACCCCTGACCTGCTCATGTGATAAACATGAATGCTGCGAACAAATGTTTGAATATGAGCGTGCGCGAAGAAAAGAGGAATCGGTGGAACAGAGCATGGGACCTGTGATGTGCGATCCGCGGAGCCTGATAGAGGGACTCAACCCCCAACAGGAAGAAGCGGTGAAATACTACGGCCAGGCATTGCTCATCGGTGCCGGCGCAGGCTCAGGCAAGACCCGTGTGCTGACACGTCGCATCGCATGGCTGCTGGCGCATGGCTTCTGGGCAAGCAGCATCCTCGCCATCACCTTCACCAACAAGGCGGCCGCGGAAATGCGTGAACGTCTCGTGACTTTGGTCGGGCCGGAAGCCGAACATATGTGGATCTCCACCTTCCACTCCGCCTGCGTACGCATCCTACGCCGCGACGGCAAGGAAATCGGCCTTAAATCGGGCTTCTCGATTTACGACACCGCGGACAGCGAGCGACTGGTAAAACTGATCGCAGCCGACCTGAACATCGATACGAAGCGGTATACGCCACGCATGCTGCTGGGCAAGATATCCGACTGCAAGAACGCGTTGGTTTCCTGGAAAGGCCAGCTGAAAAAAGCGAACTGCGATTACACCCCGGGACAGCGCGGATACCAGGTGAGCGCCGGCGACGTCGACGAACTGGTCGCCGTCGTCTACGCCGAATACCAGCATCGTCTGGCGCTCGCCAACGCAGTCGACTTCGACGATTTGATCATGCGCACCGTAGAATTGCTCCAAACCTGCCCGCAGGTGAGCGAATACTATCGGCACAGGTTCCGTTACATCTTCGTGGACGAGTATCAAGACACCAACCATGCCCAATATGTGCTCGTACGTGAATTGTCCGGCATCGATTCGGACGAACAGCCCGACCCGCAGGCGAGGGGAGCGGGCCGTGTGGGACCGAGCTGGATTACCGTGGTGGGTGATTCCGACCAATCCATCTACGCGTTCCGAGGTGCGGACATCCGTAACATCCAAGACTTCGAACAGGATTTCCCGAACGCCAAAACCATCATGCTCGAACAGAACTACCGTTCGACGCAGACCATCCTCGACGCGGCGAACGCGGTGATCGCGAAAAACGAAACCGCAAGCCGAAGAAACTGTGGACGGCGCTTGGTCAAGGCGACAAAATCGTCGGCTATGCCGCCGACAACGCACAGCAGGAAGCCGGATGGATAGCGAACGAAATCGCACGAATCCACACCGAGGAAGACGTCGCTTACCGTGACATCGCCATCATGTACCGAGCCAACGCGCAGTCACGTTCGCTGGAAGAGGCCATGATCAACGCCAATCTGCCGTATCAGCTGGTCGGCGGCACCAAATTCTATGAACGTAGGGAAGTCAAGGACGCCATCGCGTATTTGCAGGCCATCGTGAATCCCGCGGATAATGTGAACGTGCGGCGTATCCTCAATGTGCCTAAACGAGGACTCGGCGCACGCGCGGAGGGATTGGTGGCCGGCTACGCGGACGCGCATGGCCTCACGTTCTTCGAATCCATTGAACATATGGACCAGATTGAAGGCATGACAGGCCGTACCACCAAACCGTTGGGCGCATTCCGTGATCTGATGCACGAGCTGGCCGATTTCGCCAAGGAACATGATTCGAGACCATCCGAAGTGGTGGCCGAAGTACTGGACAAAAGCGGTCTTCTGGAGGAATTGCAACGTTCCGAGGATCCGCAGGATGCTTCGCGTGTGGACAATCTTTCCCAGTTGCAGTCCGTGGCCGCCGAATTCGAACAGAACACGCCGGATGCCACGTTGGCCGGTTTCCTGGAGACCACGGCATTGGTCGCCGACTCGGATCAGTTGCCGGGAGAGGGTGAGGATTCCGGCAAGGTCACGATGATGACCTTGCATACGGCCAAAGGTTTGGAATATCCGTATGTGTTTCTTACGGGTATGGAACAGGGCACGTTCCCGCACCAGCGTGCCATGGAGGACACCAGCGAGCTGTCCGAGGAGCGTCGTCTGGCATACGTGGGCATCACCCGTGCGAAGCGTCGGCTGTATGTGACCCGTGCGGCGGTGCGTGCCCAATGGGGGCAGGCCAATGACATGATGCCCAGCCAGTTCCTGGATGAGATTCCGGATGAACTCATCGATTGGAAACGTCGTGAGGCCGGTGTGGAGCGCATGCGCGCCAGCTGGGGAGATGACGACGAGTTCGGCGGGTGGGACGATGATGACGATTTCGGATCCACTTCCTTCGGCGGATCGATGTACGGATCGTCGACATACGGTTCCTCATCGTATGGTTCTGGTTCTCGCGGATCGCATCCCACTTATGGGTCGTCTCATGGATCGCACAGCTCGTATGGTTCCGGACGGTCCTCCTACGGCTCGGGAAGCCGCCGTTTCTCTGGCGGATCGCACTCTGGCTCGTCCTCATACGGTTCGTATGGCTCATCCCGGTCGTCATACGGTTCCGGCAAGCCCTCCGGCAAATCCGGTAAGGTCACCACGCGCCGCGCCAAGCCAAAGGATCTGACGAAATCGGCTCCGGCAAGTTCGTTGGACGGCAACAACGGATTGAGCATTTCGGATTTCCAGATAGGCGACAGAATCACCCATGACCATTACGGTTTGGGAAAGGTCATCGAAACGCAGGACAAGGGCGCGAATTCGGTGATCACCGTCGATTTCGGCACGGATGGCGTCAAACGATTGCTGCTTCGTGTGGCGCCTATTGAAAAGCTCTGACGGCTTTTCCAATAGGCGCCCCTCGTGGCGGCGCCGTTGTGGGCTCATAACACGGATTGAGTGAAAAAACAAGTCTTTTCTTTCGGAGCATTTGTTGCGATAATCGGCGATGTTTGCTTTTCGAGAGGAAGAACCATGCCAAGAAAACTGTTCGCCGCGATATCGCAGATTGTTCTGGGCGCGCTGATCGCCATCGCCCCGCAGACCTTCGCGCATGTGTGTGCCGTCAAAGACATGCCCATGGCATGCCGCTACACCGCTCGGGTCGCTCTGGGACTGGGTGTCGTCATCGCATTGCTGGCAATAATCGGATTTTTCGCGCCAAGCCGGGTCAGGGCCGGATTGGATATCGCCAATGCCGTGCTGGGCGTGCTTGTCGTTCTGGTGCCGACCATGCTGGTAGGCGTATGCAGAGGCTCCATGATGCATTGCCATATGGTGACGATGCCGACGCTTATCGTATTGGGCGTGCTGCTGGCGGTGCTCGCAGCAGTCGCCGTATATCTCGATCTCAAGCCGGCAAAGCGTGGCTGACGTGCCGCATATCACCCTTGCGAAACTACCGCTGGCCAATCTGCGTCGTAAACCATTCCGCACTTCGGCGCTTGTCATTGTGGTCGTCATGCTCACTGTGGCGTTCTATGGAGGCGCGCTGCTTTCCATGAACCTGAACAACGGGCTGAACAGCATGCGGGAACGTATGGGCGCCGATCTGATGGTCACGCCGCAGAACACGAAAACCAGGCTGAGGCGTTGCTTACGGGAAACTCTTCGAGCACGTTCTACTTCACCAATGACATTGGAAGCCAAATCGCCGAAGCGGACGGTGTGGGCGAAAGCACGGTGCAGACGTACATCTCCTCGCTTGCGGCAGCCTGCTGCGACGAAAAGGTGCAGATCATCGGCTTCAACCCCGACACCGACTTCGTCATCACTCCTTGGGTGGCTTCGCAATTCGACGGCACACTCCGTCGCGGCCAAATCATAGCAGGCGCCAGCATCAACGTGTCGGACAACAATACGGTCAAACTGTACGGTCATGAATTCCCCGTGGCCGCGCAACTGGCCGATACCGGAACGTCACTGGACAATTCCATATTCGTGAACATGGACACGGTGCCGGATGTCGTTTCCTATTCCGCGCAGGTCGGACATGCCGCGATTCCTGAAGAATACGCCGGCAAAGCGGTGTCCGCCGTGCTCGTCAAAGTCAAGGACGGATATTCCGCACAACAGGTCGCCTCGAATATCGCAAAAGCCACGGGGATCAAAAGTTTGGGATATGTGTATCCGGGCGGTATCACGGCTACGACGAAAACGAATCTCAAGGTGATTATCCGCTATGTGGCGGTGTTCATCACGGTGTTCTGGACTATGGGTTTGGTCGTGATGTTGGCGGTGTTTTCGTCGGCTATGAACGAACGCAAGCGTGAATTCGCCGCGTACCGTATTCTCGGCGCCGATCGTGCGACCCTGGTGGGCATTATCGTCAAGGAATCGGCGACCATCGGAGCTATTGGAGGTGTGATCGGTGTGACCTGTACCTCGTTGGTCGTGTTTCCGTTCAGTGGTCTGATCGCTAAGGAACTTCAATTGCCGTATCTGCAGATTGGCGTCGGTAAAGTGGCGGTACTGATAGTCGTCGCTCTCCTGTTCGCCGTGCTTACGGGCCTGGTCGCATCCCTCGCCACAGCGGTGCGTCTTTCCGCCCCACAGGCATACCTGACGCTGAGGGAGGGGGAGTGATGCCGGAACAGCCCATATTGGAGGTTCGTGGCCTTACCCGTGAATTCGTACGCCGAGGTAAACCTTTCCCCGCGGTGGATGATGTGAATCTCACGCTCGATCCAGGCGAATTCATGGCGATCGTCGGCAGATCCGGAAACGGCAAAAGCACTTTGCTCAATCTCGTCACGGGATTGCTGAAACCTACATCCGGTTCGATTCTGCTGGCCGGTAACGAGGTGACCACGTTAAACGACAAACAGATGTCGATTTTGCGCAACCGCACCATCGGCTTCGTCACGCAGATCCAGACACTATTGCCGAACCTCACCGCAATCGACAATGTGGTCCTTCCCGCAGTGCTGCATCGCAACCCGTCTCGGTATGAAACCGAAATCGATGAACGGACGAATGACGCACAATCACAGGAACAGACGGCGTCTTCCGTCGTGGTCGATGGCCTTCCCGATGTCATCCAACCAGCTTCGACGCAGACGGCTTCTTCATCTCAGCCCGACCATTTGACGCAACGCGCGCAACATCTGTTGGATCAACTGCTTGTAGGCGAGCTTGCGACATGCTATCCGAAGGAGCTCTCTGGTGGCGAGATGCGCCGCGTCTCCATCGCCCGAGCGTTGATGAACAAGCCGAAACTGCTGATCGCCGATGAACCGACAGGAGATCTGGATGCCGAAAGCACCGCAATCGTCATGCGGCTGCTGCGGCAAGTAGCGGATGACGGTACCTCGGTACTTATGGTTACCCATGATCCGGACGCGCTTGCTTATGTGGACCATACCTATCGTATGGATAGGGGAGTGCTTACTCGGGCCTGACGTTTTTAAGACATGCCGATGTAGGTGAATCGGAGCATCTCGTCCGTCCCCCATGTGTATGATTAGCGATTGGTGTGCGCCCGGAAGGACGTATGCCGTCTGGAGTCTTAGCCCATCAGTGGGTCGGCGGCCATCCGTGGTGTTCTGCATTGCGGGTCAAGCCGTTCGCGCATTGCGCGAAGAAGCACTGGAGAGGCTGGCTCAGCGTATGCCGGACTTCGGCATACGTTCCGTTCAGACAACGACAGAACAAACAAAGGATTAAACCAATGACGAACGTTCAGCGTTCCCGCCGTCAGGTGCGTCTTTCCCGCGCCCTCGGCATCGCTCTGACCCCTAAGGCTCAGCGCATCTTCGAAAAGCGTCCGTATGCTCCTGGCGAGCACGGCCGCACCCGTCGCCGCACTGAATCCGATTACGCAGTGCGTCTGCGCGAGAAGCAGCGTCTTCGCGCCCAGTACGGCATCTCCGAGAAGCAGCTCCGCGCCGCTTACGAGAAGGGCACCCACACCGCCGGACAGACCGGCAACGCCATGCTGACCGATCTTGAGACCCGTCTCGACGCTCTGGTCCTGCGTGCAGGCTTCGCCCGCACCACCGCCCAGGCTCGCCAGTTCGTGGTCCATCGCCACATCCTCGTCGATGGCAACATCGTCGATCGTCCGTCCTACCGCGTCAAGCCGGGCCAGACCATCCAGGTCAAGGCCAAGAGCCAGACCATGGTTCCGTTCCAGGCCGCTGCCGAAGGTGTGCACCGCGATGTGCTGCCGGCGGTTCCGGGCTACCTGGACGTCAACCTGCCTTCCCTGAGGCCACCCTGACCCGCAAGCCTGAAGCCGAGGAGATCCCGGTGCAGGTCAACATCCAGTACGTGGTCGAATTCTACGCCCGCTGATCTGGATCACCATACTGTAAGAACATACAGTTTAAGGACATACAGCGAAAGCCTCGCAGCCGTTACGGTTGCGAGGCTTCTCGTTTTTTTATGGCGTTTCCGGCGGCATGTCGTTTGGCTGATTCCACAGGTACCATGGAAACCATGTTGCTTCATCTTCATCTGGTCCGTCACGGACAGACGTTCTTCAACCGATATAACAGACTCCAGGGATGGTCGAATTCCCCGTTAACCGATGCGGGACTTGCCGATGCGGACAAGGCCGCCGCCAAACTCCGGGACATTGAGTTCGCCGCGGCATACTGCTCCGACACCACACGCGCCCAGGTGACGGCACAACGGATCCTCGATGCGAACGAAGCCGCAGGACACGTTCGTCCGTCACTGGTCAGCGACATGCATTTCCGTGAGCAGTTCTACGGTTATTTCGAGGGACAGGACATGTCCGTCGCATGGACCGCTGCCGGTGGTCCCCATGGTGCGAAGAACTACAACGACATCGTCCGCAAATACGGGCTTGCCGCCACCCGCGACTTCTCAAAGAAGCCGATCCGTTCCATGACGCCGAATCCGATAACGAGTATTGGCATCGTGTGGAGGACGGCTTCGCTTTGATTGCGGACAACCCTCGGCTTAAGGACGGCGACCACGTGCTGCAGATCTCCCACGGCAATACATTGTTGAGCCTTATGCACCGATTCGCCCCGGAAGGATACGATTTGAGCGAACGTCCGGCCAACGGTTCGGTGACCTGCCTTGATTTTGACACGAACGAACCCATGGACGCGCGGTGAGTGTGGTCTCGTACAACCAGTGAACGTATTTGCCACAGTCGTGGCTTTTTACTAGTCTTATGCGGGTATTGTGTTCGCGGGCAACCGTGGAGCTGAAAAGAGGTACAAGATGGGTGTTGGAGAGATCGCCGGTCTGATTGCGGCAATTGCATTCGCGGTGCTTGCCGGTTTCATGATCTACCCGCTGATCCGTCTCGGCAAATTGTTCGACCAGATCGCGCAGACCGTCAAAGACACCGGAGACCATGCGATTCCGGCGCTTGACGAGAGCGTGACCACGGTGCAGCAGGTGAACAAGTCCCTGAAGGATGTCAACAAGATCTCCGCCGCGCGTCCACCACGGCCAATAATGTCGGCGCGCTGACTGATCTATATGGATCGTTCTTGGGCAAGCCCGTCATCAAGGTTGCGTCCGCCACCTATGCGTTGAAGTCCACTGTGCAGTCTTTCTTGGCTAAGAGAGACGTCAATCACGCGGCAGGCAATAAGGGGGAGTGATGTTCAAGCGTCTTTTCTGGGTCTCCATCGGCGTGGGCATCGGTGTCGTCGCTGTCACAAAAGCGCAGGCATACGTTAAAGCCAACACACCGGACACCGCCCGCCAATTCCTGCTTGGTCCCGACCAGGACCATGTGACCATGCGCACGCTTGAAGGTCTGGTCAATGAGTTCAATGCCACGCGTCGAGCCCGCGAGGCTGAACTTAACAGCAAATATGCGGCGCGGAACGAGTAGTCGTTTTCCGCCCGACAGATACGCTCAAGCAACCAATCACACGTTTGGAAGGCATCAGGCCTCCAACAACAAAGGAGCTCAAATCCACATGCGCACTTCTGAAATCGCGAAGCGCTTTCTTGACTATTTCGAACAGCACGATCATCTTGTCGTTCCTTCGGCATCGTTGATTTCTCCGAATCCGACCACTCTGTTCACCATCGCTGGCATGGTTCCGTTCATCCCGTACCTCATGGGTGAGCAGACCCCGCCGAAGCACCGCATGGCTTCCAACCAGAAGTGCGTGCGTACTCTGGACATCGACGAGGTCGGCAAGACCACCCGTCACGGCACGTTCTTCCAGATGCTTGGCAACTTCTCCTTCGGTGATTACTTCAAGGAGGAGGCCATCCACTATGCGTATGAGCTGCTGACCACCCCGCAGGATAAGGGCGGCTACGGCTTCGATCCGGAGAAACTGTGGATGACCACTTTCACCGACGACGAGGAAGCCCGCTCGATGTGGAAGAACGAAGGCGTCGATCCTGAACATATCCAGATCATGGGTATGGAAGATAACTTCTGGACCACCGGTGGCCCTGGCCCTGGCGGTCCGTGCTCCGAAATCTATGTAGACCGTGGTCCAAAGTACGGTGTCGAAGGCGGCCCGATCGCCGACGAGAACCGTTACATTGAGATTTGGGATCTCGTGTTCGAAAACTACGAGGTCGACAACGTCAAGTCCAAGACCGACCTGCATATCGTCGGCGAGCTTGAGAACAAGAACATCGATACCGGCGCCGGTCTGGAACGTCTCGCCTATCTGATGCAGGGCAAGCAGAACATCTATGAGACCGACGAGGTCTTCCCGGTCATCGAAGCCGCGCAGAAGCTTTCCGGCCGCACCTACGGCGATGACGAGGCCATGGACGTGCGTTTCCGTATCGTGGCCGACCACGTGCGTTCCGCGCTGATGATCATGTCCGACGGCGTCCGTCCGTCCAACAACGGCCGTGGCTATGTGCTGCGCCGCCTGCTGCGTCGAACCGTCAAGGCCATGCGCGAGCTCGGCGTGACAGAGCCGGTCATGCCGACCTTGCTGCCGACCTCCAAGGCCGCGATGGAACCGAGCTATCCGGAGCTTAACGACACCTTCCACGACGTGTCCGAAGCCGCCTACGGTGAGGAGGACGCGTTCCGCCGCACGCTCGAATCCGGCACCGAGATCTTCGACATGGCCGTGACGAAGGCCAAGCAGGGCGGCTCGGATCTCGTGTCCGGCGAGGATGCCTTCAAGCTGCATGACACTTACGGCTTCCCGATTGAAATCACGCTCGAAATGGCCGCCGACCAGGGCGTGAAGGTGGATGAAGCCAAGTTCCGCGAGCTGATGGCCGAACAGAAGAGCCGTGCCCGTGCGGACGCGCTGAAGAAGCGCCACAACGTGGATTTGTCCGTCTATGACGACTTCAAGAAGACCCTGCTCCAGCCGATCGACTTCCTTGGCTACACCGACATGTCCGCACGTGCCAAGGTTCTGGGCATCATGCAGGAGGGCAAGGGTTCCGTTCCCGCCGTCACCGGCCCGGCCAACATCGAGGTCATCCTCGACCGCACGCCGTTCTACGCGCAGGCCGGCGGCCAGCTCGCCGATCAGGGCGAGATTCTGTCCGACGATGGCGCGGTGCTTGAGGTCGACGACGTGCAGAAGCCGATCAAGGACCTTATCGTCCACCAGTGCCGTCTGACCGAAGGCACGCTGGTTGTGGGCGCCGAAGTCAACGCGAACATCGATCTCGAGCGCCGTGGAGCCATTGCACGTTCCCACACCGCCACCCACATGGTGCACAAGGCGCTGCGTGAGGAACTTGGTCCGCAGGCCACCCAGCGTGGCTCCGAAGACGCTCCGAACCGTCTGCGCTTCGATTTCCAATGGTCCAGCGCCCCCAGCAAGGACGCCATGAACGCCGTCGAAGCCCGCGTCAACGAGAAGCTTCGTGAGAACCTTGCCGTCACCACTCAGGAAATGAAGTTCGATGACGCCATCGCTCTTGGCGCCATGCATCTGTTCGGCGAGAAGTACGGCGACATCGTGCGTGTGGTGTCCATCGGCGAGGACGGCTGGAGCCGCGAGCTCTGCGGTGGCACCCATATCGACCACGTCGCAAGATCGGCGCCATCAACATCATGTCCGAGGCGTCTATCGGTTCCGGCGTGCGCCGCGTGGACGCGGTCGTCGGCCAGGGCGCGTATGAGTTCAACGCCCGCGAGCACGCGCTGGTTTCCCAGCTTTCCGACATGGTCAACGCCCGTCCCGACGAACTCGCCGAGCGTGTGAACATGCTGCTTGCCAAGCTCAAGGAATCCGACCGTCGTCTTGCCGCAATGTACGAGTCCCAGCTTGCGGCCTCTGTGCCAACGCTGGTGGCTGAGGCCAAAGCTTCCTCGGCTCCGGTCAAGGTCGCCAAGAAGAACGTTGGACATTTCGGCTCCTTCGACGCGCTTCGCAAGACCGTGCTCGACGTGCGCGGCCAGCTCGGCGAAGATGCTCCGGTCGTGGTGGCTCTTGCCGGCATGAACGAGGACGGCAAGCCCATGGTCGCCGTGGCAACCAACGAAGCGGCACGCAAGCAAGGCATCAAGGCTGGTGATCTGGTCCGTGGCGCTTCCAAGGTTCTTGGCGGTGGTGGCGGCGGCAAGCCGGACTTCGCACAGGGTGGCGGCGCGGACGCCACCAAGATCGACGAGGCACTTGAGGCATTGGCCGGCCAGGCTCTGAAGGGCTGATTCTCCAAGCATGGTTTGGCTTGGTATCGATCTGGGTGATGCTCGGGTCGGACTTGCGTTGTCCGATCCCGAGCTCACCCTCGCACATCCCATAGGCAATATTCAAGTGTATGGGGATTCTTTCCGCGCGTTGGATGAAGTCATCGACGTCATTGGGGACGAGTCGGTGGACCATGTGGTGATTGGCCTGCCGTTGCTGCTGAACGGCGAAGAGGGGAAAAGCGCCAAAAAAGCGAGACGCTGGTCCGTCAATCTTGAAAAACGACTGCATGCGGCCGTGGAGGATGAATCATATTCGGTGACGCGGGTTCCCACCATTGAATTGGTGGATGAGCGTCTGACGACAGTGACCGCACATCATCAGTTGTTCGATGCGCGCATCGGCGGACGCAAGCACCGTCCGATGGTCGACCAGCAATCTGCGGTGGTGATTTTGCAGACGGCGCTCGACCGAAGCAGAGAGTAAGGGGAGAGAGACCTTTGACCGATAATCTGAACGATTTTTTCTCCGATAACGCGCAGTGGGTCGATGATACGTCAGCGGGCTCGTCATTCGATGCCGCGTTGCCGCCGCAACCGCCGAAATCGCGACGCGACATGCGTAAACGACGTGAGCAACAACGTCGTCGTCGCTATGTCACAATCATCGCGGCTGCCGTCGTTGTCATTCTTGTCGTCGTCGGCGGCTTTTTCGGTGTGCGCATGGTTAAACATCTCAGGCAAATGAACGCCAACGGCTCGCAAATCCAGATTGAGGATTACACCGGTTCGGGAGACAAAGACACGACGTTCACCGTGGAAACCGGACAAGGCGCAGCCGAAATCGCACGAAATCTGGTCAAGGCGGACATCGTCAAATCCGAATCGGCGTTCACCTCCGCAGTCGCGGCCGCCGGCGCGACGCTTTACCCGGGTTCGTACGCGTTGAAGACGCATATGAAAGCGGCCGATGTCGTCAAGATCCTGTCCGACCAAAGCAAGGCCGGCGGTTTCGCCGAAGTCAAGGCCGGCGAACGGGTGTCCGATGTCATCGCCAACGCGGCCAAGATGTCAGGCAAGGACGTGTCCGAATTCCAAGCGGTCATCGACGGTGGCGGCGCGGGCATTCTGCCAGATGAAGCGGGTGGCAAATTCGAAGGATGGCTTGAGCCGGATCCTACAGCGTCCAGGACAAGTCCGCCAAGGACATCCTCAAGGAAATGGTCACGGCACGCGTCAACAAACTGGACACATTGGGCGTGCCAGATGGAAGCGAACGCGAACGTATCATGAACATCGCGTCCATCGCCGAATCCGAGGCATGCAATCCTGACGATTACGGTAAGGTGGCGAGGGTCATCCTGAACAGAATCGACCAGGACATGCCGTTGGGCATGGACAGCACCGTTGCCTACGGGTTCAACACCACAGGCAGCAAGCTGACAGACGAGCAGCTTGAGGATGGAAGCAACCCGTACAACACTCGCGTGAACAAAGGACTTCCTCCGACGCCGATCAGCAATCCCGGCGATTCCGCTATCCAAGCCGCGATGAATCCTCCGGAAGGCAAATGGCTGTACTTCGTCACCACCAACCTCAGACCGGCGAGACGAAGTTCGTGGAAACCGAAGACGAATTCTGGAAGATTCGCGACGAATACAAAAGCAACAACGCGAATGCCAACTGACGGTATTACGCATTAACACAACGCGTGCATCGCGATGCTTATCGCCCCGGCCACGACAATGGTCGGGGCGAACGGCGTCTTACCGGCGAATCGCGTATGCTTCTGCGGGTCGAACCGTGTCCAAATCGCAAGCCACAGCAGCCCCAGCACACTAATCGCAAACCACCAGAACACCACTGGAAACAGGCCGAACATGCCTACGGCCAAGCCGATAAGCAACGTCGTGGTGACGTCGCCGAATCCCAAAGCCCCTGGCTTGATGAGCGCAAGCGCACATTGCAGCACGGCGGATAACGCGGCGAACAACAGAGCCTGCAATGCCAGAAACAGTGAATTAACGGACAACGCATACGTGATGTCCACAATGACCTGCGCCAAACACCCTACGGCGATCCACATGCGTGGAATGCGTCGTGCCCGGATATCCTCAACGCTGACGGCCATTCCACAGAGCAGACTCGGCAGGCAAATCATGTACCACATACCGTTAAGATAGTCCACGAATCGTATTTGGCAGAAAAGGAGTGTTGGCATGTTGCGCTGGCAGACAGCAGGTGAATCGCACGGCGAAGCGCTTGTCGCCATGATCGAGGGGCTGCCTGCGGGCATCCACGTCACTACTGAGGATATCGTCGGCGCATTGGCACGCCGACGTCTCGGATATGGCCGTGGTGCGCGCATGAAATTCGAACAGGACAAGGTCCGCATGCTCACCGGTGTGCGTTTCGGCGAGACCATCGGCTCTCCCGTCGCCATCGAGATCGCCAATACCGAATGGCCGAAATGGACCGAGGTGATGAGCGCCGATCCGCTTGACCATGACATTCCGCGCGAAGGCCGCAACGCGCCGCTATCCCGTCCCCGTCCGGGGCATGCCGATCTGACTGGCATGCGCAAGTACGGTTTCGACGACGCCCGTCCAGTGCTGGAACGTTCCAGCGCACGTGAGACCGCGTCGCGTGTGGCCTTAGGTGAGGTCGCCAAGCAGTTCCTTGAACAGACGTTGGGCATACGTACCGTCTCCCATGTGCTGTCAATCGGTGGTGCTGGCATCACCGACCCGCAGAATGCGGTGCTGCCGAAGCCTGAGGACCTCGAAGCATTGGACGCTTCGCCGGTGCGCACATTGGATAAGACGGCCGAACAGCAGATGATCGCACGCATCGACGAGGCCAAGGAGAACGCCGATACCTTAGGCGGCGTGATCGAGGTCGTGGTATACGGCGTTCCGGCTGGAATCGGCACGTACGTTGAATCGGACCGCAGGCTGGACGCGGCATTGGCCAGTGCCGTCATGGGCGTCCAGGCCATCAAGGGCGTGGAGATCGGGGACGGTTTCCTTGAGGCGATGCGTCCCGGCTCCCAGGCGCACGACGAAATGGTGGTTGGCGACGATGGCCGCATCACACGTCTGAGCAATCGTGCGGGCGGAATCGAAGGCGGCATGTCCAACGGCCAGCCGATTGTGGTGCGTGCCGCGATGAAGCCGATTCCATCCATTCCAAAGGCGCTTCGCACCGTCGACGTCACCACCGGCGAGGCGGCCCAGGCCATCAACCAGCGTTCCGACAACACCGCCGTTCCCGCGGCGGCCGTCGTGGCCGAGGCGATGGTGCGCCTCACCATCGCTCAATACGTGCTGGAGAAGTTCGGCGGCGACAGCGTGGCCGAAACCAAGCGCAACGCCGAATCCTATGTGGCGTCCTGGCCGGAGCACATGAGGTGACCGATTCGATGGCTGGAATGCGTAGACCCGTCGCCGTCATCATCGGCATGATGGGCGCGGGCAAGACCCGCGTCGGCAAGGAAGCGGCGCAGATGATGCAACTGCCGTTCGCCGACGCCGACAACGAGATCGAACATGATGCGGGAATGAAGATTCCCGAATATTTCGAAAGGTACGGCGAACCGGAGTTCCGTAAGCTGGAAAGCGACGTTGTGCTTGACATGCTGGAGGATTTCGACGGCATCTTCTCCTTGGGCGGGGGCGCTCCAATGACCCCGTCCATCCAGCAGGGGCTCGCCGAATACATCGCCGACGGCGGCAAGGTCGTGTATTTGATGGCCGATCCGAAGGAAGCCATGGAACGCGCCAACCGCGGCGGCGGCCGTCCGATGCTCAACGGCGACGCCAACGAGCGTTGGAAGAAGTTGTACAAGGAACGCGACCCGGTGTTCAGACGCGTGGCCAATGTGCAGGTGCGCACCCACGGACAAACCCCGCAAGTGGCCGCGAGAAAGCTGATGGAAATGATCGATCAACGTATCGTCCACGTCACCGGATCCACCATCGAACCATACGATGTGTGCATAGGCGAAGGTGTGATGAGCCAGCTTGCGCAGGTGCTGGGGGACAAGCCTGCCAAAGTGGCATTGATTCACACCCAGGCGGTGCAACGGCATTCCGACCGCGCGCGCACGCTGTTGCGCCAGTCCGGTTATGACGTGCACGACATCGTCATTCCCGATGCTGAAGCCGGCAAGACCATCGAAGTGGCCAACGGCATCTGGCAGCGTCTGGGGGAGGAAGGCTTCACCCGTTCTGATGCGATTGTCGGTCTCGGCGGTGGCGCAGCCACCGATCTGGCCGGTTTCGTGGCCGCCACATGGATGCGTGGCATCCGCTACGTCAACTGCCCGACCTCGCTGCTGGCCATGGTTGACGCCTCCACCGGCGGCAAAACCGGCATCAACACTCCACAAGGCAAGAACCTCGTCGGCTCGTTCTATACGCCGGCCGGCGTGCTCGCTGACATGGGAGCACTTGCCTCGTTGCCGAACGACATCTTCATCGAAGGTCTGGGCGAAGTGGCGAAATCCGGTTTCATCATGGATCCGGAGATTCTGCGCATGCTTGAAGACCATGCCGACGAGCTGCGCTCGTTCGACGGTTCGACGTTCCTTGACTCCGATCTGAAGGATGTGGTCGCCGAACTCATCGAACGTACCGTGACGGTGAAGGCGTACCATGTGTCCGCCGACCTCAAAGAAGCCGGATTGCGTGAATTCCTCAACTACGGACATACGCTTGGCCATGCCATCGAAAAACTCGAACACTTCCGCTGGAGGCACGGCAACGCCGTTGCGGTCGGTTGCGTCTATGCGGCCGAACTGTCCCATCTGCTCGGCTACATCGACCAGGATCTGGTCGACTACCATCGTTCGCTGCTCGGCTCGCTCGGCCTGCCGACATCATGGAACAATGGCAGCTGGGATGATGTGCTGGCGCTCATGCACCGAGACAAGAAGGCCCGCGGCAACAAACTGCGTTTCGTCATACTCGGCTCGCTCGGCCATCCCATCCACCTCGAGGATCCGCCGGCGGACGCCGTCGAGGAGGCGTTCCGACGCATCCAGCGGTAGGACGCAATCGCAAGAACGAACACAAAAGGAAGCAATATGACCAAAGTAGTGGTTGTCAACGGACCGAACCTCGGCCGTCTCGGAGTGCGCCAGCCTGACGTATACGGCAAGCAGGATCTTGAGACCCTGCGCAAACTGTGCACCGAATGGGGTCATGAACTGGGGCTTGACGTGGAGGTGCGTCAAAGCGACGACGAGGCCGAGATGATTCATTGGATGCATCAGGCCGCGGACGAGAAAACGCCGATCGTGATGAATCCGGCGGCTTTCACGCATTACTCCTATGGTTTGGCGGACGCCGCGCACATGGTGATCGACGAGGGACTGCCGCTTATGGAGGTGCATATCTCCAACCCGTCCGCACGCGACGAGTTCCGCAAGCGTTCCGTGATCTCTCCGGTGGCCACCGGTACCATCACCGGCATGGGATTCTATGGCTACAAGCTGGCAATCGAAGCGGTTGCGCACTTGTTGGAAGAACGCTGACATCGACATTCCGTCATGGATTCAGCCGGATGCCTGTCTTTAAGGCATCCGGCTTTTTCGTGCCAATGAGGACGACGCATATCCCGGTCTCCCCGGATTGGTATACAGTGATATTGCAAACGTATGCAAACCGGGAGCATGGCGAAGTGACGAAGAGGTCGATGACTATGGGCGCAATCGCAAGAAGAATCACACGTGTCATTACGGCGGTCGTATGCGTCGCGGTATCGGTCGGTGTCTCAGTCGCCACGCTTCACGTGCCGACACGTGAAGGCGGCGGGGAACGTTTCAATCCCGCGCGATACCGCAGCGACGTGATCGTGACCATGTTCCAAGCCAATTGGAAATCCGTCGCCCGCGAATGCGGCGAAGTGCTGGGACCCGAAGGCGTCGGCTACGTACAGGTCTCGCCGCCGCAGGAAAGCATCCAAGGCACGCAGTGGTGGACGAGCTATCAGCCGGTAAGCTACAAACTTGACTCCAAAGAAGGCACCGAAGCTGAATTTAAGAACATGGTCCGGCAATGCAAGGCCGCGGGCGTCGGCGTGATCGCGGATACGGTCATCAACCACACCACCGGCGCGACAAAACACAAGGGACCGGCACCGCCGGAAGCCCCTACGACAATAAAGGCTATTTCCCTGAAGCCGGATACACGCCATCGGACTTCCATGCCCCCTGTTCTATCTGGACGTACCGCGACGCCGAAAGCGTGTGGAACTGCCAGGTATCGGGTTTGCAGGACCTTGATACATCAAGCCCGCACGTGCGCGACGTGCTGTCTGACTATTTTGTGAAGCTTCTCGACTACGGCGTCGCCGGATTCCGCGTGGATGCCGTCAAACACATGCCTCCGGAAGACGTGCTGGCCATCAAGAAACTCGTTGCGAAGAAATCCGGACGTTCCATGAACGACATCTGGTGGACGCAGGAAGTGATTGGCGACAATGCGGAAGCCGCCGAAATCCAACCGAGGAACTATCTCAAAACCGGCCAGGTGAACGAATTCCAGTACGCATATCGGCTTAAGTCCCTGTTCTCCAACTCGCTGGCAGGCGGAAGCCTGTCGATCAAAGACATTCCGCAGAACATCACCGACAGTGGCAAGGCCAGCGTATTCGTGACGAATTGGGATACCGAACGCAACAACATGACGCTCACCTACAAGGACGGCGACGCCTACCGGCTAGCGAACGCGTTCATGCTGGCCTACCCGTATGGCGCCCCCAACGTGTTCTCCGGATACGAATTCCATGACACCGACTCGGGAGCTTCAGGCGCCACTGCGACCAGCGTGCCCGATATTGACTGCTCCAAAGACTCCGGCTGGAGCTGCACCGAACGCTGGCCTGACGTGCACGGTATGGTCGGCTGGCATAATGTCGCAGGCGACGCGCCGCTCTCCGATTGGCAGGATGACGGCGACAACATGATCGCCTTCGGTCGAGGGGGACGTGCCTTCATCGCCATCAACAATTCCGTGCGCACACGTACTGTGACGTACCACACGGCTTTGCCGGCAGGGGAGTATTGCGATGTCTACGCTTCCGCCGACTGTTCCGGCAGCGTGCATGTGCGTTTCGACGGGGATGCCACACTGACGGTTCCTGCCGGTAGTGCAGTGGCCTTCCATATCGCCGCGACACCGTATACCGTGAGACAATGATTGCAATCGTTTGCTGTTTTTTGCAGCTATTTCTGAATGTTTTCTGCTTGACTTGCAGAAAAAAATTTTGATTGCAGCAACAGGTTGCACTTCGGCATATATGAAGTGCATGTGCAGCAGAGGGTCACGCTGTTTCATTGCCACGCGCAGCCATTGACATACAATTAACTCTGATTCGGAGTGTGAACGTATGCATATTCATCGTCGAGTATATTCTGAATTATCCGCGTGGATGCGGATGACCATGGCGCATACGTTGCCGGTCGCAGCGCCTGCCATGGGCGTTTGAACCGGCCTCATAGATGAGAACGGAGAACGATGGTCGTTCAAACAAACCGTCCATTAGGCCGTGTGGTGGCGATGGGCGTCACCGCAGCCATGGCGTGCGCCTCGCTGGTCGCGGCGCCGATTATGGCCCAAGCGCAATCCAACGCGCAGGTCAGCGCCAAAAAGGATGTGCAGGTCATCGCGTTCCAACAGACATGGAACACGATCGCCAAGGAATGCACCGAAACATATGGTCCCGAGCGTGGGCTACGTCGAAGTATCGCCGCCGCAGGAATCCATCCAAGGCACCCAATGGTGGACGAGCTACCAGCCGGTGAGCTACAAGCTTGACTCCAAACTCGGCACCGAAGCGGAATTCGCAAGCATGATCAAGCAGTGCAGCGCCGCCGGCGTTACGTCATCGCCGATGTGGTTCTGAACCAAACCACCGGATCCGATGTGGCCAAAGGCGAACAGGCCGGCGTTGCTGGAAGCAAATACAACGGTTCCACCGGCGACTACCCGGGATTCGCCACCAAGCAGTATCCGGACGGCATCACCGCAGCAGACTTCCACAGCTGCGACAAGAACATCTCCAACTACACCAATCAGCAGGAAGTGCAGGAATGCCGCCTGAGCTCCATGTGGGACTTCAACTCCGAAAACGAGAAGGTGCAGGACATCCAGTCCGACTATCTCGTCAAGCTGTGGAATCTTGGCGTACGTGGCTTCCGTATGGACGCCGTCAAGCACATCCACACGGACAGCATGAAGGCCATCAAGGAGAAGTTCGCCAAGAAGATTGACCAGAACGCCAATGACATCTACTGGATTCAGGAGGTCATCGGCAACGCCTCCGAGGCCGCGGGCATCCAGCCGAGCAACTACGTGCAGAACGGCACCGTGACCGAATTCGGCTTCAAATCCGAGATGAACCAGACCTTCAAGGACAAGATCGCCAACCTCAAGGGGCTGAGCGATCGCCTGAGCAAGGATCTGTCCTCCGAGGACGCCAACGTGTTCGTCACCAACTGGGACACCGCCCGCAACGAGGGTGCGCTGACCTACAAGGACGGCGCCAAGTACCAGCTGGCCAACGCGTTCATGCTGGCCTACGACTACGGCACCCCGCGCCTGCTCTCCGACTACAAGTGGGACGTCAACGACAACGGTGCGCCCGGAGCGACCGCGACCTCCGTGCCCGACGTGGATATGGACAAGGCATGCTCCACCAACGATTCCGATTGGAACTGCGAGCAGCGCTGGACCTCCACCCGCGGCATGATCGCCTTCCGCAACTATGTCAACGGCACCAAGGTCGCCGATTGGCAGGATGACGGCGGCGACAACATCGCCTTCTCCCGCGGAGCCAAGGGCTTCATCGCCATCAACAACGGCAAGAAGGACAAGGACGCCTCCTACACGACATCCCTCGCCGACGGCGAATACTGCAACGTGTACGCCACCATGGACTGCTCCAAGACCGTGACCGTCAAGGGTGGCAAGGTCGAGACCACGGTGCCGGCGCACTCCGCCATCGCCCTGTATGCCGGTGCTACCAAGGCCTCGCACCCCGCAGCCTCCGCCGCCACCGATCCGTCCGATCCCGACGTGAGCCAGGAGGAGGATGACGCCCTGCCCGACGACAGAAGCGTCACCATCTACTACAAGCCCGCCAACTCTGAGTGGAAGACCCCGAGGTCCATTACGGCCTCGGCAACGATTGGGAGCAGCCGGAAGCCGACATGACCCTCGACGCGCAGGGTTACTACACCGCCACCATCAACACCAAGGGCAAGGCGATCGACTTCGTGTTCCACGACAAGGACACCGATGGTTGGGAGAACCCGAAGGACGGCGGCAACTACCATGCAACGTCGGCATCACCCACGTTGGCGTGAGCGAGCAGGCCGCAACCGTCGGCAACCCCGAATCCATCGGCGCCAAGACCCGTCTCGTCGTGCACTACAAGCCATCCAGCGCCTCGGACAACCGCGGCGTGTACGTGTGGGGCACCGATGTGAACGGCGGCAACATGGACGCCAAGCACCACGCCTTCACCGGCACTGACTGCTGGGGCAAGGTCGCCGTGCTCAATTTCGACGGCAAGTACGACAAGTTCGGCTTCCTCGTCACCACCAGCGATTGGAACAAGTACGGCGCCGACCGTAGCGCCACCGTGAGCGCCGACGGCACCGCCGAGGTGTGGATCGACGGCACCAAGTACCCGGACCAGGGCGAGGCGACCACTGTCGAGACGCTTGATTCGGCACCGGCCGATTACGCCTGCAAGGCCAACACCGTCAAGGTGAAGGTGCACTACAACCGAGACGACGGCCTGTACTACAACGCCGAGGACACCAGCACCACTGTGCCGCAGTGGGATATCTGGACCTGGGCATCCAATTGGAACGGCGGTGCCGCTACCTTCACCACCCATGACGATTGGGGCGAGATCGCGGAGTACTCCTTCACCAACTACACCTACTACAACAACGACGGCGCTTCCGATATCGGCATGCTGCGCCGTTACGGTAAGGACGCGTGGAAGGTCAAGGACCCGGACGACGCCGATCACAGGATCCCGTCCAACGCGCTCGTGTTCGACGCCGACGGCAACGCCTCCGCCGAAGTGTGGCTGCTCGGCGGCGACGCCACGGTGTATACCTCCCGCCCGTCCCTCGGCGCGACCATGAAGTCCGCCGAGATCTCCGGCACCAACCAGCTGTCCGCCAAGCTTTCCAAGAAGGTCTCCACGGATGACCTGAAAGGCAAGGTCACCGTCACGGACGCCGACGGCAAAGCCGTCGATGTCAAGAGTCTCAAGGCCGACGGCACCAAGGTGATCATCACCGCCGACAAGGATCTGGACGTTCGCGGCAAGTACACCGTCGAGATCAAGGGCTTCGGCTCCCAGAACGCCATCGCCGGTTCGGTGGTCCGCACCGACGCCTTCGACAAGAAGTACGCCTACAGCGGCGAGGATCTGGGCGCGACCTTCACCAAGAAGCAGACCGGCTTCAAGGTGTGGGCGCCGACCGCCGCCAAGGTCGAGCTCATCACCTACAAGTCCGCCGACCCGAATGCCGAGATCGATCAGACCATCGACATGACAAGCGAAAGCAAGGGCGTGTGGAGCGCCACGGTGAAGAAGCTTGCCTCCGGCACCGCGTACTCCTACAGGCTCACCTTCGCCGACGGCACGGTGAACATCTCCGCCGATCCGTACGCCACCGCGGCCGTCGCCAACGGCGAGCGCTCCGTAGTGCTCTCCAAGAAGGCCATGGGCAAGGCGGGCAAGCGCATGCCGGCCTTCGGCAAGACCACCGACGCCTCCATCGCCGAGATGAACATCCGCGACTTCTCCATCAACCCGGCCTCCGGCATCTCCGCCGACAAGCAGGGCAAGTACCTGGGCGTGGTCGAATCCGGAACGAAGACCGCCAAGGGGGCGATCTCCGGCCTCGACTATCTCAAGTCGCTGGGCGTCACCCACGTGCAGATCATGCCGATGTACGACTACGGTTCCGTCAACGAGACCGGCGACCTGAGCTACAACGCCGATGGCGCGCAGAACTGGGGTTACGATCCGGAGAACTACAACGTGCCGGAAGGCTCGTACTCCTCCGATCCGAGCAACCCGAGCTCCCGCGTCACCGAAATGAAGCAGATGGTCAAGGGCCTGCACAAGAACAACATCCGCGTCATCATGGATGTGGTGTACAACCACGTCCACAATGCCGCGAACCATTCGTTCAACAAGACGGTCCCGGGCTACTACTTCCGCTATGACGACAACGGTTCGCTCGTCAACGACTCCGGTTGCGGCAACGACACCGCCTCCGAACGTGCGATGATGCGCAAGTACATCGTCGACTCGGTGACCTACTGGGCGAAGAACTACAACATCGACGGCTTCCGATTCGACCTCATGGGTCTGATCGACACCAAGACGATGCAGGAGGTTCGTGCTGCCCTCGACAAGATCGATTCGTCCATCATCGTGCTCGGCGAAGGCTGGGACATGAACTCCACGATGGACAAGAGCGAGATGACCATCCAGCCAAACGCCTACCAGGTCGCTTCGGACGGCACCAACAACGGCATCGCGTTCTTCAACGACTCGATCCGCGACGGCCTCAAGGGTTCCGTGTTCTCCGACACCGGCACCGGTTTCGTCTCCGGCAAGGCCGATCAGGAAAGCCTCATCGCCCACAACGTGCTCGGCTGCCAGTACGACGCCGACGCCATCACCACCTGCTGGAACGGCAATGCGCAGGACCACTACGCGGATGCCGGTCAGGTGGTGAACTACGCCGAGATCCACGACAACATGACCCTGTACGACAAGCTCAGGAAGTCCGTGCCCACGGATGACGAGGCCACCACCGAGGCGCGCGCCAAGCTCGCCGATTCCGTGGTCTACCTGTCCGAAGGCATCCCGGCCATCCAGCTGGGCCAGGAGTTCCTGCGCACCAAGGGCGGCAACGGCAACAGCTATACGCCGGTGACGAGGTGAACGCCATCGACTGGGACCGCACCACGCAGTACTCCGGCTCCGTCGACTACGTCAAGGGCCTGATCAAGCTGCGCAACAGGATCGCTGCCCTCCGCCAGACCAGCTACAGCGACATCAACGCCAGCGTGACCATGCTCAAGTCCGCCAACGGTGTCGTGGCCTATCAGGCGAAGGACTCCAGCGGCACCTACGTGGTGATCTTCAACGCCAACAACGATGCCGCCGCCATCGATGGCGTCGAGGCCGGCAAGTACGAGGTGCTCGCCGCAAACGGCACCGTGTACGGCGACGATGATGTCAAGAGCGTCACCGTCCGCAAGGGCTCCGCATACACCGCTGGCGCACTGTCCGCCACCGTGCTCAAGGTCGCCTCCGCCGACGACGTCGTTCCCGTGATTAGCGGTGTGAACGAGTCGACGACCATCACCGTCGGTTCCAAGTTCGATCCGATGGCGGGCGTCTCCGCCACCGACGACATCGACGGCGATCTGACCGACAAGATCAAGGTCGAGGGCACCGTGGACGCCAATAAGGTCGGTGACTACAAGCTGGTCTACTCCGTGACCAACTCCCGTGGCAAGACCACGACCTTCACCCGCACGGTGCACGTCCAGAAGCAGGCCGTCACCCCGGCCGCCGATAAGAACAATGGCAATGCCAATGGCAAGATCAACGGCAAGGCCGACAATACAAAGGAAGACGCGGAGAAAAACGCGGCGCAGAGCCCGGCAACAGGCTCCAACGTCGCCGGAATCGCCTTGGCCGTCATGGTGCTCGCCGTTGCGGCGGGCGTGTTGATCGTCCTCCGCAGGAAGGAGGCCGGCGACCGATAAAATCGCAATCGTCTGACTGTATTCCTGAATTTCCGAAAGGCGGGACCGCGGAGCAATGCGGTCCCGCCTTTTCGTATCACGATGGAACACGCCGCGTCTTGCGCCGCTGATAGACTGAAGTTCCATGGTTAGAAGACAACATGGCAATTCTCAAGAACACGTCACCAAGCATATTTTCGTCACCGGCGGCGTAGTGTCCTCCCTTGGCAAAGGCCTGACCGCCTCCTCCCTTGGACGCCTGCTCCGTAGCCGCGGCATCAAGGTTTTGCAGCAGAAGCTCGATCCGTACATCAACGTGGATCCGGGCACGATGAATCCTTTCCAGCACGGTGAGGTCTATGTCACCGAAGATGGCGCGGAAACCGATCTCGACATCGGCCACTACGAGCGTTTCCTCGACGTGTACCTGAGCCAGAAGGCCAACGTCACCACCGGCCAGATCTATCAGGAGGTGCTGCGCAAGGAACGCGCCGGCGAATACCTCGGCCAGTGCGTGCAGGTCATCCCTCACATCACCAACGAAATCAAGTCCCGTATGCGCGCGCAGGCGTCCGATGACGTCGACGTGATCATCACCGAAATCGGCGGCACCGTCGGCGACATTGAATCCCAGCCGTTCCTGGAGGCCGCTCGTGAAGTACGCCGCGACCTGGGCGCCGAAAACTGCATGTTCGTGCACGTCTCCCTGGTGCCGTACATCGCCGCCGCGCATGAGCTCAAGACCAAGCCGACCCAGCATTCCGTCATGATGCTGCGCCAGCTCGGCATCTCCCCGGACGCGCTCGTGCTGCGTTCCGACCGGCCGCTCAACCAGTCCATCAAGGACAAGATCTCCCTGATGTGCGACGTGGACTCCGAAGGCGTCGTCAACTGCGTGGACGCTCCGAGCATCTACGACGTGCCGAAGACCCTGTTCGACGAAGGCCTCGACGCCTACGTGGTGCGTGAACTCGGCCTGCCGTTCCATGACGTCGACTGGGACGAGTGGGAGGACCTGCTCGAACGCGTGCACCATCCGAAGCACGAGGTCAACGTGGCCATCGTCGGCAAGTACATTGACCTGCCGGACGCCTACCTGTCCGTCACCGAGGCCATCAAGGCCGGCGGCTTCGCCAACTGGGCCAAGGTCAACGTCAAGTGGGTGGCCGCCGACAAGTGCGCCACCGAAGAAGGCGCCGCGGCGGCCCTCGACCAGGTCGACGGCATCGTGATTCCGGGCGGCTTCGGCATCCGTGGCATCGACGGCAAGATCGGCGCCCTGCGTTACGCCCGCGAGCACAAGCTGCCGGCCCTCGGCCTGTGCCTCGGTCTGCAGTCCATGGTCATCGAATACGCACGCGATGTCCTCGGCATCACCGACGCGAACTCCTCCGAATTCGATCCGGATTGCGCCAACCCGGTCATCGCCACCATGGAAGAGCAGAAGGACATCGTCGCCGGCAAGGGCGACATGGGTCACACCATGCGTCTGGGCTCCTACCCGGCGGAACTGGAGGAAGGCTCCATTGTCGCCGAACTGTACGGCACCACGCATGTCACCGAACGCCACCGCCACCGTTACGAGGTGAACGTGGCATACAAGGATCGTCTGCGCGAAGGCGGTCTGGTCATCTCCGGCCAGAGCCCTGACGGCGAACTCACCGAATTCGTCGAACTGCCGCGCGAGGTGCATCCGTTCTACGTGGCCACCCAGGCCCATCCGGAATTCAAGTCCCGTCCGACCAAGCCGCATCCGCTGTTCGCGGGTCTGGTCAAGGCCGCTCTGGACCACCAGCAGGCGCGCTGAGACGATTTGAGCGCATAAGCTCGATTCATCGCAAAGCGGAAGACCGAATCTGCATGGTCTTCCGCTTTTTTGTAAGGCAAATCACGGGCGAATACTGTCGAATTTCGAATAAGGTCTAGTGTTTCGCTGTGTGTTCTGTTAGGTTGTCATAGGTATCAATGAGTGAATGGAGGCAGCGTACGGTGGCAGAGAACCAAGCGTCCAACGCCGCGGCCGACGTGGAGATGAGCCAGTATGTGGCTGATCGCACGCGCGTGAACGAAGACAAGATCAAGCAGGATGACGAGATCATCGAGCAATTCGGTGACTACAACTACGGTTGGCACGATACGGACTTCGCCGGCGAGGCGGCGAAGAAAGGCATCGACGAGAACGTCGTGCGTGCCATCTCCGCCGACAAACACGAGCCGGAATGGATGCTGGAAAAGCGATTGGAAGGGTATCGCGATTTCATCAACCGTCCAATGCCGCAGTGGGGCGTCGATTTGAAGGACTTCGACGCCGACGATTTCAAGTACTACGTCAAGCCGATCGACAAGCAGGCCACCACTTGGGAGGAACTGCCCGACGAAATCCGCTCCACGTACGACAAGCTCGGCATTCCGGAAGCGGAGAAAAGCAGACTCGTCTCCGGCGTCGCCGCGCAGTACGAGTCCGAGGTCATCTACAATTCAATCCAGAAGGATCTCGAAGAGCAGGGCGTCATCTTCGTCGACACCGACACCGCCGTGCAAAAGTACCCGGAACTCGTCAAGAAGTATTTCGGCAAATGCATTCCGAGCAACGACAACAAATTCTCGGCATTGAACACCGCCGCATGGTCGGGCGGCTCGTTCGTATACGTGCCGAAGGGCGTGCACGTGGACATCCCGCTGCAGGCATACTTCCGCATCAACACGCCGAACATGGGACAGTTCGAACGCACGCTGATCATCGCTGATGAAGGCTCCTACGTGCATTACGTGGAAGGCTGCACCGCGCCGATCTACTCCACCGACTCGCTGCATTCCGGCGTGGTGGAGATCTTCGTCGAGCCGCACGCCCGTGTGCGTTACACCACCGTGCAGAACTGGTCGAACAACGTGTACAACCTGGTGACGCAGCGCGCCTACGTGCGTGAGGGCGGCACCATGGAATGGGTGGACGGCAACATCGGCTCGAAAGCCACCATGAAGTATCCGGCATGCATCCTCGCCGAGCCGTATGCGAAGGCCAGCACCATGTCGTTGGGCTTCGCCGGTAAGGGACAGTACCAGGACACGGGCGCGAAGATGATTCACCTCGCCCCGCATACCAGCTCCACCATCGTGGCGAAGTCGATTTCCCGTGGCGGCGGACGTTCCGCATACCGTGGCCTCGTCAAAATCGTCAAGGGCGCGGAAGGGTCCTCCAATTCGACGGTCTGCGACGCTTTGCTCGTCGACGAATTCAGCCGTTCCGACACGTACCCGCATGTGGATGTGCGTGAGGACAACGTCTCCATGGCGCATGAGGCCACCGTTTCCAAGGTCTCCGAAGACCAGCTGTTCTATCTGATGAGCCGCGGCCTGTCCGAAGACGAGGCCATGGGCATGATCGTGCGCGGCTTCGTCGAACCGATCAGTCGCGAGCTGCCGATGGAATACGCGCTCGAATTGAACCGTTTGGTGGAATTGCAGATGGAAGGATCGGTGGGCTGATCACCATGGCACAAACTCAGGAAATCAACATCCCCGTCGCGGATTCGTCCGATCCGTACGCGAATCCGGCGGCCATGCCGTCATCCGCGGACCGCGCTCCACGCTCATTCGACATCGAAGCGTTTGCCAAGCCGGACCGCAAACAGGAGGACTGGCGCTACACGCCGATAGAGCGCATCGAGGAGTTCTTCGATGTGTTCGAACCATCCAATGAAACGCAGGTCACCGTTTCCATGATCGACGGGTCGCCGCTTGCCGAAGGCGTCACGTATGCCGAAGGCACGGTGGGGGATACCGGCACAGGCATCGTCTCCAAGCCGAATGACCGCGTGTCCGCAGTCGAATGGAATTCCGGCGAACGCGCTGGAATACTGACCATCGACGGTGAGATCGACCAGCCGGTGCTCGTCAAAATGCATGGCACCGGCAGGGACCTCGACGCGTTCCACCTGTCGATCATCGCAGCCGACCGCGCCCATGCCGACGTGGTCGTCGAACATGACGGCGACGCACGTCTCGCCGAAGGCGTGGAAATCACCACAGGCAAGGACTCCCACATTTCCACCACCTTCATCCAGGAATGGAACAAGGACTCCAAACACGTCGGCAACCAGCGCATCCACGTGGGCGAGGAGGCGTCCCTGCGCCATTCCGTGGTCACCCTCGGTGGTGATGTCGTGCGCATTCGCATGGACCAGGACTTCGGCGGCGAACAGGGCGACCTCAACATGCTCGGCATCTACTTCGTGGACCCGGACGAGCATATCGAACACCGCACGATGGTGGTGCATAACCATCCCGAATGCAAGAGCCGCGTGGTCTACAAGGGCGCGCTCGACGGCAAGGGCGCGCACTCCACATGGGTCGGCAACGCGCTGATCGAGCCTACCGCGCCAGGCACCGACTCCTACGAGCTCAACCGCAATCTGGTGCTCACCCCAGGTGCCATCGCCGATTCCGAGCCGAATCTGGAAATCGAAAACGGCAACATCATCGGTGCCGGCCACGCCTCATCCGTCGGACGATTCGATGACGAAGAGCTGTTCTACCTCGAATCGCGCGGCATCTCGGAAAACGAGGCCCGCAAGCTCGTGGTGCGTGGCTTCTTCGGCGAGCTCGTCGAGGAAATCGGCATTCCGGCGATTTCCGAGCATCTTATGAACGTCATCGACAAGCGCCTGGCCCGCGGCGAAAGCGACGCGATCGCACAGGTATTGGAAGAGAAATAATCGTCAGGAGAAACCATGTCAACCCTTGAAATCAAAGATCTGTACGCGCACGTCGAAACCAAGGACGGCATCAAGCCGATCCTCAAAGGCGTGAACCTGACCGTCAACTCCGGTGAAACCCATGCCATCATGGGCCCCAACGGTTCCGGCAAATCCACCCTGGCATACACGCTGGCCGGCCACCCGAAGTACATCGTCGACTCCGGCCAGGTGCTGCTCGACGGCGAGAACATCCTCAAGATGACCCCGGACGAGCGAGCCAAGGCGGGCATCTTCCTGGCCATGCAGTACCCGGTCGAAGTGCCGGGCGTGTCCATGACCAACTTCCTGCGCACCGCCAAAACCGAAGTGGACGGCAAGGCGCCGGCCATCCGTACGTGGACGAAGGAACTGTCCGAAGCCATGAAGCGGCTCAAGATGGACCCGAAGTTCGCCACCCGTTCCGTGAACGAAGGCTTCTCCGGCGGTGAGAAGAAGCGCGCGGAAGTGCTGCAGCTCGAACTGCTCAAGCCGAAGTTCGCCATCCTCGACGAAACCGACTCCGGCCTCGACGTCGACGCGCTGCGCATCGTTTCCGAAGGTGTGAACCGTGCCAAGGAAGCCAACCAGTTCGGTATCCTCATGGTCACCCACTACACCCGCATCCTGCGTTACATCAAGCCGGACATCGTGCACGTGTTCGCTGACGGCCACTTCATCAAGACCGGCGGTCCGGAACTCGCCGACGAGCTTGAGGAGACCGGCTACGACGCATACCTGCCGGAAGGCTCCGATTCGGAAAGCGCATTGGCATGACCGATTTCGCAGCGATCCGCATCCAATTTCCGATTCTCGACCAGGAAATCCACGGCCATCCGCTGGTATACCTCGATTCCGCCGCGACATCGCAGAAGCCGCAGTGCGTGATCGACGCGGAATCGGACTTCTACCGCACCATCACGCCGGAGTGCACCGAGGCGCGCATGAGCTTGCCGCGCGTAGCACCATGCGTTCGAGGATGCGCGCGCCAAAGTGGCCAAGCTGGTTGGCGCCGATTCGGCGGAAGGCGAAGAGGAGATCGTCGTCACCGCCGGCGCCACCGCAGGACTGAACCTGTTGGCCACCGCATTCGGCAACGCGTCGCTTGGACGCGGGGGAGAGACCGCCAAGCGTTTCGCGTTGAAACCGGGCGATGAGATCGTCGTCACCAAGGCGGAACACCATTCCGTGCTGCTGCCGTTCCAGGAACTTGCGCTGCGCACCGGCGCCACGCTCAAATGGTTCGACTTGGACGAGGAAGGCCGTGTGCGTTCCGACACCGCGGACGAAGTAATCACCGACCGCACGAAGATCGTTGCCGTCACGCATGTGGGCAATACCACAGGAGCGATTACCGACATCGCGCCGATTATCCGCCGCGCCCACGAGGTGGGTGCCGTGTTCGTGCTCGACGCATGCCAGTCCGTGCCGCACCTCAAAGTGGATTTCCACGCTTTGGACGTCGACTTCGCCGCATGGAGCGCCCACAAAATGTATGGCCCGACCGGCGTCGGATTCCTCTATGGCAAGCGTGAAATGCTTGAGGCATTGCCTCCGGCCAATTTCGGCGGATCCATGGTGGAGCTTGCCTGGATGGACCAGGAAGCCCAGTACATGGAGCCTCCCGCACGATTCGAAGCGGGCACGCAGCCGGTGGCACAGGTCGTCGCCGCCGGTGTCGCCGCCGAATGGCTGATGAACATCGGCATGGAAAAGCTCGAGGCGCACGAACGCACCATCACCGACGAACTGCTCAAAATGGGCGATATCGACGGCATCCGAATCCTCGGACCCCGCTCCAACAAGGAGCGCATCGGTACCGTCGCGTTCGAAGTCGAAGGCGTGCACCCGCACGACGTCGGCCAGTTCATCGACGCGCAGGGCATCGCCATCCGCGTCGGACACCACTGCGCGCAGCCGGTGCACCGCCACTTCGGCGTGTATGCCTCCAACCGCGCGTCCAGCGGCATCTACAATTCGGTCGAAGACGCGCAGGCCCTCATCGAGGCGCTCGGCAAAGTTCGTCCGTTCTTTGGAGTTGAGTAACGAAATATGAGTGATTTTGAGATGTCCGGAAGCGACCTTGAGCAGATGTACCAGGAAGTCATCCTCGAAGCCGCGAAGAACCCGCACGGCAAGGAGCATTTCGCACCTGACCTCACTTCGGAAAACGCCTCGCATGCCGCCGAAACCACGGTGCAGGCCAGCCACGAATACTGCACGCCGGGAGAATCGCACCAATTCAACCCGACCTGTGGTGACGAGGCCACCATCCATGCCGAAGTCTCCGATGCCGAGCCATACACCATCGAACGGCTCGTATGGGATGGCCACGGATGCTCCATCTCCCAAGCCAGCCTGTCCGTCATGGTCGATCTCGTCGAAGGCAAAACCGTGGACGAGGCCATGAAACTCGCCGAAACCTTCCATAAGCTTATGGAGTCACGCGGCAAAGGACTGAATGACGAACAGGCCGAGGAATCCTTGGAGGACGGCATCGTCTTCCAAGGGGTCTCCCAGTATCCGATGCGCATCAAATGCGCGCTGCTCGGCTGGGAGGGCATGAAGGACGCCGTGGCCAAGGCTCTGGCCGCGAAAGCCTGAGCCTTCAACTCGGCGTTTGGAAAAACACTAGTGACAAACCCCAAGCGACGCGCTATTCTTGCTCAACAGATACAAGCAACGTCCATCAACAGTTTGGAGAGACAATGAGCGACACCCTGGTACCCGAACCGCAGGCGTCGATCTTCGATTCCGTGACCAAGGCCTTGGGCAACGATGAGGACGCGGCCCGTCGCGTCATGCTCAATCCGAACCTGGCCAAAGGGTTCAAGGACGGCAAACCGGTGAACAAGGAATCCAAAAAGACGGGCAGGACACTTGCGGCTGCGGCAATCATGCCGACGCGTGCGGATGCTCCCAACCGCAGGATGACGACATTCCGCTGAAAGCCGTCGACGATATCGGACGTGCCACGGCAGCTGACGTGAAAGAAGCCCTGCACCAGGTCATCGACCCGGAACTCGGCATCGACGTCATCGACCTTGGTCTGGTTTACGGCATCGAAATCGACGAACTGGGCCGAGCCATCATCACGATGACGCTCACCACGCCGGCCTGCCCGCTGACCGACCTGATCGAAGACGAATGCGCCAGCACCCTCGCCGGTCTCGTCGAAGAATTCCGCATCGACTGGACCTGGCAACCTCGTTGGACGATGGACAAGATCACGCCGGAAGGCCGTGACCAGCTCGCCGCGCTCGGCTTCAATTTCGACAATCTGCCGAAATACTGACGTTTGCTGCGGTTGCCGTGCAGTGAACCGCGGCCGCCAAACGTAAGAAAAGCGGAACAACATACGAAAGGCGCGTCTCCCGAACGGGGAAGCGCGCCTTTCGTATTACGACGTATGTCAGTCGTCGACCACGGTACCCTTCGGCACCACGGTGATGCCTTCCGGCGTGACGGTGAAGCCACGCGCCAAATCATGCTCGGCATCGATGCCAACGGTCGAATTCTCCGTCAACACGACGTTCTTGTCGAGAATCGCCTTGTAGACCCGCGCGCGACGGTTGATGACCACACCGTCGAACAGAATCGAATCGACGACCTGAGACCACGAATGGATGCGCACGTTCGGCGACAGGACGGAATGGTGCACCTCGCCGCCGGAAACGATGACGCCGGGGGAGACGATCGAATCGGTGGCATGGCCCAGGCGGTCGCGGCCGGCATGCACGAACTTCGCCGGCGGCAGGTTGCCGGACAGCGTGTAGATAGGCCATTCGGTGTTGTACAGGTTGAACTCCGGCACATAGGAGATCAGATCCATATGCGCATCGTAGAACTGCTTCAGCGTGCCCACGTCACGCCAGTAGGCGTGGTCGGTCGGTGTGGCTCCCGGAATCTCGTTGGAATTGAAATCGTAGACGCCGGCCTCGTTGCGTGCCGCGAAATACGGCGCGATGTCGCCGCCCATATCATGCTTCGTATCCTCGGCCTTCTCATCCAACGAAAGCGCCGCGAACAAGGCATCGGTGTTGGCCACATAGTTGCCCATGGAGGCCAGGATGGAATTCGGGTCGTCCGGCAGTCCCGTGGTGGTCTGCGGCTTCTCCTGGAAGCTCTTGATCATATTCGGATGATCGGGATCGACCTCGATCACACCGAACTGGTTGGACTGGCTGATGGGCTGACGGATGCCGGCAACGGTGAATTCCGCGCCGGATTCGATGTGCTGCTGCACCATCTGCTGGAAATCCATGCGATAGACATGGTCGGCGCCGACAATCACCACGATGTCGGGCTGCACGTCCTCAATGATGTTGATGGTCTGGTAGATGGCGTCGGCCGAACCGAGATACCAATGCTTGCCGAGACGCTGCTGCGCCGGCACAGGGGAGACGTAGTTGCCCAACAGCGGCGAGAAACGCCATACAGTGGAGATATGGCGGTCAAGCGAATGGGACTTGTACTGGGTAAGCACGACCGTCTGCATGTAGCCGGAATTCACCAGATTGCTCAGCGGAAAATCAATCAGACGGAACACGCCGCCGAATGGGACGGCAGGCTTGGCCCTGTCCCTGGTCAATGGCATCAGACGGGTGCCCTCACCGCCTGCCAGCACGATGGAAAGAATCTTTGGGTTCTTCGCCATGGGAACTCCTCTCCGAGAGCGTCTTGCGACACCGTACGCACGGTCGGTCCGCTTCATCACGAAACCGCTTACGCACACTATGATTGCATAAATTCAGCAAATCGCAAGGAGTTTGCAGCGCGAGTCTTGAAAATTTTCAGTTCGTTTCAGCAGCGTTTCACCATGCGTTCATGCGCGTCTCACGCATGATGGTCCACTCGACGCGTCGCATAGAAGGCGACCGCGCTTGATGCGGCGACATTGAGACTGTCCACGCCGTGGCTCATGGGAATCTTCACCGTAAGGTCGGCGCGGGAGATGGTGTGGTGCGACAGTCCATCTCCTTCGGTACCGAAAATCAACGCGAGCTTGTCAATATGGTCGCTTTCAGTCTCGGCGTTGTTGAGACGGCGGACCAATTCGGCCAAAGAAATGGAATCATCCTCAAGCGCCATCGCTACGGTGGTGAACCCCAGATCATGCAGTTCCCGCATGCCGGTGAACGGCCAATAATGCTTGTCGTCCCCTCCGATGCGCGTCCACGGCACTTGGAACACCGTGCCCATGGACACGCGTGCCGCGCGCGGTACAACGGGTCGCCACAGGACGGAGTGACGAGCACAGCATCCACGTCGAGCGCCGCAGCCGAACGCATGAGAGCGCCCACATTCGTGTGGTCGACGATATTCTCCATGACCGCGACCCGTCGAGCGCCACGGCAGACCTCTTCGACGCTGGGCAGGGACCAGCGTTTCATCGCGGCAAGGGCTCCGCGATGCAGCCGGTAGCCGGTTAGACGTTTGAGCTGCTCAGGCGAAGCGGCATACACGGGAATGTCATCGCCCCAACGTTTCTCGATGACATCGAACATGCCGCTCATGCCGTCGATCCACGACTCCTCGACCAGCAGGGAAATCGGCTCGCGTCCAGCGGCCAGGGCACGGTCTATCACTTTGGGCGATTCGGCGATGAACAATCCCTTGCTGGGCTCCAGCCTGTTGCGCAGCTGGATTTCCGTGAGATTCACATAAGCCGCCACACGCTCGTCGTCGATGGAGTCAAGATGAATGAACCGCATTGCCCGTATTCCACCAATCTTTCGTCAGATACAAGAAAACCCCTTGTTTCCAAGGGGTTTATTCCGTGTCCGGAGCGGGACTTGAACCCGCACGCCTGTATAAAATAGGCACTAGCACCTCAAGCTAGCGCGTCTACCATTCCGCCACCCGGCAGGTGCGTTGCTCAGCGGCAACGAATGAAAACTATAGCAGTTGAAATCCATGATGCAAATCCCGGCGTGTCGCGATAGGTCCGATATGGGTTATGTGGGGTTCCTGATAGGCTCGGAAGCTATGACTGATGCCCTTTTTCTGCTTGATACGGACCATGACGACGTACCGGTGAACAGCGACGAGCTCAACGCCGGATGGAGGCTGACGCTTCCCTCATCCGTACGCAGGCACGCCATCCAGGCCATGCGATTGAAGGACGGCGACGAACTGCAGCTTTCCGACGGCAGGGGATTGCGCATCCACGCCGTACTGCGCGACGCGCAGCAGGGAATCGCGGAAGTGGTGCGATTCGGCAAGGAGCCGCAGCCGGTCACCAGGCTCGCGCTGGTGCAGGCTCTCGCCAAAACCGGCCATGACGAACAGGCGATCGATATGGCCACGCAGATCGGCGTCGATCAGGTGATTCCCTGGCAGGCCGACCGTTCCATCGCCAAATGGAAGGCAGGACGTACTGACAAAAAGTGGAGGCAGGTGCTGGAATCCGCCACCGAACAGTCGCGCAGATCGTGGACGCCCCAGCTGGACGATTGCGTGACCAGCAAGCAGGTGGTCGCCATCTGCAAGCGCGCATGCGTGCATGGCGACATGGTGATCGTGCTGCATCAAGATGCCACGAAGACCTGGGAACAACTGGAAACCGGTATCGCCAAACTGTCCGATACGTGTCTGAAGGACGGACGTCCGCGCACCATATATGTGCTCGTCGGTCCGGAAGGCGGCATCAGCGACGCCGAAGTCGAGGCGTTCACGAAAGCCGGCGCCGAAGTGTGCGTGCTGGGAAGCAACATCCTACGTGCGTCCACCGCCGGTCCGGTCGCGCTGTCATTGCTCGCGCGAGCATTGGGACGTTTCGTCTGATCCCGGCTCCATTGCGTGAAATTGCCGGAATCGCCCCGTTTCCTGCTGGTGTAGCATGGTAGCGAAGGTTTTTCCAATACCGATAAGGAGCGTTATGAGCGACAAGGATTGCCTGTTCTGCAAGATCATCGCAGGTGAGATTCCCAGCGAGAAGGTGTACGAGGACGATGCCACCTACGCCTTCAAGGACATCAATCCGAAAGCCAAGGTGCACGTACTGATCGTGCCGCGCAAGCACTACGCGAACGTCGCCGAACTCGCCAAAGAGGATCCGGCACAGCTCGCCCACATGGCCGAAGTGGCGCAGAAAATCGCCGACCAGGAGTTCCATGGCGCCTTCCGTCTGATCTTCAACACCGGAATCGACGCCGGACAGACCGTGTTCCACGTGCACGCCCACGTGCTTACCGGCGAAAAGCTCGACGAATAGTCCACATACTGCCAATACCGACATCGGAAGAGGTTCTGTGCCCACCACTACACGCACCATCGCGATACCCCAACAGCTTGATCCGGTGACCGTGCTCGGCCCTGTGGACGAGGTGCTTCGGGAAGTCGAACGTGCGTTCCCCGACCTGACCATCATCGTACGGGGCAACCGCATCGCCATCATGTCACATTCCAGCAAATCCGAATCCCAAGCCGCCCAAGCCGAACAGGTGGTTGCCGATATCATCCAAGCCGCCTATACCGCGCCGATGGACGCCGATACCGTCCGTCGCATGCTCGACCAGAACGTGCTTAAAAATCCGGTCCGCGCCACACATCCCGGCCACGGCCGCGTGGTGGAGGAATTGCGCATGGCCGGCAGGCAACAGTCGCACGCGTCCCATCGTGAGGAAACCGCAGACAGGCGGCGTCCTCACGTGCCGGGCGTCATCACCTTCGCGCTCGGCAAACCGGTCCGTGCCAAAACCGCCGGACAGATAGCCTACGTCAACGCCATCGAATCGCACACCATCACCTTCGCCATCGGACCGGCAGGCACCGGCAAAACCTATCTTGCCGTAGCCAAAGCGGTACGTGCTTTCCAAGACAGGCAGGTCCGGCGCATCATACTGACCCGTCCCGCCGTCGAAGCAGGGGAGAACCTCGGCTTCCTGCCGGGCACGCTCAACGAAAAGGTCGACCCGTACCTGCGACCGCTGTACGACGCGCTGTCCGACATGCTCGGAGCGGACCAGCTCAAACGATACATGGACGACGGCACCATCGAAGTGGCGCCGCTCGCCTACATGCGCGGCCGCACGCTCAACGACGCGTTCGTGATCCTCGACGAGGCCCAGAACACCACCGAACAGCAGATGAAGATGTTCCTGACCCGACTGGGATTCAACACCAAAATGGTCATCACCGGCGACGTGACCCAAGTGGATCTGACCGTGCCGAAATCAGGTCTGGCCACCATCGAACACATCCTCGACGGCATCGACGGCATCGCCTTCGCCCACCTGAAGCCCGAAGACGTGGTCCGCCACGCGCTCGTGGGCAAAATCGTCGCCGCCTACGACAGGCACACGGCCATAGCGGGAGACCACAGCAGAAGCGCGCGTGCCGCATCATCGCAACCATTCGACGACAAGAACAAGGAAAACGCATAAATGAGCGTTGAAGTGACGAACGAAACCGCCTGGCAGATCGACGGCAAAATCTTTTCCGACCTCGGCGTATGGGTCATGAGCCAGATGAGGGTCAGCACACAATCCGACCTGACCATCATGTTCGTGGACCCGGATCCCATCGCCCAACTGCACATGCGTTGGATGAACCTCGAAGGCCCCACCGACGTCATGAGCTTCCCAATGGACGAACTGCGCCCCGGAGACGGCGGAACCGAAATGGAAGGCGTGCTGGGCGACATCGTGCTATGCCCGTGGGTGGCCGCCCAGCAGGCGCTCGCGGCCGGCCACAGCACCATGGAGGAAATGATGCTGCTGACCATCCACGGCATCCTCCACCTGCTCGGATACGACCATGTCACACCCGAACAGGAACGGCAGATGTTCGGCTTGCAACGCCAGCTGCTATTGACGTTCTTCGCGCTTCGACAGGGAGCCGGCGCGCAGGCGACGCTTCCCGCCGGCACGCCGGATGCGCTCGCCGAATGGGACCGCGAACACGGGGCCGGCGGCAAAACGGCCAAATGACGGCATGATGCATCATCCGACGGTTTCGAAAGTGGGGGTTGACGAACCATGGAAACAACGACTATCACGATGATTGCGATTCTCGTCGTCATCGCATTGCTGCTGGTCTGGCTGTCGCTGTCGATGGCCGCGACGGAAGGCGCGGTGGGACGTGTCACGAGGGCAAGTCTGAACAACCTCATTCTTGAGATTCAGACGGATACGGAGGCATCGCAATTCATACGCGACAAGAAGATCAAACGCATCCACAAGGTGCAGCGGCTGATCGCCGACCGCTACGCGACCGCCGGTTCATGCGCGTTCTTCCGCATCACCTGCAATGTGCTTGACGGTGTGTTGGTCGCCGCGATCGCGTCGTTGTGCGATGCGCCGTTATGGGCGGGACTGCTTGTCGGCTTCGTGTTCGCGCTGGTGGTCGCGGTGATTTCGCTGCTGGTCCGTCCACGTAGCGCGGGCGCCTCCAAACCGGTCGATCTGATGCTGAAGCATGCCGATGCGGCGTCGGTCGCGGTGGCTTTGACGCCGTTCGCTAAAATCGGCGGACAGAAGGATGCGAAACGTCATTCGAATGATCTGTCGGACGATGAGGAGCTTGAAAAAATCCAACTCGAACAAGGGCGCGCCACCATAGATCGTCTGGTCGAGGCGAATGATTTCGACCCTGAGGTTTCCGAAATGCTGCGCAACGTATTGACGTTGTCCGAAACGTTGACGCGTGAGATCATGGTGCCGCGCACTGATATGATTTGCATCGAACGCGGGGAGACGCTGGAGAACATGCTGAAATTGTGCTCCCGTTCCGGATTCTCCCGTATACCGGTCATCGGCGATGATGTGGATGATCTGGTCGGCGTGGCATACCTGAAGGATGCCGTGCGCGCCACGGCGTTCAATCCCGCGGCGATATCCCGCGATGTCGAATCCATCGTCCGTGACCCGATGCTGGTGCCCGAATCCAAGCCGGTCGACGACCTGTTCCACCAGATGCAGCGCACCCGCCAGCATGTGGCTATCGTCGTGGATGAATACGGCGGCATCGCCGGCCTGGTCACCATCGAAGACACCATCGAACAGATCGTCGGCGAACTGGAGGACGAGCACGACCGTACCCAGCATGCCGATCCGGAACAAATCGGCGAGAACAAATGGAGCATGCCGGCACGCACGCCCATCGCCGACTTGGAGGAGATCTTCGAAATCGACATCGACGAGGACGACGTCGACACGGTATACGGTCTGCTCACCAAGCTGCTTGGCCGCGTGCCGATCGTCGGTTCGACGGCCGTCACCAGGGGCCTGCGCCTGACCGCGGTCGACTCCGCGGGACGCCGCAAGAAAGTGTCACCATCGTGGTGGAACCGGCCCACGTCGAGGGCGTGGACGAAACTGAACAACACGAAGACCATACGAACGGTGCCGAAGAGGCATCCCATGACGACAAGGATTCCAAGGACAAGCATGACTGACGCAGATGTGACCGAACCGGCTTCCCAGCATTCCGACGCCGAAGCCCCCGTTCCATATCGTTCCGGCTTCGTCGCGGTGGTCGGACGTCCGAACGTCGGCAAATCGACGCTGATCAACGCGCTTATCGGCACGCAGATCGCCATCGCCTCATCCCGTCCGGAGACTACACGTAAGGCCATCCGCGGCATTCTGACCACAGACAACGCGCAGATCGTGCTGGTCGATACCCCCGGTATCCACCGTCCGCGTACGCTGCTCGGACAGCGGCTGAACGATGTCGTCGACGAATCGCTATCCGATGTCGACGCGATCGCCTTCCTGCTGCCCGCCGACCAGGAAATCGGCCCCGGCGACAAACGCATTCTGAGCAGGCTGCGTTCTGATTTCGCCGTCAAACGCGACGACGGCACATTCAAATGGAAGGTGCCGCTGATCGCCATCGTCACCAAAATCGACGAATTGGACCGAAGCGCTTTGATCGACAAGCTCATCGAAATCAACGAGTTCGCCGACTTCACCGACATTGTGCCGGTGAGCGCCCTCGAGCACGACAATCTCGCCGAAGTACGCAACGTGCTGGTGGAGAACATGCCCGAAGGACCGCAGATGTATCCGGCCGAGCAAATCACCGAAGAACGTCCGGAAGACACCATCGCCGAACTGATTCGAGGCGCGTTCCTGGAGGAATTGGATGACGAGCTGCCGCATTCGCTCGCCGTGGTGGTGGATTCCATCGAATATCCGGAAGACAACGACAGCGGCGAATCCTACGCGGGCAAGGCGCAGGTGATTGTGTCGATCTACGTGGAACGTGATTCGCAGAAGCCGATCATCATCGGACATAACGCGGAGCATCTGGTACGCGTCAAGAAGAAGCTGCGCACCGCGGTCAACCGCATCGTCGGGCAGAAGGCCAAGCTCGACCTGCATGTCAAGGTGGCCAAGGGATGGCAGTCGGATCCTAAGCAGCTTGAGAAGCTGGGCTTCTAAGCCGCTTAGGATCCGCTTCGCGGCGAAGCTGCTCACTTCGCCTACGGTCAGCCCACTGGGCTGCCCGTTTGACGGCTCAGCCAAGCAGCTTGAGAAGCTGGGCTTCTGATTTTTCCGGGTGGGAACAATAAAGCCTGCCGCTGTTTATGCGGCAGGCTTTCTTATGCTCTAAGCTTGTTGGTGCTGGATGGTCACTTCTTCTTGGTGTACATTTGCGTGTTCAGCAGGGTGGCGTAACGCTTGATCACCTTCGGACGGATGACCTTCATGGAAGCGGTCATCAAACCGTTCTCCTGTGTGAACTCCTCCGGCAGGATGATGAACTTACGCACGGATTCGGCACGGGACACGCCCTCATTGGCCTGATCGACCCACTTCTGGACTTCGGCGCGGACGGCCGCGTTGCTGGAGGCCTCCTCCATCGACATATCTCGGTTGAGACCCTTGCTTTCCAGCCATGGACGCAACGCTTCCTCGTCAAGCGTGATCAGCGCGGAGATGAACGGACGCTTGTCGCCAAGCACCAACGCTTGAGAGACGAATTCGCAACGCTTGATGACATCCTCGATCGGGCCAGGGGAGACGTTCTTGCCGCCGGCGGTGATGATGAGATCCTTCTTGCGTCCGATGATGTACAGGAAGCCATCGTCGTCAATGCGGCCCAAGTCGCCGGTCTTGTACCAGCCATCCTCGGTAAAGGAATCCTCGGTGGCCTCGCCGTTCTTATGGTACTTCGGGAACACCGAAGCGCCCTTGACCTGAATCTCCCCATCCTCGGCGATACGCAGCTCGAAACCAGGGAACGCGATGCCGACGGAACCCTGATGATACGGCACGCCAAGCACGTTGAACGCGCACGGCGCGGTGGTTTCGGTCAATCCGTAGCCTTCGTAGACCGGCACGCCGGCACCACGGAAGAACGCCAACAACTCCGGATCAAGCGGCGCACCGCCCGCGACGATCCACTTGGCGCGTCCGCCGAGCACCTCACGCAGCGAGGCATAGACCACCGGATCGAACGCCGCGCGACGTGCCTTGGTAAGCGTTCCGGTCTTCCCCTTGGTGCTGACTTCCTTCATATAATTCTGCGCGGCGACCACGGCTGCGGCGAAAGCAACGCCCTTGGCGCCATGACCGGCCTTCTGGGAAGCAGCGTTGTACACCTTCTCCAGCACACGCGGAACAACGATCATGATGGTCGGCTTGGCCACCTGCAAATCGGCGGTCAATGTCTTGATGCCCTGCGCGATATAAATATGCAGATTGCTTGCTACGCAGATGTAGTTGATGGCACGGGCGAAGGAATGCGCCTGAGGCAGGAACAGCAGGACGGTGTTCTTCTTGTCATGCAGCAGTTCCGGCATATAATCGGGCAGATTGAACGCGGTGGCGCAATAATGCTCATGCGTCATCTCCACGCCCTTCGGCGCGGCGGTCGAACCGGACGTGTACACAATGGAGCACAGATCGGTCTTCTGCACGGAATCGATTCGCGCATCGAGCGCCTCATCGCTCACACCGGAGCCATACGCCTTGATCTCGTCAAGACCACCGGTCTCGAAGCAGACGATGTGCTCCAAAGTCGGGCATTCGGTTTCGGCCCCGTCCGCCTTCGCCTTCATATCAGTGGTTTCCACGACCAGCAGACGCGCATCGGAATTGTTGACGATATTGCGGATCTGCTCGGCGGAATCGGTATCGTAAATCGTGGCGAGCACGCCGCCGCAGGCCATGACGGCCGCGTCGAACACATCCCAATCGTAGGAGGTGCGGCACATGAAAGCCACGCCATCGCCCTTCTTCAAACCATAATGCAGCAAGCCCTTCGCGACGGCGCGGATGTCGGCGAGCGTCTCATTTGCGGTCTTGGTGTGCCAATCGCCATCTTGCTTGAACGTGTACAATGGTTCGTCGCCCATACGAGCGGCGCGGTCGGCGTAGATATCGTAGATGGAGGTGCCTTCGTCTAGCGGCGGATTGCCCTCTGTCTTCGTGGTCAACAGTCCGGTTTCAGGGTCAAGGAACGTGGTGGACGGGTATCCCGGTCCCCATTCAGCGGTGTGCGGCAGCTCGATATGGCCATCGGGGGAGAGGATGCTGTTCGGGTCGTTGTAATCCGGTGTATTGCCGGAATCGTCGCTGACCGGGTGCACGAAATCGTTGCCCAAGCGCAACGCCTTCCTTGCGAGATTAGTGGCCTGCTTGTTCAACGAGGTGATGATGGACACGTGACTCTCCTACGTATATAAACGGTATCTAAAGAAGGAATGATAGCCCCGTCGCGCGCGACACGTCACCTTACGGGTAGCGTAAGGTGACAGGCCATCAGGGAAACGGGGCGGCGCATGCCGGATACAGCCCGTGATTCGAAAGATGAACGATTGCGGCCGCGATGTTGCCGTGTACGTTACACTTGGGCGCTGTATCTGTTCATTAGATTTCTTTAACGAGGAAGAAAGGGCACCTATGGCTGAAAAAGCTGAAGCCACCGTGGTCTTCGGAGTTCTCAACGAGACTTCCGAACACGAGTCCCGTGTTGCTCTGACACCGGATATCGTAACGAGGTTGCGTAAATCAGGTGTTACATGTCTGATTGAGTCCGGTGCGGGCGTCGCATCGCACTACGTTGATGAAGATTATACGAAGGCGGGCGCGCAGGTCGTCTCCGCCGACGATGTGATCGCACGCGCGACGCGCTGGGTTTGTGGATCGTCCAAGCAATGAGCTGCTCGCCCGCGTCAAGCAGGGCACATGGATCATTGGCATGTTGGGATCGTTCACCGATGCCGATTACGTCGCCGCGATCGAGAAGGCCGGTCTGGTCGGCGTCGCCATGGAAAAGCTGCCGCGTCAGCTGAGCTCCGCGCAGTCCATGGACGAAATGACGTCGCAGAACTCCGTGATGGGCTACAAGGCCGCCATCGTGGCAGCCAACGCGTACGGTTCCTTCCTGCCGATGATGACCACCGCCGCTGGCACCATCCGCCCGGCCAAGGTGCTTATTCTGGGCGCCGGTATCGCCGGCCTGCAGGCCATCGGCACCGCCAAGCGTCTCGGCGCCGTCGTCACCGCGTACGACGTGCGTCCGGCATCCAAGGGCGAAGTCGAATCCTTGGGCGCCAAGTTCCTCGACCTTGGTCTTGACTTCTCCAAGGGCCAGGGCGAAGGCGGCTACGCACGCGCGCTGAGCGCCGAAGAGCAGGCCCAGCAACAGGCCGCGGTCGATCAGAAGGCCGCCGGCTTCGACATCGTCATCACCACCGCCAAAGTGCCGGGACGCAAGCCTCCGGTCCTTCTGACCAAGGCCGGTGTGGCCGGTCTGCATCGTGGCGCCGTCATCGTCGATTGCGCGGCAAGCGACCTTGGCGGCAACGTCGAAGGCTCCTCCGTCGGCACCCAGGTCACCGACAACGGCGTGACCATCATCGGCGCCCCGTATCTGGCCAGCGGCGTGTCCACCACCGCATCCAACCTGCTGAGCCGCAACGTGGCCGACGTGCTGGCGCATTTCGTGCGTGACGGCAAGCTCGCCATCGACCTGAACGAAGAGCTCGACAACGCCATGGTCGTGGCCGGCCGCGGCGAGGAAGCCAAGAAGGAAGAGGAGTAAAGCAATGGATATCGTCGTTGCGATCACACTGTTCGTCCTCGCGCTGCTCATCGGCGTCGAGGTCATCGGCAAGGTGCCCGCCACCCTGCACACCCCGCTGATGTCGGGCGCCAACTCCATCCACGGCATCGTCATCGCGGGCGTCGTCATCGTCGCCGCGCACGCCACCAGTCCGCTCGCCTGGGTGTTCATCTTCCTGGCCGCCGTGCTGGGCACGATGAACGTCGTCGGCGGCTACGTCGTCACCGACCGCATGCTGGAGATGTTCAAGTCCGACAAGGGCAAGAAGAAGGAAGAGGAGGCCAAGTAAATGGGTACCCTGGCCGAAATGCTGAGCACGCCGCTCGGCGTCATCGAATGGTTCGTCTATCTGCTGGCCGCAGTGATGTTCGTCATCGGCCTGCACCTGATGAACTCCCCGAAGACCGCCCGCAAGGGCAACATGGTCTCCGCCATCGGCATGGTGTTCGCCGTGGCCATGGCCTTCATCGTGCTGTTCGCAGGTGAGGCCTCCAACGGTTTCAAGCATGGCGTCGCAGTCATCGTGCTGATTGTCGGCATCGTCATCGGCGCCGTGGCGGGCGTGGTCTCCGCCAAGAAGGTCAAGATGACCGACATGCCGCAGCTGGTCTCCGTGTTCAACACCGTGGGCGGTGGCGCCGCCGCGCTCGTGGCATTGAACGACATCCTGACCTCCGCCGAAACCCCATCCATCGTGGTGCTCATCACCGCGGGTCTGGGCATCATGATCGGCTCCGTCACCTTCTCCGGCTCGCTGATCGCAGCCGGCAAGCTGCAGGGCATCAAGTGGGTCAAGAAGCTGAGCCTGCCGGGCAAGGGTTTCTGGAACATCCTGTTCGTCGTGCTCACCATCGTGTCCTTCGTGATGTTGTGCGTGCAGCCGAACCAGCGTCTGCTCTGGTCGATCCTGACCACCGTGTTCGCCCTGTGCTACGGCCTCGTGTTCGTCATCCCGATCGGCGGCGCTGATATGCCGGTCGTCATCTCCGTGTTGAACGCCTGCACCGGCACCGCAGTGGCCATGTCCGGTCTGGCCATCAACAACATCGCCCTGATCGTGGCCGGCGCGCTCGTCGGTGCGGCGGGCGTGACCCTGTCCATCGCCATGTCCAAGGCTATGAACCGTCCGCTGCTGTCCGTCTTGGCTGGTGGCTTCGGCGGCTCCAATTCTGCGGCGGGCGCCGGAGAGGGGCTGGAGGGCACCATGAAGGAAACCTCCGCCGACGATCTGGCCGTCCAGCTCGTCTACGCAGAGAAGGTCATCTTCGTGCCGGGCTTCGGTCTGGCCCAGGCCCAGGCCCAGCGTGAGCTCGCTGACCTTGGCACCCTGCTCAAGGACCATGGTGTCGAAGTCTCCTACGCCATCCATCCGGTGGCAGGCCGTATGCCTGGCCATATGAACGTGCTACTCGCCGAGGCCAACGTCCCGTATGAGGAGCTCGTCGACCTGGATGACATCAATCCGCAGTTCCCGCAGGCCAACGTGGCTCTGGTGGTCGGCGCCAACGACGTGACCAATCCGGCCGCCCGCAAGCCGGGCACCCCGGTTTCCGGCATGCCGATTCTCGACGTCGACAAGGCGCAGAACGTGGTGGTCATGAAGCGTGGCCGTGGCACCGGTTATGCCGGCATCCAGAACGAGCTGTACTTCGAAGACAACACGCAGATGCTGTTTGGTGACGCCAAGGCGAGTCTGCAGGCCGTCATCGCAGCGGTCAAGGAACTCATCAACTGACGGACCGGCTCGTCGCCTACGCGAAGATCAGGCCCTTCCTCTTTTTGGAGGAAGGGCCTTTTGTATTGCGCAAGTTGTCCACAGACAGGTATGGGGGTGTGGATAGGTGGAAATTGTCCACTTATTCACTTTTTTCAAAGGATTGTGACGGAGAGGTGGACGGATATGCGACAGTAGGTGCATCTCTACGACGAAGGAGTTGCATATGACAGTTGCCGTGGCCACGCCATTCAATATGGACGAACAGGCTTTCCTGCAAACGATGGATCGGCTGATCGAGCGCTTCGACCGGTACAGCTCGGGGCGTTGTTTCGCGGACCTTGATCGGATACGTCTCGAACACGATATGGAAGGTCCGCTTTCCCTGTTCGATGACGTGGTGCACGAGCTTGCGGATGACTTGTTCGGCGGCACGTCATGGCCGGTGAACCTCGACATGGATATGATCATATTGGATCGGTTCCAAATAGGCTATGATGCCGAATTCCTGACCGGATGCCGCAATGTGGTTCGTAAATACGGCATGAGCGCATGGCTGTATGAAATGATTAATGATGCTTCCGTCGCGGTGGCGACGCATCGGCCGAGCAACAGGATGCCGTTCCAGCTTGGTCTGTTCGATACACGTGAGGTGTTCCGAAGGAAAAAGACCAAGGGGAAGAAGAGCGGAGGCGGAAGGAGGAAACGGCTCGAATGCATGATGGAATACCTGCGACAGACCTACCGTCTGGCCGCATACACTCTGTTGCGATGGGGAGGGGGCGAGCCTAGGGCCGCTGATGCGGCGCTGATGGTTCTCGCTTATGGGGGATTGGGTATGTGTATGCTCCGCGATGATCCGAAAGTGGTCGAATTGGGATGTGATCCCGATTTCCGATACAGGCATGTATGCGCCCAGTTGCAGGATATGCGGATCAAGGCGGATCTGGAATATGCCTGTTCTGTGGATCTGAGCGTCACCAGCTCATTGGAATATCCGGCTTGCCTCGATGCCAGATATCTGTATGACGCCGAACACATTGTGGAGGCATATCGGAATCTGTGGGATGAGAACACTAAGCCCGTCGCCCAACTACTGGCCGAGATCGAGGACAATGGCGTATATGAAGTGGAGGATATATGGAAAGACCCGCTCTATCTGCATGACCTTGCCATCTCCCTTATGGGGCCGTCGGCTTCGGGTCTTCTCCAGGAAGGCTTCAGACTGCGTGATCGAACCATGTTCGAGAATGGTGTCAAAGAACTTGACAGCCAGGCACGCAATGTGAGGAAGGCTGGTCTGCTGCTTACCCTTGCCGGATATATCTTTTTCGCCGAACCGGAGGATCGCATGGATGCGATGCTCGCTTCGCACAAGGATCGCAAACGCATGTTGGACAACTATGAAAAGCTTGGCGAAATGGCCGCGACCATCGCCTTGTACCGTCTTCCTCGGGATCGCGAATCGCTTCGGGCAGTGCGGGCCCTGCTCATGCATGAGACGGGCGTGTACGCGGACAAGATGGGAGAGCTCATGGGTCTCGCCGACGAGCCGGACGGGGAAGACGAAGCCACCGCTCCGGTCATGGGGTGAAAGACGGTTTTCCGCATATTGGACATGACAATGCTTTGGGATTGACTCTACAACCATTGTAAGGTTTAGCCTTCCTGCTGGAAGACATAGGCCGAAACGGGAGGATAAGAGACAACCCATGGGAAAGAACCTGACAACGGGAAGCGTGTTCAGAACGATCGTCACCTTCGCGTTGCCGTATCTGCTGTCGTATTTCCTGCAGACGCTGTACGGCATGGCCGATCTGTTCATCGCCGGACAGTTCATCGGCATCGACGGCATCACCGCGGTGGCGAACGGCAGCCAGGTGCTGTACATGCTCACCGTGGTCATCGTGGGTCTTGCCATGGGCGCGACCGTCACCATCGGCCGTGCGGTCGGCGCGAACAGGCTCGACCGTGCGGCCAAGGCCATCGGCAACGTCATCACGCTGTTCGCAGGAATCGCGTTGGCGCTGACGGTCGTTCTGCTGTTGAACGTGCACAACATCATCTCGCTGATCGGCGTGCCAGTCGAAGCCGTCGAGGGAACCGCGCAGTATCTGACCATCTGCTATATCGGCATCCCGTTCATCGTCGCGTACAACATTATCAGCTCGGTGTTCCGTGGGATGGGCGATTCGAAAAGCCCCATGTATTTCATTGCGGTTGCATGCTTCTGCAACATCGTGTTCGACTACCTGTTTATGGGCTGGCTGCGTCTTGGTCCCTCGGGCGCGGCATTGGGCACCACACTGGCGCAGGCCATCAGTGTGACCGTGACATTGGTGGCGATTCGCCGCCGGCGTACGGGCATCAGACTGAAGTTCGGCGATCTTCGCCCCGATAGGGCCATGCTCCGCGGCATTCTCGGCATCGGAGTGCCGACGGCGGTTCAGGACGGCTGCATCCAGATCGCCTTCATCATCATCACGGTCATCGCCAACTACCGTGGCCTGAACGATGCGGCAGCTGTCGGCGTCGTCGAAAAGGTGATCAGCGCGTTGTTCCTGGTACCGTCGTCCATGCTGGCCACGGTATCCGCCGTCTCGGCGCAGAACATCGGTGCCGGCAGGATGGAGCGAGCGACGAAGACACTGCGATACGCCACCGCGATCACCGTCGTCTACGGCATCGTCATATCGATTGTGGTGGAACTGACGGCGGGCTCCATCGTCGGCCTGTTCACCACCGATGCGACGGTAATCCTGCTGGGAACACAGTACATCCGCAGCTACATCGTCGACAGCATCTTCGCGGGCATCCACTTCTGCTTCAGCGGCTTCTTCGCCGCATGCGGGCGCTCCTATATCGGATTCATCCACAATATCGTGGCCATCACCCTGGTCCGTGTGCCCGGGGCGTATCTGGCATCCAAGCTGTTCCCGAACACCTTGTTCCCCATGGGCGTCGCCGCGCCCGCCGGATCGCTGCTTTCCGTGCTGATCTGTCTTGGCTTCTACGCGTGGCTCAAGCGTCACGGCGTAATTTCGGAGAAGGCGCGTGCATGACGGCGAGTGAGCGAAGTGGAGGGCGCGACGCTTTGCCGGGTGACGGCAGACTGTTCCGTATAGGCAAGGTTGCAGATATGTTCAATGTGTCGCTGGGCACGCTTCGGCATTATGAGCGTTGCGGCTTGCTGGAACCCGAATATATCGACCCGCGCACCGGGTACCGGTATTACGGTGCCAAGCAGTTCGAGGTGCTGAACACAATCCGGTACCTGCGTGTGCTGGATATGCCGTTGACGCAGATAGCCGAGTTCCTGCACAATCGCGACGTGCATGTCATCGAGGACAAGCTTGTTGCACAGAAAGCCCTGATCGAGCGCAAACAGCATGAGCTGGAAATGGTCCAGCGGAAGATCGACCATCGCTTGGAGCGGCTGCGGGACGCTGAGCAGTCCGAATTCGACGTGATACGTGTTGTGCGGCAACCCGCCTGCAGGATCGTCTGGATCAGGGATTCACCGAAGGTCGACTCGTATCTCGGCCTGGAATATTCGATCCGCAAGCTGGAGCAGCATCAGAAGGATTCGCTGGTCTTCCTCGGCAAGGTCGGCGTCGGCATTGACAAGGAATCGTTGGAACAGGGCGGATATGCCGATTACGGGTTGGTGTTCCTATTGCTTGACGACGAGGACGAATATGAGGGCGACACCGTGGCATTGCCGGAGACCGATTGCGTGCGCATCCGGTTCCGGGGGAGTCATGGCGATGCCCCCGACCGGTATCGCGAGCTGATATGGTACACCGCAGAGCAGGGTCTCGACATCACCGGGTTCTCACGTGAGATCGCGTTGATCGATGAAGGGTTGACATCGGATCCCGCCCAGTTCGTGACCGAGATCTGCATCCCGGTGCGCTAGCCACTTTCCGGCGACGTGTGGCGCTACTTGGCTTTCTCCTTCAGAGTCGGCGCAAGGGTGCCGGCCAGCGCGCGCTCGCCCGGCCTGGCCAATGGGCCGACCAGTTCATGCGCCGTGTACGGCTCCTCAAGATAGGCGATGTCGGATTCGCTGAGTTTTACTCCAAGTGCTTCGATGACATCATCCACGCGCTCCGTCTTCGAGCAGCCGACGATCGGTGCCGTGACGTCCTTGGCCCAATGCCAGGCGAGGGCGATCCGCGTCATCGGCACGCCGAGCCGTTCCGCGAGCCCGTGCACGCGTTCGATGATCGGCATATCCTGCGCACGTGCTGATCGTACTTGTTGCGCATGGTGCCGTCGGTGGTGCCGCGTTTGGAATCGGAATCCCAGGACGGATGGGTCAGATGGCCGGACGCCATGGGGAGTATGGGGTGAGCGCCATGTTGTACTGACGGCTGTTCGGTGGCGTCGGCATCGATGGTCCACTGATGGAATTACGGGGAGGTCTTGCCGAAACTCATACCGCCAAGGCAGACCTTGGAAACTTGGATGCCGGACCATCCCAGTGGGGCGTAGCTCATGTCAGTCATACTGAAGCTCTTCTGCCGTTGATGTTCGGAAGGTCAGCATATCCCGTTTCGATTGGCAGAACCAATACCTCGCATGAATGGTTTGATATGCAATCGACGCATGGAACGATATACCATACTCACATTGGACATTCTTTTTCGCCGGGCGTTGAATAGGGAACGGTACAGAGCATAAATGAAAGGACGGGTCGACAATGGAAAATCCGAGCGCATTCCCGATGGGAGAACCGAACGACGGCTTCGCGCAGTACTTCGTGGGACAGAGCTACCTTGCTCCGGTGCTCGAGACTCCGCAGATTGCCATCCATAACGTGACCTTCGAGCCGGGTTGCCGCAACAACTGGCACATCCATCACAACGCGGCGCAGGTACTCATCGCGGTCGGCGGTTGCGGCTACTACCAGATCGAGGGACAGGAGCCAAAGGAGCTCAAGGCCGGGCAGGCCGTCTGCATCCCCGCGGATACGAAGCACTGGCATGGCGCCGCCCCCGGCGAATCATGCTCGCATCTAGCTTCATGGTCCCTGCGGGCGATCCGGCATCCATGAGCAACGAATGGCTCGAGCCGGTGGATGCCGAAGCCTACGGCAAACTTGCCTGAGGTCTGTTGTTCTTATATGGAGGGCCATCCTGCAAAAGTGGGATGGCCCTTTTTGTTGTTCAGGGCGATAACGGTTTGAAGCCTTGCGGCGAGTGGCGTCATGCGAGGAAATCCGCAAGCAGATTGCACAAGTAGCTTGTGTAAGTGCTATGGTGGCCAGCTGGAGGCAATCGAAATGGATACGAAAGACGAATATTCGACATCGGATGTCGCCATGGAATTGGCGATTGCGGTCAGCAGGCTGCAAGCTCGGATGAAGCATGAGGCCGGCATCGCGGAACGGGGCATCACCGCTTCGCAGCTTGCCATGTTGAAGCGGCTGGATACCGAGGGAGAACTGTCGGTATCGACTTTGGCCGCGTACGAACACGTATCGCAACAGGCCATCACCCAGCGTCTTGAACTACTGAGGTCCACAGGGTATGTCACACAGCATGCCGATTCGAAAGATCGTCGTCGTCGACTGGTCGGCTTGACCGATGAAGGACATGCGTTCCTCGCCCACGTAACCGCTAGCCAAACAACTTGGCTGGCGCATGCCATCGAATATGCATTGGATGACGGCGAGCGCGGGGACCTCGCCGCTGCGACCACATTGATCGAACGCATCGCCGCCACGGAATCGCTGCCGACGGGAGGCGACACGCGATGAAGACGGCTGATAAGACAAGAGAAACTCCCGCGTTTCCCAAGACCTTCATCATGGCGATGATATTTGGGGTCGGTCTCAACCCTGTCAACAGCACGCTTATCTCGACGGCGCTCGCACCGATTTCACATGATTTGCGGATTGATGCCGGAAGGGCGACCCTGCTGATATCTGCGCTGTACCTGACATGTGCCATCGCGCAGCCGACGGCGGGCAAGCTTTCTGAGATCATTGGTCCTCGCTCGGTGTTCATGGCCGGTGCGGCATTGGTCATGATTGGAGGACTACTGGGTGGTTTCGCCCCGAATCTCGGCGTGCTGCTGACGTCGCGTGTGCTTATTGGTGCGGGCACATCCTGTGGCTATCCTGCTGCCATGCTGCTGGTTCGCAGACGGGCTGATCGCATGGGATTGGCGGAACCGCCTTCGTTGGTCCTTTCCATTCTCGCTATGGTGGGACTGGTGCTCATCGCTGTCGGTCCACCGTTGGGCGGCCTGTTGGTCACCTTTTTGGGATGGCGCTCCACCTTCTTCGTCAACGTGTTGGTCGGCATCATCACGATTGTGCTGGGATTGGCAAGCATCGAGCCCGATGCGAAGCATGAACATCGCATGACCGTATCCTTCTTCATCGCGCATCTCGATGTCATGGGTCTGTTGCTATTCTCCATCACAATCAGCGCGCTGCTGATTGTTCTTATGAGTTTGCCTACTTTCGACAAGGTGTCCGGTTGCGTCACTGTCATCGCTTTGTTGGCTTTTGTCGCGTGGGAGTTGCATGCGGCAACGCCTTTCGTCGATGTGCGTTCACTCGCGGCGGATAATGCGATGACGTTGAATTTTCTGCGTGCGATGCTCACCATGCTTGGCGCTTATGTGGTCATGTACGCCTTGCCCCAGTGGTTGGAGGATGCCTGCCATATGAACGCCGGTGTTTCCGGCATGTTCATCATTCCGATGGGGGTGGTGGCGACAGTGGCTTCGTTATCCATCGCGAAGAAGCCGATAGTGCGCCTGCCGTTGATGGTGTGCTGTTCGGCGATGGTGGCGGTGGGCATGTTGTTGGCTTGCACGTCATCCGCTGGCATGGTCGTATTGCCGTTGACCGCCTCCGCTGTCGCGGGACTGGTGTTGGGACTCAGCATGTCGACCAGTCAGACCGTGCTATATCGCCGAGCGGCATCCGAGCATATTGGCACGTCGTCTGGTCTGCTGCGCACGTCCATCTATATCGGGTCTATCGGTGCGTCCTCATTGAGTGGCGTGTTCTTCGGTGAGACGGTCACTGATGGAGGGCTCCACGGCATTGGCATCACAGTTGCGGTTTTGGGGGTCGCCGCGCTATTGGCGACGGTTATGGATCGTACGTTGCGGTAGTCCGGGGAAGTTGTCCGCATCGTGAATGATGGTACGGACGGCCTCGCGTGCCGGATATACTGGACTGCGGTGATGGGACTCGCCTGAAGCCGTTACAGGCTTCGAACCGCAAACCCGCTGATGGTTCCTACGACATAGGGTGTGCTGTACCTTATGGCTTTCAGCGGTTGTGGCATCGCCATTCTTCCATGTCTGTCATATTGGTTCGGCACCTCGCTGGAAAGAAGATACATGGCACGACAACATATCATTCGAGTCGATCTCATATGCGTGGTGTTCCTTGGGGGATGCATCGGAACCGCATTACGCTACGCTTGTTCGGTCATTCCCGACTGCGGCGCATTCCATATCGGCACATTCGCGGCGAATATGGCCGCCTGCTTCGTATACGCGGCGCTTTCGGCATGGCTGGGAGGAACCCGCAGAACCGTGGGACGCGCGAAGGAATATGTGAACCGTGGATGTGGCATGGGCATGTGTGGAGGATTGTCCACCATGTCCACTCTCGCCCTCGAGGAATTCACTATGCTGCATGACGGCAAAGCCATGGATTGTGCGGCGTATTGTTGCACGACCTTCATCGTGGGCTGTCTGCTGGCATACGTTGGCGCGCATGTCGGGCTGCGGTTTGCCGGTACTGAGCATAACGATGGTGATCGCCATGCCATGGGCAAGGAGGCGGACTGATGAATAATGCGGTCATCGCCGTATCGGTGTGCCTGTGTGGTGGTCTCGGCGCCGCCGCAAGGTATGTTTGTGATTCCGTTATCAAAGCTTCTTGGCATAAGGCATTTCCTTTGTCGACCTTTGTGATCAACAGTATTGCCGGATTCCTGGCAGGCGTGATTGCAGGTCTGTACTCACGCCGGTTTCTGTCGGATCCCGCGCATGTGATGTTGGCGACCGGCTTCCTTGGTGGATTCTCCACATTCTCCACCATGATGAACGAATCCGTGACGTTGTTGCGCGGTGGGCGGATCACCGTGTTCGTGGGATATGTGCTGCGTCGGTGGTGGTTCCTGTGATGGCCGCGGCATTGGGATATTGCCTTGTCGTCTGAGACTGGAGCGAGGACGTTGACTCGGGGCGTCGTTTCATTGTCTCTGGGTATGGATGGTTTATGGATTACCGCGACGCGGATTGGATAGTTTTCCATGAAAACGAGGAAAAACTATTGTCTTTTCCGTGTTTCCTCGATACATTGGTGGCTGGCCGCCCATGACAATCGAAAGGACTGACCATGACGCAGCAGGGCATGTCGACCAAGTCGAGGCATCTGACCATTCCCGATCTCATCACGATAGGTGTGTTCACTGCCTTGTATTTCGTGCTGGTCGCCGTGGCCACGCTGTTCAGTTCCGTGGCTTTGATGGGATTCGGCATGATTCTTCTGCCTGCGGTCGCCGCATTGATCTGTGGTTGCGTATATATGCTCCTGGTTGCCAAGGTCGGAAAATTCGGCGCGATTAGCGTGATGGGCATCGTCGTCGGATTGTTCTTGTTCGTATCCGGACATTTCATCCTTTCCCTTGCTGCGAGCATCGTGTTTCCGGTCATCGCTGATGCCATCGCTCGCGCCGGGGACTATCGGAGCAAGACAGGTATCCTGGCGAGTTATGTCGTGTTCTGCTATGGGCTGACCGGTCCGATTCTGCCGTTGTGGTTCATGAAGGATGCCTATGTGGCCAGTCTGCAGGCCCGTGGCAAGGACTCGTCCTATATCGATGGTGTGTTCGCACATGTCAATACCGGCACGTTTTTCATTGCCATGATAGTGGTACTGGTATGTGCGTTGCTCGGAGGCTGGTTTGGGCAGCGTATGCTGAAGAAGCATTTTGCGAAGACCGGCATCATCTGATGGCCCTGGACCCAAGAACCAAACTGTACCTAGTGGCATTGGCCAACCTGTTGCTGTTCTTCCATGTCGACGTGGTTGTGGAGTCGCTTACAGTATTGCTGCTTCTTCTGCCACTGCTCGGCGCGGGACGATGGGCGGCTGCGGTACGCTTCGGTTGCATCTATGTATTGCTACTAGTGGGGACTTGGGCATCGACGCTTGACGATGGCGGCAGCTGGTTGCATATGCTTGGTTTGCTTTGTGTCGGCATCCGGATGATGATGCCTTGTCTGATTGCCGGCATATACGCATTCACCACGACTACGGCCAGTCAATTCGTGTGTGCCCTGCGGCGCATGCGCATTCCGGAGACGATTGTGATTCCATGTGTGGTGTGCATCCGGTTCTTCCCGACAATCCATGACGATTACCATCAGATTCGTGACGCGATGGCATTACGTGGCATCGCCCAGGGGACATTCGCCCTGCTCCGTCATCCGGCTCAGTCTTTGGAATACATCCTGATGCCGTTGTTGATGAACGCTACGGGGGTCGCCCAGGATTTGTCCGTAGCCGCACTGACCAAAGGAATCGGCATTCGCGGGCCTCATACATGTCATACCGAAATCCGCATGCATGGCATTGATTGGGCATGGATGGTCATCTGCACGGTTCCTCTGGCATTGGGCATTGGAGGAGCATGGTGAGTATCGGAAGTGATATCAATCGGATAGTCGCATGGACGCAACGGTGCTCATTCGCATATCATGCTGATGAAGCTGCTGAGGTCGATGCGCTGAATGACATCAGCTGTGCCATACCGCAAGGCGAGATTGCCATCTTATGTGGACAAAGCGGCTGTGGCAAAACCACGTACACACGTTTTGCTCAATGGTCTGATACCTGGTTTCTATTCCGGCGATTTGCAGGGCATCCATATGACGTGCGGAATCCGCGCCGGATTGGCTCCTGTGGAAAGCTATGTGGGACAGGTGGGCAGCGTATTCCAGAATCCGAAGACGCAGTATTTCAATGCTGATTCCACCGATGAGCTGGCATTCCCCTGCGAGAATACGGGCATGTCTCCCGCGCGGATTCGGCAACGCGTGCATGATGTCGCGGAGCAGTTTCACATCAGGCATCTATTAGGTCGTAGGATCATGACGCTTTCAGGTGGCCAGAAGCAACAGCTTGCTGTCGCGGCATCGACCATGCTGGCTCCTGGACTCATCGTTATGGATGAGCCGACAAGTAATTTAGATATGGTGGCGATTCGCAGGCTGCATGACATGGTCTCCCGATTGAGAGCTGATGGAATGACCATCGTCATTGCCGAACACCGTCTTGCATGGTGCGCGGATTTAGCGGACCGTTTCATAGTGTTCGATCACGGTACGATTCTCGGTGAATATGAGGCGTCCGATTTTCTGGCGATGTCCGAACAGCGCGTCGCGGCATTAGGATTGCGCGCCCTCGATGACAGACCATACAGGCTTGCCGTGCATCGTAAACTCCAACATGGAGGCATTGCGCCCGACGAGGACAAGCGACAGGTCGTCATTGGTGTGCGCGGCCTGAGTGTAGGCCATACAAAGCGGGGACTTCTAGGCCGCAAGACACCCGTATTCGCACGTGATATTCCCGATTTCGACATTCACGAGGGTGAGATTCTTGGCCTTATGGGGTCGAACGGGGTTGGCAAAAGCACTTTGGCACGTACGCTATGCGGTCTTGCCGCTCCGTTGAACGGCATGGTGCTATTGAATGGGACGAAAGCGAGCCGCGGCGCTTTGACTCGTGCCGGATTTCTCGTCATGCAGGACGTCAATTACCAGCTCTTCTCCGATAGTGTCGGGAAGAGGCATTACTGGGACTTGATGGGATGGATGACGCTGTGCGTGACCGATGCGATGCTGTGCTACGAGACCTCGACCTATTGGATTCCGTGCAGCGCCACCCGATGAGTTTATCCGGCGGTCAAAAGCAGAGGCTGGCTATAGCCTGCGCTTTGATGAGCGATAAGCGATTCATTGTTTTGGACGAACCGACCAGCGGACTGGACCGGTTGCATATGACCCAAGTCGGCGGACTTCTGCGAAAGCTCGCGGACCGTGGCAAAGCGGTGTTGGTCGTAACACATGATTATGAGCTTGCAGCGCTATGGTGCGACCGCATCATAGCGCTGGAAGACGAACTGCATAACGAACAGGGAGAAGAAGAGGATCGTCTGGCATGGACTTCAATGTGAACGATTGGCTGGGAGACTGGATTAGCTTCGAACATTTGATCAACAATCATGACCCGAACCTTGACCGGGCTTGGAAGGATTCGACGAAAGCCATGCGATCCAAGCCGCTGTTCGCGATCATGATGCTCGGCGATGCGCGACGCTTCTGGGCAAAAGCCTGCAAAACCTCGGGCAAGGAGTGGCGATTCCGCATTGGTGGATGGCATATCGAGCAGCCGTCCGCAGTTGGCGACGATGATGCTGTCGCAGGCTTTAACCTGACTTGGCTGGACGAAAAACGCACCCCCATCACAACACATGAATATCGGCTCGATCATGTGCACGACAAGGGGCTGGAAGGCAAACCCTGCTATGTGTTCCACGCTAGCGATGCCGGTGCCTCCGATCCCTTCGCCGTACTCATCGCGATGGAGCCCATGCCTGAACGCTCCGTGCTCAGACACGGGGGACTGCTCAGTCATCTGCATTTTCAATATGCCTCTGATGAAGGCGAACTCATCAAAGGTACTGGCAAACAAGCCACGCTCCGCCATCGCATGTGGTATCCCACCATGTGCGCCGCTGAAGGGACGTTACTTGATCAATGCAACATCGTACGTGCGCTGCATCATCTTCAAGCATGGCGGGAACTGCCTGTCCCATCATCAGACTGACTGCAGATGCCCGAAGATGGGACAATATCAGCATTGCGACGATTGTAGGTATCGTCCAGTGACGCTTTCCGGACATGCGGCGATCCGAGAAGGTGCTCCCTCGCATACTACGCGTCCGCCTGCTTCACCGCCGCCCGGTCCCATATCCACCACATAGTCCGCATTGGCAATCACGTCCAAATCATGTTCGATGACGACCACCGTCGCGCCATTCGCTACAAGTTCATCAAACACGTGCAGCAGCACGCGAACATCAAGCGGATGCAAGCCGATTGTCGGCTCATCGAACACGAATACCGCATCATGCTGTTTCCGCCCCATCTCGCTGGCCAATTTCAAACGCTGGGCCTCACCGCCCGACAGCGCGGGAGTTGGCTCGCCCAACGCAAGATAGCCCAAACCCAATTCATGCAACGTGGCAAGCTTCGTTTGGATCGGTTTGACATCTCGTAAGACAGGCATGGCATCGTCGACGGTCATTGTCATTAACTGCGGCATCGAATACGCCACTCCGTCGGTGCAGGGGAGCTTCAGCTCGGCGATTGCATCGGAATACCGCGAGCCATGGCATGCCGGGCATTCGATATCGACGTCAGGCAGGAACTGCACGTCGAGCGAAATCGATCCCGTGCCGTCGCACGTCGCGCAACGCAGCTTGCCAGTGTTATAGGAGAATGCCCCCGCTTTCAGACCGATGGTCCGCGCAGCATCTGTTTTTGCGAACGCGCGTCGAAGATCGTCATGGACGCCGCAATATGTAGCGACGGTGGAACGTATGTTCGCGCCGATAGGCGTGGCATCGATAAGATGTGCCTTGGACACACCGTCCGCCTCGAGGAGCCGCACCTGCGTCGGCTGCGGCGACCTGTCGATCCGCGACTGCAAAGCGGGCATCAACATCTCCAGTACCATCGTCGTCTTGCCGGAACCGGATACCCCTGTTACGGCGGTCAGCCGTCCACGGGGAATATCTACCGATAACGGGCCGACGGTATGCAGACGGTCGGTTTCCATATGAATTCGTCCTGCGGAGAAGATTTCATGGGCGTCAATGTTGTCACGCACACGGTCATGAACGTTGCCACCCTGGGCAAGGAACGGCGCGATGCGCGATTCGCGGGTATCAATCACCTGCGGCACCGTTCCCTGCGCAATCACCTGACCGCCCTTTGCGCCGGCACCTGGCCCCATCTCGATGAGATAATCGGTTTCGGCCAGCACCCGAGTGTCATGATCGACCACTACCACGGAATTGCCATCAGCCACCAGGTCACGCATGACACCGAGCAGTCCGTCGACATTCGCGGGATGCAACCCAATCGACGGCTCATCCAGCACATATAACACGCCTGTGGTGCGATTGCGCACGGCGCGGGCAAGCTGCACGCGTTGGCGCTCGCCGGTGGACAGCGTGGCTCCGGCGCGGTCCAAGGACAGATACCCGAGACCGAGTTCCAATAAACGCCGTGACGTATTGAGGAACGATTCACAGATGGCGCTCGCCATGGTGTGCATATGTGGTTCCAGCGATTCCGGCACGGACCCTACCCAGGAAACGAGTGCGTCCAGAGACATCGCGGTTGCCTGAGCCAGATTGATGTCTCTGATACGTGGCTGGCGGGCGCGTTCGGAAAGTCTGGTCCCTCCGCAATCGCTGCAGGGACGCTCTTTGAGGAACCTCGCAACACGTTTTAAGCCCTTTTTCGTCCTTGGCTTTGGTGAGGGCGTTCTCCACGGTGTATACGGCGTTGTAGTACGTGAAGTCGAGTTCGGCGAAATCGTCGCCTTTTTTCGGCTTGTATAGGATGTGCTTCTTGATGGCTGGGCCGGCGAACACGATATCTCGTTCTTGTTCGGTGAGTTGGTTGAACGGTACGTTGGTACGTACTCCCATGGCCCCGCATACTTGCTTCATCAAATCCCACATCAACGATCCCCACGGCAGCACGGCTCCCTCGTCAATGCTTTTCGACTCATCCGGTACCAAGGCGGAACGGTCGACTTCCCTCATGATTCCGGTGCCTGAGCATGTCGGACACGCGCCCGCGGCGTTGAATGCGAGATCCTCCGCTGATGGCGGATGCATGAGTCCGCCGCAGAACGTGCAATGCATCGGAAGCTCGGCGGCAACGTTCATCGTGGGTTGGTTGCGTGCTCCGCAGTGTTCGCACACGTGCGATCCGATCCGGGAGAACAGGAGGCGCAGACTGTTGAGCAGTTCGCTCATTGTGCCGAACGTGGAACGGACTCCAGGCACTGATGGACGCTGATGCAGTGCCAATGCCGCCGGAATATGACGCACCTCGTCGACGGTTGCGCGGCTTGCCTGGGTCATACGTCTTCTTGTATAGGTCGATAGCGCTTCCAGATAGCGTCGTGATCCCTCCGCGTACAGCACGCCAAGCGCGAGGGAGCTTTTTCCTGAGCCTGAGATTCCGGCTATGCCGACCATGCTGTTGAGCGGGATGTCGATGTCGACGTCTTTCAGATTATGTACGTGGGCTCCGCGCACTTCGATACATGAGGGGAGTGGCCGAGACACTTGTGTTTCGTATGCAAAGATAGAAGGAGACGGTTTCATACCGGCAATTCTATGCTTGCCATATGGTTATCACATATACGGATGAAAAGAAATTCACCAAGGAACAGATCCAGCGACTGTTTCTTTCAGTCGGCTGGGTGTCCGGTCAATATCCTGAACGGTTGCATAAGGCGTTGATGGGGTCATCCACCGTATTCAGCGCATGGGATGGCGAACGTCTGGTGGGTCTGGTGCGAGTGCTTGATGACACGGAGATGGTGGCATACATGCACTATGTGCTGGTCGATCCTGAATACCAAGGGCGCGGCATTGCCGGACATCTTGTCGGCATGGTCAAGCAGCGGTACCACGATTACCTGTATATCGAGGTTATGCCTGAGGAAAGCAAGAATGCCACGTTCTATGAGAAGCATGGATTCCATATTATGGAGGATGGCGTCGCCATGCAGATATGCAATCCGGGAGAACGGCACTGACGGAACGGGCATCGGGCATGTCTTGAGAACTTCGGGCGGTGAGGGGCGCCATCTTTCGCCGGAGGCGTTCCATTACCGCTTATATTTTTGGGGTTCGGCTGTCAGATCTTGAATGAACGACGGATGAATCCGTATACGGTGTCCCAGTAGCGTTTCGGATCCACGGCGGAGCTTTCCATATGATCGGCGTCCGGAACCAGCAGACGTTCGCGGTCGATGCTGGAGCAGGCGTTGTAGTTCATGTCGAGGAAACGTGGGCTGACCATGCGGTCCTTTCCTCCATGGATGAACAGCATCGGAATGACCGTATGCCGCAATGACGGTATGCAGGACGCTTCGGTGAAATCATAGCCGGCACGGCGCTTGCAGATCAGACCCGCCGCGTCCACACATGCCGAGGCGAGAAGCTTTGGCATGTGGAACATGCCTCGCGCGCTGTCTATGAATTCCATGCGGGCGGAAGTGTATCCGCTTTCGGCGATTGCCGCGATGACATTGCGTGGCAGTTCCGGCGTGCCGGTCGTCATCATCACCGTCGTGGCTCCCATGGATCCTCCGAATAGGAGAATGCGTGCTTGATCGTCGCTATCCACAATCAGCCGTATCCAATCAAGCAGATCATTGCGCTCCAACCATCCCATGCCTACATATCGTCCTTCGCTCAGATCCTGGGCCCGTTGGGATGGTGCGAGGACGGTGAAGCCCATGCGGGCATAGCGGTGTGCCCATTTGGCTTGTTCTTCAGGGGCTCCGGTATAGCCATGCACGCAGATGGCATATATATGCGGCGTCGGGTCGATGCAATCCGGATCGAAGAGCCAGCCATGCAGCTTAAGCCCATCGCGGCTGGTGATGGATACCGGCTGTTTCGTTTCGGAAAACCATTGCTCGGCCTCTTTGGCCTCGCCTTGGTTCATCTTTCCCTCGCGATCCGGAGCGATCAGCGCCTGATGGAAAATGGAATGCTTCCACTGCGTGTCGATGGCAAAGCGGAACAGCATATGTGCTGACGCCGCGAGCAATCCCGTCGCTGCGACGGTCGTGACGCCAGTCGCGAGCTGAATGTTGCGGATGAGCGCGGAATGGTCATGCGTCGTTGCCATTTTCTGATTCCTTACCACTGGTTGGTGCTTGTCTGACTACGATTGTACGTGGGTTTGCGCATAGTCCGCGTTTTATGCACCTTGCTCCTCTGATTGCAGGGAAATGTCAGCGCACCATGTATACTAGATAACTGTTGTCTTGGCGAGGGAGGTTCCGCCTCCGTTATCGACTTGGCGTATGATATGAAACTCCTTGGGTTTTTTATGCGGCTCGTCGGTGCGCCGAAACATAAGAACGATGTATCAAGGAGATATTGATTATGGCTACCACCATCACTCTTGAAGGCGCTGCCCGTACCGAGTTCGGCAAGGGCGCTGCCCGCCGCATGCGCGTCGCCAACCTCATTCCGGCCACCGTGTACGCCGGCGGCGAGGATCCGGTCTTCGTGCAGCTGCCGATGAAGGAGACCACCCTGTCCCTGCGTCACACCAACGCTCTGTTCACCATCAAGTACGGCGACGAGACCAAGATGGCCGTCGTCAAGGATGTTCAGCGCAACCCGGTGAAGCGCATCGTCGAGCACGTTGACTTCTACGAGGTCAAGGCCGGCGAGAAGATCGACGTCGAGGTGCCGGTGTTCGTCGAAGGCACCCCGAAGGGCGCTGCTGTCGCATTCGTCGACATCCAGGAGCTCAAGGTCCGCGCCGATGTCGCCAACCTGCCGGAGAAGATCGTGGTCAACGTTGACGGCCTGACCGACGGTTCCAAGGTGTTCGCCAAGGACGTCGTGCTGCCGGAAGGCGTCGTGCTCGACATCGAGGATCCGGAAGAGTCCGTCGTCACCGTTGAGGTTCCGGAAGACGCTGCTCCGGAGGAGGTTGCTCCGGCTGCTGACGCCGCTGCCGCTCCGGCTGCTGACGCTGAGTGAGAGCGTTGCTCAAGCTGATTTGATTCCGATATGCCTGCCATATCGGTAGTACAAGGTCCCTGTGTGTGAAAACACGTGGGGACCTTTGCGTTTCCTTATGTTTCTTGCTATCTCATATCGCGAACGCCGGTTATCGAAAGCGTTTATGGTGTGAGAAAGTACTTACCAGAACCCGGTGCCACAAGCACTGGAAACAACAACAACCGCTGGCCGCCTTCGGGCGGCTGATGCAACTAGAAGAAGTAAAGAATGACTGAACAGAATCATCACGATCCGGCGGAGCTTGACAAGCTCGCCGAGAAGTTCACCGTGCTCCCGAACGACAACCCGGCATCCGACGCCAAGCGTGCCGAACTCATCGACAAGCCGGCTTTCGGTCAGGTCTTCTCCGACAACATGGCCCACATGACCTGGACCAAGGGTGAAGGCTGGTCGGACCGCCGCATCGAGCCGTACGCGCCGCTGAAGATGGACCCGGGCGCATCTGTCTGCATTACGCCCAGGAATGCTTCGAAGGTCTGAAGGCCTATCGTCACGCCGACGGCTCCACTTGGCTGTTCCGTCCGGATGCGAACGCCGAGCGTTTCCAGAACTCCGCCAAGCGTCTGTACCTGCCGGAGCTGCCGATCGACGACTTCATCGGCTCTGTCGCCGCCCTCGTCAAGCGCGATGTGAACTGGGTTCCGTCCCGTCGCGAATACACGCTGTACATGCGTCCGTTCATGTTCGCTTCCGAGCCGTTCCTTGGCGTGCGCGCTCCGCAGGAAGTGGATTATTGCGTGATCGCCTCCCCGTCCGGACCGTACTTCCCGGGCGGCGTGAAGCCGGTCAGCATCTGGGTTGAAGACAAGTGGTTCCGCACCGGCCCTGGCGGCACTGGTTTCGCCAAGTGCGGTGGCAACTACGCCGCATCCCTGCTTGGTGAGTACACCGGCATCGACCACGGCTGCCAGCAGGTGTGCTTCGTCGACGCCGCCACCAAGACCTACCTTGAGGAGCTTGGCGGCATGAACATGATGGTCGTGCACAAGGACGGCCACGTGGAAACCCCGTCCCTGACCGGCAACATCCTGCCGGGCGTGACCCGCCGCTCCCTGATCCAGCTCATCCAGGACAACGGCCACGACGTGGTCGAGACCATGATCGCTCTGGACCAGCTGCTTGAGGACATCAAGTCCGGCGAAGTCACCGAGGTGTTCGCCTGCGGTACCGCCGCCATCATCACCCCGATCGGTCGCTTCAAGTCCGAGAAGTTCGATGTGACCGTCGCCGACGGCGGTTCCGGCGAGTTCACCCTCGCACTGCGCAACCAGCTGCTCGGCATCCAGCTTGGCGAGATCGAAGACCCACACAACTGGATGTGGAAGGTCTGCTGATTTTCCCGTTAGCGATTATTAGCTGACATATAGCTGTAATGGCCGCCGGAGGGTGGCGCGTGCTTCAGGCCAATTCACATGGTCTGGCAATGTACGTGCCGCCCTCCGGCTCTTTTATTGCAGCTCTTGCCCCATATTGTGCTATTTTTAACAGCTGGTTGGAAAAGAAATATGTGAGGGAAGGGGAGTGGCCATGGAAGTGGCGCTGGAAAGCAACGGCTTCTTCATAGGTATCGAATATCTGGCGACCTTCTGCTGCGGCATGGTCGGCGGGCTCGCCGCCGTACGCAAAGGCTATGATATTTTTGCGATTCTCGTCACCACATGGCTCACCGCATTGGGCGGAGGAATCATCCGTGACGTGCTGCTCGGAGCGCTTCCTCCCGCAGGCGTCTCCCGACAAAGGCTGGTGATCACCGCACTGCTCGCAGCTGTGGCCGTAGCCATCATTTATCCCGAAGTCGACAAGCTCAAATGGTCCATGCTGTCATTGGACGCGCTGGCATTGGGTCTTTACGCCGTCAACGGCACATCCAAAGCCATGATGTACCACATGTCCGGCACCACGGCAGTGTTCCTGGGCATGTTCACGGCACTTGGCGGCGGACTCATCCGTGACATGCTCATCAACGAGGTGCCCATGGTGATCCGCGACAAGCATTGGTACGCGGTGCCTTCAGCCGTTGGATGCGTATTGACGGTACTCGTATGTAAAGGAGTGAACGAGGGAATCGTCAGTTTTCCCGCCGAAGTCTTGCTTGATGTGCTGATTGTGGTGCTGATGGTGGCCATGCGGCTTATCTCCGTGTTTTTCGACATTCAATTGCCGGGGGCTTTGGCCAGGCATAACACCTACCTGCCGAGCGAAGCCAAATATCTCAAACGTCCGGTCATCCATCCCGATCGGAATGATGACGATATCAAGCGTAAGTGAGCATTTTCAACAGAGTACGAAATGTAAAAAAGAAGAAGCCCCGCAGGTTTTCCTGCGGGGCTTCTTACAAGCTGTGAGTTACGAAAACTCAGAGAGCGTTGATGGCCACAGCGAGACCGGACTTGCGGTTGGCAGCCTGGTTCTTGTGGATCACGCCAGCGCCGGCGGCCTTGTCGAGCTTCTGGGCTGCGACCTTGTAGGCGGCTTCGGCGGCGGCCTTATCGCCAGCGGCGATGGCTTCGCGGGTGGCGCGAACGGCAGTCTTCAGGCTGGACTTCACGGCCACGTTACGCTTGTGCGCCTTCTCGTTGGTGAGAACGCGCTTCTTCTGCGACTTGATGTTTGCCACTATTTCTCCAAAACGACGTTTGCTATAAGGACATACAAACGATGATGATAACATGGCACGCGGATAAATCGCCAATGCGTATAAGAGTGTCGCGGAAGGACATGCCGACACTACCAGTTAGAATCGTTTGCGTCGAATATTTCCAGAGGAGGATGGCGTGGGCCAACAGCATAATCAGCCCGGGTACACCGATCAGTCGTTGATCCGCAACTTTTGCATCATCGCGCATATCGATCACGGCAAATCAACGGTGGCGGACCGTATTCTGCAGTTGAGTGGCATCGTGCCGGAGCGCGAGATGCGCGATCGCTTCCTCGACCGCATGGATATCGAGCAGGAACGCGGCATCACCATCAAATCGCAGGCCGTGCGCGTGCCGTGGACGGTTGACGGCACCGAATACACACTCGGCATGATTGATACCCCCGGCCATGTGGACTTCACATACGAGGTGTCCCGAGCGTTGGCCGCATGCGAGGGTGCGGTGCTGCTTGTCGACGCCACGCAGGGCATTGAAGCGCAGACGCTGTCCAACCTGTATATGGCCATCGACCATGATCTGGCCATCATCCCCGTGCTCAACAAAATCGACCTGCCCAGCGCCGAACCCGACAAGCATGCCGAGGAAATCGCCGGCCTGATTGGTTGTGACCCGTCCGACGTGTTGCGCGTCTCCGGCAAAACCGGAGAAGGCGTCGCCGAACTGCTCGACCGTATCGTCGCCGAAGTGCCCGCGCCGACGGGCAACCCGGACGCGCCTGCCCGCGCGCTCATTTTCGACTCCGTATACGACTCCTATCGTGGCATCGTCACTTACATTCGTATGGTCGACGGTGAACTGAAATCGCGCGAGAAACTGCACATGATGGGTATCGGCATGACGCATGACCCCATCGAAATCGGCGTGATCAGCCCCGACATGATGCCCACCAAGGCGCTTGGCGCAGGAGAGGTCGGCTATGTGATCACCGGAGCGAAGGACGTCAGCCAGTCCAAGGTGGGCGACACCATCACCTCCGCCATAAATCCGGCTACCGAGCCGCTCGAAGGCTACCGTGATCCGCAACCAATGGTCTACGCCGGCCTGTTCCCAATCGACAACGCGCAATATCCGGAACTGCGCGAGGCGCTTGACAAGCTCAAGCTCAACGACGCGGCCCTCATCTACGAACCGGAAACCTCCGTGGCGTTGGGCTTCGGCTTCCGTTGCGGCTTCCTGGGCTTACTGCACATGGAGATCGTCACCGAACGTTTGAGCCGCGAATTCGACCTTGACCTGATCTCCACCGCGCCGAACGTGCCGTACGAGGTCACCGCGGAAGACAATTCCGTGCATCGCGTCACCAATCCGAGCGAATTCCCCGAAGGCAAGATCAAGAAGATCGTCGAACCGATGGTTGCCGCCGACATCATCACGCCGAAGGATTTCATCGGTGCGGTGATGGACCTGTGCCAAGACCACCGTGGCCAGATGGGCACCATGGAATACATTTCCGCCGACCGTGTGGAAATGCATTACCGTATTCCACTCGCCGAAATCGTCTTCGACTTCTTCGACCAGCTGAAGAGCCGTACCAAGGGGTATGCGTCGCTCGACTACCACGAGGATGGCGAACAGTCCGCCGATCTGGTGAAGGTCGACATCCTTATTCAAGGCGAGAAAGTCGATGCGTTCAGCGCTATCGTGCACCGTGACAAGGCGTACAGCTATGGCGTGATGATGACCAAGAAGCTGCGTGAGCTCATTCCGCGCCAGCAGTTCGAGATTCCCATCCAGGCTGCCATCGGTTCTCGAATCATCGCACGCGAAACCATCCGCGCCCTGCGTAAGGACGTGCTCGCCAAGTGTTACGGCGGCGACATCTCCCGTAAGCGTAAGCTGCTCGAAAAGCAGAAGGCCGGCAAGAAGCGTATGAAGATGCTCGGCCATGTGGAAGTGCCGCAGGAGGCGTTCATCGCAGCCCTGTCCACCGGCGGAGCGGGCAACGACCGCGACACCAAGGACAAGATTCGCGCCGCGCAGAAGTCCGAAGGTTGAGCCTTTCGTGACGTTCGAAATCTACATTCATGTTCCGTTTTGCTTACGTCGCTGCGGCTATTGCGACTTCAACACCTACACGGCCGTGGACATGGGCGCGGGCGCGTCACGCGGCAACTACGCGAACATGGTTATCCGCGAAATGGCGATTGTCCGCGATTGGCAGACAACGCACGGTATCAACGAGCCGAAGGTGGCAACCGTCTTCTTCGGCGGCGGTACGCCGACCACACTCAAGGCAAGCGATTTGGTCGCCATGCTGGATGCGGTACGCGCCACATGGGGCATCGCCGATGACGCGGAAATCACCACCGAAGCGAATCCCGACACGGTGAATGCCGACTATGTGAAAGAACTCGCAGACGGCGGTTTCAATCGTATTTCCTTCGGCATGCAATCCGCGGTACCGCATGTGCTTGCAACGCTCGACCGTACGCATACGCCGGAAAAACGTCGCCGCCGGAATCGCAGCGGCCAATGCAGCAGGCATGCGTTCCAGCGTCGATCTGATCTACGGCGCGCCGGGGGAGAGCCTTGACGATTGGCGCACATCCGTCCGCACCGCCATCGATTTGGGCGTCAACCATATTTCCGCATATGCGCTCACCATCGCGCCGAATACGAAAATGGGACGACGGATCGCGGCGGGCACGTTGTCGAGACCGGACGATGACGACGAAGCGAACAAATACGAAATCGCCGACACGATGTTCACCGAAGCCGGCCTCGAATGGTATGAGATTAGCAATTGGGCTCGTCCCGGATACGAGTCGCAACACAACCTTGGCTATTGGAGGAACGTCGATTGGGCCGGTCTCGGTCCCGGTGCGCATTCGCATTATGGCGATTGCGAAGACGGCAAAGGATTGCGCTCCTGGGATATCGCGCATCCGCGATTGTGGGGCACCGCCATCAATGAGGGCAATGTGCCATGGGCCGGCAGTGAACGCATCACTGCCGCCGAGGACATCGAAGAGACCATCATGTTGGGCCTGCGCATTCGTGAAGGACTCGACACCAGACAATTCAGCCACTTGATTCCTGAACAAAAATGGATTGAGCTTGAACACGACGGCTGATCACAATGCTTGATGGCCGCGCCATACCCACTTTGCGAGGCCGACTGCTCAACGACACCATCATCACGGAGCTGTTGGAAACACTGGACTGACCGGGTTAATGAGCATAAGTGAAGTGCGTGCGCATGAGCATGACATGCGAAGTATGCGTTCATGGGCTAAATCCTCTGCGAGGCATTGACAAAAATAGCCATTCGTTATATGGACACGTGCAACGTTGCTGACATACTGGCGCGGTATTCTAAACCACGCATTAAAGAACCGCAAGACTTTTTCTTGCCCAAAAACATTGAAGGTGGTTTCGGTGACTTTCCACGCCCCGTTAGATCTGACGATCCATGATTCCCAAGGTATGTACGATCCTGGAGCCGAGCATGATGCTTGCGGCGTGGGTATGGTCACCACCCTCAACAAGCGTCCGGAACGCAAGATCGTCGATGACGCCATCGAGGTGCTGGTCAATCTGAACCATCGTGGCGCCGTGGGCGCCGAGGAGAACACGGGCGACGGCGCAGGCATTCTCATGAGTATGCCCGACGAATTCATGCGTGCCACGGCCGGTGTGGAGCTTCCTGAAGAAGGTCATTACGCCGCGGGCATCGCCTTCTTGGATCGCGACATCGCCACTTCCGGCCAGCAGGAGCAGGCCATTTCCAAGATCGTGCGCGAAGAGGGCCTCGAAGTGCTCGCATGGCGCGTCGTACCCACCAATCCGGACGGACTCGGCCTGCAGGCCCTGGCCAGCATGCCGGCGTTCAAGACGCTGATCGTGGCCGATCCGGAAGGCAAGCTCGGTGGCATCGAACTCGACCGCAAGACCTTCCGCATCCGTAAGCGCGTGGAACACGAGGTAGGCATCTACTTCGCGTCCCTGTCCGCCCGCACCATCACCTACAAGGGCATGCTCACCACCATGCAGCTCAAGCCCTTCTTCCTTGACCTGTCCGACGAACGCATGAAGGCGAAAATCGCCATCGTCCATTCCCGCTTCTCCACCAACACGTTCCCAAGCTGGCCGCTGGCACAGCCGTTCCGCCAGCTGGCGCACAACGGCGAGATCAACACCATCCAAGGCAACCGCAACTGGCTGTCCGCACGTGAAGGCCGACTGAGTTCCGAACTGCTCGGCGAATTCAAGCCGCTGCTGCCGATCGCCACCCCCGGCTATTCCGATTCCGGCACTTTCGACGAATGCCTCGAACTGCTGCACCTCGCCGGCCGTTCCATGCCGCACGCCATCTCCATGATGCTGCCGCCGGCATGGGAGAACAACGACCAGCTCGATCCGGACGTCAAGGCTTTCTACGAATACAACAACACGCTGATCGAACCATGGGATGGCCCGGCGCACATCATCTTCACCGACGGCACCCAGGTTGGTGCTCTGCTTGACCGTAACGGCTTCCGCCCGGGACGTTGGCAGGTCACCGACAATGGTTATGTCGTACTCGCGTCCGAAACCGGTGTGCTGCCGGAAGTCGCCGAGGAGCATATCGTCACCAAGGGCCGTCTGGAACCGGGCAAGATGTTCCTCGTCGACACCGACGAGGGTCGCATCATCCCCGACGAGGAAATCAAGAAGACTCTTGCCAGCCAGCACCCCTACCGCAAGTGGGTGGAAGGCAACTCCGTGGAATTGAGTCAGCTGCCCAAGCGCGAGCACGTCAACCACTCCGGTCAGTCCGTGCAGCGTCGTCAGCGCGCCTTCGGCTACACCGAGGAAGATCTGAAGCTGCTGCTCGCCCCAATGGCCAACACCGGCAAGGAGCCGCTCGGCTCCATGGGCAACGATACGCCGCTCGCCGCGCTGTCCAAGCACAGCCGCATGCTGTTCGATTACTTCACCCAGAAGTTCGCGCAAGTCACCAACCCGCCGCTCGACTGGGAACGTGAGAAGATCGTGACCAGCCTCGAATCCGCCATCGGTCCCGAGCCGAACCTGCTGGCCGATTCCGAACTGCACGCCAAGAAGATCCTCATCCCGCTGCCGGTGCTCAACTCCGACGAGATGGCACAGCTCAAGCGCCTCGACCGCGCCAAGATTCTCGGTGGCTATTACAAGCCATTCATCGTCAAGGGCCTTTACCAGGTGGCCGGCGGCGGACAGGCACTGAAGGACCGTCTTGACGAGATCTTCCAGGAGATCGACGAGGCGATTGAGAACGGCGCCAACTTCCTGGTGCTGTCCGACCGCGATTCCAACTATGCGTGGGGTCCGATTCCATCGTTGCTGCTCACTTCCGCAGTGCAGCACCATCTGCTGCGCCGCCACACGCGTACGCAGATCTCCATGGTGGTCGAAGCCGGCGATGTACGCGAAATCCACCATGTGGCACTGCTGATCGCCTATGGCGCTGCCGCGGTGAACCCGTATCTGGCATTCGAATCCGTCGAAGACCTCTCCCGCAAGGGCTACCTCAAGGTCGACGCGGAAACCGCCGTGAAGAACCTGACCCGCGCACTGTCCACCGGCGTGCTCAAGATCATGGCCAAGATGGGTGTCTCCACCATCATGAGCTACCGTGGCGCGCAGCTGTTCGAAGCGGTCGGCCTCAACAAGGACGTCATCGACGAGTACTTCACCGGCACCACGTCCCGCGTGGGCGGCGTCGGCCTCGACGAACTCGCCGAGGAAGTCGCCAGCCGCCATCGCGTGGCCTATCCGACCCAATGGACCGCCCGCCCGCACCGCAACCTGCGTACCGGCGGCGACTACAAGTGGCGTCGTACCGGCGAGGACCATCTGAACGATCCGGAAGCCATCTTCCTGCTGCAGCAGTCCACCCAGCGCGGCGACTACAACCTGTTCAAGAAGTACTCGAACCACATCAACGACACCTCCAACCGTCTGATGACGCTGCGTGGCCTGATGAAGTTCAAGTCCACCCGCAAGCCGATCGACATTTCCGAAGTCGAGCCGGCCAGCGAAATCGTCAAGCGTTTCTCCACCGGCGCCATGAGCTACGGCTCCATCTCCCAGGAGGCGCATGAGACGCTCGCCATCGCCATGAACACGATCGGCGCACGCTCCAACTCCGGTGAAGGCGGCGAATCCGAGGATCGTATCAACGATCCGCTGCGCTACAGCAAGATCAAGCAGATCGCTTCGGCACGCTTCGGTGTGACCAGCGACTATCTGGTGCATGCCACCGACCTGCAGATCAAGCTCGCCCAAGGCGCGAAGCCGGGCGAGGGCGGCCACCTGCCGGGAGCCAAGGTTCCGCCGTGGATCGCCAAGGTACGTCACGCCACCCCGGGCGTGGAGCTCATCTCCCCACCGCCGCACCACGACATCTACTCCATCGAGGATCTGAAGCAGCTGATCAACGATGCGAAGATGGCCAATCCGAAGGCCCGCATCCACGTCAAGCTCGTCTCCGAATTCGGCGTCGGCACCATCGCTGCCGGCGTGGCCAAGTGCCATGCCGATGTGGTGCTGATTTCCGGCTATGACGGCGGCACCGGCGCGGCTCCGCTCAACGCCATCAAGCATGCCGGCACCCCGTGGGAGATCGGCCTGTCCGAAACCCAGCAAACGCTGGTTCTGAACGGCCTGCGTTCCCGCATCACCGTGCAGTGCGACGGCGAGCTCAAGACCGGTCGCGACGTGGTGATCGCCGCGCTGCTTGGCGCCGAGGAATTCGGCTTCGCCACCGCCGCGCTGATCGTCGAAGGCTGCGTCATGATGCGCGCCTGCCAGAAGAACACCTGCCCGCAGGGCATCGCCACCCAGGATCCGGAGCTCCGCGCACGCTTCAAGGGCAAGCCGGAACATGTCGTCAACTTCTTCATGTTCATCGCCGAGGAAGTCCGCGAACTGCTCGCGCAGCTCGGCTTCCGCACGCTGGAAGAGGCCGTCGGCCATGTCGAATGCCTCGACCAGGACGAAGCCATCAAGCGTTGGAAATCCGACGGCATCGACCTGAGCAACGTGCTCATGCAGCCGGGCCCGGTTCCGGGAACCATCCTGCACAAGACGATCGATCAGAACCACGAGCTCGACAAGGCGCTCGACAACAAGCTCATCGAGCTTGCCCAGCCCGCCCTTGACAAGAAGGAGCCCGTGCGTATCGAAATGCCGATCCGCAACGTGTACCGTACGCTCGGCACCATGCTCGGCTATGAGATCACCAAGCGCTACGGCGAGGAAGGTCTGCCGGACGACACCATCGACATGACGTTCCATGGTGCCGGCGGCCAGTCCATCGGCGCGTTCATTCCGCGTGGCGAAACCATCCGCGTCTACGGCGAAGTCAACGACTACGCGGGCAAGGGCCTGTCCGGCGGCCGCATGGTGGTCCGTCCAGAGGACGGCATCACCTTCGATCCGCACGAGAACGTGATCGCAGGCAATGTCACCGGCTTCGGCGCGACTTCCGGCCAAATGTTCGTGGCCGGCCGCGCAGGCGAACGTTTCGCCGTACGTAACGGCGGCGCCACCTTCGTGGTGGAAGGCGTGGGCGACCACGGCTGCGAATACATGACCGGCGGTACGGTCGTGATTCTCGGCTCCACCGGCCGTAACCTCGGCGCGGGCTTCTCCGGCGGCAACGTGTACGTGCTCGACCTCGACATGAAGCAGGTCAACCCGGCGGCCGCCACCAACGGCGCGCTGCTGTTCGAGCCGCTTGACGCCGATGCCGACAAGCTGGTGCATGGTCTCGTCAAGCAGCATGCCGAAGAGACCGGCTCCGCCTTCGCGAAGGCCCTGCTTGACGACTGGGAAAACAGCGCCAAGCGATTCACCCACATCGTTCCGAAGCACTTCCTCGCCATGCAGAAGGCGATGAAGGAAGCCGAGGAGAAGAACATCGATTTCAATACGCCCGGCGTCTGGGAACAGGTGTACGAGCAGGTTATGGAAGGAGCGCGCTGACATGGGAGATCCTCGTGGATTCCTGAAGGTCCGTACCCGTCGCGAACTGGCCGAACGCCCCGTTGAAGAGCGAATCAAGGACTGGTTCGACGTTCACACCGAATCCGGCCTGCAGTCCTGGACCACCGAGCAGGCGGCCCGCTGCATGGATTGCGGAACCCCGTTCTGCATGAGCGGATGCCCGCTCGGCAACATCATTCCGGAGTTCAACGATCTGGTCCGTCAGGAGAAGTGGGAGGACGCGTACAACCGTCTGTCCGAAACCAACAACTTCCCCGAAGTGACCGGTCGCATCTGCCCGGCATTGTGCGAAGCCGCCTGCGTGCTTGGCATCCATCAGCCGGCCACGATGATTCAGAACGACGAACGCACCATCATCGATCAGGCATGGAGCCTTGACTACGTCAAGCCTCTGCCGCCGCAGCGTCTGACCGACCAGACCGTTGCCGTGGTCGGTTCCGGCCCATCCGGTCTCGCCTGCGCCCAGCAGCTCACCCGTGCCGGCCACACCGTGGTCGTATACGAGCGTGATGACGCCATCGGTGGTCTGATGCGTTACGGCATTCCGAACTTCAAACTCGACAAGCGCCTCATCGACCGCCGAGTCGAGCAGATGGAAGCCGAAGGCACCGTGTTCCGCACCGGCGTGGAAATCGGCAAGGACATCTCCTGGGATGACCTGCGTTCCCGCTACGACGCAGTGGTGGTTGCCATCGGCTCCACCGTGCCGCGTGACATGAAGATTCCAGGCCGCGGGCTCAAGGGTATCCATTTCGCCATGGAGTTCCTGCCGGACGCCACACGTCGCGTGTACGGTGTCAAGCCGGTCAACGACATCACCGCCGAAGGCAAGTATGTGGTGATCATCGGCGGCGGCGACACCGGTTCCGACTGCCTCGGCACATCCCTGCGCCAAGGCGCTAAGGACGTCACCGTGCTGCAGATCATGCCGCAGGAACCGAAGGAGCGTCCGGCCAACCAGCCATGGCCGACCTTCGCCCGCCTGTACAAGGAAACCTCCTCCATGAAGGAAGGTTTCGAAACGCAGCGCGCCGAATACGTGTACAACACCGACTCGGTCAACTTCGAGGGCTCCGACGAGGACAAGGCCAAGGTGAAGGTGGAGAACTCCACCGCCACCGAAGGCTTCGTCGCCGACGAGAACGGACATGTCACCGGTCTGAAGGTCGTCAACGTCGCTCCAGGGGAGAACGGGCCGTTCACCCGCCAGCCAGGCACCGAACGAGTGATTCCCGCCGATCTGGTGCTCATCTCCGTGGGCTTCCTGCACCCTGACACACCACGCTGGTGGATCAGCTGCCGGTCGACCTTGACGGTCGAGGCAATGTGGCGCGTAACGACAAGTTCGCCACCTCCCAGGACGGCGTCTTCGCCTGCGGTGACGCCGGACGTGGCCAGAGCCTCGTCGTGTGGGCCATCTCCGAAGGTCGCTCCTGCGCTGCCGCGGTCGACGAGTACCTTACCGGCTCCACCGAACTGCCGGCACCGATCGTCGCTTCCAAGCGTCCGATGATGCTGCCGCGATAGACAACACTGTTGTAAGGGTATGAACGAGGTGGCCCGGCTCGCGAATAGTGAGCCGGGCTACCTGTTTTTCACCCGAAATGCGGTAAAGTAATCCCAGCACCATGCAACAAAGGAGTGACTAATGCCAAATCGCGCAGAACGACGTGCCCAGGCCAAGCGCAATCGCAGGGGAGTGCCACAGCAATACGACCAAACCCAAGGCCGCGCACGTTCCGGCATGTTGGACGAGTATCAGCTGCAGGAAAAGTCACGTCGTCTGCAGGACGGCACCGATGGGCCATGGAAGCCGAGTGCCAGTACGATCACGGAAACGGAAAACGTGCTGAACACCAATCCTGATTACAAGAATCCGAAGATGTTCAAGGCACCCCATTCCGTCCGCCAATGGTTCCGTGTGGCCAGCTGGGTGCTGATTGCGCTGTCGGCCATCGCCTTCCTCGTGGTCATGTGGCTGCCGTCGCATCCGATGTGGCTCATCTCCACAGTCGCCATCGTCTTCGCAATCGGTGTGCTGAGCCTGTTCTTCACGGCCGGCAACCCGAAGCACAATCCGAATCTCGACCAAAACGGAACAGCCGTCTGATCACAAAAACGATGGAAAGCGGTGAGACAACCAGAAGCATTTGTCTCACCGCTTTTTCTATCGGATTTTAGGTATGCGCTACTTGACTTCGACTAACCGTAAAGGGTATGCGAGAATGCTGTTTCATCGTTTTTCAGAAAAAGAATGGAACTTTCTGAAAAACGATGAAAACAATAAGTGTTTTTCGTGTCTGATGTTTTACAGTAGAACAGGAAACGCTGGAAGACTCGAGGAGGAGATTACAGACATGAAGGTTGACATTCTATCGCGTGAATACCCGCCCAAGGTGTATGGCGGCGCGGGGGTGCATGCCGAAGAGCTTTCCAAGGTGCTGGCGGAACGTGTCGATGTGACGGTCCGCGCATTCGACGGGCCGCGCGCGGCCGCCGACATTCCCACGATTCCCGGAACCGACCCGAAAGGGTCGCTCACGGTCGTCGGCTACGACGTGCCGAAAGAGCTTGAGGATGCGAACGGTGCGCTGAAGACGTTTGGCGTCGATTTGCAAATCGCCAACGACGTTGATGCCGACATCATCCATGCGCATACATGGTACGCATGCCTTGCCGGCTATCTCGCCAAAATGCTGCATGACACCCCATTGGTCATCACCGCGCACTCGCTTGAACCGTTCCGTCCATGGAAACGTGAGCAGTTGGGCGGCGGCTACAATCTGAGCTCCTGGCTGAGAAAGACGCCTACGAGCATGCCGACCGCGTGATCGCCGTATCCGCGGGCATGCGTGAGGATATCCTCACCGCCTATCCGAACCTTGACCCGGACAAGGTGGTCGTAGTGCATAACGGCATCACCATGAGCCAGTTTGAAACCCCGGCGGATGACGATCCGGGCTGGAAGGTGTTCGAACGTTACAACATCGACCGCAGCAAACCGACCTTGCTGTTCGTCGGACGCATCACCCGTCAAAAGGGTCTGCCGTACCTGCTTCAGGCACTGCACTTCGTGGACCCGAACATCCAGGTCGTTCTGTGCGCCGGCGCTCCCGACACGCCGGAAATCATGGAAGAGGTCAAGACCGCCTTCGCCAAGCTCGACGAGGAACGCGGCAACATCATCTGGATTGAGGAGATGCTGCCGAAGCCGGAACTCAACGCACTCGAACATGGCTGTGACGCATTCATCTGCCCATCCATCTACGAGCCGCTCGGCATCGTGAATCTGGAAGCCATGGCATGCGGTCTGCCGGTGGTCGCCTCTGCGACCGGTGGCATTCCGGAAGTCGTCGTCGACGGCGAGACCGGATATCTGGTGCCGGTCGACCAACTGCATGACGGCACTGGCACCCCCACCAACCCTGACAAATTCGTGCACGATATGGCCGACGCCATCAACCGCATCATGGCTGACCCTGAAAAGGCGAAGCGGATGGGACAGGCCGGTTACGAGCGTGCCCGCGACCACTTCAGCTGGGAGTCCATCGCAGACAAGACCGTCAAAGTCTACGAGGACGTGCTTGCCGAACGGAAGTAGAACCGAACCTGTCTGATCGCGGATAACCGATCCGGCTGATCGATAGCCAGAATATTCCTGAAATGCCTCCTGCCGACGCACTATGCTGGCAGGAGGCATCATCGCATCCAAGTGGTTTGTGAAAATGGAGGGGACCATGAACGAACAGAGCATCGCGTTGAAACTGGACGATGTGGAATTCCGTCGCCGCAGGCGCGTAATTCTCACCAAAGTCAATCTGGAAGTCAAAAAAGGCGAGAAATGGGTGCTGTTCGGTCCCAACGGCATCGGCAAATCCACGTTGGTGCAGATGATGAGCACCCGTGGATTCCCATCCGAAGGCACAGTCGACATTCTGGGAAACCGTCTGGGCAAAGTGAACGTGTTCTCCTACCGCAACCGCATCGGTTTGAGCTCGGCCGAACTCGGACGTGCGTTCCCGCCGCAGGAAGATCCTCTTGACGCCATCGTGACGGCGCTGACCGCAACCACCGGCCGTTGGCGCGACACCTATACTGACGAGGATTACGCCAAAGCCCGCTCATTGATGCGTGAATTCGGCATCGAATACTTGGAAGGCAAGATGATGTTCAAGCTTTCCGAAGGCGAACGCACTCGCGTGCTTATCTGCCGTGCGTTGATGGCGGATCCCGATTTGCTGATTCTTGACGAGCCGACCACGGGTCTTGATTTGGGTGGGCGTGAGATTGCTTTGCGTGCGTTGAGTCGTGTTGGTGCGGAGCAGTCTGACCGCGCCGTGATTCTGGTGACGCACCGTCTTGAGGAGATTCCGCAGGGCTTCGACCATGTGGCGATCATGGGACGTATCACCGGCAACGAGGCGGATGCGTATGCCGATAACGTCGCCGGCAATGATCCGGCGCCGGGCACTATCGTATATACGGGTGATTTGGAGCATGGTTTTACTTCTGAACGGTTGAGCCAGGTGTTTGGATTGGATTTGAAGGTCACGCATGCGAATGGTCGTTGGAACGCGTACGCGGTGTGATGTTGCGTCGCCGTCACATTGCCGTCGCTTCGTGCCGTCTGCCGGTATGACGGCGGATACGGTAGCATAGGTTCGTTGCTGTCTGTGGAATGCGGTCTGCAATCGTAAGCCATAGTCGTGAAATCGCATACTGAACGAACGTACGAAGGAGCGTAAACCATGCGTCGAGGGCCGCTTGCCGCCGGTGAAAAAGTGCAGTTCACGGACCGCAGGTCGAATAAAATCACCGATCAGCTGGTGCCGGGTGGTGTGACGCAGACCTCGCATGGCATCATCCTGCATGATGATGTGATTGGCCAGACGGAAGGATCCGTTGTCGTGACGGTGAGTGCGAAACGTGAGGCTCAGGTCAACCAGACGCATCCGGAACGCGACGCGAACAAGCCGTGGAAGGGGACGCGTGCCATCGGTGGTTGGGAGTTCGCCGTCATGCGTCCGCGTTTGGCTGACTATGTGCTGTCCATGCCGCGTGCGCGCAGATCATGTATCCGAAGGACATCGCGCAGGTCATTCAGCTCGGTGATATTCGTTCCGGTATGAACGTGCTGGAATCCGGAGCCGGTTCGGGCGCGATGAGCATCAATCTGCTGGATGCCGTGGGGGAGGGCGGAAGCCTCACCACCATCGAGATGCGTTCGGAATTCGCGCGCGTCGCCGAAGCCAACGCGACGGTTTACTTTGGCAACGTCCCGCATGGTGGGATTTGAGGACCGGCGATTTCGATTCGGTCGCGGCTGGTTTGCCGGAACACTCCTTCGACCGCATCATGCTTGACATGCTTGACCCGTGGAACCGTCTCGAACAGGCGTATCGCGTGATCGCGCCTGGCGGCGTGCTCGTCGCGTACGTCACCACCACCACGCAGTTGAGCCGTCTTGCCGAAGCGTTGCGCGAGGTCGGCTGCTGGACCGAGCCGGACATTCAGGAGACTTTGGAACGTAATTGGAAGGCGCAAGGACTGGCCATCCGTCCCGATCACCAGATGATTGGACACACCGGTTTCCTCATGGTTTCTCGCGCGATGGCTCCGGGCTTCCAGGCGTTGCGTAAACGCGACCGTGCCACGAAGGACACGACGACCGACATCGATTCGTTGACGCTCGAGGAGCGTGCCGAACAGCTTGAGGATCTGGAATTGCGTGACATTTCCGATCGCAAGCTGCGCAAGGTGCTGCGTGACCTCGACGCACAGGTCGAAGCCATAAAGGAGTAGATTTAGAGCGTTTCATGCCATGTCCCAGCGGAAAATCTGAGACAATGGACATTAGACATTTGAAATGCGGCGCTGGAACCGGATCGGAGCGTGCGATTATGGGAACGAGCCTGAAGAAGGTCGCCAAAAAGACCAAGGAATACAAGTATGTGCTGCTGGCGATGCGCCACGCCAAAACCGAGCCGTTCGGCGGCAACGGCAGCGACGTGGGACGTGAGCTCACCGACAAAGGACGTAAGCAGGCCAAAACCGTGGCCAAAGGATTGGCGGCGTTCAAATGGTGCCCACTCGCATCGCATGCTCCAGCGCCACCCGCGCCCGTCAGACCTGCGATCGCATGCTCAAGGTGTTCGGCGACGATCCGAAAGTCGACTACCGGCAAAGCCTGTACGAAGGCGGCGTGCAATCCGTGTTCGACGAGCTCGCGCAAACCAAGGAAAAGCATCGCACGCTGCTCGTGCTTGGCCACGAACCGACCATTTCGATCGCCTGCCAATGGCTGGCCAGCACCGAATCCGATCCGACGTTGCTTGACCTGCTGAATCTCGGCATGTCCCCGGCCTCGATCGCCGTATTCGGCTCGAACGAGCCATTCAACCAGTGGCAGCTGCACAGCGGCGAACTCATCGCGCTGCTTACCGCCAAAGACTTCGAGTAGGGCTTGCGTGTTCCGGGCTGATTCGGAACGATGAGCATTCCGCAGAGTGCTGTGATTTGACTTCAAGCGGCTTCAAGGCTGTATGGTGCTTTCTGAACCGATGTTCAGAATGATGGATAGGAGAGCCCATATGAACAATCCCAGTGCGTTCCCTCTTGGGGAACCAAATGACGGTTTCGCCCAGTATTTCGACGGACAGAGCTGGCTTGCGCCGGTACTTGACGCGCCTGAAGTGTCAATCCACAATGTGACGTTCGAACCTGGATGCCGGAACCACTGGCATATCCACCATCACGCGGCCCAAATTCTCATTGCGGTCGGAGGGCGTGGCTACTACCAGCTTGAGGGCGAAGAGCCGAAGGAGCTTGAACCGGGACAGGCCGTCCGTGTTCCGCCGGACGTAAGCATTGGCACGGCGCCGCCCCTCACGAAGCTTTCAGCCATTTGGCGTTCATGATTGCGGATGGCACGGGCGACGTGACGAATGAATGGCTGGAACCCGTAGACCCCGACGCATACGAGACATTGCGTTAAATCCGCTTGCCGGGCTGTTCTGCATTATTGATCCATAAACATATAAATGTATGAATATAGACGGCATACGGACTGCGTTATAAGGACAGTTTATAACGACACTCAAATTTTCTTGATGTCTTATAGCTGGCGGTTTTGTGATAGCTTGAGCGGGTTGCATTGTTCATATCAGATGGAGGATTCATGTCCGCTCTTACTTCCGTCTCCGGTTTCCCGCGCATCGGCCAGAACCGTGAGCTGAAGAAAATCATCGAAGCGTATTGGAAGGGCAACACCACCCTCGATGAGGTGCGTGCCACAGCCAAGGAACTGCGCGCCAAGCATTGGAAGCTGCAGCAGCCGCCGGCATCAACCTGATTCCGAGCAACGACTTCAGCTATTACGACCAGATGCTCGACACTGCCATCCTGCTCAACGTCATTCCGCAGCGCTACCAGCGTCTCGCCTTCGAGAACCCGGAAGAGACCCTCTTCGCAATGGGCCGCGGCTATCAGGGCGAGAAGGGCGACGTGACCGCCCTGCCGATGAAGAAGTGGTTCACCACCAACTACCACTACCTCGTGCCGGAAATCGACTCCGCCACCGACATCAAGCTCAACAGCACCAAGCCGTTCGACGAATTCAACGAGGCGAAGGCGCTCGGCATCACCACCAAGCCGGTGCTCATCGGCCCGTACACCTTCCTCAAGCTCGCCCGCAATCCGCAGGCCGAGGAGCTCGACTACGACAAGGGCCTCGTCAACGCGGTCGCCGCGGTGTACGCCGAAGTCGTCGCCAAGTTCGCCGAACTGGGCGTGCAGTGGATCCAGATCGACGAACCGTACCTCGTGCTCGACAAGGAGCCGGGCGATGTCGAACTGTTCAAGAGCCTGTACGCCAAGATCCTGCCCGCCCGCGAAGGTAAGGTCAAGGTGCTGCTCAACACCTACTTCGGACATATCGCCGACGTGTACGAAACCGTCAACCTGCTCGGCTTCGACGGTATCGGCCTGGACCTGAACGAAGGCAAGGACGAAACCTCGCCGCCGTCGAAAGTACGGCGTGGCAGAAAAACCACCATCTTCGCCGGCGTGATCAACGGCCGCAACATCTGGCGCAACAACTACGCCGTGAGCCTCGGCCTGGTCGACGCGCTGAAGCAGGTCACCGCCAACGTGGCCGTCTCCACCGCCAGCTCCCTGCTGCACGTGCCGTTCAGCACCGAAGGCGAGGATGGTCTCGCCGACGACGTGCGCAAGCACTTCGCCTTCGCCGTCCAGAAGCTCGACGAACTGCACGAAGTCGCTGTGCTCGCCGACGCTTCCGACGACGAGAAGAAGGCATCCGCCGAACTCGCAGTCAACCAGGCGCTGTTCGACGGCACCCGCGTCGCCGCCGATCCTGCGGTCGCCAAGCGAATCGCAAGCCTTACCGACGCCGACTTCGTACGTCAGCCGGCACGCGCCGAACGCCAGAAGGAGCAGCGTGAGGCGCTGAACCTGCCGCTGCTGCCCACCACCACCATCGGCTCCTTCCCGCAAACCAAGGAAGTGCGCGCCGAACGCGCCAAGCTGCGCAAGGGCGAGATCACCAAGCCGAATACGACGAATTCATGAAGGACCAGATCGACGCCTGCATCAAGCATCAGGAGGAAATCGGCCTCGACGTGCTCGTCCACGGCGAATTCGAACGCAACGACATGGTCGAATACTTCGGCCAGAACCTCAACGGCTTCCTGTTCACCAAGAACGCGTGGGTGCAGTCCTACGGCACACGTTGCGTCAAGCCTCCGATCGTGTGGGGCGACGTATCCCGCGCCAACCCGATCACCGTGGAATGGAGCGCCTACGCGCAGTCCCGCACCGATCATGTGATGAAGGGCATGCTCACCGGTCCGGTCACCATCCTCAACTGGTCCTGGCCGCGCGAGGACATCACCCACGAGCAGCAGACCCAGCAGCTCGCGCTCGCCATCCGCGACGAAGTGCTCGATTTGGAGAAGGCCGGCATCAAGGTCATCCAGATCGACGAGGCCGCACTGCGCGAGAAGCTGCCGCTGAGGAAGACCGACTGGCACAAGAAGTACCTCGACTGGGCCATTCCGGCGTTCCGTCTGGTGCATTCCGCCGTCAAGCCGACCACGCAGATCCACACGCACATGTGCTATTCGGAGTTCAACGACATCATCAAGGACATCGACGCGATGGACGCCGACGTGATCTCCTTCGAAGCCTCCCGTGGCGACCTTGTGGTGCTCGACGCCATCCACGACGCCAACTTCGAACCGAAGCCGGCCCGGGCGTGTACGACATCCACTCTCCGCGCATTCCGTCCGAACAGGAGATCGAGGACCGCATCTACGAGATCCTGAAGAAGATGGACGTCGAAAAGGTGTGGATCAACCCGGACTGCGGCCTGAAGACCCGTGGCAAAGCCGAAACCTGGCCGAGCCTGGAGAACCTCGTCGCAGCGGCCAAGGCCGTGCGCGCCAAACTCGCCAAGTAAGGCCGGCATAGGCATAAACAGGCAAGATTTCCAAGGAATCACATGCATTCGCCAATCTTCTCGCTGGAGGTGTTCCCTCCCAAGCGCACCAGCCCTGTAGGTACCATCTACGATACGTTGGATGGCCTGCAGGGGCTGGACCCCGACTTCATCTCCGTCACCTACGGCACCGGCAAATCGTCCGACCGCACGTTGACCGCACGCATCGCGCATACGGTGAACGAATACGGCATTCCGGCCGTGGCGCACCTGACCGCGCAATACCTTGACAAAGACGACGTGGATGAGGCGCTCGATCTGTTCGACCAGGCCAAAGTCTCCGGCGTGCTCGCTTTGCGAGGCGACCGTGTGGAAGGAGCCGAACCGGCGGGAGTGTTCGACCATGCGAGCGATCTGGCGGCCTACATCCGCGAGAAGCGTCCGGATCTCAAGATCTACGGCGCCTGCTATCCGGAAAAGCACCCGCAGGCGGCCACGCTTGAGGAGGATATCGACAATCTCAAGAAGAAGGTCGACGCGGGCGTAAGCCACCTCATCTCCCAGCTGTTCTACGACAACGAGGATTTCCTTCGATTCGTGGACAAGGCTCGTGCCGCCGGCATCGACGTTCCGATCGAAGCCGGCATCATGCCGGTGATGAACGCGAAGTCGGTGCTGCGCATGTCGAAGATGTGCGAATCGCGTGTTCCTGAAAAACTTGCCGTCCTGCTTGACAAGTGGGGGAGCGACACCGCGCTGCTTAAAGAGGCGGGTATCGCCTACGCGTCCGAACAGATCTGCGACTTGGCGGCACGCGGCGTCGACGGCGTGCACCTGTACACGATGAACCATCCATGCGTCAGCCGGCGCATCTGGTCCAACGTCAAACCATTCTTCGTCTGATTCCGGACGATGCAACAAACACGAAAGGGATGGTTTCCGGCAGCTGTCGGAAACCATCCCTTTCGCCATACTTACGGATATGAACGATTACTATGGGAACCATGGCTTCTTCTACGCATCAGTTTGGGGTGCTCGATCTGATTCGGGCGGGATTGCAGGATCTGGACACGGCACGCACGCTGCTTGACGAGTTGCGCGCCGACGGCATCGACGACGACCGGCTATGCCTGCTGATGAAAACATTGGAACAGACCTGCGAGCCCGACATCGCGCTACGCAACCTCGTCGACATCATCAAAGCGTTGCAAAGCCAAGGCCGCGACTTCCACCAGGTCATCACCGACGACGCCGGACTCGTACGACTCGTCACCGTGCTCGGCGTGTCCGACGAAATGGGCAAGCTCATGCGCTTCCGCCCCGAACTCGTCATGGCCGCAGCCAGCGACTCATGCGAAAGCCACCTGTACAACCACGCCCAGCGGCGCGCACATGTGCTCGAAGCGGTCGGTGCCGACCCTGTCGACAGCCGCACGCCGAAAGCCTCGAAACCCCTTGCGGAGGCGGCGACTGCCTTGCGACAGACCTACAGAAAACAGCTCGCCGCCATCATGGCGCAGGACACCACCGCGGAAGATCCCATCGAAATCCAGCCGAGAATCAGCCAGGAACTGTCCGATCTTGCCGACGCGGCCCTGGAAGGCGCGCTCGCCATCGCCCGCGACGAAGTGGACGGCAGCGAACACGTGCGCTTCGCCATCATCGGCATGGGCAAGCTCGGCGCACGCGAACTCAACTACGTATCCGACGTGGACCTCATCTACGTGGTGGAACCGGCGGACGTGGACACCAACGGCATGACCCTCAACCGTGTCGGCACCAAAATGGCCACCACCCTGCAGCGCGTATGCCAATCCGTCATCATGGGCGTCGCCGAACCTACATTGTGGCAGATCGATGGCGGACTGCGCCCCGAAGGCAAGGACGGCCCGCTCGTACGCAAACTCGAATCGCACGAAGCCTACTACGAACAGTGGGCGGAAAACTGGGAATTCCAAGCCCTGCTCAAGGCCCGCCCCGTGGCCGGTGACCCCGACCTCGGCCAAGCGTACATGGACATGACCCGACCGTTCGTATGGACCGCCTCCAAACGCGACAACTTCGTCTACGACTGCCAGCAGATGCGCAAACGAGTCGAAGACCTCATCCCCGCGCCCCTGAAGGACCGTGAAATCAAACTCGGCCGCGGAGGCCTACGAGACGTGGAATTCACCGTGCAGATGCTCCAACTCGTCCACGGCCGCGCCGACGAGACCCTGCGCACCAGCTCCACCCTCGAATCGCTGCAACGCCTCGCCGAAGGCGGGTACGTCTCACGCAGACAAGCCAAGAAGCTCTCCTGGGACTACCGCTTCGAACGCGTCATGGAACACCGCCAGCAAATGTGGGCGCTCAAACGCACCCACCTGTTCCCGGACCTCGGCAAAGCCAGTCTCGGCGGCATCGAACGCAAACGCGACACCAACGACGACGAACTCAACCACAACCTCGAACTGCGCAGACTCGCCCGGGCCTTCCACATGCACCCCGAGGAACTCGTCGACAAATACGACGAAACCCGACGTGAAGTGCGCCACCTGCACATGGACATCTACTACCGGCCCATGCTGCCCATCAACGCCGGCCTCGACGACGAACAAGTGGAACTGTCCGCCAACGCCATGCAGGAACGCTTCGCCTCCATCGGATTCGCCGACCCCGACGCCGCCATGCGCCACGTCACCGCACTGACCGCCGGCATCTCCCGTGCCGCGAAAATCAACCGCATCCTCCTGCCCGCCGCCCTCCAATGGCTCGGCGAAGGGCAGAACCCCGACATGGGACTGCTCAACTGGCGCAAACTCGAAGAACACTTTGGCACGGACAGCGAATACCTCGGCTTCCTGCGCGACTCGCCGTCCGCCGCGCAACGCCTGTGCCACATCCTGTCCAATTCGCGGTTCCTGGGCGACGCGCTCAACAAATCCGTCGAATCCGTCACCTGGCTCGGCAGCGACAACGACCTGCAGCCACGCTCACGCGAAAGCCTCGACGTGCAGACACACGCCTCACTCGAACGCAACGCAGGCAGCATCAACGACTTCGCCAACTCCATCCGCGCCATGCGACGCCACGAAATCGAACGCATCGGACTAGGGTGGATGAGCGGCGTCATCGACGACAAGGCGTCGCTCGCAGGTATGACCGACGTATACGACGCGGCCATCGACGCATCGCTCACCTGGGCCATCCGCCACCAAACGCAGGAAATGGGACTCGACGAAGCGCCGGCGGCAATCGCCGTCATCGGCATGGGACGCTACGGCGGCAGGGAAGTGAACTTCAGCTCCGACGCCGACGTCATCATCATCTACCGGCCGTCCGATAACGCCGACGACAACCAAGCCAACCTCTTCGCACGCAAAGTGCAGGAAGACCTCCGCGCCATCCTGCAAGGACCGACCACGCTCGAACCCAAAATCGAACTCGACATGGACCTGCGGCCCGAAGGCAAAAACGGACCCCTCGTGCGCTCCTACGCGTCCTGCGAGGAATACTACCGTTCCTGGGCGAGCACATGGGAGCACCAGGCGCTCCTGCGTGCGCGTTACGCGGCAGGCGACGCGGCGCTCGCCGAGGATTTCCTGATGAACGTCGCCGACCCGCTGCGCTATCCGAAGATCGATTTGACGGAGGCGCAGGTCGCCGAAATACGCAAGCTCAAGGCGCGTATGGAAGCCGAGCGATTGCCGCGCGGCGTGCGTAGGGACCGTCACCTGAAGCTGGGCAAAGGTGGTCTGTCCGACGTGGAATGGACGATTCAGCTGCTGCAGTTGCAGCATGCCGGCGACAACGCGAACCTGCGAGTCAACGGCACGATGCAGGCGTTGAACGAGTTGGAGCGGCGCAAGCTGGTTTCCGCCGGCGACGCCGTCGTATTGCGACGCGCATGGTGGATGTGCACGGCCGCGCGCAACGGCAGCTACCTGTGGAGCGGGCGCGTCAACCAGGCGGATATCCTGCCGGATGACACGTATTCGCTGGGAGGACTCGCCGTCTATCTCGGATACGACGCGAATCGCGGACAGCATTTCGAAAACGATCTGCTTGCCGTAATGCGCAAGGCGCGCGACGTGACGGAACGTCTGTTCTACGGCCTTTCATGAAACGATTCGAGCGGGCGCTCGGTGAACACGCGGTGAACGCTCCGGGTCAGTGTTTCGGGCTATAGTTGGCTAGGTCACTTTCAGTGGCCACCTTCAACCACAAGTTGCATGAAAGGTGAGCCGTTGTCCTCAGTACTCGAACCGGCGGTCGAAACGCCGATGGTCGGAAAAAGCGTCATCACTCTCGATGATCTTTCCATTCGTCAGATTCAGGAAATGCTGCACAAAGCGCAGTACATCGATTCCCATCGTAAAGAAGTGGCACACACCTGCGAAGGCAGGGTGCTTGCCACTTTGTTTTATGAGCCGAGCACGCGCACGCGTCTGAGTTTCGAAACCGCCATGCTGCGCCTCGGCGGCAAGGTGATCGGTTTCGCCGGCGCCCAGCTCGCCTCCGTCACCAAGGGCGAGACGATCGCCGACACGTTGAAGACGGTGTCCAACTACGTCGACGTGGTGGCCATCCGCCATCCGAAGGAAGGCGCCGCGCTGGTCGCATCCCGCGCCGCCTCCGTGCCGGTCATCAACGCGGGCGACGGCGGACACATGCATCCGACGCAGACGCTCGCCGACCTGGCCACGCTTCAATCGCGCTTCGGCCGTGTCACCAACCTGACCGTCGGCCTGTGCGGCGATCTGACCTTCGGCCGCACCGTGCACTCCCTGATCGAAACACTGTGCCGCTTCGGCAACGTCAACTTCGTGCTGATCAGCCCCGACGAGCTCAAGACCCCGCAGTACGTGCTTGACCGCATCAACGCCACCGAATCCTGCTCCTACACCGAAGTCAAGGATCTGGTCTCCGTCATCGGCGATCTTGACGTGCTGTACATGACCCGCGTGCAGAAAGAACGTTTCTTCAACGAGGACGATTATCTGCGTCTGCGTGACACCTACATCCTCGACGAAGCCAAGATGGCGTACGCCAAGAAGGACATGGCCGTGCTGCACCCGCTGCCGCGCGTCAACGAAATCGCCGTGGAAGTCGACGACGATCCGCGTGCAGCCTACTTCGAACAGGTCAAGAACGGTATGCTCATGCGCATGGCATTGGAAAGCTCGGTGGTCGGTGACGAACTGCCGGGATACGAACCGCTCGCAGCCAAGGAGGTTGAAGCCTGATGGAAGTCACCAGCATTCAGAACGGCATCATCATCGATCACGTGCCCGCCGGAACCGCGCTCAAGGTACTTGAGTATCTGAAGATCGACCCGTCCAAAACCAAGCTCGCGTTGATCATGAACACCGACAGCCACATGTACGGCACGAAGGACATCATCAAAATCGAGGATGAGACCGAATCCATCGACCTCGACGTGCTCGGCCTCGTGGCGCGCACCGCGACCGTCGGCATCGTCCGCGGCGGCAAAATCGTCGAAAAGAAGAAGCCGACCCTGCCGGAACATGTCGTCAACATCATCAAATGCGTGAACCCGCGCTGCGTCACCACCACCGAGCCTGCGGTGCAGATGTTCCATCTGGTGCATTCCGACCGTCAGGAATACCGTTGCGACTACTGCGACGAGGAAGCGAAGTTCTGAAATCATGACCCTCACCCTTCACGACATCAAGGTCTGGAACACCGGCGAAGTCATTGACCTCGTCGTCCCCTCCGACACGGACGCGTCCGTGGACGCCTCGGCGATGACCATCGCCCCCGGATTCGAAGACCCGCACGTGCATTTCCGCGATCCCGGACAGACCTACAAGGAGTCCATGATCTCCGGCTGCGCGGCGGCGGCATCCGGCGGATACACGAACGTGCTCATCATGCCAAACACCGTGCCGGCCATGGATGGCGTGAAGGTGGAGGCCGGCCAGCCGGGCGCCTCCGAAGTGCTCGACGCCGAATACGACACGGTCATCGATTACCTGCAGCATTACGAGGCCGCTCATGGCGTGAAACTGCCGGTGCGCTACGACCTATGCGTATGCGCCTCAAAGGGGCGTGCCGGCCATGAGGCCACCGAAGTGGCCGACTGGATCGGCTACCTGCCCGAACATGGCGACGAGCATAAGGACGCCTACCAGCTGGCGCATCCGGTGACCGCCATCAGCGATGACGGTTCCGCGGTGACCCCCAGCATTCTCGAACAGGTGTTCGAAAACGTCAAGGAGTCGGGACTGTACCTCATCGAGCATTGCGAACACCACGACACCGGCGCGGTCAATGACGGTCCGGTGTCCCGCAAGCTTGGCGTTCCAGGCATTCCGGAGGACACGGAACTCAAAATCGTCGAACGCGACATTGACATGTCCCGCAAAACCGGCGTGCACGTGCACTTCCAGCACGTCAGCACCGCGATCTCCTTCGACGCCATCCGCAAAGCCAAGGCCGAAGGACTTCCGATCACCTGCGAGACCGCGCCGCATTACATCGCATTGAACGACGAGGCGCTGCTTAAGTACGGCACTTTGGCCAAAATGAACCCGCCGCTGCGCTCCGAAGCGGACCGCCAGGCCACCATCGCAGCCGTCGCCGACGGCACGGTCGATTTGTTGGCCACCGACCATGCGCCCCACACCATGGAAGAGAAGGAACTCGGCTTCCTCGACGCGCCCAACGGCATCATCGGGCTGGAATGCGCATACGGCGTCTGCCACAAGGTACTTGTCGACGGCGGATTCATTTCCGACGAACGTCTCATCGAACTCATGTCCACCGGTCCGGCCGAACTCATGGGCCACGACAAAACGGACATCACGGCGGTGCTCGACGACTACGCCGACGCCGTGCCGGGAGACGACGACACCAAGCGCGTGCTTGATCTGGGCCGCGTGCCCGAAAGCGACCAGGTGGATCTCGTGGTGCTGAACACCGGAGAGGAATGGACCGTCGACCCGGAGAAGTTCCACTCCTCGGCACGTAACACCCCATTCGGCGATGGCAGGTCACCGGCCGGCCGCTCGCCACCATCATCGGCTCGAAGCTGGCCTTCAGCCGCATCGACAAGGAGGACTGATGGACCGTCTGATCGAAGCCATCGAAGACAAGCAGAATCCAAGCGTCGTGGGACTCGACCCCACCGAAGCGCTGGTGCCGAAGCAGGTCGTGGCCAGCTTCGCCGAGGAAATCGCCGAACAGGTGGAGGATCCGACGGAAGCGCCGGCAGCCCAACTGTCCGTCGCCTTCTTCGAATTCAACCGCGCCATCATCGACGCAGTAGCCGACATCGTCCCGGCCGTCAAACCGCAGATCGCCATGTATGAGGCGCTCGGACCAGCCGGCATCGACGCCTACAGCATGACCTGCGAATACGCCAAACAGCAGGGACTGTACGTCCTCGGCGACGTCAAGCGCGGCGACATCGGCTCCACCGCAGCCGCCTACGCCCACCATCTGAGCGGTGTGAACGCGGGGGAGCGCGCTTTCGACCCGTGGCATGAGGACGCGGTCACCGTGAACCCCTACCTCGGCACCGACGGCATCACCCCGTTCGTCGAAGCCGCCACTGGTGCCGACAAGGACATCTTCGTACTGGTACGCACCTCCAATCCATCCAGCAGCGAACTGCAGGAACTCGAACTCGCCTCAGGCGAGCGCGTGTACGAGCATATCGCCGGCCTCGTGGAAGGCTGGGGAGCCGAAACCATCGGCGCGAACGGGTATTCCCGTGTCGGCGCGGTGGTCGGAGCCACCCATCCCGAGGAAGGCAAGGCGTTGCGGGCGCGCATGCCGCACACGTTCTTCCTGGTCCCCGGTTACGCGCGCAGGGCGGTACCGCCCAAGGCGTGGCCGGCATGTTCGACAAAGACGGCATGGGCGCGCTCGTCAATTCGTCGCGTGGCATCATCGGAGCCTGGAAGAAGTCCGGCAAATACAGCGAATCCATGAGCGCAGACGATGCGCTCGACTTGGTCGCCGAATCGCGCGCGAGGCCGCGAAGGACATGCGCGACAATCTGCGCGCGGTACTGCCGTAAGCTACCAGAACAATCGAACGAAACACAGGAAAGGGAGTCATGACCGCCGCAGCAACGTTCATGCCGACCGTCGGCCAGGCGAGGGAAGCGGGATTCTTCCCCAGCAGGCACACGGTCGAAATCGTCGACAACCGCATGCTGGCCGATGGCGTGTACCGATTGACATTCCGCGACGAATTCATCGCGGGACATGCCAAGCCGGCGCAGTTCGTCGACGTGTATTCCAACAATCCGAGCAGACTGATGCCCCGCCCGTTCGGCGTGGCCGAAGTGGATGGCGATGAGGTGAGCCTTATCTTCGCCGTCGTCGGCAAAGGCACCGCCGAATTCTCCGAATTGCGTGCGGGCGACACCATTCGGGTGATGGGTCCTCTCGGCAACTCCTTCAACACCAAGGAGAACGCGAACTACGTGCTGGTGGCCGGCGGTCTCGGCGTGCCGCCGCTGGTGCGCGCCGCGCAGGCCATCGCCGAATCGGAGGGGTCGACGAGCACCGCGGTGTTCGGATACCGCAACGTGCGTTTCGGAGACGGATACGTCGGCCGGTACGCGGACAAGACATACAGCATCGACGAATCCGAAGGCAATGTCGTAACGCTCCTTGACCGTATTGAAAATGAACTGGTGAACGGCGAGCTGAAGCCGGTCATCCTCTCATGCGGGCCGTTGCCGATGATGAAGGCCGTCGCCGCATGGGCGGCGAAACGCGGCATCGAGGCACAGCTGAGCTTGGAACAGCGCATGGGCTGCGGATACGGCACATGCGTGCTGTGCACCGTCGACACCGCCGAAGGACGATTGAAGGTCTGCTCGGACGGACCTGTGTTCACCCGCGAACAATTGGGATGGGGGGAGTGAGCATGACCGCAGAACAACATGCGAACCTGTACGAACAGCACGAATGGAAGCATCCCACCCAGGTGGCTGGTATCCCGTGGAAGAATCCGGTGGCGACCGCTTCCGGCACGTTCCAATATGCTGCCGTGCGCTGGTTCTATGACGTGAGCCAGCTGGGCGCCGTCACCACCAAAGGCGTGTCTCCGGTGCCATGGGAAGGCAATCCTGGCATCCGTACTGCGGAAGGCCCCTCCAGCAACATCAACGCCGTCGGCCTGCAGAATCCCGGCGTGGACCATTACCTTGAGGACGATCTGCCGAAACTCAAGGCCATCAACGCCACCGTCATCGCCAACGTCGCCGGACACTGCGACGACGACTACGCGGAAGTCGTGTCCAAGCTCGACGATTCCCCGGCCGACATGCTGGAAATCAACGTGAGCTGTCCGAACGTGTCCGCAGGCGGCATGAGCGTCGGCACCGACCCGGTGGCTTTGAGCCGCCTCATCACCAGACTGCGCAAGCTCACCGACAAGAAGATGATCGTCAAACTCACCCCGAACGTCACCGACATCACCGTGCCGGCACGAGCCGCGGTGGAAAGCGGAGCCGACGCATTGAGCCTGATCAACACGCTGCTCGGCATGCGCATCAACATCCGCACCGGCGAGCCGGTCATCACGCACGTCACCGGCGGCGTGTCCGGCCCGGCCGTCCTGCCGGTCGGACTGGCCGCGGTATGGCGCGTGCGCGCCGCATTGCCAGAAATACCGATCATCGGCATCGGAGGCATCGACTCCGGCGAGACCGCGCTCGAATACCTGTATGCCGGCGCCAACGCCGTCGAAGTCGGCGCGGCCGCATTGTTCGAGCCGACCGCGCCGCTGCGCGTGGCCCGCGAACTCGACGATCTGCTCGACGAACGTCCCGAACTCGCCGACAAGCTCGCCAAAGGCGAGACCTGGCGCTGAAATTTCGTAATCGATCAATGTAAGGAGAACAAGCAAATGACCGCATCGCTCGACCATCGTTTCACCGAGTTCCTGCTGGAATCGCAGGCGTTGAAATTCGGCGAGTTCACATTGAAGTCCGGCCGCAAGTCGCCGTACTTCATCACGCCGGCGCATTCAACGACGGACGCAAGATCGCCCGTCTCGGCGCGTTCTACGCCGAGAAGATTGTCGAGGAGATCGAGGCGGGCAACCTGCCCAAGGATGTCGACACCGTGTTCGGCCCTGCCTACAAGGGCATCCCGCTGGGCGTGTCCACCGCCATCGCGCTGACGTCCGCCCATGGCATGGATGTCGGCTACACCTTCGACCGCAAGGAGAAGAAGGACCATGGCGACGGCGGCATGATGGTCGGCACGCAGCTTGCGGACGGCATGAAGGTCCTGCTCGTCGACGACGTGATGACCGCCGGCACCGCTGTGCGCGAGGTCATCCCGAAGCTCAAGGCCGAGGCGAACGTCGAGGTCATCGGCCTGGTGCTGAGCGTGGACCGCATGGAGAAGACCAAGGATTCCGACACGTCCGCGGTGAAGGCCGTCGAAGCCGAATTCGGCTTCCCGGTGTTCGCCATCGCCAACGTGAAGGAGCTCTTCGAAGCCGGCCAGCGCATCCAGAACGCCGACGGCACCCCGTACGTCACACCGGAGATCAAGGCCGCCGCCGACGCGTACCTGGAACAGTACGGCGCCTGACTGCGGCGTTCGCGCTGAACCGCGCTCATCGGCTGTTATAATCTCGGATATGACAGAAAGGCACTGTGCTGCTTTCGGACAGTACAGTGCCTTTTCGTTGTGGTTCCTCTGTTCCGGGGTCAGTCGATGAGCGTGTAGCCGTGGCTGGCGACCACCGACTTGAGCTTCTCCAAGTACGTTTCGGCGGCCTTGGACAGCTTCGCGCGCTCATTGGTGATCCATCCGACAAGCATCGTCTCATCGGTGTCGAGCGGCACGGTGACGATCTTCTCGTTGTTGAGATCGCCGTTGTCGATGCCGGTGCACACCGTGTAGCCGTTCAGGCCGATGATGAAGTTCAGAATCGTGGCGCGGTCGGTCACGTTGATCTGCTTGGGGGAGTACTCCGGCCAGACGGCTTCCTCCGCGAAGAAGAAGCTGCCTTCCTCGCCCTGCTCGTATTGGATGAACGGGAACGGCTTCAGATCGTCCATGGTGACCTTCTTCTTGCCGGCCAGCGGATTGTCGCGCGAGATGAACACGTGCAACGGCGCGCGGAACAGCGGATGGAACTCGAGATGCTTCTCGCGCAGCAGCTTGCCGATCACGTCCTTGTTGAAGTCGGACAGGTAGATGATGCCGATCTCCGAAAGCATGTTCGCCACCTGGTTGATGATGTCCTTCGTGCGGGTCTCGCGGATGGTGAACTCGTATTCGTCGGACTTGGTGGAGTCGATCATCTCCACGAACGCCTCCACGGCGAACATGTAATGCTGCGTGGACACGGAGCACAGCTGTTTGCGGGGTTTCGCGTTCTTGTACCGTTCCTCCAGCAGCGCCGCCTGATCGAGGACCTGACGCGCGTAGGTGAGGAATTCCGCGCCGTCCACGGTCAACGCGATGCCTTGGGAGGAACGGGTGAAGATCTCGATGCCGAGCTCGTTCTCAAGCTCCTTCACCGAGGAGCTCAACGCGGGCTGGGATACGTACAGCTCGTGCGAGGCCTCGTTCATGGAGCCGCATTCCACTATTTTGACGATGTATTTCAGCTGAAGGAGGGTCATAACGCCCATTTATACCAGCGTCGCTTTACGAAACGACGATTTATAGCGCTTCGTTTTGCATAGTGGACACGCGGTCGGTGGATGTGCGGCCTACAGCGGACGATGATATGGGCGCATGGCCGAGGCCCGTTCCGCGGGACGCAGGCGTACGTCCGCCGCGCTCACACGCGCACGCCCAAGGATTCCAGGTCCCTGCGCGCCTGGTCGGCGTCGACGAAACGGAAGGCGTGCATGCCGGCCGACCGCGCCCCGGCGACGTTCTTCGCGGTGTCGTCGAGGAACACGCTGCTCTCGGGGCTTAGGCCGAAACGGCTCATCGCCAGTTCGTAGATGTCGGCGTTCGGCTTGTGCATCTTCTCCACGCCGGAGACGACGGTGCCCTGCAGCAGTTCGGCAAGCTGCGGGAACTTCTCGAATGCGAAATGGAACGTCTCATGGGACCAATTCGTCAATCCCCACACGCCATAGCCGGCCGCCTTCAGATCGCGCAGCAGCCGCTCCATGCCGGGCAGCATGCGTGGCAGCGCGTCGTCGTAATGCGCGATGTAATAACGGAAGATCCCGGCGACGCGTTCTCCCTGCTCGGCCACCACATCGGGCCATATCGAATCGAAGTCCTCCCCGGCGTCCATACGGTCCTCGTATCCGAAGAAGCCGCAGGGGTCGTCGTCGGCGCAGATGCGGTCGACGGTCGCGTCGTCGAATCTGCCTTCAAGGCATGCCCGTGTCCGCCAATCCAGCAACACTCCGCAGAAATCGAAAACGACGTCGGTGATGGTCGGAACTGCAACGGTCATCGGGAAACCCTTCTTGTAGCGTGCGTCTGTCTTCCGCCAGTGTACCGTACCCATGTTCGTGAAGGACGTTTTCGTCTTCGCGTGCGCCGGTTCCTGAAAGTCATTGGGGCGGAAAGGCTCGCTTGGGTTTTGAAAAAGGCTAATCTAGACGTTTTCGGCGATTGTGATGATTGTCATGCCGACCATTTCGAACATACAATCAATCCGAAATTAAATCAACATGTTGTCTGAATAGACGGGTGTCCTAGTGGAAAGCATTAGGAAGGGGCCGACGATGGCATATATCGAAATGGTGCACAGCTTCAAGCGCTACCATATGGGCGACATCACAATCACCGCCAACAACGATGTGAGTTTCGGCATCGAACGCGGCGAGCTTGCGATCATTCTGGGATCATCCGGAGCCGGCAAATCGACGGTGCTCAACATCCTGGGCGGCATGGACACGAATTCCGAAGGCAAGGTCATCATCGACGGCGTCGACATCTCGGACTTCAACGCGAAGCAACTGACCGATTACCGGCGCAACAACATCGGATTCGTGTTTCAGTTCTACAATCTGGTGGCCAACCTCACCGCCAAGGAGAACGTGGAACTCGCCTCCGAACTCGTCAAGAACGCGGCCGATCCAGTGCAGACGCTGGTCGATGTGGGACTTGGCGACCGCATCGACAATTTCCCCGCGCAGCTTTCCGGCGGCGAGCAGCAGCGCGTGGCCATCGCGAGAGCCGTGGCGAAGAACCCGAAGATCCTGCTATGCGACGAACCGACCGGCGCGCTCGACTACCATACCGGCAAGCAGGTGCTCCGCATCCTGCAGGACATGAGCCGCAAACGCGGGGCGACGGTGGTGATCGTGACGCACAACTCCGCGATCGCCCCCATCGCGGACAGGGTGATCCGCATGCACGACGCCCGCGCAAATCAATCGAAACCAACGAGCATCCGATGGACATCGAGGAGCTGGAATGGTGAAACGCATGCTGTGGAAGGACATCCGGCAAACACTGTCCAAGTCGAAAGGCCGGGTCGTGTCCATCGTATGCCTCATGGCGCTTGGCTCATTCGCGCTGGTGGGACTGAAAGTCACCGGGCCGGACATGCAGGCGACCGCCGCCGACTTCTACGGGCGTAACAACCTCGCCGACATCACCGTGGTCTCCAACTACGGCATCTCCAAAGACGACGAGAGGATCATCGGCAAGGCCGACGGCATCAAGGAAGTCGAATACGGGTACTTCAAGGACGTGGTCATCTCCGGCACCGACAGGAGCATGCGCATCTATTCCAAACCCGATGCCGTCTCCACCTATGACGTGACGGAAGGACGACTGCCGAAGCGGACCGGCGAAATCGCGTTGGACATGAAAGAACGCGACAGATTCGCCGTCGGCAGCACCTTGAACGTCACCGAGAAAACGGACATCGCAGGCGGCACCGTGCTACGCCACCACAAATTCACCGTCGTCGGTTTCGTCCGGGCCAGCGAGACTCTGTCCTGCCTCAACATGGGACAATCCACGGCCGGCGGCGGCGAGCTCAAAGGCTATGCCGTGGCGTTCCGGGAGAGTTCGATTCCGACGTGAAGATGATCGCCCGGGCGACCTACGAAGACACCGAGGGATTGGACTACTGGAGCGCCGAATACCGCGATGCCGTGCAGAAGCATAAGGATCAGCTCGTGACGTTGCTCGCGAACCAGCCAAAAGCCCGCGAAGCGACAATACGCAGCCAACAGCGCAAGAAAATCGACGAGGCCAAGGACAAAGTCAAAACATCCAAACAGCAGCTTGCCGACGCGCAACGGCAGCTGGACGATGCCAAACAGCAGATCGACAACGCCAAGGACCAGTTGAGCGAAGGCAGCGCCGAGGCAGTGGAGGAAGGGTCGGCGGCCGCGGCCTAGCTGGCCACGGCGCAAGCGCAACTGGCCTCGGCCAACGCGTCGGTCGCCTCCGGACAGACGCAACTGCAGGCGGCACAGACGCAACTGGCTCAAGGACAGAACCAGCTCTCCGATTCATGGAACCAGCTGGCGAACGGCAAAACGCAGCTGGACGCGGCGCGAGAACAACTCGAAACAAGCAAAACCGTGCTCGACAAAGTCGGCGCGACGCTCGGCAAATGGGAACAGACCGGCATCACCGGCAAACTCTACGAACAAATACGCGGCAAATACGACATGGCGATCAACCAGTACAACGAAGCCTGCGCCGAATACAACAGACAGCTGAACGCCTACAATGCGGGACTGCAACAATACCAGAACGCCGTAGCGCGGCTCGACCAAGGCTCGCAGGCGTATCGGAGCAATGCGGACAATCTCGCACAGGCATCCAAACAGATAGCCGAAAAACAAAACGAGCTCGGCAAAGCGGTGTCGCAGGCCGGCAAGCAAGTCGCAGACGGCGTCACGCAGCTTATCCAAGGCCAGAGGGACATCGACAAGGCCGAAACGGAATACCAGAGCAAACTCGCCGAATTCAACGCGCAGAAGCCCGAAGCCGAACGCAAGATATCCGAAGCCGAACGGCAGATAACCCTCGCCGAGGAGAAGATCGACAATCTCACCGTCCCGGCCTATTCCGTCAGCGGCCGCCGCGAAGGCCTGACCTCGCAAGGCTACCGCGTGTACATGGTCATCGAAGGCATCGTGGCGAAACTGGCGGACATCTTCCCGATCTTCCTCTACTTCGTCGCGGCGCTCGTCACCTTCAGCACCATGGGACGCATGGTGGACGAGGAACGCACCAATTCCGGAACGTTGAAGGCGCTCGGCTACGGCAACGCGGATGTGATGCTCAAATTCACCGTATACGGATTCGCCGCATCCACCCTGGGCACATGCATCGGCGTGCTCGCCGGCCACACGCTGCTGCCGCTTATCGTCGCCCACGCATACAGCGCGGGATTCACCATGCCGGACATCATGCTCAAATTCCACCCCTGGATCACCATGGCCGCATTCGCACTTGCATGGATAAGCGCCGTCGTGCCGGCATGGCTGGCCGCGTCCAAGGAACTGCGCGAAAAACCGGCGAGCCTACTGCTGCCCAAGCCGCCGGCCAAAGGCTCGAAAATTCTTTTGGAACATTTCCCACCACTATGGAACCGTCTGAATTTCACACACAAAGTGACCGCCCGTAACATCTTCCGATACAAAACACGCATGTTCATGACGATCTTCGGCGTATGCGGAGCGGTATCCCTGCTGACGGCCGGCCTCGCCGTCCAATCCTCGATCGGACAGATAGGAAACCGACAGTTCGAGGAACTCATCCACTACGACCTGATCGTCGCCGAGGAATCCGACACCAACAGCGCGCAACGCGAGGAAATCGCCACGACGCTGAAGGGCAAAACCGTCCAATCCTCGACAGCGGTGCGCTACGAGGAACTGTCGAAAACCACAGGCAAGGAGAACGATAAGCAGTCGATCACCCTGCTGGCCACCGACGACGCATACAACTTCAACGAATACCTGACATTACGCGACCGCAAAACACACCAACCACAGATACTGGTCAACAATGGCGCGGTAATCTCCGAACGGCTCGCCGAAATGCTCAACGTCTCGGTCGGCGACACCTTCACGGTAAACGACGAAAACGGCGCGCAACGCACCATCAAAGTCGCCGGCATCAGCGAAATGTACATCGGCCATTTCATATTCATGAACGCGCAATGCTACGAACACGTGTTCGGCGACCAGTACAGCACAAACGCATACATGGTCAGACTGAAAGACCACAGCAACGCCAACACGGAACGCCAAGCGCCAAATTCATGAAACTGGCCGCCGTGCGCGGCGTCGTGCAGAACACGACGCAGAAGAACATGGTGTCCACAATCGTGGGATCGCTCAACCAGATCATGGAAGTGCTGATTCTCGTGGCCGTGCTGCTGGCCGTGGTGATCCTCTACGACCTGACCAACCTCAACGTGTCGGAACGCATACGCGAGCTATCCACGATCAAAGTGCTCGGCTTCCACACCAGCGAGACCACGATGTACATCTACCGCGAAACGATCCTGCTGTCACTGCTGGGCATACTCGCCGGATACGGCTTCGGAGAATGGCTGCACCGATACATCATCACCGAAGTGCCACCCGACGAAGTCATGTTCGACCCCGCCATCAGCTGGATCGCATTGGCGGCCCCGGCCATCGTCGTGGCCGTGGTACTAGCCGTGCTCGGCTGGATCGTATACCGCCAGCTCGAAACGGTGGACATGCTCGAAGCATTGAAATCAGTGGAATGACCCTCCACGAAACGGTCAGCGGAGCAGCTCGCCAAAAGCCCGGGGAACAGCCGCGACGACATCACCGGCAACAATCGGATGCCCGATCGCGCTCGCCGGAGTCTTGCCCGCATGTCCATACAGATGCGGACGATGCCATCCGCGCTGCTCCGACCCGCTGGCCATCGCGCCGGCAAGCCCATGCATATACGCGGCGGCCGCGGCGACCTCCGGAACCAAAGCCGGATCGTCGGACAGCATGTCGTCCTGCTGCGCCAGCAACGCGCCCAACACGCCGGCCAACACATCGCCCGAACCGGCGGTGGCCATCCAGGCAGGCGCGCGCCCGGACAGGATGATCCGCGTGTTCCCATCTCCATCAGCTCCAACCACAATGGTGACCGCGCCCTTAAGCAGCACCGTGGCCCCCGTAAGCTCATGCGCGCGCAACGCCGCCCGCAATGGCCGGGCCTCCACCCACTGCCTGGAAACAACATCAGCCATATCGGCATCCAACCGATTCAGCAATGCGGCCAATTCGCCGGCATGCGGAGTGATAACGACCTGCGGCACAACATGGCACGGCAGCAAATCCAACGCGCCGGCATCAACCACAATGGGAGGCATGCCCTCCGCCCGCTCGTTCCGCGAGCCATCGCCATCCTCCAACGCGTAATGATCCAGCAGCGCGGCAATGGTCGCACGCTGCATGTCATCACCGGAAGCAACGTCACCCTCGGCGGGCACGCCGGATCCAACCACCCACGACTGCACCCGGCCCTTGCCCAACACAGCCTCCGGCAACACGGACAATATCATATCCTGCGCACGCTGTGGCCCCAGATAACGCACCATGCCCACATTCGCGCACGCCGCGGCCCTCGCCGACAACACGGCAGCACCCGGATACCGCGCCGAACCAGTCACCAAACCAACCACTCCACGCGAATACTTGCCATCCGCAAGAGACGGAAGACGAACCGAATCCGCCACAAAATCGCCATCCGTCATCTCGGCAAACGGAACAGCATCATCGACATCGAAACCGAAATCGACCAACGTGATCCGTCCGCAAGCATACGAAGCCGGCGGCACCATCGCACACGGCTTCATCGCACCGAACGTCACCGTCACATCCGCAGGAATATACGGCCCCGGCAACGAACCATCATCAACACCCACACCCGACGGCGCATCGACGGCCACCACCAACGGCAAATCAGCGGAAGGGTCATTGTTCGGCAACGCAGGCTTGTCCGGCAACACGCCATCCATACCCAAAGACGAAGCCAACGTGCCAGCGACACCACGCAACGCGCCGACCACGCAATCCCCGTCATAGCATCAAGCACCACATGCGCACCCCGCGCACACTCGACCGCAGCCTGCAGCCGCTCACCAGCCTCACCCGCGGAAAAACCAGACGTGCACCCAGAAATATCAGCCGCCGGATCCAACACCAACACACGCCCACCCGCACGAACAAACGCCCTAAACGCATCCTCATGCAACGAACGGCCAACAGCAACCGCGGTAACCTGCGCACCTTCACGCGCCAACTCAGCCCCCGCATACAAGCCATCGCCACCATTGTCCCCAGCGCCAGCCAACACCGTGACCCGCGCATCCTCAACATCCAAATCCTCATCATCAAGCAACGACAACGTCACACGAGCCACCGCAGAAGCAGCCATACGCATCAACGGCACACCATCATCCAACAAAGGACGCTCCAACTGCCGGACAACATCGGCGGAATAGGAACTATACAACAACGTCTGCAAACGGTCGGCATCATCGGAGACATCCATGGAAAATCCTTCCCCTCGGCGTGGAACCACAAACACCACTTTAGTCGTATATTAAAAACAACAAACAAAAAACGGCATGGACGCCAAACAAGAAAACGGAGCGGAACATGGCATACATCGAAATGAAAAACAGCACCAAGCTCTACCACATGGGATCCACCACCATCACCGCCAACGACAACGTCTCCTTCACCATCGAACAAGGCGAACTCGCCATCATCCTCGGCGCATCCGGCGCAGGCAAATCAACAGTGCTCAACATCCTAGGAGGCATGGACACCAACACCTCAGGACAAGTAATCATCGACGGCAAAGACATCTCCAACTACACACCCAAACAACTCACCGCATACCGCCGCACCGACATCGGCTTCGTATTCCAGTTCTACAACCTCGTCGCCAACCTCACCGCACGCGAAAACGTAGAACTCGCCTCACAAATCGTTCCCGACGCACAAGACGCCCGACAGGCGCTCGCCGACGTAGGGCTTGCGGACCGCGTCGACAATTTTCCCGCGCAGTTGTCGGGCGGCGAGCAGCAGCGTGTGGCGATCGCTCGAGCGGTGGCGAAGAATCCGAAGATTCTGCTGTGTGACGAACCGACCGGCGCGCTTGACTACAACACCGGCAAGCAAGTGCTCCGCATTCTGCAGGACATGAGCCGCAAGAAGGGCGCGACAGTGGTGATCGTGACGCATAATTCTGCGATTGCGCCGATTGCGGACCGTGTAATTCGCATGCATGATGGACGTGTGTCATCGATTGAGGTCAACGAGCATCCGATGGATATCGAAGAGCTTGAATGGTGACGTTGCGACACGCTGTGATACGTATGATTTGCGTAAATGGCTGATTCGTGTAATATATGTGACTTGTGCACGGGAAGCTAAGTCTTCCGGTGGGAACATTCCTGCGTAGCTCAGTTGGCAGAGCATCCGACTGTTAATCGGACGGTCACTGGTTCAATGCCCAGTCGCAGGAGCGCAGTTT
>ENA-OQBU01000005-OQBU01000005.1-human-gut-metagenome-genome-assembly--contig:-NODE-5-length-101303-cov-10.643443_pt1 | contig 101303 bp, 100 predicted proteins | sample MGYA00242492_ERZ504566 | MGnify/ENA primary metagenome ERZ504566 (study PRJEB26092, sample SAMD00036261) | human gut metagenome | host: Homo sapiens | study: EMG produced TPA metagenomics assembly of...
GCCGTGATTGGCGGCCTTCTTACGACGATCCTTGCGCTTACGTCCGCGCATGCCCATGATTGGACTCCTTTACTTGCGATTAATAAGCCTTCGGGATTATCGCACACGAGCGAGACGTTTGCCAAATCCGGTGTTCGATAGGTGGCCACTTAGACTTATCCGTCGGGTTTTATATGACCGGAATCAGCCGGTTTAACCGACTGGATCACTCGATCACGCTCACTCGCATGTTTACTCGGCCATACCGAGGAACAGCGAGGTGCTGGTGGTTTCGCCCGGCTTGATCACGATCAGCTCGTTGCCTGTGTTGAACGCGTTGGCGTAGGCGGTCTGTGGCTCCACGGCAACGCCGGCAGGATGCTGGAATGCGGGGAACTTGGTACCGGTGCACACCTGGAACGAAGTGATGGTTTCATCGCCGCCAACACGGACCTTCTTGCCATCGGCGCGGGTGAACACTGCCGTGACGGAACCGTCTTCGGCATGCTCCAGATCGGTCCATGCATCGTCGAACGGCTGCTCGGTAAGTAGGGTGTCTTCGCGCAGGTCGTATTTGGTGCCGTCAACCGGCTCGGTGCCGGTCGGAATGAGGTTTTCATCTACGGTGACATGCGTGCGAGCCGGTAGCGTAAGGCTGCACTTGGCGTTGTGCTCGTCGATTTCGTCGCCATAGCCGTTGAGGCTGTTGGCAAGCCACGGGTGAATGGCCAAAGCCCACGGCGCGCTCGTGTCGCCGTTATTGTAGGCGCTGACGGTCAGATGCATGCCGTCGTCGGCGAGGCTGTACGTGGCGGTGACATATAGATCAAACGGGTAGCCGACCATGTTGGGGGAACGCCAGGCGAGGGTCACTGCGTCTTCGGCAAGCGAAATCAGCTTCCAGAACGAGCGGTATCCGTAGCCATGGATGGCGGTGTTGCGGTCATGCTCATCGATCGGCAGCGAATAGGTCTTGCCTTCGAACGTGTACTCGCCACCCTCGATGCGATTCGGGAACGGAATGAGGATCTGGCCGTGGCAGCAGGTCACCAGATCGTCCGGACCAAGGGCGACCGTCAGATCTTCGCCCTTATAGGTCAGCTTGCGCATCGTTGCGCCGAGTTCGGTGATGACGGCTTCATAGTCGCCATGGGAGATGGAGAATTGCTGTCCGGTGCGGGCAGGCAGATTGATGCAGGTCATAGTCACTCCATAGTGCCGTTGGATATGTTCCGGTAACGGTAGCGTTACCGCTAACACCACAGTCTACCTGTTTTATGCCGTATGGCGATGCCGTTTCTCCGGCGTGCCGCCCATGCTTTAGTATTGATGAGGTTTTCACGAAGTGACGAAAGGCGGCCATCATGACCAAGCGTATCGTACTGGCGGATCCACGTGGCTTTTGCGCGGGCGTTGACAGGGCGATTCTGACTGTGCAGACGATTCTCAAAGCTGCCAATACGTCTCGCAATGATGGTCTGCCGCCGGTGTATGTACGCCGTCAGATTGTGCACAACAAGCATGTCGTTGAGGAATTGTCGGCTCAGGGTGCGGTGTTCGTACAGGAATTGGATGAGGTTCCCGATGCCGCGGCTTCCGCGGGAATTCCGATTGTCTTTTCTGCGCACGGCGTGTCTCCTGAGGTGAAGGCTGAAGCTTCAGCTCGGGGCATGCATATCGTTGATGCTACATGCCCTTTGGTGAGCAAAGTGCACCGTGAAGTGTTGCGTTTCGTCAAAGAAGGGTACGAGATCATCTACATCGGACACAACGGCCATGATGAAGCCGTTGGCGTGGTCGGTGAATCCCCGGAACATGTGCACCTCATCGAACATGAATCGGATGTCGATTCGCTCGAGTTTTCTTCGGATGCGAAATTGGTGCTGCTTTCGCAGACCACATTGAGTGTGGATGAGACGGCGGGCACGATCGCTGCGTTGAAAGAGCGTTTCCCCTGGCTTGAGATGCCTCCGAATTCCGATATCTGCTATGCCACATCGAATCGGCAGGCCGCGGTCAAGTTGGTTGCCGAGCAGTCTGATTGCGTGGTGATCGTTGGTTCGGCGAATTCGTCGAATTCCGTTCGTCTGATGGAGGTTGCGCAGGAGGGGCTGAACACGCGTTTCGATGGCGTGCCGAATGGTCCTCACGGAAAGGCCTACCGCGTGGATGATGCGTCCGAGCTTGATCCTGCGTGGTTTGAAGGCGTTGAATCCGTGGGGATTTCGTCGGGAGCATCCGTGCCTGACGAATTGGTGTCAGGCGTTATCGAAGCGCTGGAACAGCGTGGTTTCGATGATGTGACCACCATCGAAACCATTAAGGAGAACATGCATTTCGTGCTCCCCAGTGAGCTTCGTAAGAAACCAGCCTGCTGACCGGCTTCTATTACCGGTGATTACCAGGTGCCGATAGGTGCGGCTATGCCGTCAAGCACCTTGAGCAGATCATTGGGATTGATGCCGATCGAAAAGCCGCGTTTACCTCCCGACAGTAGTATTTCGCCATATTGCAGCGCGCTTTCGTCGAGCACGGTTTTGTGATGCGTACGTTGACCGAGTGGTGAGATGCCTCCCACCACATACCCGGATTCGCGCATGGCGACTTTTGGATCGGCCATAGCGGCTTTCTTGGCTCCGACTGCTGCGGCCAGCGCCTTCAGATCCATGTGCCCGCTTACTGGAACCACGCCCACCACACGTTCGGAGCCGGTGTCGGCCATAAGCGTTTTGAATACCTGATGTTCATCGAAGCCCAGTTTGGTGGCGGCTTCAACCCCATAACCGTCATCCATATGGTCGTTCGAATGTGCGTATTCGTATGTTTTGAATGGGATTCCCGCTTGTTCGAGTTGCACTGTTGCCGGCGTGGAGCCGGCGCCCTTCTCATGCTTTTTCTTGCCCATATCGATTCACTCTAAAAACGATTTGTGTCGGTTAGCAAAAAGGGCTTTCGCCGTGAGACGAAAGCCCTTGTACCAAGTTCTACTTAGTGAACTGTGCGGATTGCTCCGCCATGGTTCACTCGGAGATCTCAGCGAAGTACAGCAGGGTGCGCACCATGTTGCAGGTGAAGCCGTACTCGTTGTCGTACCAAGAAACGGTACGAGCCATGGTCACGCCGTCAACGGTGTTGACGTCGGTCTGGGTCGGATCGAACACGCCACCGTGGGTGTCTCCGATGATGTCGGAAGACACGATGCCATCCTCGTTGTAGCCGTAGAAGTCGGTGGAGGAGAAGGCAGCCTTGAATGCGGCGTTGATCTCGTCAGCGGTGACTTCCTTGTTCAGGACGGTGGTCAGCTCGGTGACGGAGCCATCCGGAACCTGGATACGCTGGGCGTGGCCTGCAGCTTGCCGTTCACGGACGGAACGACCTTGCCGATAGCCTTGGCAGCGCCGGTGGAGTGAGGAATGGTGTTGATTGCGGCGGCACGGTTGTTGCGAGCCTTCGGGAAGCGCGGGCCGTCGAGGATCATCTGGGTGCCGGTATAGGCGTGGATGGTGGTCATGAAGCCAGCCTTGATGCCCCAGTTCTCGTCCAGCAGCTTGACCATGGCGGCCATGGAGTTGGTGGTGCAGGAGCCGGCGGACACGATCACGTCGGAAGCTTCAGGATCTCGTGGTTCACGCCGAAGACGACGGTCGGGGTGGTCTCGTCCTTGGCCGGAGCGGAGATCAGGACCTTCTTGGCGCCAGCGTTGATGTGAGCCTGGGACTTCTCAGCGGAGGTGTAGAAGCCGGTGCACTCGAGCACGAACTCAACGCCATCGTTCTTGACCCACGGGATGTTGTTGGCATCCTTCTCGGCGTAAACCTTGTATTCCTTGCCGTCGACCACGATGGAATCTTCGGTGGAGGTGACCTCAACCGGGGTGCCATCGTCATGACGGAAGGTGCCGTGGGTGCTGTCGTACTTCAGCAGGTAGGCCAGCATGGACGGGGTGGTCAGATCGTTGATTGCAGCGACCTCAATGTCACCGGCCTGGCCGCCACGAGCCTGCAGCTCGAAGATACGGCGGAAAGCCAGACGACCGATACGACCAAAGCCGTTAATACCAATCTTAACTGTCATGTAATTCTCCCTTTAGGGTAGGCCACGCGTGTGCCAGGCACACTGAAGCCATTGTTTACCAACACCGTCCACTGTAGTGCGTCACCTGTACTTAGGGCAACGTTCCGAGGCGCGTGTTCCAAAATGCAGTGCGATTTTCAGTGAACGCTCACATGCATGTCCCGCATGCGTTCAACGGCCGCTTGGCTCGACCAGCGCGGAGGATACGTCCGTGTCCAATGCACCGAGATCTCCGGAGAAGCCATGCCATCGCGCCACGTGCGGCAGGGGAGCCTCGATGGGGAACGTGACGATGAGCGTGCCATGCTCCACCGTGATGCGGGACGGCCTGCCGGCAAGGAACTCGTTGCTCAGTCCGTTGACGCGCGTGCTGCTCATGTCGGCGTGGTGCAGCTCGTATTTCAATCCCGTTTCGCTTACGCCGGTCGAGATATCGCTGTGGGAGAACACGGAGACCATGCGTCCCGCAACGGCGTCGTCCGCCGGGAAATCGAGCGCGCCGTCGCAGATCGCGGTGACGATCGATCCGTCGCCGTGCAGGTAGCCGGTCGCGCCACGGTCGGCCAGTAGCGCCATAAGCTGGATATTGGAAATCGTATGGTCGATTCGTCCGCCGAGCGCGCCGTATATGTGGAACGTGCGCGCGCCGCGCAGCCAGCCGATCTTCAAAGCCGACAGCAGGTCGGGATCGTCCTTTTCCGAAGGCAATGCGATGGTGTGGTCGTTTTGCGTGGGGCGTCCGCCGGTAATCGAATCGAAGTCGCCGACCACGAAATCGGCGTCGATGCCGAAGGCTCGGACGTGGTCGAGGCCGCCGTCCGCGGCGACGACGAAGGCGTCATCCGGAATCGCAGGGGTCTCATCGTAATAATCGCCTGCGCCGAAGATCACGCAGGTGCGGGCATCGTGGGAATCCATACCCGGTAGTGTAGCCGTGACGGGCGAAAGGAAAGAATCGTCATTTTCATGGCTATGCGGCATACCTAAAATGTCTGAAACCTGTGGAGATTGTCACGCATGAATCGGTTCGGAGGCGCGGCGGCGGTTTTTCGACATGCGGATGCTGGTACACTGACACCGAGTTTGTTTTGAAGGGATTGCAGATAATGTGCGGAATTGCTGGTTTCGTCAACGATATGCCCATTGACGTGAAATGCCCGGTCCTCCAACGTATGACCGACATGATCGCGCATCGCGGGCCGGACAGCGAAGGCCATTACATCGACGAGCACGCGGCGCTCGGCCATCGAAGGCTCAGCATCATCGACCTCGGCGGCGGCCAGCAGCCCATCTACAACGAGGATGGCTCGAAGGTCATCACCTTCAACGGCGAGATCTACAACTATCAGACGCTGCGTGAGGAATTGATCGCGGCCGGACACACCTTCACCACCAAAAGCGACACCGAGGTGCTGCTGCACGGCTATGAGCAGTGGGGTGTGGATTTGCTGCAGCGCGTACGTGGCATGTTCACTTTCGTGATCTGGGACAAGAACAAGCAGGAGCTGTTCGGCGCGCGCGACCATTTCGGCATCAAGCCCTTCTACTATGCGAAGATGAACGGCACGTTCATGTACGCGTCGGAGATCAAGAGCCTGTTGCGCCACCCCGATTTCGTCAAGGAGCTCAACGCCGAGGCGTTGAAGCCGTATATGACCTTCCAGTATCCGGCGATCGGTGAGACCTTCTTCAAAGGCGTCTACAAGCTGCCGGAAGGGCACTATTTCACGTACCGGGATGGCAAGATGGACATCCACCGGTATTACGACGAGGATTTCCGCGAAGGCAAGCAGAAGCTGGGCGAGCTGGTGAACTCGATCGACCAGACGGTGTGCGATTCCGTCAAGGCGCACCAGATCGCCGATGTGGAGGTCGGCTCCTTCCTGTCGAGCGGTGTCGACTCCAGCTACGTCGCCGCCGTGGCGCGTCCGCAGCACACGTATTCGATCGGTTTCGGCAAAGGCACGTACAACGAATCGCAGCAGGCCGGCGAACTGGCGGAACTGCTCAAACTGAACAACACCGCCGAGTCGTTGACCGACGAGGAGGCGTTCGCCGCGTTCCCGCGCATCCAATGGCATCTCGACGAGCCGGACTCCAATCCGAGCTGCGTGCCGCTGTACTTCCTGTCCGCATTGGCCGCCAAAGACGTGAAGGTGGTGCTGAGCGGCGAAGGCGCGACGAGTTGTTCGCCGGATACATCGACTACGGCGTGCACACCAAATTCAGGCCCATCAAGGTGGTGACTCGCTGGCTCACGCATCTGCCAGCCGGCGCGCGCAAGGCGATCGCCCGGTTCTGCAAGGGCAAGACCTTCCCGGGCGCATGGCATCTGTACGCCAATCTTGCGCCGGCCGAGGAAAGCTTCATCGGACAGGCGCGTGTGTTTGAGGAATCGCAGTCCGAACAGCTGCTCAAGCCTGAATACCGCAAGGCGCCGAGCGTGCAAAGCATCGTCGACAAGACGTATGCGCGTGTGGAAGGCAAGGGTCTGAGCGAACTGAAGAAGAAGCAGTACCTTGACATGCATCAGTGGATGCCGGGTGACATTCTGCTCAAGGCCGACAAGATGACCATGGCGCATTCGCTGGAATTGCGTGTGCCGCTGCTCGACAAGGAGCTCATGGGCGTGGCCGAGCAGGTGCCTACCAAGTACCTCATCACCGACGAGAACACGAAATACGCGTTCCGCCAGGCGGCGGGACGTCATCTGCCCAAGGAATGGTACGACCGTGAGAAGCTTGGCTTCCCGGTGCCGATCAAGAAGTGGCTGCGTGAGGAGAAGTTCTACAAGTACGTCCGTTCCGTGTTCGAACGCGATTACGTCAGCCAGTTCTTCGACCAGGACGCGCTGCTGAAGATGATCGACGACAACTATGCCGGCAAAACCGACGATCGCCGCAAGATCTGGACCGTGTACTCATTCCTGACGTGGTACGACGTCTACTTCGTGCACGACGGCGAGAAGCCGGACGTCATCGCCATCGCCTGACGGCGGATGCCGTCCGAATGGTGACGAACACCCCGGGACCGGTGCGACACGCGCTGGTCCCGGGGTGTGGTATTATCTACAAGGCTTGAGAAATCAAGAAAGCGGGATATCCCCACCTGGAAGCCTTTCAGGGCCTCGGGTTCAGGCAGATGCCTTCCACCGGTCGTCTCGGTGAGATATGTAAGCCGCTCTTACGGGTTTACGGCGCGTTGTGATGCGTTTTGGCATGCCTTGAACAATCGAGACTTTGGAAAACTGCCAATCAAAGGATGTTCCGTTGCATGGAATATGAGGATTGGAGTCATCATCAGCGACGAACCACGCATTAACGACGAGATTCGCGTCTCCCAGGTGCGTCTGATCGGCCCGAACGGCGAGCAGGTGGGAGTCATCGCGACTTCCGTCGCATTGAACCTGGCAAAGGAAGCGAACCTCGATCTCGTCGAGGTGGCGCCCAACGCGAAGCCTCCGGTCGCCAAGCTCATCGATTACGGCAAGTACAAGTACAACGAGAAGATCAAGGCTCGTGAGGCGCGCCGCAACCAGAGCACCGCGGAAATCAAGGAAATTCGCTTCCGTCTGAAGATCGACGACCATGACTTCGAGGTCAAGAAGGGCCATGTTGTGCGCTTCCTGAACGGCGGAGACAAGGTCAAGGTCACCATCATGCTGCGTGGCCGCGAGCAGTCGCGACCGATTGGCGGCGTCGAGTTGCTGCAGCGACTTGCCAGCGAAGTGGAGGAATACGGCACCGTCGAATTCGCTCCGAAGCAGGAAGGCCGCAACATCATCATGACGCTCGCGCCGAAGGGCAAGAAGGTTCACACCCAGTCCGAGCAGCGTCGTCGTGGCGATCAGTCCCGTGCCGAGCGTCAGGCCCGCCAGGCCGCCCGTTTGGCGGCCAAGCAGGAGGCCCAGGCTCAGGCGGCGGCAGCAGCCAAAGCCGCCGTGGCATCCGACAAACCGAAGACTTCCGAAACGAAGTAACAAACAAGGAGGGCAGCAATGCCGAAGATGAAAACTAATTCCGCCGCTTCCAAGCGCGTCCGCGTGACCGGTTCCGGCAAGCTGATGCACGCCGGCTCCGCAATGCGCCACAACCTCGAGCACAAGTCCGCTCGTAAGCGCCGTGAGCTGAAGGCCGACGGTGTTCTGGCCACTTCCCAGAGCAAGAACATGAAGAAGCTGCTCGGTCGCTGAGCATAGCGAGAGCTTAGAAACAAAGACTTAATAGAAAGCTGAGGAATCAAATATGGCACGTGTCAAGCGCGCAGTAAACGCCCACAAGAAGCGTCGCGTCGTTCTCGAGAGGGCTTCCGGCTACCGCGGCCAGCGCTCCCGCCTGTACCGTAAGGCCAAGGAGCAGCTGCTGCACTCCTTTACCTACAACTTCCGCGACCGCAAGGCTCGCAAGGGCGACTTCCGCAAGCTGTGGATCCAGCGCATCAACGCTGCCGTCCGCGCCGAAGGCATCACCTACAACCGCTTCATCCAGGGCCTGCACCTTGCCGGCATCGAGCTGGATCGTCGCGCTCTCGCCGAGCTGGCCGTCTCCGATCCGGAGGCTTTCAAGGCCATCGTCGAGCAGGCCAAGGCCGCTCTTCCGGCTGACGTGAACGCTCGAGGAGCCTGAGTTTCCCCGACGGTTCACCTGTGAACTTCAGAACCCCCGATCCGGCAAACGGACGGGGGTTCTTGCGTATCGCGTTCCCCATACCGGATACTTTGAATAGACTTTCCGGAATGTTGATTTCCATCCAATGACGGCTTCCACTTGGAACGAACGTCCTTGGAATCCTCCATGCGGGCAACGCGTTCCGTACGGGAACGTGACGGAACGGACACGACAAATGATGACGATGCAAATGGAGGACCACGATGACGGATATCGAACGCTTGATTGATCAGTTCCTCGCGTACATCGACGTGGAACGAGGACTTGCGAAAGCCACGGTGCGCGCATATGACTCGGACCTGCGCAAATACAACGGCTGGCTTGCGACGCAAGGCATTCAAGACCTTAATGCAGTGACCACGCAGGACGTGGAACGATACATCGCCTTTCTTGACGATTCCGGAGAATCCGCGCGCAGCAAGGCACGAAGACTGGCCAGCATCCATGCATTCCATCGCTTCGCACTGAACGAACATGTGGTATCCAATGACGTTGCGGCACAGGTCAAGGCTCCCAAAGGCGCGACGACGCTGCCTGACGTGCTCACTGTGGACGAGGTGGCCAGTTTGCTGGACGCGATCCCCGTCTCGCAGAATCGGCCTCAATCCGAAGGCATGGCGGACATGCCCGACGATCCCGCGATGCTGCGCGACAAGGCGTTGCTGGAATTCATGTACGCCACCGGAGCCCGCGTGTCGGAAGCGTGCGGCGCGAATCTTGACGATGTCGACTTGGAATCGAACGTTGCGAGATTGATGGGCAAAGGCTCCAAACAACGTCTGGTGCCGGTCGGCAGTTACGCATGTGAGGCGATCGCAAGATACCTCAAAAACGGACGGCCGCAGCTCGAGTCGAAGGCGAAAGGGCCCACCGAACGACGCGCGTTGTTCCTCAACAAGCGCGGCAAACGACTGTCAAGGCAATCGGTGTGGGAGATCATCCGTGCGGCCGGGGAACGCGCGCATATCGACAAGCCCCTGCATCCGCACACATTGCGCCATCCTTCGCCACGCATCTGATCCAAGGCGGGGCCGACGTGCGCACCGTGCAGGAACTGCTGGGTCACGCGAGTGTCACCACCACGCAGATCTACACGCATGTAAGCCCGGAGAACCTCATCGAGACATATCTGACCTCGCATCCAAGGGCAAGATAGCATGAGATGCATGTGTTGCTGCCGTTTCTGACGGCGATGATGGGCTAGCATGGAAACAGTGGAGTTTTTGACACGAGGATGTTGGTAAGGTAAACGGTATGCCTACGGATTTGCTTGGACGTGATTATGAGACGTTTCCCGCACCGGAGCCGCTGCAGACGCACGGTCCGGCAAGGGTCATCGCCATGTGCAACCAGAAGGGTGGCGTCGGCAAGACCACCAGTTCCATCAATATCGGCGGCGCGCTAAGCCAATACGGCAGGCGCGTGCTGATCGTCGACTTCGATCCGCAAGGCGCCGCCACGGTGGGTCTCGGCATCAACGCCAACGCGGTGGAGGACACCGTGTACACGGCGTTGTTCAATCCGCGCATGGACGTGCACAGCGTGATTCACCACACCGATTTCGAGAATCTCGACATTATGCCGGCCAACATCGATCTGTCCGCCGCCGAAGTGCAACTGGTCACCGAAGTGGGACGTGAGCAGGTGCTTGCCGGTGTGCTGCGCCAGGTCAAGGACGAGTACGACGTGATCATCATCGACTGCCAGCCATCGTTGGGCCTGCTGACGGTGAACGCGTTGACCGCGGCCGACGGTGTGATCATTCCGGTCGCTGCCGAATTCTTCGCGCTGCGTGGCGTGGCGCTGCTCATGCAATCCATCGAGAAGGTGCAGTCGCGCATCAATCCGAGCCTTGAAGTGTATGGCGTGCTGGTCACCATGTACACCCGTACCCTGCATTGCGAGGAGGTGTTGCAGCGTATCTACGAGGCGTTCCAAGGCAAGGTGTTCCATTCCGTGATTTCGCGTTCCATCAAGCTGCCGGATTCCACGGTGGCGGCTGCGCCGATCACCATCTACGCGCCGAACCACAAGACGGCGAAGGAATACCGTGAAGTGGCCCGCGAGCTGATCGCCAACGACATCGTGGCCTGAACTTTGCAAGAGCCCCGTTGGGGGCTCTTGGTGTTTATGAGCGACTCGACACACTTATAGTCATGTTGACTATAAGTGTTAGACTCCTTTCCTGTAAGCAATTCGAAGTATTGGAAGAGGCCATCAATTGATCATGGGCAATGTCTCGGAACGGCGCAAGCAGCCTCCGCAGGTCGGCGTATCCGTGGTGATTCTGGCTTTGGGACCGGTTCCGCAGTCAGATGTGGGCGCTGGTGCCGCTTCGTCCGGCATGGGCTCCACCCTGTGGATGCCGCTGGTCAAACGCGTCCGTCAGCCTTTTTTGGGGCAATGGGCGTTGCCGGGAGGCGGTCTGAGGGCCGACCATTCATTGGAACAGTCGGCGTATGCCGCACTGGAATCGACGACGTCGCTGCATCCGAAATATCTTGAGCAGCTTTACACGTTCGGCGATCCGGCACGTTCGCATGGCGGTCTGCCGATGGTGTCCATCGTGTACTGGGCCCTGGTGGGCGAGGCCGATGGACGAATCGACTTCGCCGGAGGGGACAACGTCAAGTGGTTCCCCGTCAACCATCTTCCGGAACTTGCGTTCGACCATCGCACCATCGTCGAATACGCCATGAACCGGCTTCGCGGCAAAATCGAATCGCCTGACATCGCCACCCGATTGGTGGGCGAGCGATTCACGTTGAGCCAACTGCATGACGTGTACGAGGCGATTGCCGGACGGCGTATCGATTTGGCGAATTTCCGCCGTAAAATGCTCGCTTCCGGACTGTTGGAAGACACCGGTGAGAAACTGCGGATCGGCCGTAACAGGCCGGCGGCGGTCTACCGGTACAGCCGGAAGCCGGGAACGGATTTGTGGACCGAAGCCGGAACGGCATCCGAATCGGACGACACTCGAATTGCTTTCCAGGATGACGACGCGTTATCCGCATTGATGACGGCGTGATCGCCTGCCATCGTCGGGCTTGAACGAGCTCACGACACAATAGGAAAACAATGATAAAGGGGTGTTGATGTCCGCATCGCAACAAACCGTCGGGGGAGAGTCTCGCTGACTCGCAACGAGCGTCTTGACCGACTGCCGTTCAACAAGGCGCACAGGAAGCTGTTGGTGGCTTCGGGTATTGGATGGCGTTCGACGCGATGACGTTGGTCTGGTGTCGTTCGTCGTGGCCGCCATCGCGGCCGATCCGCATTTCAATCTGACGCGACCGAGAAAAGCTGGGTGCTGTCCATCGGTTTCGTCGGAATGGCGATCGGCGCCGCGCTTGGCGGCTTCGTGGCCGACCGCGTTGGCCGCAAGACGGTCTTCTCCGCGACGCTGGTGATTTTCGGTCTGGCCAATGGCGGTATGGCGTTGTCATGGTCGCTGGCGGCTCTGCTGATCGCTCGACTGGTCATCGGCCTCGGCCTGGGCGCCGAGCTGCCGGTCGCCTCCACATTGGTCTCGGAATTCTCTCCGACCAAACAACGCGGCCGTATGACGGTGTTGCTGGAATCCTTCTGGGCAATCGGCTGGATCATCGCCGCCTGCATCGGCTATTTCGTCATTCCTAACACCGGCGATTGGGGATGGCGCTGGGCGCTGCTCATCGGAGCATTGCCGCTGCTGTACGCCATCGTGACGCGCATTCATATCCCTGAGTCCGTGCGATTCCTCGAATCCAAGGGACGTGAGGATGAGGCCGAGCAGGCCGTGCGCTACTTCGAACAGGCCGGAGGCGTCGAACCGGTCGCATCCCCGAAGGGCGAGCCGCTGCCGAAGATCAAAACCCGCGAGCTGTTCGGCAAGAAGTATCTTGCGCGCACCGCAGCCATCTGGGCCACATGGTTCTTCGTGAACTTCTCCTACTACGGCGCGTTCACGTGGATGCCGTCTCTGCTGGCCGACCAGTTCGGTTCGCTGACCAAGTCGTTCGGCTACACGCTCGCCATCGCCATCGCACAGCTGCCCGGCTACTTCCTCGCGGCATGGCTGGTGGAGATCTGGGGCCGCAGGAAGACCCTGAGCGTGTTCCTCGCCGTGTCCGCCGTGGCAGCGTTCGCCTTCTCCCAAGCCGGTTCCGTGGCCGCTGTGCTGGGCTTCGGCATGCTGCTGTCCGCGTCCAACCTTGCGCTTGGGGCGTGTTGTACGCGGTGACTCCGGAAATCTATCCGACACGTCTGCGTGGCGCCGCCTCCGGTGCCGCCGCGGCTTGCGGTCGTGTGGCCGCGATCATCGCGCCGCTGCTGATGCCATGGTTCCTGACCTTGTCCGGTGGCAACAAGGCCGTGGCGTTCATCGTTTTCGCCGTGGCGTTCATCCTTGCCTGCGTGGCGGCCCTGTGCCTGCCTGAACGCACTGGCAAGGAGCTTGAGGATTAAGGTCCGCGCGCCTCTTCGCGTGATTGACGGCGGGCCTGTCGGCATGATCTGACAGGTCCGCCGTTTTTCATGTGTCGTAATGCTTCGCTAGAATTGGCTCGGTTTGTGTGTAAGTACGGATTTTTAAGTACCGATAGCATGTACGTACCGAACGTTTTACGTAAGAAAACAGCAACACTAAGAGAGGTTTCGATGGCGGTTCGCGGCGATATCCGAAATGTAGCGATTGTGGCACACGTCGATCACGGTAAGACCACCCTGGTCAACGCGATGCTGGCCCAGTCCCACGTGTTCAACGAGCGTGAGGAAGTCCCGGACCGCGTGATGGATTCCAACGATCTGGAACGCGAGAAGGGCATCACCATCCTCGCCAAGAACACCGCGGTGCAGTACACCGGCCCGCTGGCCGCCAAGTACGGCCATCCGGAAGGCATCACCCTCAACATCATCGATACCCCTGGCCACGCCGATTTCGGTGGCGAGGTGGAGCGCGGCATCTCCATGGTCGATGGCGTCGTGCTGCTCGTCGACGCTTCCGAAGGCCCGCTGCCGCAGACCCGTTTCGTGCTGCGCAAGGCCCTCGAAGCCAAGCTTCCGGTCATCCTGTGCGTGAACAAGACCGACCGCCCGGACGCCCGAATCTCCGAAGTCGTCGGCGAATCCTCCGACCTGCTGCTCGGCCTGGCCCAGGACGTCATCGAGGAAGGCATCGACCTCGATGAGGATTCCCTCTTCGACCTTCCGGTCATCTACTGCGCCGCCAAGGCCGGTTACGCTTCCGAAAACCAGCCGGAAAACGGCGGCCTGCCGGACAACGACAACCTCGAGCCGCTGTTCGAGGCCATCATCAAGAACATTCCGGCTCCGGAATACGAGGAAGGCGCGCCGCTGCAGGCCCACGTCGCCAACATCGACTCCTCCGACTTCCTCGGCCGACTCGGTCTGGTCCGCATCTACAACGGCACCCTTGAGAAGGGCAAGACCTACGGTCTGTCCCGTGTGGACGGCTCCATCGAGAACTTCCGCGTGTCCGAGCTGCTGCGTACGCAGGGCCTGGAGCGCACCCCGGTCGAATCCGCAGGCCCTGGCGACATCGTCGCCGTCGCCGGCGTGAACGACATCATGATCGGCGAGACCATCGTCGACCCGGACGATCCGCGTCCGCTGCCGCTTATCCACGTTGACGACCCGGCCATCTCCATGACCTTCGGCATCAACGATTCCCCGCTTGCCGGCACCGAAGGCAAGGACCACAAGCTCACCGCCCGCATGATCAAGGACCGCCTCGATCGCGAGCTCATCGGCAACGTGTCCATCAAGGTGCTGCCGACTGACCGTCCGGACGCTTGGGAAGTGCAGGGCCGTGGCGAACTCGCACTGGCCGTGCTTGCCGAGCAGATGCGCCGTGAAGGCTTCGAGCTGACCGTCGGCCGTCCGCAGGTGGTCACCAAGACCATCGACGGCGTGGTCAACGAGCCGATGGAAAACACCACCATCGACGTGCCGGAAGAGTACATGGGCGCCGTCACCCAGCTGCTCGCCGACCGCAAGGGCCGCATGGACAACATGACCAACCACGGCACCGGCTGGGTCCGTCTGCAGTTCACCGTGCCCTCCCGTGGTCTGATCGGTTTCCGCACCGCGTTGCTGTCCGCCACCCGCGGCACCGGCATCGCCTCCTCCATCTCCGCTGGCTACGCTCCGTGGGCCGGCCAGATCGTGACCCGCCAGAACGGCTCCATGGTCTGCGACCGTCAGGGCATCGCCACTCCGTACGCCATGCAGCGTCTGCAGGCACGTGGCAACTTCTTCGTCGAGCCGCAGTCCCCGGTGTACGAGGGCCAGGTCGTCGGCATCAACAACAAGCCGGACGAGCTGGATGTGAACATCACGCTGGCCAAGCACATGACCAACATGCGTTCCGCCACCGCAGACGTGCTGGAAACCCTGACCCCGCCGATCAAGATGAGCCTCGAAGAGTCCCTGGACTTTGCCAACGAGGACGAGTGCGTGGAAGTCACCCCGGAATCCATCCGCGTGCGCAAGATCATTCTGAGCCGTGAGGATTGGTACAAGTGGCGCGCCAAGCAGCGTCGCCAGAACAACGCTCAGAATAACAAGTGATTCTTCGCATTGTTTTGGCGCTTCGCGGGCACGGTAGTGTGTTCCGCTAGTGCGCTAAACGCTTAAGAAAGGCAAGAGATGTCGGCGGTTTTCCGCGTATCTCTTGCCTTTCTTGCTGTTTTGTAAGGAACGTAGGGCATAGTGGAAGACATGACGCAACGCACGCAGGAAACACAGCCGGAACCGCAATCGCAATCACAGGACGGCATCGACCGCAGGCTGCTGCCGTGGTCGCATCGTCTACCGGTATGGGCGCGGTTTTGGTTGACCTGCTCGCCGGTGCCGTCGTCGGCGTGATCGGCACGATGGCGCACCGCATGGGCGCGTCGGCGAATATTCCCTACGGTCTTGTGATCGCATATGCTCTGGTCATCATCTCGACATGGTCGGCGCGTTCACGTGATGGCGTATCGGGCCTCGCATTGCATCTGATCAGTTCGTCACTGGTGGTCTGGACCGTCATGGCCGGTTACGGTCCGGGCGGGGACGCCATGATTCCCGTCGGATTCGGCGAGACGGCGACGTTGCCGTATTTCAGCAACAACGCCGGCTATTTCTGGCTATACGGCGTGGTGCTGATTCCATTGATCATGCTGGCGCTGCCCAAAAGCTGGTTCACGATGCCGCCGCGCACTGAGGATGACTCCACGGAATATGACCAGAACGAATCGTCTGAACCGGACCATGACACCGCCCAACCGGTGGACTAGACCCCTCCACAGCCTCGCGAATGCGCTAAGGTGCTTAGGATGACCCGCAACAAGGAGGCACAGGCGGCAATGAGCGCACGCAAGCTGTTCTATCTGGGGCCACAAGGCACCTTCACCCATCAGGCGGCCGTCAATGCCGCCCAAGAGTTGGCACGGCTCGAACCGCAAGGCTTCGACCTGATGCCCATGGACGATGTGCCGCAGATTCTTGACGCCGCACAGCACGGCGACGGCTGGGGAATCGTGGCCTGGGAGAACAACGTCGAAGGGTACGTGGTCCCCAACCTCGACGCCCTGATCGACGCGAAGGACCTTGTCGGATTCGCACGCGTCGGTGTGAACGTCGAATTCGACGCATACGTGGCGCAAGGAGCCGATCCAGCCGAAGCGCGCATCGCCACCGCCCATCCGCACGGTCTCGCGCAATGCAAACGATTCATCGCCGAACATCGGCTCTCCACACAGCCGGCCACATCCAACGCGGCGGCCTGCCGGGACCTTATCCCAGGTGAAATCGCCTTCGGTCCCGCCATCTGCGGCGAACTGTACGACATCACCCGCATCGGCACCGCCATCCAGGATTACCAAGGAGCCGCCACCGACTTCCTCGTGCTCGCGCCACGCGCCGAAGTCGCACGGCTGCTCGCCAAACCACGCGCCGAAGCTAACGTCGAATACGAATCGGTATTGACGCTCATCCCGCTCGTCACCGGCCCAGGCGTGCTCGCCAACCTGCTCGACGTGTTCCGTGACGCGGGACTGAACATGACCAGCTTCATCTCACGGCCCATCAAAGGACGCACCGGCACATACAGCTTCATCGTCACCCTCGACGCCGCCCCTTGGGAGGAACGTTTCCGCGACGCGCTTGTGGAAATCGCAGAACATGGCGACTGGGCCAAAACACTCGCCGTCTACCCGCGCAGGGAACGCCCCAACCCGCCCGTCACCTCATGGATGCTGCCGCAAGGCGGCGTACGACTCGACGACAGCCACCTGCCGGACGATTGGCAGAACGACGAAACCGTCAGAAGGGAGCTGATGTGGTGAAGCCACGCATCGCAATCGTAGGACTCGGCCTCATCGGAGGATCACTGGCACGCCGACTCGTCAACGCCGGCTGCGAAGTGACCGCATGGAACCACAACGACCGCCCCTACGCCACCGCCGAAGCCGACGGCATCATCTGCAAACCCACCTTGGCGGCACTCGCCGAAACCAAACCGAACGTGCTCGTACTGTGCAACCCGCTCAAGGCCATGCCCGAAATCCTCGGCGCATTGAAACCATTGATGACACGGAAACAACCACGCTCACCGACGTGGGCAGCGTCAAAGGCATGGTCCGCGACCAAGTCAAAGCCATTGGTCTTGACGGCTGCTACGTCGGAGCACACCCGATGGCCGGCAACGAACTGTCCGGCTGGGAGGCATCCGACCCTACACTCTATGACGACGTGCTCTGGGCCATCACCGTCGACGAACACACCGAATACCGCCGGTTCCGCGCCGTGGCCGACATGATCGTGAATCGTTGCGGCAACCGGCTCATCGTACTTGACGACGCCACCCATGACCGTTGCGCCGCGCTCATCTCACATATGCCTCACGTCATCGCCACCGCCATGATCAACGAGCTGGTGGCCAACCCGAACCGCAACATCGCGGCCGCGCTCGCAGCCGGGTCCTGGCGTGACATGACGCGCGTGGCGCTGACCGATCCGAACCGCACACGTGCATGGTGGAGGAGACGCGGCCAACGTGGAGACTTTGCTACGCAACATGGCCAACCGATTGACGTTGGTGGCCAACGTGCTGCATGACATGGCCGATACCGGCGTGCGCCCCACGGAAGGCGACGTGAAGCAAATGGACCGTTTCTTCGCCCAAGGCCAACCGTTCCGCGACTACAAGGCCGCCAGCAGGCAGCCGGAGTACGCCGAACATTGCGCGACGGTCGAACTGTCGATTCCCGAAAACGATTGGCAGCGCACGCTGCTGGAATCCGCCCGCAGAGGCGAGCATATCGTGCGATTCGACGGCGAGCGTACCGCGATCGCGCAGGCGCGTTCCGTGGTCTGACGACTGACGCCATCGCTATGCAAAAGCGCCGCAATCGCAGAAAATCAGTGCGATGGCGCTCTTGTCTTTGCGCGCGGTAGGGGGAGGTATGCGACTACGGACGTGGCCGAGTCATGGAACGTTCCGGCACCGGCTTGATCGTCACGATTTCGTCGGCGGGAATCGTGACACGCTGCTCGGGACGTGAGCCGTTCGCCGCCGCATCGCGCGTCATCTCCAGTTTCTGACCGTCCCACGAACGCACGTGGCCTACGTAATCGCGGAACTTCATACGATGATCGGTAGGATCGACGCCTTCCAAGGTGCGCACCACGATGCGCGCTCCTACTGGAATCTCATTGGGAATAGGCATTGCTGCCTCCTTTCGATGTTCCGCTCCAACTGTCTCACTCGCTCGCCACGGCGTCAAGGACCGGCTGCTTCAACGCGCGGGAGGCGGGGGAGATGCTGGACACCAGACCGACCACAATCGACAGCAGCAGGAACACGAGCAGCTGCAACCACGGAATCGCCAGCGTCTCCAAACCTTCGGACGCGTAGACCGCACGAATCACCACTCCCGCGGCGACGCCGACGACCAAACCCAACACCGTGCCGAACACGGAGATGATCGCCGCTTCGATGCCAAGCATGCCACGCACCTGGCCACGTGACGTGCCGATGGCACGGAGCAGACCAATCTCCTTGGTGCGTTCCGACACGCTCAACGCCAGCGTGTTCACGATGCCGAAAATGGCGATGATGATGGACAAAGCCAGCAACGCGTACAGGACCATGAGCATCTGATCGATCATCGAGCTCATCGTGGACTTGTACTCGTCACGGTCGAACACGACGATTGTGTAGTATTTCTTGATTGTTTTCTTCAGGGCCTTCTTGACTTGGGCCGTGTCGGCGCCCCGCTTGTCCGTGACGAACGCCTGCATGACGAACATGGTCTGCTTGTTGCCGATCTGCTCGGCCAAATCGTCGTTGACGATCGCGAAATCGCGGTATACGGAATTCGACACGATCGCGCCGATGGTCAGCGTCTTTCCGGTGGTGACCTTCTTCGTCTTGACCAGCGTTTTCGGATCGACGTTCTTGGCGTCGTTCGTGTACTGTTCGATTTCCGAAGCCTTGGCCTGCGCTCCTGCCAAGTCGCCGGATGCGGCCAATTGCTGGGCCTGCGACTGCAATTCCTGCACATGCGCCTGCACCTTGGCCTGGTAATCGGCCTGCGCCTTGGCTGTGGCCTCCTTGTCTACCACGATGTTCTCGGCCGTGGCCTTGACCTTCTGACCCACATGCCATCCACGATCGTCGGCAATGGTCTTGCCGACGAGCAGCTTGCCATCCTTCAACGCGGCAGCGGCATCACCTTCGGTGGTTTCGGCGGCGAAGATCTTGGTGAACAGCTCCGGCTGTGTGGCGAACGTGAACCCGTTGATGGCTTTGCCGTCATATTTCACACCAAGCACCACACGGTTCGACACCACATGATTCACGCCATCGACCTTTTTGATGTCTTTGATGGCCTGGTCGGGAATCTGCCCGGCCGAAGCCGAAGATACGGCGAAATCGGCTTTGAGCCCGGTATCCACCAGCGAATTGACCGAAGCCTTCGCCGACGTGGCCACCACGCCCAGACAGCTGACAATCGCCACTCCCACGAACAGGGCGGCTGCGGTGTTGGACGTGCGACGTTTCGAACGAGAAATGTTACGTTGCGCGAGACGCCCAGTCACGGTGAAGGCCTTCGATGGCAGCCAGCCGAGCACCGCGCCCGCGGTGGACACGTATGCCGGTCCCGCCACAATCACGCCGATCACGGCCAGCGCCGCGCCAATACCGAGCGGCCAGCCGACAGCGATACTGTTGAGCGCCTTCCACGGCGTCGGACCGCCGTCACCATCCGCGGCGGCCAAAGCGTAGGTGAAACCCCAGCTCAGGAAGCCCAACAGCACCATGACGGTGCCGAGGATGCCACGTGCGAGGACGGGCTTTTCCGGATTGACGGTTTCGTTCATCGCCTGAATCGGCGGGGCAAGCGCCGCATTTCGCGCCGGCAGGGCCGCACCGATCAACGTCACCACAATGCCGACCACAAGGCCGACGAGCATGTCGGAAACGGTCGGATTGGTGGCGCCGGTCAATGGCATACCCATATTCGCCAAACCGGATGCGATGAGTTTGACCATGCCCCAGCCGAGCCCGATGCCTGCGAGCGAACCTACCAGGCCCAGCAACAGAGCTTGCACGATCACCGTGGAGAACACTTGCAGGGGAGAAGCGCCGATGGAACGCAGCAGCGCATAGCCGCGCATCGACTCGCGCACGATCATGGAGAACGTGTTGGCGATGATGAACGAGCCGACAAACAATGCGATCACCGCGAAAATCAGAATAAGCGGTTGGATGAAGCCGAGCGCGTCCTGCGTGGATTTGGTTGATTCGTCACGGTATTCGTCACCGGTGATGGCATGCGCCTTCGCCGATCTCGGCAGCGCCTTGTTGATACGGTCCGCCAGCTGCTGCTGCGCGTTGTCGTCAAGCGGCGTGGTCTTATTGCCGTAGACGCTGATCAACGACGTCTTGTCGGGATCGTCCGACTGCTTGCTGGCTTTTTCCTTGGCCGTTACGGGATCGATGGCGATGATGATGGCGCCTGCCTGGCTGGCATCGGTGGTGAAGATGCCGCTGACGGTCACCTTATGAGCGCCGTCCGGATAGACGATTTTCGTCTTATCGCCGACCTTCAGACCCGACTGTTCGGCGGCGAAGGAATGAAGGGCGATCTCATCGCCGTTCTTCGGCCACGTGCCGGTCGTGAACTTGGCGGACCGCCACGGCGACGACTTCGCCCATGCCTATGGCGAGCGTCGGAGACCCCATGGTGGTCACCGCATCGCCATGCTTGTCGAGCAGCACCACGCCGGACAGCATGTGCACGACGCGTGCCGAGGAAACACCGTCGACCTTGGCTATCGTGCCCGCCAGATCGACGTCGACATCGTTGTAGCTTTTCGTCGATCCCATCGACATCGCCGACGAATCTTTTTTCTTCTCCTGCGAACCGCGCACGTACACGTCATGGTCCGCATTGGTGGACATCATCTGTGAAACCTGGTTGTTGAGCATTTCGCGGAAACAGAACGAGCCGACCACGAAACTCACGCCGAGCGCGATGGCCACGATCGACATGATGAAACGGCCGAAATGGCTGCGCGCGTCGCGCAATCCTATGCGAATCATGCCTGCGAGTCCTCCGTCACGGTCGGAACGGCGGTGGAGGCGGCGTACTTGGAAACATCGTCGATGTCGTCGTCGCCGGCGAACACCTCAAGAATCTCGTTGTACGTCGGATGCTGCATGTCGCGGGTGATGTTGCCGTCGGTGAGTACCAGCACACGGTCCGCGAAGGAGGCCGCACGCGGATCGTGGGTGACCATGACGATCGACTGGCCGTAGTCGCGTACCGAATCACGCAGGAAGCCAAGCACTTCACGGCTGGAGCGCGAGTCGAGGTTGCCGGTCGGCTCGTCGGCGAAGATCACGGACGGTCGTGCCATGATGGCGCGGGCGCAGGCCACGCGCTGCTGCTGGCCGCCGGACAGCTGGCTTGGACGGTGCGTGAGCCGCTTCTCCAGACCGACCACCTTGACCACTTGGTTGAACCAGTCGCGGTCGATCGTACGTTTCGCTATCTGCAACGGCAGCAGGATGTTCTCCTCGGCGGACAGCGTCGGCACCAGATTGAACGACTGGAAAATGAACCCGATCTGTTCGCGGCGCAGGTCCGTCAACTGCTTCTGGTTCATGGAGGAGACCTCGAGTCCCTCCACGATCACCTTGCCGGACGAAGGGGTGTCGAGCCCGGCCATGCAATGCATGAGCGTGGACTTGCCGGAACCGGAAGGGCCCATGATGGCGGTCATTTCACCGCGCTTGAATTCCACATTCACATGATCCAACGCCATCACTTCGTTGTCTTTTGAGCCGTAGACCTTGGTCAGGTCGATGGCGCGGGCCACAATCCCATCATCGGGGTTTTCGGCTGTCGGATGCTGTACGTCATGAATGGAATGACGAGTCATAATACCGCCTGTTCGTAAGATGCCTAATCGTCATCAGTCTATCGGTATGGGGACATAATGGAATCGTGCCATCGCGTGAGATGACATTCGATCGCGCTGCGGAATGGCATTTATACGGTGTCTGCGTGGTGTCTGTTCATTTCAGACGAAGCGGAAGGTGGTTTGCATGTGTTTCGATGATGCGTTGGACGGATTCGACGCCTATCTGAAAGCCAACCGAGGGTTGAGCGCAAACACCCGCAGGGCGTACCGCAGCGATGTCGAGGAATGCTTGGTGGCGTTGCGGAAACAGGGTTGCGTGGATCTGAATGAGGTGACCATCGAGGATTTGCGCCTGTGGATGGCCAAATCGTCCAAAAATCACGCACGCAGCAGCATGGCGCGCAAAACCGTCGCCGTGCGTGGATTCTTCGCATGGGCGTACGACCATGACATGGCGTCCGCCAACCCGGCGGCTTCGTTGCAGACGCCGAAAATCCCCGATACGCTGCCGGCGGTATTGAACGAAACGCAGGCGCAGCAGCTGATGGACCGCGTTGATGAGGACGGCATGGAGGCGCGATCGCAGGAACCGAATATGAAAAACAGGCGATCGCGCTGCGTGACGCGGCCATGCTGGAACTGCTCTATGCCACCGGCATGCGTGTGGCGGAACTGGTCGGACTCGACGTGGCCGACGTGACATTCGGCAACCGCACGGTGAAAGTGACCGGCAAAGGCGACAAGCAGCGTGTCATGCCATTCGGCGCACCAGCCGACAAGGCCTTGCGCGATTGGCTGGAACATGGCCGTCCCGTACTATGCGGTGACATGTCGGACGACGCGTTCTTTTTGGGATCGCAGGGCGGGCGGATCGGTCAACGTATGGTGCGCAAGGTGGTGCACGACCGGGCACGGGAGGCCGGCGTGCCTGACATCAGTCCGCATGCGTTGCGCCACAGTGCGGCGACCCATATGCTCGACGGGGGAGCGGACCTGCGTGAGGTGCAGGAGATGCTGGGGCATTCCTCGCTGAAGACCACGCAGCGTTACACACACGTGTCCATCGAACAGTTGAAGGCACGATACGGGCAGGCGTTTCCACGGGCGTGACGCGGATTGGCAAAGTACGCTGACAGCGAACGGATATGTCCGCGTCCGTCCATACGCACGATGCGGATAAGTTGTTCCGGCGATAAGCGGGAAAAACGGATTGTTTTATCAGATGATGAGTTTTTGATTTGACTATTTTGCGTGGGCCTCCCTCGGATATGGAGCGGTTGTCCCTCAATCGAGTGATAATGAACCCACCATCAGAACGAAGACGGACGTTGATGCCACGGTATTGACGCCCGCCTTCTTTTTGAACAGGGTCTTACGGCTCTGGAAATAATGGATAAGGAGAATATGAATTCCATGAAGAAGAAAGCTCTGGCTTTCGCTGCGGCCGCATGCGCATTCGGCATGCTGCTCAGCGGTTGCGGCTCTTCCAACGGTGACTCTACCGCTGACAAGGGTTCCAACGTCATCACCGCATACAATTCCGAACCGCAGAACCCGCTCATCCCAGGCGACTGCAACGAGACCGGCGGCGGCAAGCCGCTCGACCTGCTGTTCGCACGTCTGATTTCCTTCGACGCCAAGGGCAACGCCTCCAACGAAGTGGCGGAGTCCATCAAGTCCAACGATGACGCCACCCAGTACACCATCAAGCTCAAGGATGGTTGGAAGTTCACCGACGGCACCCCGGTGACCGCCGAATCCTTCACCAAGGCATGGAGCTACACGGCCAACGCCAAGAACGCACAGCTCGGCTCCTCCTTCTTCTCCACCATCAAGGGCTACGACAAGCTCCAGGATGGAGACAAGCTCAAGGGCGACGAACAGCTCGAGGGCCTGAAGGTCGTCAACGACCATGAATTCACCGTCGACCTGAACCGTTCCGACTCCGTGTTCGCCGTCAAGGTCGGCTACACCGCATTCGCTCCGCTGCCGGAATCCTTCTTCAAGGATCCGAAGGCCTTCGGCGAGAAGCCGGTCGGCAACGGCCCGTACAAGTTCCAGTCCTGGGACCACGACAACCAGATCGTGCTGGTGAAGAACCCCGACTACAAGGCAACCGCGTCGCCAAGAACGACGGCGTGACCTTCAAGGTCTACACCAAGGATGAGGCCGCCTACGCCGACATCCAGTCCGGTTCCCTCGACGTGATGGAGTCCGTCCCGGCCTCCGCCACCAAGACCTTCCAGAAGGACTCCACCGTACAGGCCTACAACAAGGCCGGCTCCGTCATCCAACAGTTCACCATCCCGGCCAAGCTGAAGCACTTCGAAGCCGACACCGAGGAAGGCACCCTGCGTCGCCAGGCCGTCTCCATGGCCATCAACCGCGAGAACATCTGCAAGAAGGTGCTCAACGGCACCGGCACCCCGGCCGCCGACTTCACCTCCCCGCTGACCCCGGGCTACTCCGATTCCCTCAAGGGTTCCGGCAACCTGAAGTACAACGAGAAGAAGGCCAAGGAACTGTGGGCGAAGGCCAACGCCATCAGCCCGTGGACCTCCGATGACAAGCTCACCTTCGCCTACAACGCCGATGGTGGCCACGAAGTCATCTACACCGCCGTGGTCAACTCCATCAACAACGTGCTGGGCGCCGGCGTGGCCGCCACCAACCCGTACCCGACCTTCAACGATTTCCGCACCGCCGTGTCCGACCGCAAGGTGAACGGCGCGTTCCGTAGCGGCTGGCAGCCGGATTACCCGTCCGCCGAAAACTACCTGGTGCAGAACTTCGCCTCCGCCGCTGCCGATGGCAACGGCTCCAACGATGGCGACTACAAGAACCCGGAGTTCGATGCGCTGTGCGACAAGGCCGCTGCCTCCAAGTCCGTCGCAGACGCCAACAAGCTGTACCAGCAGGCACAGGAAGTGCTGCTCAACGACCTGCCGGCCGTTCCGCTGTACTACGCCAATGCCTATGGTGTGGCCTCGACCGGTGTCTCCGGCTTCGAGATGAACTGGCAGAACCTGCCGGTCTACGAGAACATGACCAAGTCCGGCAAGTGAGCCGTTCTCTGATTTTGATTTCGTAGGATCGACATGAAGGAAGGAACGGATTCGAATATCCGTTCCTTCCTTTCCGCGTAATAAACGGGGCTTCCATCGGAGGTCCATGACGGCTGGACATGCGACATCAACAGAAGATGTCCGCGCGTGGGGTATATTTTCAGCTGTCTTTCATGAAACTGCAATATAAAGCATTGTGGTGCAGTATCACTGATACGTAACGGGGCAAGCGCCGGCCGCCCCGGGCCTCATGTCCTATACGCGTGAGCGTAGGGGACGAAGCCGCAAACGGCTGGCGAACGAGTGAGTAATCAAAAGGAGAAACCAATGGGCAAGTATCTTCTGCGACGCATTCTGCAGATGATCCCTGTGGTTCTCGGCACGACGCTTCTGGTGTATGCCCTGGTGTTCGCGTTGCCGGGCGAACCGGTCAAGGCGATGTTCGGCGACAAGCCGGTCAACGAAGCGGTCGCGGCCCAGATCCGTGCCGAATACAATCTGGACAAGCCGTTCATCGTCCAGTATCTGCTGTTCCTGAAGAACGCGCTGACCCTCGACTTCGGCAAGACCTTCTCCGGACAGCTTGTCATCGACGTGATCGGCCGCGCCTTCCCCGTGACCATCAAGCTCGCCCTGATGGCCTTCGTGTTCGAAGCGGTTTTCGGCGTGATCTTCGGTGTGATCTCCGGCCTGAAGAAGGGCAAGTGGTGCGATACCGTCATCCTGATCTTCTCCCTGCTGCTCATCTCCGTGCCGACCTTCGTCACCGGCTTCCTCTGCCAGTACTTCCTCGGTGTGAAGTGGCATCTGCTGCCGGTCACCGCCGGAGCGAATCCAGGATTCCTTGATCTGCTGATGCCGGCCATGGTGCTTGGCTCGGTATCGATGGCGTACATCATCCGTCTGAGCCGTACGGAGATTTCGTCCAACATCGCCCTCGACTATGTGCGCACCGCGCGCGCCAAGGGCATGGACAACAAATCCGTCATGCTGCGCCACGTGCTGCGCAACTCCATGATCCCCGTCGTCACCTATCTGGGCCAGGATCTTGGCGCACTGATGGGCGGCGCGATGATCTCCGAAACCATCTTCAACGTGCATGGCATCGGCTACCTGACCTATCAGGGCATCCTCAAGGGAGAAGGCAACCTGGTGGTGTCCATCGTGACGCTGCTCATGCTGATCTTCGTGGTTTGCAATCTGCTGGTCGACATGCTGTACGCCGCGCTTGATCCGCGAATCCGTTACGCGTGAGTCGAGGGAGGGAACAAGAAATGACCGAAATGAATGAGACCAATCCTTCCACCGTGCTTCCGGGACAGGAACGCTATGTGGCACCGCTCGATGAGACGCCCCTGAAGGCCGTCGACTCGATGGACGAATCCGCACCGGCTTCGAACATGTGGGCCGACGCATGGCGAACCCTGCGTAAGAACCCGCTGTTCATCATCTCCGGACTGCTGATCATCTTCATCGTGTTCGTGGCGCTGTTCCCGAGCGTGTTGACCAAGCAGAACCCGAACTACTGCACGCTCGACAATTCCCTTGAGCCGGCTTCCTCAGGCCATCCGTTCGGCTTCGACCTGCAAGGTTGCGACGTATACTCCCGTGTGGTCTACGGCACCCGCACCTCGCTGAGCGTCGGCGTGTTCGCCACACTGCTGGTGGTGCTGCTCGGAACGCTGATCGGCGCAATCGCCGGCTTCTTCGGAGGATGGGTCGACGCCGTGCTGAGCCGACTGACCGATATCTTCCTCGCGCTGCCGATTCTGCTTGGCGCCATCGTGGTGCTCCAGATGTTCAAAACGAGCAGCTCCATCTGGAAGATCATTCTGGTGATGACGCTGTTCGGCTGGACCTCCGTGGCACGAATCGCGCGAGGTGCTGTGATGGAAGCCAAGAACCTTGAATTCAACACGGCGTCCACCGCTCTGGGATCCACCCCGATCCGCAACCTGTTCCGCCACATCCTGCCGAATTCGCTGGCTCCGATCATCGTGGTCGGCACCACCTCGCTGGCCACCTACATCGTGCTCGAGGCCACGCTGAGCTTCCTGGGCGTCGGCCTGCCCACCACCACGGTCAGCTGGGGCGGAGACATCTCCAACGCGCAGTCCATCCTGCGTACTGACCCGATGGTGCTGTTCTATCCGTCCGCCGCGCTGGCCATCACCGTGCTGGCATTCATCATGATGGGCGACGCCGTCAAGGACGCGCTCGATCCGAAGAGCCGTACGGCCTGAGTGTAAGTGAAGGGATATTCGATGACTGAAATGAATACCGAGAACAACCTCGAGGCCATGCAGCGCGCCCACGGGCCGCTGTTGGAGGTCAAGAACCTCCAGGTCGACTTCACCACCGATGAAGGCAAGGCCGTGCATGCCGTGCGCAACTCGTCCTTCAGCGTGTATCCCGGCCAGTGGGTGGCCATCGTCGGCGAATCCGGTTCCGGCAAATCCACTTCCGCCATGGCCGTGCTTGGCCTGCTTCCGGGAACCGGCCATGTGGTCGGCGGCTCCATCAAGCTTGATGGCCAGGAGATCTCCGGCTTCAAGCAGAAGGATTTCGACAAGCTCCGTGGTAGCAAGATGGGTCTTGTCCCGCAGGATCCGATGAGCAACCTGAACCCGGTGTGGCGTATCGGCACCCAGGTCAAGGAAGCGTTGGTGGCCAACAACATGGACATCGACCACGAAAAGCGTTCCGAATTCGCCAAGGCCCTGGCCGGTGACGAAGTGGAGCTCAAGGGCAATGACGATGAGACCTTCCTTGGTTCCAAGGAACTGCCTGATCTGATCGCCGCGGCCAAGGAGGCTCTTGCCAAGATCGGCAAGAGCGGTGACGAGCTTGACAAGATCATGGCCCGGTTCGCCGAGGAATGGGTTCCGGGATCCGAAACCCGCTGGCGTGTGGCCGATGGCCTGATCAAAGCCGGGGTGAAGGACGATGACGCATGGTACATCGCCAAGAAGTATGTGGTCGGCTCCACCATGGACGACCGCATCGCCGGTCTGCTGTCCGAGGCCGGTCTGCCTGACGCCGCCACCCGTGCCCGCCAGTTCCCGCACGAATTCTCCGGCGGCATGCGTCAGCGTGCGCTGATCGCCATCGGTCTGGCCTGCCGTCCGGAACTGCTCATCGCCGACGAGCCGACCTCCGCGCTTGACGTGACCGTGCAGAAGAAGATCCTCGACCATCTGCACATGCTGACCGATTCCCTGGGAACCGCGGTGCTGTTCATCACCCACGATCTCGGTCTGGCCGCGGAACGCGCCCAGCATATCGTGGTCATGTACAAGGGCCAGGTCGTGGAATCCGGTCCTTCACTGGAAGTGCTGCAGCATCCGCAGCATCCGTACACCAAGCGTTTGGTCGCCGCTGCGCCGTCCTTGGCATCGCAGCGCATCATCTCCGTCAAGGAACATGGCGGCGACGCCACCGCGGTCATGGAGCACGCGGTGAACGAGGATTCCCTGAAGAAGGGCGAAGCCATCATCACGGTGGATCACCTGACCAAGGAATTCAAACTGCCGCGCAAGAAGGAGATGTTCAAGCGGTCGACGATGTGAGCTTCTCCATCAAGAAGGGCACCACATTGGCCATCGTCGGCGAATCCGGTTCCGGCAAATCCACCGTGGCCAACATGGTGCTGAAACTGCTTGAGCCGACCGCCGGCACCGTCACCTACGACGGCAAAGACATCTCCGGATTCAAGGGCAAGGAGTTGCTTGACTTCCGACGTCATGTGCAGCCGGTGTTCCAGAACCCGTACGGATCGCTCGACCCCATGTACTCCATCTACCGGTCCATCGAGGAGCCGCTGCGCATCCACGGCATCGGAGACAAGAAGAGCCGTGCCAAGCGTGTGCGCGAGCTCATCGACATGGTGGAATTGCCGGAATCGGTGATGAGCCGTTATCCGAACGAGCTTTCCGGCGGCCAAAGGCAGCGCATCGCCATCGCGCGCGCATGGCCCTCGATCCGGATGTGATCGTCTGCGACGAGGCCGTCTCCGCATTGGACGTGCTGGTGCAGGACCAGGTGCTTCGCCTGCTCAACGACCTGCAGGCGGAAAAGGGACTGAGCTACCTGTTCATCACCCATGATCTGGCGGTGGTGCGTCAGATCGCCGATGAGGTCGTGGTGATGCAGCACGGCAAGCTGGTGGAGCATGCCACCACCGACGAGGTCTTCGACCATCCGAAGAAGCAGTACACCCGCGACCTGCTGGACGCCATCCCGGGCGGCAAGCTGCAGCTCGGACTCGACTGATCGCGTCAGCCATCTGGAAAACCTCCCTTCCCACAAGGGAGGTTTTCTTGTATTCCGGCTAGGCTAAGGCGCTATGACGATCACAATCACGACATCGAATGTGAATGGAATCCGCGCGGCGAAACGCAAAGGCATCGAGCAATGGGCCGCGAAGAACACGCCGGACGTGTGGTGCATGCAGGAAGTACGCGCCCCGCAAAACGAAATCGACCCCATCTTCGACGAATTCGGCTTCGAATACGCGACCGCCGGACGCATCGCCGACCAAAGCGGGCTTGATCGCATGAACGAGATCTGCCGTATCAAGGGACGCGCCGGCGTCGGTCTGCTCTCCGCGCTGCCCGTCATCGACAAACGCTACGGACTGCCGGGACTTGCCGAGGACGTCGATTCCGGCCGTTGGATCGAAGCGGATGTGAAGACCCCGCAAGGCTACACCGTCACTGTCGTATGCGTGTACGTGCACGCCGGCAACACCGACGATCCGGAGAAAATGAAGCAGAAATACCGTTTCCTCGACACCATGCTGGTACGTATGGGACAACTGCGCGATGAAGCGGCGCACGGCGGCAAGCAGGCGGTATTGTGCGGCGATTTCAACATCGCGCACACGCCGCTCGACATCAAGAACGCGAAAGCCAACGAGAAGCACGCCGGCTTCCTGCCCGAGGAACGCGCCTACGTGGACAAATGGCTGGGGGAGTTGGAATTCGTGGATGTGATGCGTTCCCTGTGCGGAGACATCCAAGGACCGTACACCTGGTGGAGCCAGCGGGGCCGCGCCTTCGACAACAACGTCGGCTGGAGGATCGACTACCAGTTCGCCACACCCGAACTCGCCGAAACGGCCCGCGGATTCGTCATCGACAAAGCTCCGACCTACGACCTGCGATGGTCGGATCATGCGCCGCTGAGCATCACCTACGACGTGTGAGTTTTTGCGGCCGTCATCCGGCCAATGCCGGGCAACGGGAGACACACTCCGATTCCCAGCCCGTATTAAGCATGGGTGCTAGGCTAGTCACGGTTGCAACCGTAATGAAATGAGGAACATCATGGGACTGTTTGGATTCGGCAAGAAGAAGCGTCAGAGCGAGGAAGCCGCTGAAGCCGCCGCCGAAGAGAACGACAAGGCCGATGAGGCCATCTCCGAAACCGCTGAGGCGCCCGCCGGTGGAATTCAGGAAACCATCCTTCCGGAACCATCCGATGAGTACGACGGCCGTGGCGATGAGCACGGTCCGTGGGACGTCGACGACGAGAACGTGCCCGACTATGACGAATACCTCGACATGGGCGCCTACTATCTGCCGTTCCTCCAAGGCATCGAACTGCGCGTGAAGGCCAACCGCGCCACCCAGCAGGTGCTCGGCACCACCATCACCTACGGATCCTCCAGCGTGGAGATCGAAGCCTTCGCCGCGCCGAAGACCATGGGACTGTGGGATGACGTGCGCGCCGACCTGGTTGAGGCCAACAAAGACGCCAAGGAGACCGACGGCGTGTTCGGCACCGAACTGACACTGCCGGTCGTGGTCAAGGGCGGACGCAAGGTCGTCACCCGCATCGTCGGTGTGGACGGACCGCGGTGGATGCTGCGCGGCATCTTCTCCGGCAAAGCCGCCACCGATCCGGACCACGCCGAAACCAAGGCGCTGAACCAGCTTTTCTCCAACATCGTCGTGGAACGCGGCGAGGACCCGCTGGCCCCGCGTGACCTCATCCCGATGCATCCGCCGGTCGCCCCGGCCGAACGCAAGGCCGCCAAGGAAGCCGCCGAAGCCGAACAGGCAGGCAGGACGATGGACATTCCAGGCCAGCCGAAGGGACCGTTTGACTCCGACCAGCAGGTCGAGGTCAAGACCACGTTGTCGCGTGGACCGATGTTCTCCGAAGTGCGCTGAGCGAACGACGACCACGAAAACACAAACGCATGGCTGAAACCGAAACCAAGAAAAGAACCGGCCTCGGCGCGCTCGCCGACGCCGGCGATGCCGACGATTTCTCCGTCATCGACGCGATCGGCGGTCCGCGCGGCGTCGTCGAATCGATGCTGCCGGGCGTGGTGTTCGTGGTGATGTTCGTCATCACCTCCGACCTGCATCTGACCATCGGCGTATCCGCATCCCTCGCCGTACTGCAGGTGATCGTCCGCCTATGCCAACGCCAATCCGTCCTGGGCGCCGTCTCCGGCCTTCTGGCAGTCGGCATCTGCCTGATCTGGGCATGGAACAGCCACGAGGCGCGCAACTACTACATGTTCGGATTCCTGACCAACGCCTTCTACATCGTGCTGCTCGCCATTTCGTTGATGGTACGTGTACCGGGACTTGGCTTGGTGATCGAATTCATCCGGACACTGCCAACCGAGCATCTGCGCGCATGGCTTGCCGATTGGCGTGGCGACAAGGCATTGAACCGCGCGTACACCATCATCACCGCGTTGTGGATCGGTGTGTTCTCCCTACGACTGGTGGTGCAGGTGCCGTTGTACCTGTCCAACCAGGTCGGCTGGCTCGGCACTGCACGTCTGCTCATGGGCATTCCGTTCTGGGCGTTGGCCATCTGGGTGTCGTACCTCATCGTGGCCACCCCCATGCATCGGCATAAGACGTTGGCCGAACCAAACGCCGACGCGATGGACGACAACAACGAAACGGAGGAACAGCACTGATGGAATCGACCATCCGCATCGAACGATATGCCGACCAAGGCCGTTGCGTCGGCCACATCGACGGACGCGTCGTGTTCGTGCGATTCGCGTTGCCGGGCGAGCTGGTACGCGTCGTGTTGGACGAGCCACATGATCGCGAGGACCGTTTTTGGACTGGCGAAGTGACGGAAGTGCTGGAAGCCAGCGAGGACCGCGTCGAACCCGTATGGCCGTTGGCGGGTCCGCTTGCCATGGGCGGCGGCGTCGGCGGTGCCGATTTGGTGCACGTCTCACTGCCCGGACAGCTTAAATGGAAATCCATGTCCATCGCCGAACAGATGAGACGTCTCGGCCATGTCGACGTTGACGTGCCGATCGAGCGCATGCCCGAGGATGAGGCGGAGCATGGGCTGCACTGGCGTACCCGCATCGAGATGATCGCGGACGAGAACGGCCGACCGTCCATGCGTAGACGCGGCACCCACGTGCGTGTGCCGATCGACACCATGCCGTTGGCCAGTCGCGCGTTGCTTAACGTGGCCGAGAAGGAACACGTGTGGGATGGGGGATTCACTCCCGGATCGCAGATTCGTCTGTCTGTTCCCGAGCCTCGCGGCAATGCCGAAATCGCCGACAACTACGCCGTGCTCGTCGATGGCGAGGTGACGGCGGGCAATCGCGAGCTTACCGAAAAGGTGACGGTGTGCGGACGTGAATTCGAATATGGTGTGGACGCCGGCGGATTCTGGCAGATGCACCGTCACGCGCCGATCGCGTTGACCGGCCATGTGATGTCCTTGGTGCATGGCGAGCTTGACGGCGCCGCTTCCGCATGCCTGTGGGATTTGTATTCCGGTTCCGGCCTGTTCACGCTGCCGTTGGCCACGTTAAGCGCCGGCCGCACGCGCATGCTGAGCGTGGAAGGTGGCAAGACCGCTGTCAAACACGCGCAACGCAATCTGAGGGCCATCCATTTGGGCAATGTCGACGCCCGTGTGGGCGATGTGGCCAAGACGCTTGCCAACGTACGCAACGATTTGGCCAAACCCGATATCGTGGTGCTTGATCCGCCGCGTGCCGGCGCACGTGCGAAGGTATGCAGGCAGATCGCCGAATCCGGCGCGCGAAGCGTCGTATACATCGCCTGTGACCCGGCATCGCTGGCACGCGACACCGCCACATTGGCCTCGCTCGGATACGATCTTGCCGATATTCGCGCATTCGACATCTATCCGACCACCCACCATGTCGAAACGGTGGCGCTATTCAGGAAAGCCACACGATGACCGGTTTCGCGCGGCGTGCCGCAGCCGGTCTCCTTGCAGCCGTCTTCGGCATCTCCATGCTGGCCGGCTGCACGCCGAACAATGCCGCGGTGGGAGACACGCAGTCCGCAGGCGATGCGGTCGCCCACAGCATAAAAGGACCGCAACAGTCTCGACGTGGCCATGATCGGCTCCCAAGACGAACAGACCGATCGCCTGACGTTGGATGCCATGGAGGCGGGCGGGCTCAGGCCGGTGTATCTGCCGGTCGCCGGCACGGTCGACATGCAGGACACCGCCCGGCAAGCGGTCGAGGATATGGCGCAACGCATGGTCAGCATCATCGTCATTTCGGGAATCGACGTGTCCGGCGTGAACCATGACGGCTGGTACGACACGCTGACAACCGCAAGACAGGCGGGCATTCCAGTGGCACTGCTCAACCCGATCGCCACGCCGACCGACAGCACGCTGTTCGCGGCGACGCTCACAATCAACGACCGCATGACGGATGCGACGCCGCTCGCCGACGCGGTAGCCGGCATAGCCAACAACGACCCGCACGACAGAGCAATCCTCGTCACCACCATCAGCCACGGCGGCAAACAGTGAACCGCTCCACGCATTCGGGTGAGTTCGAATCGGTTCGGATGCGTGGCGCTGAACGCACCCTGAGAAAACCCTGAATTTTGCCGGAGCTTTACGGGAAAAGCCTGCGGGCGCGCATCGCCAAGCGGTATGCTGGCAGCATGAGCGAAAGTCAAACCATGCCTGAAACCAGTGAAAAGGGGCTCACCGCAGCGGAAGTCGCCGCCCTTACGGAAAGCGGGCAGGTCAACGCCGTCAAATCGTCCACGTCACGTTCGTTCGCCGACATCGTGCGAGCCAACGTGTTCACCCTGTTCAACGGCATCATCTTCGCCGCCATGGTCATGGTATTGGTCACGGGATCATGGAGAGACGCCGTGTTCGGCCTCGTCATCCTCATCAACACCGGCATCGGCATCATCACCGAACTGAAAGCCAAACGAACGCTCGACAAGCTTTCCATCCTCGTAGCCTCCGACTATCTCGTACGACGCGACGGCAAGGACGTCGAAGTGCCGCACAACGAAATCGTGCTCGGCGACCTCATGTGGATCCGCTCCGGCGAACAGGTTCCCGCCGACGCGCAGATCGTGCGCACCTGGGGTCTGGAACTCGACGAATCCATGCTCACTGGCGAATCGCGCACCGTGCGCAAGAACGAAGGCGACGACATCTATTCCGGATCCACCGCGGTCTCCGGCATGGCCTTGGTCAAGGTCAACGCGGTCGGCGCGCACAGCTATGCCGCCACCTTGACCGCGCAGGCGAAGGTCTACAAAAAGACCGTGTCCGACCTCAACAAGGGCATCAACACCATCCTCAAATTCATGACCTTCCTCGTCGTACCGCTGTGCGTGCTGCTCATCTGGTCGCAGGTGCACGCGGTCGGCGGTTGGGATGTAGCCATCTCCACCGGCCAATGGCGTTCCGCCGTGGTGTCCGCCGTGGCTGGCGTGGTCGGCATGATCCCCGAAGGCCTCGTACTGCTCACCTCGCTCAACTTCGCGCTCGCCGCCATCCGTTTGGCACGCAAGAACACGCTCGTGCAGGAGCTCGAATCCGTGGAGACCCTCGCACGCGTGGACTGCCTGAACCTCGACAAAACCGGCACCGTCACCGACGGCGGCATCATGCTCAACGAAATACGCATGCTGGATGGCATCGGAGCCAATACCGTTGACGAACATGCCGTGAAACAGGCGTTGTACGACCTGTCGAACGAAGGACAGCCGAACGGCACCGGATTGGCGATTCTCAACGGACTGGGCAAGCAGGGATTCTCCGCCGGTCCCGTCGCGGCGCGCGTTCCGTTCTCGTCGGCACGCAAATGGAGCTCGATTGCCGATGACGGCGCGGCATGGACGATGGGCGCGCCAGAAGTCGTGCTGTCCCACTTGGATGGCGATTACTCCGACGTTCTTCGACTGGTCAACGATTCCGCACACGACGGCAACCGCGTGCTGCTGATCGCACGGCATGACGGCAAGGCACCCGCCGATTACGAAAGCGATCCCGCCATCGACCCCGCATCGCGGCCCGTCGCGCTGGTATTATGCTCCGAGCACATTCGCGACGACGCCGAAGCCACACTCGCCTGGTTCCGCGAGCAGGGCGTGCGCTGCCGCATCATCTCCGGCGACAATCCCGTCACCGTCGGTGCGATCGCAAGAAAAGTACGGCTCACCGGAGACGCGGAGCCACGCTTCATGGCGCGCGCGAACTGCCCGCCGACATCACGGAACTGGCGAAAGTACTGGAGAACGTGGACGTGCTCGGCCGTGTCCTGCCCGACCAGAAGAAGGCGATCGTCCAGGCGCTGCACCTAGGCGATCATGTCGTGGCGATGACCGGCGACGGCGTGAACGACGCGCTCGCCATCAAGGAGGCCGACCTGGGCATCGCGATGGGCAACGCGGCACCCGCCACCAAAGCCGTCGCACAAGTGGTGCTCGTCGATTCGAAATTCTCGCATCTGCCCGATGTGGTGGCACGTGGACGCCAGGTCATGGCCAACATGGAACGCGTGGCCAGCCTGTTCCTCGTCAAAACCGTATATTCCGCGCTGATCTCGCTCGGCGTGGTGCTGACGCAGATCCCATTCCCATACCTGCCCCGCCATATCACCTACATCGGCGCACTCACCATCGGCATGCCGGCGTTCATCCTCGCGCTTGCGCCGAACACGCGCCGCTACATTCCGGGCTTCCTCAGGCGCGTGGTGCACTTCGCATTGCCGGGAGGCATCGCCACGGCTCTGTCGATTCTCGCCGATTCGTGGCTGTTGCCGAAGTTCATGGGCTGGGACGCACAGCATTCCGCCGCGCAGCTGGGCATGCTTCGTGGCGTCAACGCGATTATCCTGCTGATGATGGGCATCTTCGTACTGGCGCGCGTGGCCCGTCCACTCAACTCGTGGAGAGGCGGTCTGGTATTGGCGTTCGCCGTGGCGGGCGTGGCCGGCATGTTCATTCCGCCCGTCGCGCGTTTCTTCGCGCTCGTGATACCGTCCGGCGAAATGCTCGCGGCGACGGGCATCGCGCTTGTGGTGTCCGCCATCATTTTCGTGCTGTGCCTGTGGTGCGTGCCGAAAATAGTCGCCATTTTCTCACGTTTCAAGAAGACACGCCAGTGCTGAAGTAACGTGGCTGTATCGTTAGCAACGGATAATCGGCTGCTGGAAAGTTTCAACCAGCCACAAAAGCTCGGAGGTAGCATGTCTGTGCGCGACGACCAGCTCGACACCCTGAAGGTGGGCGGCAAGGATTACGACTTTTACCGTATCGCGGATTTGCCGGGCATCGATCATCTCCCGTATTCGTTGAAGGTTCTTGTTGAGAACCTGGTGCGCAACATCGATGGCGCCAACATCACGGATGATCATGTCAAGGCCCTGTTGGATTGGGATCCGGCCGCACAGCCGAGCCACGAGATCCAGTTCACCCCGTCCCGCGTGGTCATGCAGGACTTCACCGGCGTGCCGTGCATCGTCGACCTCGCCACCATGCGTGACGCCGTCAAGGAGCTTGGCGGAGATCCGGAAGTCATCAACCCGCAGGTCCAGTCCGACATGGTCATCGACCATTCCGTGCAGATCGACAAGTACGGCGTGGCCGACGCGGTCGAACAGAACATGGACATCGAATACCAGCGCAACGGCGAACGCTACCAGTTCCTGCGTTGGGGCCAGCAGGCCTTCCGCAACTTCCGCGTGGTGCCGCCGGGAACCGGCATCATCCACCAGGTCAACATCGAATACCTCGCCAAAGTCGTCATGACCAAGGCGGGGGAGCGCGGTCGCGACCTCGCCTACCTCGACTCCTGCGTGGGCACCGATTCGCACACCACCACCGTCAACGGTCTGGGCGTGCTCGGCTGGGGCGTCGGCGGCATCGAAGCCGAAGCCGCCATGCTCGGCCAGCCGATCTCCATGCTCGTGCCGCGCGTCGTCGGCTTCAAGCTCACCGGTTCCATTCCGGAAGGCGTCACCGCCACCGACGTGGTCCTCACCATCACCGACATGCTCCGCCAGCACGGTGTGGTCGGCAAATTCGTGGAATTCTACGGCGAAGGCATCGCTTCCGTGCCGCTGGCCAACCGCGCCACCATCGGCAACATGGGACCGGAATTCGGCTCCACCTGTGGCATCTTTCCGATCGACAACGTCACCCTCGACTACCTGCGTCTGACCGGCCGTTCCGAAGAGCAGATCGCTCTCGTCGAAGCCTACGCGAAAGCCAACAAGCTCTGGGGCGACGCCACCGATCCGGACTACGTAGAACCGCAGTACTCCGAATACCTGGAACTCGACCTCGGAACCGTCGTGCCGTCCATCGCAGGCCCGAAGCGTCCTCAGGACCGCATCAGGCTGTCCGAATCGAAAGAGAAGTTCGAAGCCACGCTGCCGGCGTACGAAACCGACAAGACCGTGCAGGATCCGATCGCGGTGTCCACTGACTTCCGCGGCGACTTCGATATCAAGAACGGCGACGTGGCGATCGCGTCCATCACGTCGTGCACCAACACCTCCAACCCGTCCGTCATGATCGCCGCCGGCCTGATCGCCCGCAACGCGCATGCCAAGGGACTGAAGCCCAAGCCGTGGGTCAAGACGTCACTTGCTCCGGGCTCCCAGGTCGTGGCCGACTATCTGAAGGCCGCCGGTCTGCAGGATGATCTCGACGCGCTCGGCTACCAGCTGGTCGGCTTCGGCTGCGCCACCTGCATCGGCAACTCCGGCCCGCTGCTGCCGGAAATCTCCGAGGCCATCAACGCCAACGACCTGACCGTCACCTCCGTGCTGTCCGGCAACCGTAACTTCGAGGCCGCATCAGCCCGGACGTCAAGATGAACTACCTCGCGTCCCCGCCGCTTGTCATCGCCTACGCGCTCGCCGGCACTATGGATTTCGATTTCGAAACCCAGCCGCTCGGCAAGGACCAGGACGGCAACGACGTGTACCTGAAGGACATCTGGCCTACCAATGAGGAAGTCGCCGCAGTGGTGGATGGCACCGTCAGCCGCGAGATGTTCCTCAAGGATTACGCCTCCGTGTTCGAAGGCGACCGCCGTTGGAAGGGCCTTGACGTGCCGGAAGGCGAACTGTTCGCATGGGATGAGAACTCCACCTACGTGCGCAAGCAGACCTTCTTCGACGGCATGAAGGCCACCCCGGATCCGGTCAAGGACATCCACGGCGCCCGCGTGCTCGCACTGCTCGGCGACTCCGTGACCACCGACCACATCTCCCCGGCAGGCGCGTTCAAGGCCTCCAGCCCGGCAGGCAAATACCTGACCGACCGTGGCGTCGAACCGAAGAACTTCAACTCCTACGGTTCCCGTCGAGGCAACCATGAGGTCATGGTCCGCGGCACGTTTGGCAACATCCGCCTGCGCAACCAGTTGCTCGCCTCCGTCGGCGAGGAAATCACCCCTGGTGGCTACACCTACGACTTCCTCGACAAGAAGCCGACCACGATCTTCGAAGCGTCTCGCGACTATATCGACCATGATGTGCCGCTCGTCGTGCTCGCAGGCAAGGAATACGGTACCGGCTCCTCCCGTGACTGGGCCGCCAAGGGCACCGTCATGTTGGGTGTCAAAGCCGTCATCACCGAAAGCTTCGAACGCATCCACCGTTCCAACCTCATCGGCATGGGCGTGCTGCCATTGCAGTTCCCCGAAGGCGAATCGTATGAGAGCCTCGGCCTGAACGGCACCGAAACCTACGACATCTCCGGTGTCGAGGAACTCAACAAGGGCGTCACCCCGAAGACGGTCCACGTCACCGCCACCCACGCGGACGGTTCCACGACCGAATTCGATGCCGTCGTTCGCATCGATACGCCAGGCGAAGCGGACTACTACCGCAACGGAGGTATTCTCCAGTACGTCCTGCGCAACCTGATGCGCTAGGCGTCGGACGGGGCTGATACGCGGGCATGGAGAAAGTGACATTGCGGGACGTGGCCGAAGCGGCTGGTGTCTCCATCGCAACCGCCTCATGGGCGGTGAACGACAACCGGGACGTGCGGATCACGGAATCCACACACCGCAAGGTACGCAGGGCTGCTGACGAACTCGGCCACCATCACAACGCGCTCGCCCGCGGATTGGCCCGAGGCTGCTCCGACATCATCGGCTTCATCAGCGACGGAGTGGCCACATCGCCCTTCGCCGGCCAGGTGATCCAAGGCGCGCAGGACGAAGCCTGGCGCAATGGGAAAATTCTGCTGGTGGTGGATACCGACGGCAGAAAAGACGTGGAACGCAGAACCTTCTCGTTCATGTTCGAACACCAGGTCGAGGGCATCATCTACTCGAAATGGGTACACGGTTCAATCACTCCGCCGGACGAGCTTGGCAGAATGCCGTCCGTGCTGGTCAACTGCTATGACGAGTGCGGACGGTTCCCCGCGGTGGTGCCGGACGAAGTGCAGGGTGGCGCCACCGCCACACGGCTGTTGTTGGAAGCCGGACACCGGCGTATCGCATTCGTCAACGATGCCGCGCTGTCACCCGCTTCGGTTGGCCGTCTTGCGGGATACAAGGCCGCGCTTGCGCGGTTCGACGTCGATTTCGACCCTTCGCTGGTGCTGTCCGTGACCGCCGATCAGGAAGGCGGTTACGGAGCGGCAGCACAGGTGTTGGCGACGGGTGCGACCGGAGTGTTCTGCCATAACGACCGCACCGCGCTCGGCCTGTACGACGCGTTGCGGGAATCGGGGAAACGCGTGCCGGACGATATTTCCGTGGTCGGTTTCGACAACCAGGAAGTGATTTCGGCCCACACGCATCCCGCTTTGACCACTGTTGGCCTTCCTCAGTACGATCTCGGCGTGATGGGCGTGCGTACCCTGTTGCGTCGTTGCGGAGCCGACAATGACGAATCGGAGATAGTCTCCGAACGGTTCGAGCCGGTTCATGTCCAATGCCCGGCAGTGCCTCGGGATCCAGTGCGGACGTTGTAGACACGTCAATCGTTTGACATTCCGATTTTCAATGCTATATCTCGTTTAAGCGTTTAAATCATTTAAGCGCTTAAACGAAGCAATACGAAGCGAAATAGCGTCATTGCGATGACGGTCATGGGTGACTGCCTTCCAAAGGCGCCACACAAGGAAAGGCAAGGCCAATGAAGCTTTACTACCAGTTCCCCGGCACGTGGTTCGGTGATTGCATGCCGTTCGGCAAGGGCGACGAGTTCTTCCTGTTCCACCAGAGGGACAACCGCAACCCCGAACCGTTCGGCGAGCCGTTCGGCTGGGACCTCGCCACCACCAAGGACTTCGTCGACTACCATGACTGCGGCGTGGCGGTCCCGCGCGGCGGCGACGACGAGCAGGACCAGTTCACGTCATGAACATCGGCCTGGAACGGCCCATCGGCCTCGAGGCGGGGCATACGTACCACATCCGTCTCGTCGTCGACGACACCATCGGCATGTTGTACGTGGATGGGGTGGCGTTGAACGTGCGCATGTACGAGCGTCCGGGCGAGTCGTTGGGCGTCTTCGCCACCGACGGCACGGTCGAGGTGCGCAACGCCTCCATCGCCCGCGGACTGAAGAGGAAGTGAACGTGTCCTTTCCGGCGTGATGTGACGCAATCGGCTGCGTGTCCTTATGCGTGACGGCGCAGGGCATGCAGCCGATTGTTTTTATTCCTCGGATTTCCGCTTGGTATGCGTGGTTCGGTACGTGATGGGGGTGACGCCCATGAACCGGTGGAAGGTGCGGGAGAAGAAACTGGCGGATGAGAAACCGGTCTGTTTGGCGACCGTGGCGATAGGCAGCGAGCTCGTTACCAGCAGGTTGGCTGCGGCGCGCACGCGTACGTCGTTGACGAATTCGATCGGCGACTGGTTGAGCGATTCGCGGAATATCGATGCGCAAGTGGTGCGTCCCACCGATCCGGCCGATGCGATTTGCTTCAAGGTGATCGGACGCACGTAATATCTCTGCACGTAATCGATCATCTTGCGTAGCGTCACGATGCGGGGATGCGGCGCTGTGGAAGTCGCGCAATGACTGCCGGCGATCGCCAGTATGTCGCGGACGACCGCATAGAAACAGCTGAGCACCGTCAACGCCTCGGTATTGTCGGTTAGCGTCATATCGTCGGCGGGCAACGGTTCGGCTGACTGCTCTGACCGCTCCAGCGGACCGAATTTCGCCGCATGAAGCTGTCGGATGGTGGCGAGCAGCCGCCGACCGGGGGCCGTGTCGTCGGTGATGACGGCATATGGCATCGTGTTCTCCGCCATCAACGGCGCGATGAAACGGTCGTACACTTCGAATGAGGCGCACATTTTAGCCGGATTGAGCAACGTGCAGGAGAATTCGCAATCGGAACCGTCCTTGGTGAAACCGTAATGCAGCTGACGTGAGTTGACGAAAATCGCCTGCCCCTCATCGAGCCGGACTGTTTCGCCGTTGACGAAATACCACATATGCCCATGGATGATGTAGGTGAGTTCAAGGTCGACATGCCAATGGCATTCCGCACGCATATGGGGGTACTGGTGGAGCAGCGAATGCTCGGTGAAGGAGAAGAACATCGGCGCGTCATACTGCACTATCTCCGAACCATCGGGTCGGCGACCCCAATTGGTGATGGGCATCACCTCACGGGAGGCCCATTCGTCCCGTTCCATCTGTGCGTCTTCATCGGCAGTGTTCATGACTACTCTAATAAACGGTAGATAATGCAAAGAACAAGGATGATTCTACAACATTGCGAGTGCTGCCGTCGATGTTGGTGGTGTTGAATGGTGTCAAAGGACGTCAAACGATTGACAAACAGATTCACAAGGAGCTTTCAATGGCGGAGAATGAAGGTGCGGCCGTTGCCGTGGATAATGCGGCGGTGCCTACGAACGAGTGGGAACGCATGCTTTCCGGCGAATTGTATATTTGCGGTGATATGCAGCGTGAAGCGAACATGCGTAAACGCCGCTTGGTGCACGCCATCAACACGTCCGCATACGACGCGTTCGAGGAACGTGACAGGCTGTTCCGCGAACTGTTCGGTTCACTCGGCAAAGGCGCGTTCCTTGAACCGCCATTCAACTGCGATTACGGCTGCAACACGTATATCGGCGACAACTTCTATGCCAATATGGACTGCATCTTCCTCGACGTGGCGAGAATCACCATCGGCGACCGTGTCTTCTTCGGCCCGCGCGTCGGCCTGTACACGCCATACCATCCAATCGATGCGGCCGTACGCGCTTCCGGTCCGGAAGGCGCCCGTCCGATCACCATCGGCAATGACGTGTGGTTCGGCGGCAGCGTGGTGGTCTGTCCGGGCGTTACCATCGGCGATGATGTGGTGATCGGTGCAGGCTCCGTGGTGACCAAGGATATCCCATCCCATTCGGTGGCCGTGGGCAACCCGTGCCATGTGATTCGCAAGATCACTGATGCGGACCGTGAATACTGGGAGGGCAAGGCCGCCGAATACCGCGCATGGAAGGATTCGCTGTAAAACCTCGCCCAATATTCGGCCCAACGTCGGGATAAGGCTGGTCGGCCTACATATCCCGACGTTTTCGTTTGCCCGTCGTCTGAAACGGGCTTGTATTCCAATGGAGACTATCGTGCGCACCATCATGCCGGACCGGGAATTCCTCGGCCATGTATTCAAATTGGCTTTGCCTATCGCTTTCCAACAGCTCATGCTGTCGTTGTCGTCCTGCGCCGACACGCTGATGTTGTCGGGGGTAGGGCAAAACGAGTTGGCCGCCGTCTCGCTCGCCACGCAGTTCCAGTTCCTGTTCAGCCTGTTCACTGCGGCCCTGACCCTGGGCATGAGCATTCTCGTGGCGCAGTATTGGGGTGCCGGCAACCGTGACGCGGTGGAACGCGTGCTGGGATTCGTCATGCTGTATGCCGGAATGCTGTCGACGGCGTTCTTCCTGGCGGCACTGCTCGTGCCGGAACAGTTGATGTCCATCATGACCAATGACGGCACGCTGATCATGCTTGGCGCGCGATATCTGCGGATTTCGTCATTGTCGTACTTGTTCATCGGCCTGTCCCAGATGTACCTGTGTCTGATGAAGAACACCGGCTCCGCGGTGATGGGCATGACGGTCAGCACGGTTGGCGTGATCGTGCACGTCGTGTTGAACGCGGCGCTGATTTACGGTATCGGCAGTCTCGGCATTCCCGCGCTTGGCATTTTCGGCGCGGCTATATCCACGGTGATTTCGCGTGCGATTGAGCTGACATGGTCGGTCGTGGCGACCCGTCGTGGCCCCTACCTGCGACTTGGCCATGTGCTGCATCCCGATGGGCCGTTGCAGAAGGATTTCTGGAAATACAGCCTGCCGGTGCTTGGCAATGAATTGGTGTGGGGATGTGGTTTCACCATGTACACCGTGATCATGGGACATTTGGGTGCAGACGCAGTCGCCGCCAATTCCATCGCCAATATCGTCAAGGATCTGCTGGTGTGCCTGTCCCTTGGTCTGGGCAATGCCGGCGGCATTTTGGTCGGCAATCTGCTGGGACGTGGAGATTTCCGACAGGCGAAGGCGATGGGCGACAGGATGTGCGTGCTGGTGGCCGTGGTCGGTACCGCGACGGGACTGTTGATTGTCGCGGCGCGTCCGCTGGCTTTGCAATGGGCGAACCTTACGCCCGAAGCCACACGGTACCTGTCGGTCATGCTGTTCGTCTGCGCATATTACGCGGCATGCGGATGCATGACGAATCTGACGATCGCCGGTATTTTTCCAGCCGGCGGCGATGCGAAGTTCGGTCTCATGTGCGATGCCATCGTCATGTGGCTGATTGTGGTGCCGGTCGGGCTGTTGGCCGCGTTCGTGTTCAAACTGCCCGTGTTGGTGGTGTATGCGCTGCTCAACACCGACGAATGCATCAAAATGGTTCCCGCGTTGTTGCACTACCGCAAGTACCGTTGGCTGCGCAATGTCACCCGATGACTTTTTGCGATTCGGCGGCCGATTTCATGATTGGCTTGTGTGCGACCAGTTTGTGACAGCTTCGATGTTATTGCCGTCGGGGTCGAGCACGAAGGCCGCGTAATACCCGGAATGGTAGGCACGTGGTCCGGGTCTGCCGTTATCCATTCCGCCTGCCGTGATCGCGGCTTCATAAAAGTCGCGTACCGCTTGTTCGTTCGTTGCACGGAAGGCGATATGCGTGGGAATCGGCTGTTGCGCCGGATCGTCCATCGGGGAGATGTAGAAATCCGAACGGGGCGTGCCGTCATCCACGCCGAAACCGATGGTCGGTTCGTGATGGGCTTTTGGAATGTATCCGAGCGGAGACAGAGCTTTCGTATAGAATGCGATGCTGCGTTCCGCGTTCGAAACATGAAGTGTAATGTGGTCGATCATGCTTTCAGCCTAGTCCGATTTCGTCCGGTTCCATCCGATTTGATTGAGAGCTACGGCAAAGGCGGATGTTCCGTTCCATCGGGACTCGGCCGATGGAACGGAACACTTGGTGATTTACTTGGCCAACTGCGTGGTGGTGGGGGAGGCCAAGGACGGGCGTGTGCGACGGATACGCCCCAATGCCAGACCAAGGCAGATGAACGCCACTGCAAACAATGCCACCAAGCCGACCGACGATGCCCAAGAACCATAATCCACACCGGTTGCGGCCGCCGTGCCAAGCCCGAACACGTTGTCGATGGACACGCACAGCCACCATCCCGGCAGCAGCTTGCCGATCATGATCATCGGTTCGGGCATCATATCGATGGGGAATGCCATACCCGACGTGAACATGCACAGCAGACCGAATACGTTGGCGAACGCATTGACCGCCATTTCCGAGAAACCAACCGACCCCAGAAGGAAACCGCAGGCGATTGCCATCAACGTGTACGCCAGCAGCGACACGAACGTCAAAGCCACATTCGTGGATGTAATCCCGTCGAACGGCACTCCTGCGGCCACCATCAAGACCAATGTCGCCGCCGTGTAACCCACGCACACCACCAAGCCGAAGGTGGCGCAGGTGAGCATCTCCTGCATCTGCAACGACACCAGACGCGTCGGCGACGAATACAGGCGGCGACGAATCTCACTGTCATTGAAGGTGCCAATCACCAGGAACGTGCAGATCGGCATGACCAGCAGCAACGGATAGAGTCCCGTTTTGATGGTGCCGGCGAATGCGGATGCCGCCGGTTGGTATTATCAGTATCTGCGGATGGCGATTGCACCACCGCTATTTTCGACGTCTTGGCATCTGCTTTCGCGGTATCCAACGCCGTCCGCATGGCCGTTTCCATCGACTGTTGCTTCCCGGCTTGACCCAAGTACGCGGTGCGTGTCAATGACAGGAATTCGTTGACTTCCAGCTGCGAAAGGGAGCCTGCTCCGGAAGTGTAGCTGACAACGGTTTCGACAGTCGGTTGGTCATTTGACGAACCATCCAGATATTTCTGATAATCCGAAGCGAAGCCGTGCGGCACAATTGCGATCAAATCAACATAGTTCGAAGCGACGGCCTGCTGCAACGCCTCGGAATCGTCGGCAAGGTCCACCATCTCGCCATCCAACGCAAGATAGGAACGCAGCGCGGATGAAATACCATCGGCATCGCCATCACGGTCGATCACCGCCACACGTGCCGTATCGGGATGGAACACCTCATCGCCACCCGTCATCGAGCCACGCATGATCTGCCAGCTGATGGCGAACATCATGATGCCGATGAACCCCAAATAGATGACCAGGTACATCTTGCGCGATTTGAGAATTCTCAGCGCCGTCTTACAGGTATTCATAGCGTTGCCTCCTCAACAGAACGGTCGCCGCAGCAAGGCAGACCAGGCTCATCGCGGCAAGGATGCCGGCGGTGGTGAAGAATGGTTTGAAATTGTCGTAATAGAGGATGTCGTAGAACAGGTTCGTGATCTGCTGCGCCGGATTGAGCAGACTCAGCACCGGTGTGCGCTGGGCGATCAAGTCGCTCAACTGCATGGCGAACGAACCGTACAGTCCGGAGAACAATGACAACGTGCAGGCGATCGCCGTGCACAGCCCCTGCTTGCGCCGGTTGGAATCTTCGGCAGCGCGCCAAGCAACGTGCCGAATGCGCTCGCCGCGAACGAAGCCATGAGACATGCTCCCACACCAGCCCATTCACGTCCGCCCAACGAAATATGACAGACGAACCGGATATACAGCATGGCCACGGTCAGACTCAGGAACGAACACAGCCAACTGGACAGGAATCCAGCCAGCAGTTGCTGCGATTTCGGAAGCGGCGAAACGGAACGGCGGACACCCAAAGCCGAAAGATTCGCCTGCGTCATCGTCACTACGTTGATGGCGAAGCTCATGGCCATCAACGCGGCCAATCCCAGCAGTGCATAGTAATATCGTGCCGTACCGCTCGGTTTAAAATTCGTCAGCTGGATTTCCTTTGTATAGCCATTCGCCGAACCGATGCTGCCGGTCACCTTGCCATTCATCAGAGCTTCGGGGTTGTGCTTCGCAATGTCCACCACCACATCGGTGTTGCGGTTGTACAGGTCCACGATGTTGCCCAGCACCGTCAGCGAAATATCCAAGCCGCTGCTCGACGCCATCACATCGGACGCGGACGATTGCGTCGACTGTGAGACGGAGAATCGCAATCTGCCGTCATCGATTCGCAGCATGCCTTGCGCGGTGCCGTCGGCCAGCAGCTGTTCCGCCTGCGCAATCGATTCCACCTTGGTCGTGTTGATGAGTCCCGTTCCATTCTTGCCATCGGCACTCACTTTCACGTGATTGTCCGATAATGCAGACGATTCGGATGAAATGCCTTCGATCAGCGTCTGCGCCCCATAGGACGTCTTCCACGCGTTGTCCTCGACCACGGCCACGTCAAGTGTGTGCAATTCGAAACTTTCCGCGATGTTGCCGAACATGCCGTTGAACATGGTGGCCAGGATGATGGGGAAGGCGAACAGCCAGAACAGTTGCGTTTTCTCCCGCAAATGCAGTTTGAGATTGATCAGTAACGTCTGCCACATGATGTCACATGCCTTTCGATTTGCCACAAGCCTTGCAAGCCAAGTCAGTCGCGTAACGCGGTGCCGGTCAGTTCCAGGAACACATCATTGAGCGTCGGCTGGCGACTGGAGAGATGCCCGATATTCGTGCCCTCGTGCTCCAACAGCTGCAGTACGTCGATGAGATTGTGATCGCCCTGGCGGCAGTTCACCGTCAGCTCATGGCCGTCATAGTCGGCGTTGGTCACGAACGGCAATGCGCGCAATCGCGCAAGCGTCGTATCGGCCGAATCTGAGCGCCCTCCCAGATCATCGGTTTCGATGCTGATGCGTTCGCCGGTGCTGATCATCGCCTTAAGTTCCTCCGCGGTGCCAAGAGCCAGATGCCGGCCATGATCCATGATGAGGATGCGGTCGCAGATCTGCTCGACCTCCTCCATGTAATGGCTGGTGTAGATCACCGTCGCGCCTTCGCGGTTAAGTCGTTGGATACCTTCGAGAATCGCATTGCGGCTTTGTGGATCGACGGCCACGGTCGGCTCGTCGAAAAAGATCAGATCCGGCTTGTGGGCGATGCCGCAGGCGATATTAAGACGACGCAGCAGACCGCCGGACAGTTTCGCCGGACGATAGGTACGGTAATCGCGCAATCCTACGAAATCCAACGCCTCGTCCACGAGCATGCGACGTTTTGCCTTGTCGGAAACATACAGCGAGCAGAAATAATCGATGTTCTCCTCAACGGTCAATTCGTTGAACACGGCCACGTTCTGCGGCACAATGCCGATACGCCGCTTCAACGCATAGCTGGTAGGGCTGATCGGCTCGCCGAACACGCGCACAGTGCCCTCATCGAACGTGAGCAACGCAAGTATGCAGTTGATCGCCGTGGTCTTGCCTGAGCCGTTAGGCCCCAGCAGGCCGAAGATTTCCCCCTGATGCACGTCGAGATCGAAATAGTCGAGCGCCAGCATGTCTCCGTAACGTTTCACCAGTTTCGAGACCTTGACCGCGCTGACCGCATCGGCAGCGTCATTCATGCGTCCACCCATGACGAGCTCCTTTCTCGTGCTCCATGCCTCTGATTCCATTGTCGTGCCGCCGGATGCCCCCGACATGGTGCGCGTAGTCACAATTGCCGGAATGATGTCACTTTCGAACATGACAAATGTCACCTTCGTTGATGCCTCCGGCTGTGCCATGCGCCATGTGCATTACTCTGGAAGCAAGCGAACCAATCAGACACGAATCGGCGGACGGGAGGCGGCATGAAACGGTTGCTGTTCCAAGCCGTGTTCCTGGCCACGGGCATGATCATGGGCGTATACGCATCCGGAGACGTCGGCCTCGACCTGATGTGCGGCGCGCTTGTGGCGGTGTGTTGTGCCGCGGTGGGGGAATACGCGTCGGGTTCGTGGCTTGCGATGGCGTTGATTGTCATGCTTGACTGCGGCGCATGCCTGGTGCCGGCGTGGTATCTGATGCTTCCCATCGCAGCATTCAACGCGGCATCATCGTCCGCTGGTGTCGATGGCAGCCGCTTCTTGCAAGCGTTGGTGCCGCGATGGCTGTGGCTTCTTCCCATGACGATAGTGATTTTCCGTTCGATTGGCTCGCACGTTCCATCCGACTTGTCCATCATCATATTGATGGTGCTCCAAACGGTTCTGGGATTCGCTGCCGGTCTGCTTTGCACGCGCTGCGCGAACCTCGCCCGCGAAGTGCGGCGATTGCAGGATTCCCGCCGCGACCAGATTCGCCGCCTGCGCTCGCAGATCGCCGAAAACGACGAGGATCGTGCGTTGGCCGTACGCACGGCGACGCTTGCCGAACGCACACGCATCGCACGTGAGATCCATGACAATGTCGGCCACATGCTGACCCGAGCCATCATGCAGACCGAGGCGGCGCACGTGGTGGCCCAGGTTGCCGGACAGGAACAATCGGCCCAACGTTTCTGTGAAATTCATGACACGGTGAGCGAGGCTATGACTTTGGTGCGCAAAGCCGTGCATGATTTGAAAGACGAAGGTACGGATTTCGCTTCGCAGATTGAGACGGCCGCGCACAGCATGGACGGCGCCGGCCCCTTGCGGGTGAGGCTGGTCAACGGCATCGATTCAGCGCCGGCGGCCGTGTCCCGCTGCTTCGCCACTGCGATTCGCGAGGCGTTGAACAATACGGTCAAACACAGTCAGGCAAGGAACGTTTCAATCACCCTGCGCGATTTCCCCGCATTGTGGCAGCTGTGCGTGCAGGATGATGGAACCGTGAGAAGATCGTCTGCTGAAGCCGTCGCCATGCAGTTCATTCGACCGGACGATTCCACAGGCATCGGCATTTCGGACATTGAGGAACGGGCTCGTGCGTTGGGAGGCTCCGCGATTTGCGGGCCGTATCACGAGGGTTGGCGCGTGTTCGTATCCATCCCCAAGCCGGCGAGTGGCTCGGAAATGACGCAACCGGAGAAAGGAGCGCATTAATGCATGTCGCGATCGCAGACGATGATCCAATCGTCTGCTCGTCATTATCCACGATTCTCGAAGCCACCGGCACCGCCGATGTGGCATGGACCGCCAACACCGGCACGGATGCGGTGACCCAATATGAGATGGATGCCCCCGATGTGTTGCTGGTCGACGTGCAGATGCCGGGAATGGATGGATTGCAAGCGTCGGAGGCGATTCTTGACGCGCATCCGAACGCGCGAATCCTTATCCTCACCACATTCGCCGACGAGTCATACATCGCCAAAGCGTTGGAAATAGGCACGAAAGGCTACTTGATCAAACAGGACGTTTCGTCCGTCATACCCGCGGTGCAAGCCGTCATGGCCGGACAAGTGGTCATGGGCGCCGAAGTGTTGAGCAAGCTGCGGGTCAGTCCGCAATCCACGACATCAGACGAATCCTCATCAGTCGATCGCGTTGTGTCGCATGATGATGCGCAGGCAGTTCAAGGATCTCGGAACCCCGATTCCAGCGGACCATCCGAACGTTTCGCCGGCCTTACCGAACGCGAATTGGACGTGCTGGAACTTGTGGCCGAGGGATTGGACAATCGTGAGATCGCGTCACGGCTGTTTCTCAGCGAAGGCACGGTCCGCAACCGCATCAGCGACATACTTGCCAAAACCAACATCTCCAATCGCACCAAACTCGCCGTCGAATGGCTGGCCTGGCATTGACCGGCTGAATCCGGTTGATTGAATCCGGCTGGTTGAGACTGACCATCTGGTCGTTCGGCGTCCTCAGTGCTTGCGCAGACGATACGCCTTCCAAACGTCACTCAGTTTCTGGCCATTCGACGTGCGTTTCCACACGGTAAGACCCGCTGATGAGCCGCCAACGGCACGCGCCGCGGCAGTAGGCGTGGCATACTCCCTGCCGTCATCCATGCGCAGCTTGCCTTCGGAAGTGACGGTCGCTACCCAACGTTCGCCCTTGCGGGGACGCTCCCATACCAAGGTCTCTCCGGCGATAAGCAGCCCGGCTTCCAGCACTTGGGCAATGCTGACGCGTTTGGACGTGGGAGAGGAGGCCGTAGCTTTCACATTGAGCGTCTCCTCGTTCAACGTCGACAAATCCGTATCGTCGGCATCGTAACGAATATTCCAATGGTCGGCGATGAGCCGAACCATCTCATCCTGCCGGTATTGCAGCGTCTGTGGTGTGCATTCGGCGATATTGGCGAGTTCGGCTGTCAGTGGAAAACGTCTGGAGCTTGCCGACAACAGCATGCGGTCGCGCCGCTGCGCATACGTGGCGAGTGGCGCGACTTGGGTTTCGTTGGCCTGACTAAGCACCAAATTGCCGATGCGGTTTGCCCAATGGTCACGCACCGACTCCGGCCAAGCGGCGAAATCGGATTTCGCGCTGACCTGTTCGGGCATGATCGGCAACGCTTTGAGACTGCGCGGTCGGGTGATGCGGTAGCCGGCCTTCTGCTCGTTGGCGCGGATGAGCAGAAGTTTCTTCATGGCGGGACTGGTCTGCAACTCGCCACGTAGATGCGCGAGTGCGGAACGTCGGTCCTCGTCGGTGATGAGGAATCCACGGATCTGTTGGAGGGTATGGCCTTTGTTGAGGTCTCGGATGGCGCTTGCGGCGCGTGTGCGTCGGGCGAGTGGGCTTTGCCGGTTGAGGCTGTCGACGCCGGTGACGCGTTCGAGTGTGGCGAGAACGTCGTGGAGTCTGTCGATGTCGTGTAATTGGAGGCGTTCGTCGTGCGCGTTCGTGGTTTCGTTCCCGATATTTCCGGGTGTGGAGAACACTTGTGCGTTGGCGCTGCCGAGGTTGCGGATGGAGTTGACGAGCGCCCACATGGCCACGGGTTTCCAGTCGGTGGTCTGGTAGTCGGCGAGTGAGACGAGCATGGCCACGATGTCGTCTGGCAGGTTGGCGTCGGTCGGACGGTTGAGGATGAGCCACGCGTTGGCATAAGGGGCGAGCAGATCGTCGATGAAGGAGATGACGTTCTGTTTCTTCACGTATGGTTTGAGCACGTCTTTGCGGAATTCCTCAAGCAGCTGTGTGCAGACGGCCTTGTGCGAGACGATCAGGTGCAGGTCGGAGAAGAACTCTTCGAGCGTGTGCGAGTCATCGCCGAGCGGGTCCATGATGTCGTCCCATCGTGTGGCGTAGGCGTTACGCGCGGCGGGGGATATTTCCGCGATGGTTTTCGCTTTGAACACGTCGGATGCGGTCAGTGGCACGCCGCGCATGTTCATCACGTCGAAGATGCGGTGCGCGCCGGCGAGGTCGTCGGTGGTGACGATGACGAGGGTGACGCCGTTGACCAGGTATGAGGCGAATCGGCGGCGGTCTTTGGCGTCCATGGCGGCGAGCAGGTCGAATGTGCGGCGGGTGTTGACGGCGATGTTGCGTTGCGCGTGCGAGGCGATGTCGTTGTCCCTCAGATCGAACAGGCCTTCCAAATCGCCTTCCTGCACGTACATGCGGAAGAAGTCGGTGTCGCGTTCTCGCAGGGTGAGTCGTGGCTCGGCTTTGATGCCGCGGAGTTTGTCGCCTGGTTCCAAAATGAGGTCGTTGAGGCTGTCGATGAGGTCGGGGTCGTCTTCCAGTTCGCGCAGCACGGAGACGATGATTGACAGGGAGATGAGGCGCTGTTGGCCGTCGATGACCTGGTATTGGGTGGGGCCGTCCTTGACGAGGATGAGCGAGCCGAGGAAGTAAGGCGTGTCCGGGTCGGCGCAGGCGTCCTGAAGGTCGTTGACGAGCTGTTCGATGTTCTCCGCCTGCCACGTGTACGCGCGTGGAACGAAGGGATGGTGAGTTGGTAATCGGAAGTGAACACTTTGCCCAGGGGTTTTTCCGTCGCGCTGATCGCCATATCGACCGCCATCCCTCATTGATAACGTTTGCACCGCAGGTGCGGCATACTGTTTTCTAGTTTATGGGAGGGGGTGCACCGGCGTTTCATGGACGTAACGGAGTCTCCACTGCCGTAGAATCCTTCGCCTCATAATTGGTCCGGCAGATCCGCACGTTCAACCAAACGCGCCATCTGTACCCGGCCCATGCATAATCTGTCTCCCGCGGATGAGATGTGCGCCTTGACGGTGCGTTCCGAAATGAACATACGTTTCGCGATTTCGGCATTGGTGTACCCGTCGGCGGCAAGAACCACCGCCTCGCGCTCCCGTTCGGGCAGAGCGTCAAGCATGGCGCGCGCTCATCGCGGCGCGATTGCGGCTGCTGAGTATTGAGATCGTTGATGAGCTGTCGCTGGCTGGCCGGATTGAACTGGGGCAGGCCCACGCACACGTCGGTGATGCGGCGGATGATTTCCTCCGGCGCGTCGGTTTTGGAGACGAACCCTTCTGCGCCCGCCTCAATGGCCCGTTCCACGGTTCCGCTCGGACTCAACGACGTCAGTATCAGCACATGCGGTGGACGGGGGAGTGCGCGCAGCCTCCTGGTCGTCTCAATGCCGTCCATGCCGGGCATGGCGATATCCATCAACGCCACGTCCGGATGATGTCCGGTGGTTTCGTCAATCGCCTGGCTTCCGTCGGTGCAGGTGAAAACAACATTGAGCCTGCCTGCGGAATAGTCTTCGAGGATCAGCCGCATGGCCTGGCAGATCATCGGATCGTCATCGATCACGCCAACTGTTATCGGTCTGTCGTTGCTGTTCTCGTTGCTGCTCACTCAACCCATGGTAGCTGCACGTCCATGTGGAACGTGTGTTGCGGGTCAAAACCGAATCGGCATGTTCCGCCGGACTGGCGGACGCGTTCCGCCAGTCCGGGCAATCCGGCGCCAGTCCGAGACATGTCTTTTGCATTCGTGTCGAGATGCGTACCGTTGGCTGGAATGGTCGGATTGGACACATGCGCGTGCACGCCTGCGGTGGGATTGGCGGTGAGTTCCAACGAGTACCGGGGATCCCGGCGCATGGCGGCTCGCGTTGGTCAGTCCCTCCTGAAGGGACCGATAGGCGATTTTGCCGGTTTCCCTGTTGAGCTGGCCCAATTGCTGGATGTCGATCCACGTGTTGAGCCGCATGCCGGCGGCACGTGCGTCTCCGATAAGCGCATCCAGCGATTCACGGGTCAGGGACGTTTTCGTCGGATGGCGCCAGTTGCTCACGCGCCTGCTCCGGATGGCGCAGCATGTCGATGACGCTGTGCGCCTCGTCCAAAGCGCCCGCCGCCTGTTTTCTGATTTCCTCGGTTTTCTCCGCGATCCGGCCGGTCTGTTCGGCCAGCTGATGGGCGTCCATGCTTTCCGCTTCGGCCACGAGCCGTTTCGACTCGGCTTGCAGCGCGCTCGCATTCAACGCCAGCAGGGATAGCGAATGGGCGAGCGTGTCATGCGCTTCGGCCGCGATTGCGTCGGCCAGCTGCTGACTGTCGATCGCGGTTTTGAGTTGAGCCACCTGCGCATCCGCCGCGTCCGCCTTGGCCGTTGCCAGCGATGCCAAGGCGCGGGATCGGATATGCAATCCCGCCAAAGTCGCGATGGCCAGTTCCAGTAATGCCGCCACTACGGCGGTGACGACGATGGTGCGTTCATCGGCAAGCATGATTAGGTCGGTGCCATATTGGCTGCCGGTATCCGGTTTGGCGAACACCATATGCCAGATGGATGCCTCCGGCGGCCGCAACGCGTCGCGTACCTGCGCGGCAAGCGTGACGAAACCGCCCGCCACGATCGCGCGAACCGTGGTCTTCATGTCATTACGGCGGGCCAATAGCGCGGTCAACGCCATCAAAGCGAGAATGGGATCGTATGGGAAAACCAGCACGACCACACACGCGGCGACGAATGTGGCACGCGGATAACGGGAACGGGCGAGCAGCAGAAACCCGATGGCGAACGCCACCAGCATGCAGAACACCATCCATACGTATACGGCGGAATCCTGGCCGAACCGTTGCGCGGCGAACGCGGTCTGCGCCAAGCACATGAAGCCCGCGCAGACCACCATCACCATGCTTTGCCAGCCTCTGGTACGTACCGGCACTTCGATGGGGGTCGGGGAATTCGTCGTCTCGCTCATACCTACCATTATTGGGCCCGTCCCCGAAAGACGCCATTGTTCTTCCGTGCGTTTCGCACGCCCCAAAGTGCAGACGGGAATGACCTTTCGTCCAATACCGGTCCAGCGCGGAATTCCGTACCCTCGAAAGTGTCTCAACCGATTCGAGAAGAAGGAACGATCATGAGTGGTTACATCGCCCCGCAGCAGCCCATCCAACCCCAACCCCCGCTGCAGCCGGTCTATCAGGAAGAGAAGGGACTGACTGTGTGCGGCATTGTCGGCGTGGTGTTCGGCGCGCTTGGCTTCGTGCTGAGCTTCATTCCGATTATCAACAACATTGCTGCGATTTTCGGTTTCATTGGCGTGATTCTTGCGATTGTGGCATTGGTCGGCACGTTCCGCGGTAAAAAGCGCGGCAAGGCATTGGCGATTGTCGCTGCGGTGCTGTCGGTGTTGGCCATCGTCATTACTCTGGCCATGCAGTCCGCAGCAAGCAAGGCCATAGACGAGGCCACCGGCGTGTCAAGCTCACAATCATCCGCAAAAGGCTCCGCAAAAAATCAGCCGAAGGGCGATCAGGATATGGAAGGCGATTTGAAGACCATGCATGTGAAAATCGTCTCCGCGGTACGTAGCAACAACGACTATAACAATCAGCCCACGGTGTTGGTCACATTCGAATGGACCAACAACACGGATAAAAACAATTCGTTTGCGGTCCTCGCCAGCCCGCAAGTGTTCCAAGATGGACAAGCTCTCGACACCGCCATTTACAGCGAGAACCCTGCCGGATACGATTCCAATTCTGATTTCGCCGAAGTCCAGCCCGGAGCCACCGGAACCGTGACGATTGGATATACCTTGAAAGACGATTCCGAAGTGACGGTCGACGTCACTGATTTGTTCGACCTGAACGATAGCGCGAAAGTGGTGCACAAGTTCACGGTCTGATTGCGCATTGGATATACGGTGCCGGTAGTTTCAGCTCGGCACCGTAAGACGTGGGCTCTCATGAAATAGTCAGAAAAGTACCGTACTGTGATGCGTAATCGAGTTAAGGAGCGATTATGACATTCGGTCAGCAGCCCCAAGGCAACAACGCCAATGGATTCAACGGCCAGCCGTATGGGCAGAACCAATACAATCCGAACCAGAATTCGTACGGGCAGTACAGCCAGAATCCGTACGGTCAGAACCAATACCAGTACGCGCCGCAGAACATGTATGCGCAGGGCGCTCCGGCGGCCACCATTCCGGCTCAGGCGACATACTCCTATGAGCGTGCCGAACATGCTTCCGTCACCCGTGCCTACGGTGAGATGACCATCGGCCTGCTCGTCACCGCGGCTGTGGCCATCCTCACCCAAGCCACCGGTGCCTACATCGCGCTCATCCAGTCGCTTGGCGTCATTGGCGCTTGGGCGCCGTTCGTCGTCGAAATCGTGATCGCCATCTATCTTGCGCCCGCATTGAAAAGATCAAGCCGAGCACCGCACGCGTCATGTTCTACGTGTATGCCGCGATCATGGGCTTCTCGCTAAGCACCATTTTCATGGCGTATGATCTTGGCACCATCGGCATCTCCCTGGCGTTGTGCGCCGGCTTCTTCTTCGCGCTCACCATGCTGGGCATGACCACCAAGGTCAACATGCTCAAAGCCGGTCCGATTCTGCTGGTCGGCCTCATCGTGCTGATCGTCGCCGAAGTGCTGCTTATGATCTTCGCTCCCGGACAGACCATGCTGATGGTTATCTCCGCCATCGGCTCGTGCTGTTCGCCGGCATGACCGTCTACGACGCCCAAGCTACTCGCGCGCTGTTCGCCCAGTACGCAGGCCATGGTGAGGACATGGTCAAGAAGGTCTCCATCATCTGCGCGCTGAACCTGTATCTGGACTTCATCAACATGTTCCTGTATATTCTCCAGCTCTTCGGCGATCGCGACTGAAAAATCCCGCGACGTCCTCTGCGCTGAACCCTCAAACAAAAGCCTGACCAGAATATGGTCAGGCTTTTCTGTCGGCGAAAAACGTGCCATAGGGTAGTGGCTCATGCAGAGGAAAGAGATTGGCGGCATGGCCTGCCTTGTTCTGACGGCCATGATCTGGGGCTTCGCATTCGTATCCCAAGTGCAGGGCATGGCCTCCATGAGCCCCCTGTTCTTCGGGGCCACACGATTCACATTGGGCGCGCTGTCATTAATACCGTTGCTGTGGTTCCGCCGTCGAGGCATCGCCGAACAGGAACGCCGACGCCGTGAATCGAATGAGTGTCCAACCGTCACGCTTGGCAACGGTATAACCGTGGCCATGCCGAAATGCCTGGGCAATCCCGTGGTCGTCAGCGTCATCTGCGGCATCGTATTGTTCACCGCCAGCACCGTCCAACAATACGGCATCCTCTATTCCGGTTCCGCAGGCCGTTCCGGCTTCATCACGGCGCTCTACATCGTCATGACGCCGCTGCTCGCCTTCCTTATTCTGCGCCGCCGCGTGACCATGAACGTCATCGTCAGCGTTGCCATCGCCGTGGTCGGCTTCTATCTGCTGTGCATCACCGACGGATTCGGCTCGATCACCCTTGCCGACGTGGTGCTGTTGTCCACTGCGGTTCTATTCGCAGGCCATATTCTCGTCATCGACACGTTCGGACAGAAGATGGATCCGATTCTGCTGTCCTTCGGACAAATTTCCACCACCGCGCTGCTGAGCTGGATCGGCTCCCTATGCGAAGGCTCCATCGACTGGGCCGGCGCCATGCAAAGCTGGTTTCCCATCGTGTACGCCGGCATCGGCTCGGCCGGCGTGGCATACACGTTGCAGGTGGTCGGACAGCAGCTGGTGCCGCCGTCGCGCGCGGCCGTGATCATGTCGCTCGAATCGTTCTTCTCCGCGGTGGGCGGCGCGTTGCTGCTCGGCGAAGTCATGACCACACGAGCCTACATCGGCTGCGCGCTGATTTTCATCGGCACCGTGCTCGCACAGGTTCCGGTGAAAATACCACGATTGCTGCGTAAGCGCGAATAACGTTCGATATCGTCGAAAAATGGCGATTGACAGGCAATGATTTGTCCGTCAATCGCCATTTTCCGAAAACATCAGTCCGCCTGCGGCGCCTCACCCACACGCGGGGCGCTGTTGATGTCGCGATGGATGTTCTGCATCTGCGTCTCGATGTTCTGCAGGCTGCGCGCGCAATCCAACAGCGTCTGCGAATGCTCGGCAAGCTTCGCGTCCGGCAGATCCGTCTTATACCGCAGCGCATGCTCCAGGCTCGCCCAATAATCCATGGCGATGGTGCGTAGCTGAACCTCTACCGGCGTGTAGTGCGGTCCGGATGACAGGAACACCGGCACCGCGTAGATGACATGCAGCGAACGGTAACCGTTCTGCTTCGGGTTCTTGATGTAATCCTTGACACGCAGCACTTGGATGTCGCTTTGCGCGGACAGATAATTCGCCACGGAATACACGTCGTCGCGGTAGTTGCAGATCACGCGTACGCCCGCCACGTCGAACAGGTTGTCCTTGATGGCGTCGACGGTCAACGGCAGGTTGCGGCGCTGCAGCTTGCCGAGGATCGAGTTAAGCGATTTGAGACGGCGTTCCATATGGTGAATTGGATTATGGGAGAAGCGCACCTGGAATTCCGAGTCAAGAATCTCCAATTTGGTGCTGATCTCGTACATCGCACCCTCATACACCTGCATCTGGTCGATGAACTCGGTGATCTGTTCGGGGGAAAGGGATCCCTCGCCGACGTCGACGTTCTTCAGACGCATCTGCAATTCGGTGGTGTTAATTCGATTTTGCCTGTCAAGTATCACGGAAGAACAGTGTACCGCCTCGCTTTCCGCAAAACTGAACGTATGCTGTGTATCGAAGAGGGTCAATGCCCTGCGATTGCGCCGAGAACGGGGCGTTCCCGCGTTCCGAAACGCCTGTGCCGCCCTGCCGATAGCATGGTGCGTTATGAACGAAGACATGATGACCGAGGCGGAGCGCGCCTCGAAACTGGCCGAACCGGCGGCGAACGATACCCCCACGCGCGGCAAGGGCGTGTTCTACGTGCATACGCTCGGATGCCAGATGAATGTGCATGATTCCGAACGCATCGCCGGCGTGCTTGAGGCCGACGGCTACGTGCCCGCCACCGAGGAACAGTATCTCAACCATGACATCGACCTGATCGTCATGAACACCTGCGCGGTGCGCGAAAACGCCGCCGAACGCATGTACGGCACCATCGGACTGTGGGCCGAATTGAAGAGGGAACGCCCGAACCTGCAGATCGCGGTCGGCGGCTGCATGGCGCAGCTCGACCGTGAGAAGATCGCGAAAAAAGCCCCGTGGGTCGACGCCGTGTTCGGTACCAAGAACATCGGATCCCTGCCTCAGCTGCTCGACCAGGCCCGCATCGAAGGCCACGCGCAGGTGAAGGTGCAGGAGGAACTCAACTACTTCCCAAGCCAACTGCCAACCGACCGTGCGTCGAAGGTGTCGAGCTGGGTGGCCATCTCCGTAGGCTGCAACAACACCTGCACCTTCTGCATCGTGCCGACCACGCGCGGCAAGGAACATGACCGCCGTCCCGGAGACATCCTCGCCGAAATCCGCCAATGCGTGGACGAAGGCGCCAAGGAAGTCACGTTGCTGGGCCAGAATGTGAACTCCTTCGGCTACGGCATCGGCGACCGGTTTGCCTTCTCCAAGCTGCTGCGCGCGTGCGGCGAGATTGACGGTTTGGAACGCGTACGATTCACCTCGCCGCATCCCGCGCCTTCACCGACGACGTGATCGCAGCAATGGCCGAGACGCCGAACGTCATGCACCAGCTGCATTTCCCGTTGCAGTCGGGTTCCGACAGGATTCTTCGTGCGATGCGCCGCTCCTACCGTTCCGCCAAGTTCCTCGACATTCTGCGCAAGATTCGCGAGGCCATGCCGGACGCGCAGATCTCCACCGACATCATCGTCGGCTTCCCCGGCGAAACGGAGGAGGACTTCCAGGAAACCCTGCGCGTGGTGGAGGAGGCGCGATTCGCTTCCGCGTTCACGTTCATCTACTCGCCGCGTCCCGGCACGCCGGCGGCTGAGATGGAGCAGGTTCCGCATGACGTGGTGCAGGACAGGTTCGAACGTCTTGTGGCGCTGCAGGAACGCATCACCGAAGAGAATCTCAAGACTTTCGAAGGCCGTGACGTCGAGGTGATGGTCACCGGCGCATCCGGCAAGAAGGATGCCGCCACCCATCGTGTTACCGGACGTGAGAAAACCGGCGTGCTCGTGCATGTCGGCGTGCCGGAAGGCGAGCCGATGCCGCAGATGGGTGATTTCGTGACCGCCACCGTCACCCATGCGGGACGCCACAATCTCATCGCCGATCCGAATCCGGAAGCGGGGCAAACCTATGCCGTCCGCCACTGAAAGCAAGCCCGAAACCCGTAAGGTCGTGTCCATCGTCGGTCCCACTGCGTCCGGCAAGACGGGGCTTGGCATCGCCATTGCCAAGGCGTTGGAGGCCAAGGGCGAGCAGGCGGAAATCGTCAACGCCGATGCCTACCAGATGTACAAGGGCATGGATATCGGCACCGCCAAGGCGAGTCCTGAGGAACAGGCCGAGGTCAGACACCACCTGATCGACATCATCGAACCGGACGACGCCATGTCCGTGGCACGTTTCCAGGAGATCGCCCGCGCCAAAATCGCCGAACTGCAGGCCAGGGGAGTGCGCCCTATCCTCGTGGGCGGTTCCGGTCTGTCGCCCGTGCCGCCATCGACGACATTTCCTTTCCTGGCACTGACCCAGAGGTGCGCAAACGCCTCGAGGAACGTGAAAAGGTCGAAGGCGCCGGTGCGCTGTTCGACGAGCTCAAGACAAAGGATCCCGAAGCCGCGGCCCGCATGGATCCGCACAATCCTCGACGCACCATCCGCGCGCTTGAGGTCATCGAAGTGACGGGCCGGCCGTATTCGGCGAGCCTGCCGCATTACCGGTATGTGATTCCCACCGTGCAGATCGGCCTTGATTTGCCGCGTGAGGGACTTGACCGCCGCATCGACATCCGTACCAAGCAGATGCTGGAGAACGGTTTCGTCGAGGAAGTGGAGCGTATCCGTCCCCGGCTTGGCATCACCGCAGGCAAGGCTCTTGGATACCAGCAGGTTGTCGACTATTTGGATGGCCTGTACGATTTAAATGACACGTTCATGAGCATCGCGCAGAAGACGAAGCGTCTGGCGCGCAAACAGATGGGATGGTTTGGCCGCGATCCGCGTATCCACTGGCTGCAGGCTCTCAACCCCGCGCTGCTGGGCAATGCCATGGCCATCATCGAGCATGCCGACGCCGGCGATTACGACGCGATCGACGCGCAGGCGGATGCGTACACGCAGCATCATCTTGGCGATATCGCCTAGCCGAAGCGCCTGACGGCGTGAACGGCAAAAACTTTCGATAAGTATCGGATGTCGTCGTGCATGGCGGTGCCCATGGGTAAAATCGAGTCCTGTTATGGCACGAACAGCATCTTCCAACCCGAAATCAGGCGGCAAGGGTTCCGCAGGCAAATCGCGTTCCGGCGATACCAAAGTCATGGACGAGGTCGATTCCTCGCCGATCGCCGGCATACTGCGTAAATATCGCCGCGACATCGCATGTTTCATCATGGCCATTCTCGCGGTGCTGTTCTGCGCATCCGAATGGTTCCGTGTCCAGGGCGCTTTCGGACAGGTCCTGCATGCCATGGCCTCCGGACTGTTCGGATTGACCAGCGTGATTCTGCCGGTATTCCTGGCGCTTGTGGTGTTCAGTCTGATGCGCAAGACGCAAAACAAGGATGAGAACCTCCATATGGCCCTCGGATGGTTCATGATCCTCTGGTCCGTCTGCTCTATTCTTGACGCGGCGATTGCCTCCGACTCCCAGAAGTTCGATATGTCTTTGCTGCAGCGGGCAGGCGGCCTGCTTGGCTATGTGCTTGGCTGTCCGTTGGCGTGGGGGCTTTCCAAAGGCTTTTCCATTGCGATTTTCGTAGTCGTCATCCTGTTTTCGTTGCTGTTGATCACCCATACGCGGGTCACGCAGATACCGGACAAGGCGAAGGCTCTGGCGGCCAAGTTTGTTGGAACGCCTAAAAACCGTGATGACATTGACGATGAGGCCGAACAGTTTCCGAACGAAGTACGCGTTGGGGACACGACACTCGCCTTCGCCGAAGGCGTTCCCGCCCACGACGGCACCGATGCGGATAGAGAAAACGACGATAGGCCGGGCTTCCTTACGCGTATGAAGCAACGTTTCGCATCCCATAAGAGCAAGAACGTCGATGATGGCGACCTTGACCATTACGCCGGCGACGAAGCGTTTCTTAATGCCGCCGAACGGCACGGACAGACCGCGGAAACCATCGTCGACGAGCCGTACCAACAGGTCGATTCGCCACGCAGCATTTCTTCGGACGATTATCGTGCCGATGATTATGATTCAGATGATTATTCCGCCGCTGCACCGTCCGGCACCACGGCCATGCCACAGAACGGTCGCGGACGCTCCTTCTCGTCCGCGCCGATCGGCACCGCGAGCGGCACCATGCCCAGCGTCGCCGAGCCGGTGCCGTCCAGCGAAATCAAGCCGGTTGGCGTCGCTCCAAACGACCCATGGGCCGTCATCGACGAGGACGGCACCTCCAACGGCAAGGAAGTCATGGTGGATGCCGCGACCGGCGAGGTCCTTGACGATATGCCGGCTGCTGCCGTTGACGGGGAAGCGGCGGATGACATTCCCGAGGGACCGTATCATCTGCCTGACCTCAACATTCTGAAGAAGGGCGCGCCGCACGCCGCGCACACTCCGGAGAACGATCGTGTGATCCGCGCGCTGACCGGTACCTTCCAACAGTTCAACGTCGATGCGAAGGTCATCGGCTTCCTGCGCGGACCATCCGTCACCATGTATGAGGTGGAGCTTGGCCCTGGCGTCAAGGTCGAGAAGGTCACCAACCTGCAGAAGAACATCGCCTACGCGGTGGCCAGCTCCGACGTGCGCATCCTGTCGGTGATCGAAGGCAAATCCGCCATCGGCATCGAAATTCCGAACTCCGATCGCGAAACCGTGGTGCTGGGCGACGTGCTGCGCTCCGACAAGGCCCGGAACGATCCGAATCCGATGCTCACCGGCGTCGGCAAGGATGTGGAAGGCCATTTCGTGACCGCCGACCTGACCAAGATGCCCCACCTGTTGGTGGCTGGCGCCACCGGCTCCGGCAAGTCGAGCTTCATCAACTCCATGCTCACCTCCGTGATCATGCGCGCCACGCCTGACCAGGTCCGCATGATCATGGTCGATCCTAAACGAGTCGAACTGTCCGCCTATGCGGGCATTCCACATTTGCTCACCCCGATCATCACCGATCCGAAGAAGGCCGCGCAGGCTTTGGAATGGGTGGTCAAGGAGATGGACGCACGATACAGCGACCTCGAATTCTTCGGATTCCGCCACATCAAGGACTTCAACGCTGCCGTGCGCGCTGGCAAGGTGCATGCGCCCGCAAGCTCCAAACGCAAGGTCGCACCATACCCGTATATCCTCGTGGTCGTCGATGAAATGGCCGACCTTATGATGGTGGCCAAGAACGACGTGGAGAGCTCCATCCAGCGCATCACGCAGCTCGCGCGAGCCGCCGGCGTGCATCTGGTGCTCGCCACGCAGCGCCCGTCCGTTGACGTGGTCACGGGCTTGATCAAGGCCAACATCCCGTCCCGACTTGCTTTTGCCACCTCATCCGCCACCGATTCGCGAGTCATCCTCGACGCCACCGGTGCGGAAACGCTGATCGGCCAAGGTGACGCGTTGTTCCTGCCGATGGGTCAGGCCAAGCCGATCCGCGTGCAGGGCGCATGGGTCGACGAGTCCGAAATCCGTCGCGCGGTGGAGTTCGTGCGAACCCAGCGCAAGCCGCATTATCGCGAGGATATCGAGGAGATGGCCAAGGAGGCCGAAAAGAAGGCCATCGAGCCGGATGAGGACATCGGCAACGACATGGACGTGCTGTTGCAGGCGGCGGAACTGGTGGTCAGCACGCAGTTCGGCTCAACCTCCATGCTGCAGCGCAAACTGCGTGTCGGATTCGCCAAAGCCGGCCGACTCATGGATCTGCTTGAATCGCGTGGTGTGGTCGGTCCGTCCGAAGGCTCCAAAGCTCGCGAAGTGCTCGTCCAACCGCAGGATCTGCCGCAGGTGCTCGCCTTCATCAAGGGCGAAACCTCATCGCTTACCGCAGGTTCTACCCAGCCGGCCGACGCTGCGGACACGCGATGATGGAACGCGACAATCGCACGCATTGCGCCAAGTAGTGGTATCGGGGTAACGTGAACGGTATGGAAAAGCAAGAAGAACGCAAATCGTCCCTGCTTGACGGGTGGAACGCCCCGCCGAACATCGTCACTTTCTCTCGTATCGTCCTGGTCGTCATCTTCCTGGCGTTGTACGTCATGGCAGGCGCATGGGGTACCAAAAACACGACTATGCGCTGGGTGGCGGCGATTATCTTCATCATCGCCGCCTGCACCGATAAGCTCGACGGTTGGATGGCCCGCAAATATAACCAGGTCACCGAACTGGGCAAGCTCATGGACCCAATCGCAGATAAGCTGCTCACCTGCGGCACGCTGATCGTCGCCGCCATCTTCAACGAATTCGGCAACGCAGTGCTCGGCTGGGTCGTGACCGCGCTGTTCCTCATCCGTGAGATCGGCATCACCATCATGCGTTTCTTCGTCATCGACACCGGCGGCAAGGTCATCGCCGCATCCCAAGCCGGCAAGTACAAGACCCTGTGCCAGTGCATCGGCCTTGCCATGCTCATGCTGCCGATGTGGAGCCTCGCTGATGGCATGAACGCCACTCCGCTGTGGATGACCGTTTATTACACGATCACGTACGCCCTGATTTACCTGGCGTTGATTCTATGCCTGTATTCGGGCGGCGAATACCTCGTCAACACGTTCGGCGGACGTAAGAAGACCGCAAAATCCGAAAAGGAAACCAAGTAAATCCCGATGAGCGAATCCGAAAATTCGTCGACCGCGGCCAGCCAATCGCAATGCGATGAGCTGGCCGCAGCCGTTTTACGCTATTGCGAAGCCAACCATTTCAAAATCGCCGCCGCCGAATCACTGACGGGAGGTCTACTCGCCGACGCCTTCGTACGCATACCAGGCGCATCGAAAGTGTTCCTCGGCTCGGCGGTGACCTACGACATTCGCGCCAAAGCGAAGATTCTCGGCGTGAATGCCGACCTGCTGGCCCGAGAAGGGGCGGTCCACCCCGAAGTGGCGCGGCAGATGGCTGCGGGAACCGCGCAACTATACCGACAGACCGAGGATGGAGACTGTGTCATCGGCTTGGCCACTACCGGTGTTGCAGGGCCAGGACCGGATGGTGACAAACCTGCCGGCCTGGTGTACATCGGCTGCTCCCTGCCCTGTGGCTTCAATGGCATTCGTGCGCGTCAAACAGTTGCTTATGAGCTGCGTCTGAAGGGTGATCGGGAAGCCGTGCGGCACGAAACCGTGCAATGTATTCTGGAAAAACTGAGGACTCTTTCAGCACTTTCACAGGAATAATCCACGAATATGGGTGTTGACCATAGTGGACGTACGTATGAAAAGCGAAAGGGGCTGGCGGCATGGACACGATGACACTCACCAAGGAACAGATGGAACTCAAGGCGATGGTTCCCACGGTGCAAAGCGGCAACGCCCGCGTCAGGGAACTCACCCCAGCCCAGCGCCGCGCGGTGATGTTCGCCCAGCAGCAGGTGCTGCGTGCCCGCGCGGCCAAAAAGGCCAAAGACGAGCGCCAGGCCGCATTGACCCGCATATGGCGGGAGGAAGACGCGGAACGCGTTTCCGCACGATCCATGTCGGCAGCCACGGAAACCACCGACGAACCCAGAGAGGTATCGCTTCGCGAGGCCATCGGCCATGTACTGCGCGATCTGCGCACCCATGACCACAAAACGTTGCGTGAGGTGAGCGAAAAGGCCGGAGTGTCGTTGGGCTACCTCTCCGAAGTGGAGCGTGGCCAAAAAGAGGCCAGCTCCGAGCTGCTGAGCTCGATTGCGCAATCGTTGGGCGTCTCCACGGCGCAGATGCTGCGCATGGTCGCCGATTATCTCGATTCCGTCGCAATCTGATTCCTGTTGGACGTCTAACGCGGCGGCTTGTTCCGTCGGGCGTTTTCTTTTGGTTGCGCTTGCTGTGTACACTTGAGCGCGTGCAGGAACGTGAATTTTGGCAGTTGCTTGAAGAGGTACTCGGCCGTAGCTATGGCCGCGCGCTCGCACGCGACCAAGTGCTTGATCGATTGAACGGTCTGACAGCCGTCGAAGCGCTTGAAATGGGGGAGGAGCCCCGCGTGGTATGGAACGTTCTGTGCGACCAGATGAACATTCCTGACTCCAAACGTTGGGGAAAGGACCATAACGCGCCACCAATGCCGGTGCGTTAGGCGGAGTTCGGCTATCGCAAAACACCGATTTCGAACAGATGTTCGGATAATGGGGTATAGTTATCCACAGAAGCACGGATTGGGCAGGTCGTCAACGGCTCGCCGCGAAGTTTCAGAATGCTGGAATTTCAAGGGAAAGCGGTCTTCGGCGTGTCGAAATGCATGTTCTTCGACCACAATGGCCGATTGAACTTGCGCAGATGGATGATGCGGTTTTACGGTGAATCCATTCATTCGTCTCGGTCAACAACAAGGAGTAGTCATGGCACAGACGAGCGCGGCAAAGAACGCCGCACAGAACAAGTCCGCGAATGGAATCGATCCGCGCCGTCAGGCCGCGCTCGACACAGCGCTCGCGCAGGTCGAGAAAAGCTTCGGCAAGGGATCGGCCATGAGACTTGGCGACCGCCCGGAACAGGATGTCGAGGTCATTCCGACCGGATCCTTGGCTTTGGATATGGCATTAGGCATCGGCGGCCTGCCTAAAGGCCGTATTGTGGAGATTTACGGACCGGAATCCTCTGGTAAGACCACATTGGCGCTGCATGTGGTGGCCAATGCCCAGAAGGCCGGCGGTGTGGCCGCATTCATCGATGCCGAGCATGCGCTCGATCCGGTCTATGCCCGTAAGCTGGGCGTCGACACCGATTCGTTGATCGTCTCTCAGCCGGACAATGGCGAGCAGGCATTGGAAATCGCCGACATGCTGATTCGTTCCGGCGCGCTTGACGTGATTGTCATCGATTCCGTCGCGCCTTGGTGCCGAAAGCGGAAATCGAAGGCGAGATGGGAGACAGCCATGTCGGCCTGCAGGCGCGCCTGATGAGTCAGGCGTTGCGTAAGATGACCGGTGCGCTGGCGCAAGCCGGTACCACCGCCATCTTCATCAACCAGTTGCGTGAGAAAATTGGCGTGTTCTTCGGTAATCCGGAGACCACCACCGGCGGCAAGGCATTGAAGTTCTACGCGTCCGTACGTATGGACATCCGCCGTATCCAGACCATTAAGAACGGTGATGAGGCTGTCGGCAACCGTACCAAGGTCAAGGTTGTTAAGAACAAGATGGCTCCGCCGTTCAAGACCGCCGAATTCGATGTGCTGTACGGCGAGGGCATCTCCAAGGAAGGTTCCGTGCTTGATATGGCGTTGCAGGCCAACGTCGTCAAAAAGTCTGGCTCGTGGTTCACCTATGAGGGCGACCAGCTGGGGCAAGGACGCGAAAACGTGCGTCAGTTCCTCAAGGACAATCCGGAACTCACAGAGGAAATCGAGAACAAGGTCAAGGCGGCATTCGGTCTGATCAAACCTACCGACCAGTTCGCCGAGGACGATGGGGCGGAGGACGCCGCGGGCGCGCCGGATGATGGTAAGACGTCCAAAACTTCAAAAGCCGACAAAGCCTGACATATGATCAGCGCCGAACGTTTCCTTAAGGAACAGGGCCTTCAGCCGGCGTCGGCCGATACTGGGGGCCTTGCCCTTTCTTCAGAGGATCCAGAACGCACGAACGTTCAGAGGTGGAACCGTCGAACGAAACCTGACCGTTCCAGTTTGTTCGCTGGAAGCGCAAATGCGACGAAAACGCCACGACACGCGCGACACGCTGGGCGTGTCGGGAACGGCGATTCTACTGCCGCAAAGGATCCAAATGATCTTGACGCATGCAGGGAAGCCGCATTGCGATTGCTGGACGCTGCGCCTCGACCTTCCGGCGCACTGCGTGAGCGCCTGATTGGTAAGGGCTATACCTCTGAAGTGGTTGACGACGTCATCGAAAGACTGACAAGGGTTCAACTGATTGACGATGAAGCCTACGCGCAATCCGCGGTGCGCTACTGTGCGACCCGTCTTATGGGATGTAGGGGCGCGGTCGCTGAGCTTACACGGAAAGGCGTCGACCGTAGGCTGGCCCAACAGGTTTGTGATGAGGCGGAATCCTACGGCGTGTTTACTGAAGCCGCATGGGAATTAGGCCGTAGAACCGCGAGAAAAACCGCCGGTCTGGAACGCGATGTACGTAGGCGCCGCTTCTGGAGCGCGGGCGGCAGAAAAGGCCATAATCCTGAGATTCTGCGCCAAATCGCACAGGAACTGTTTGATTGACGGCGACCGTTGACCAAGGGCGTGACGTCAGTTTCATAAAGAGGCTGGTGTAAAGAAATCCTCAAAACATAAAGAGTGGAGAGTGAGACCTCTTATACCCCGGGTTCTGTCGTGCCAACGGCACGGATGGCCATCCATCTCGACCTGGCGTTGCCGTCAGGCTCTAGCAGCCTACCCGAAGGCTTCGGACGAGCAGTCCTCGAACGCCTTCTGCTTGGCCTTGCTCCCGATGAGGCTTGCCATGCGGCCAACTGTCACCAGCGGCCCGGTGGTCTCTTACACCGCCGTTTCACCCTTACCCACCGGCCGAAACCGGTAAGGCGGTCTATTCTCTGCTGCGCTATCTCTCAGGTCGCCCTGGGCGGACGTTATCCGCCATCGTGCTCTATGGAGCCCGGAAGTTCCTCAACCGACAAAATCGGTCGCGGCCATCAAGAGGTCTCAAACGCACAACTATAGCAAGAGAATCGTCGAAAGCAAAGCGTAAAAAAACTTTTGTTTTCTCGGGGAGTTTTCCAGCAAATCACCAATCTTATGGATACAATGATGACTACCAAGCAGCGATGCAGCTGGTTGGTCCGTATATAGCGGTTAACACCGCTTGAGTCTAGGGAGGTCCACATGGAAATCGTCGTTACCGGACGTCATACGCAGATCAAGCAAAGGTTCCGTGACGTTGTCGAAAGCAAGATGAATCGTGTGACCGCTATCGCCCCGGATGCGCAGCGTGTCCAGATTGTGCTGTCCCACGAGGGCAATCCGCGTCAGGCCGACACCGCCAAGCGCGTTGAGATCACCGTCATCGCAGGTCGTACCGTGGTGCGTGCCGAAGCCTCCAGCGCCGACGAGTTCAGTGCTCTCGATTTGGCTCTCGACAAGCTGACGCTTCGTCTGCGCCGTACCCGCGACCGCCGCAAGGACCATCGTCGTGGCTACACCGATCCGGTCCCGGTCGATCTGGGCCCGGTCGAGCCGGTCGTCGTCGAGGAGCCGGAGCCGGAAGCGCCGAACAATAGCCCGGCCGACGCCGTTTCCGCTGATCTCGGCCCTGGCGAATCCGTCGAGGTCCAGGTCGGCGACACCCCAATCGTCATCCGCCGCAAGCTGCACATCGCCGAGCCGATGACCATTGACGAGGCCCTGTACGAGATGGAGCTGATCGGTCACGACTTCTTCCTGTTCGTCAACAAGGAAACCGGTCGTCCGTCCGTCGTCTACCACCGTCACGGTTGGAGCTACGGCGTCTTCGAAATCGACACTCCGGAGAATGTGGCCAAGAAGTAATGGCTAATGGCTGAAAACTGAACGATAAGAGGCTCGCATGTCATACATGCGGGCCTCTTTTCTTATGCGAAAAACAAGATACGTCAAAACTTACGTAAAATGGACGGAGCTTTTCGGAAATCGCGAGAAAGCGACTATCCTCAATCGAGGAAAGTCACCATACACAAAGGGAGTGATTGTGGTAGATATCGTTGACAAAGCCCTACGCATGGGTGAAGGCCGACAGATCAAGAAGCTTGAGAACGTGGCCAAAGCGACGAACGCCTTGGAGGACGAGATCGCGGCGCTTGACGACGAGGAGCTCAAGGGCCAGACCGCCAAGTTCAAGCAGCGTATCGAAAACGGCGAGTCCCTTGACAAGCTCATGCCGGAAGCCTTCGCCACCGTGCGTGAAGCTTCCAAGCGAACCCTGGGCCTGCGCCACTTCGACGTGCAGCTCATGGGCGGCGCCGCTCTGCACTGGGGCAACATCGCCGAAATGAAGACCGGTGAAGGCAAGACCCTTGTGGCCACGCTGCCGGCCTACCTGAACGCACTCGACGGTCAGGGCGTCCACGTCGTCACCGTCAACGACTATCTGGCCAGCTACCAGGCCGAGCTGATGGGCCGTGTCTACCGCTTCCTCGGCATGAGCACCGGCTGCATCATCACCAACCAGAAGCCGCCGGAGCGTCGCAAGCAGTACAACGCCGACATCACCTACGGCACCAACAACGAATTCGGTTTGATTACCTGCGCGACAACATGGCGTGGGAGAAGTCCGATCTCGTACAGCGTGGCCATCACTACGCCATCGTCGATGAGGTCGATTCCATTCTCATCGACGAAGCCCGTACCCCGTTGATCATCTCCGGTCCGGCCGAAGGCGACGTGACCCGCTGGTACCGCCAGTTCGCGCGCTGGTCCTGAAGCTCAACCGCGACGAGGATTACGAGGTCGACGAGAAGAAGAAGGTCGTCGGCATCCTTGATCCGGGCATCACCAAGGTCGAGGACTATCTCGGCATCGACAACCTGTACGAACCGAACAACACCGCATTGATCGGCTATCTGAACAACGCCATCAAGGCCAAGGAACTGTTCCTGCGCGACCGCGACTACGTCGTGACCGGCGGCGAAGTGCTCATCGTCGACGAGCACACCGGACGTATCCTGCCGGGCCGCCGTTACAACGAGGGTCTGCACCAAGCCATCGAAGCCAAGGAAGGCGTGGAGGTCAAGGCCGAAAACCAGACCTTCGCCACCATCACCCTGCAGAACTACTTCCGCATGTACGACAAGCTGGCAGGCATGACCGGTACCGCAGAGACCGAAGCCGCCGAATTCATGGGCACCTACAAGCTGGGCGTGCTGCCGATTCCGACCAACAAGCCGATGATCCGCGAGGATAAGGACGATCTGATCTTCCGTACCAAGAAGGAAAAGCTCGCCGCCATCGTCCGTGATGTGGCCAAGCGCCACAAGAAGGGCCAGCCGGTCCTGCTGGGTACCGCATCCGTGGAATCCTCCGAAGTCGTGTCCTCTCTGCTTGACGTGGCCAAGATTCCTCACCAGGTGCTGAACGCGAAGCAGCATGACAAGGAAGCCGCCGTTGTGGCCGTCGCAGGCCGTAAGGGCGCCGTCACCGTGGCCACCAACATGGCAGGCCGTGGTACCGATATCATGCTCGGCGGCAACGTCGAGTTCCTCGCCGATGCGAAGCTCAAGTCTGAAGGCTATTCTCCGGATGACACTCCGGACGAGTACGAGAAGCGTTGGCCGGGCACTTTGGCCGAAATCAAGGACCAGGTCAAGGACGAGCATGAGGAAGTCGTCAAGCTCGGCGGTCTGTACGTGCTCGGCACCGAGCGCCACGAATCCCGCCGTATCGACAACCAGCTGCGCGGCCGTTCCGGCCGTCAGGGAGATCCGGGTGAATCCCGTTTCTACCTGTCCCTCGAAGATGATCTGATGCGTCTGTTCAACACCCAGCTGGTGGCGCGTGTCATGGCCAAGGGCATGCCGGAAGGCGAGCCGATCGAAGCCAAGAGCGTTTCCAAGGGCGTGCGCACCGCACAGAAGGCCGTCGAATCGCGTAACTTCGAAATCCGTAAGAACGTGCTGAAGTACGATGACGTGATGAACAAGCAGCGCACCGTCATTTATGCGGAGCGTCAGGCTGTGCTGAAGGGCGCGGATATCCACGAGGACATCCTCAAGTTCATCGACGACACCGTGCTGAGCTACATCAAGGGCGCCAACAACGGTTCCGACAAGCCGGCCGATTGGGATTGGGACGGTCTGTTCAAGGCCATCTCCTCCGTGTACCCGATCGCCGTGGAGCAGGAAGCGGCCAAGGACGCCGTCGACAAGCTCAAGGGCGACAAGGCCGTTGAGGCCCTGAAGGAGCTCATCGTCTCCGACGCCAAGGACCAGTACTCCGATTTCGAAGACAAGCTCGGCAGCGAAGGCCTGCGCCAGCTCGAGCGCCGCGTGGTGCTCGCCGTGCTCGACCGCAAGTGGCGTGAACACCTCTACGAGATGGACTACCTCAAGGACGGCATCGGCCTGCGCGGTATGGGCCAGCGCGACCCGCTGGTCGAATACCAGCGTGAAGGCTACCAGATGTACAACTCCATGATCGAAGCCATCAAGGAGGAAACCATCCAGCTGCTGTTCCACGTGGACATCGAACGCGTGGCCATGACCGAGGACGAGGAGACCGAATCCGATGAGGATGAGGCCGTGAACGCCGCCGAGGCCGTAATGGGTCTGGACGGCGAAGCCGCCGCGACCGGCGAATCCGCTCCTGCAGAGCCGGAGACCGATGACGAGGCCGAAAAGACCACCATCGATGAACTGGCTGACGAGCAGAAGAACGAGAAGGGCATCGTCGGCATGCAGCCGATCAGCCATGCCGAAGGCAAGGTCCCGGCCAACAAGCGTCCGAAGAGCGAGGAACTCCACTCTCCGTGGGCGGATGGCCGCACTTTCCCGGGAACCGGCAAGAACGCCCAGTGCCCATGCGGTTCTGGCCGTAAGTACAAGATGTGCCACGGCCAGAACGAGCAGTGATTCGCTGAGTCGCTGACTTGCTCATGACATAACCTCCCCCGACCGTAATCGGGGGAGGTTTTCTTTTTTGAAGAATCTTCGATGGGCCGTTTCGTGATATGGACGTGCGGACGTGGGGAAACGTCCAATCGTTACAATTGGCGGCATCAGAACAACAATAAAGGCGTGCGACAGCGCCAAGGAGGGCATCATGGCCGAAATCACATGGAAGTCGATCCTCACCAAGCTGGTCGGAGGGGACCACTTGAGCGCCGAGGAATCCGAGTGGTTCGTCGATGACCTCATGAACGGCAATGCCGATCCGGCGGCCGTTGGCGCGGTACTCGCCACCCAGCAGCAGTTGGGGCTGACCCCCGACGAAGTGCGTGGCGCGGCGAAGGCCATGGTGCCCATGCCATTCCGCTGTACATCGACGGTGAAACCACCGACATCGTCGGCACCGGTGGCGACGGAGCCTCCACCGTGAACCTGTCATCCATGGGGGCCGTCGTAGCCGCGGCCGCAGGCGTAAAAGTCGTCAAGCACGGCAATCGTGCGGCCTCATCCAAGTGCGGCACTGCTGACTGCTTCGAAGCGCTCGGCCTGCCCATGGATTTGACTCCGGAACAAGTGAGCGAAGTCGGCAACGAATGCGGCATCGCATTCGCTTTCGCACGCACCTTCCACCCCGCCATGCGTTTTGTCGGTCCGATTCGCGCCGCGCTCGGCGTGCCATGCGTGTTCAACGTGCTTGGTCCGCTGACCAACCCGGCAAGCCCGAAGCATATGGCCGTCGGCTGCGCTAATCGCAAGATGAGCCCGATCATGGCCGCCGTATATGCGGCGAACGGCCAGATCGGCATGGTCTACACTTCCCATGAGGGCCTTGACGAGATGGCACCGACCGGTCCGGTCTCCATTTGGGAATTCAAGGACGGCAAGGTTACCGAAAACAAATTCGATCCGACCGTCGAACTCGGCCTCGCCAAAGTCACCATCGCAGATCTGAAGGGTGGCGAACCGACGCTCAACGCGCAGCTGGCACGAGACTTCTTCGCAGGCAAGGATGTGTCGTTCCGTACCACCGCGCTGCTGAACGCCGCTTCCGCAATCGTCGCCGACGGTCATTTGGTGCCGGGCGACGCAAGCTTGGCTGACCGGTTCAAAGCCGCCTACGCCATCGCGGAGCAGACCGTCGACTCCGGCAAGGCCACGGCGCTGCTTGACAAGTGGATCGCCATCGCCCAAGCTGCGAAGAAAGCCTGAAAACGCTGACAACGTATGTGTATGTGAAGGCCCCGGCGTAAATATGAACCGCACCCCGATTGTTGGACTGAAGAAATTCAGATTCGATGATCGGAGGTGCGGTTCTTTCGTATGCGTGAGGATCGAAGGAGACGTTACGACGACGGGTTCCGGCGCGAGGCGCTGGAGCTCATCAAGTCCGGAGCCGGCAAGGACACGCTCGCCAGAAGGCTTGCCATACCGGTGTATACCGCGAGAAACTGGATCAGGCTGTACAGGTCCAACGGCGAGGAGGCGGTCATGGGAGGCGGCGGCAGCAGACGCTACGACTGGGAGACGAAGGTCGCCGCGGCGCGCGACCACGTCGAGAACGGTCTGACCAAGACGGAGGCCATGGCCAGGCACGGGATCGCGAGCATCGCGTACCTGAAGCGCTGGTGCCGCGACTACCGGTCCGGAGGCGCTCAGGCCGAAACCCAAGGGCAGGCCGAAAGGCGCGAAATCCAAACCGAAGCCCGAACGACGCGCGAGCAGGAGCTCGCCGAACAGGTCGCGTACCTGAAGGCGAAGGTCGCGTACCTGGAAAAACTCCGGGCCCTGCGGGCGTCCAAGTCACGCGGCGCGAGCGAAGCGCCGTCGTCCGACTGCTCGCAGGGCGGGGACACCGGCTCGGCCACCTCCTGAGGATAGCCGGGCTGCCGAAATCCACGTACTACCACCACCTGTCGCGCCCGGCGCACGTGTCCAGGCCGGACGTGGAGCCGATGGTACGGGAGATATGGGATGGCAGTACCAGCACCAATGGTGGCGGGACGAGCTCGAATGCCCCGGCATCCGCCGGTCCATGAGCCGCAAGGGCAACTGCCTGGACAACGCGGCGGCCGAGCAGGTCTTCGGCCACTTGAAGGACGAGTTCTACCGCGGCCGTGTGTTCGACTCGTACGAACAGTTCAAACGCGAGCTGGACGCTACATCATCCATTGGAACACCAGACGACGCCAGATACGACTCGAGGGACGCACCCCGGAGGAGTTCCGGAGCATGTCCCTCGCGGTCTGACCCTGTATCCCAATTAACAACGTCCAACAAACGGGGCGCAGTTCAATAACCGCCGGGGCCTTCACATAGATGGATGTATTCAGTTTGTCGCCAAAGAATCGTCAGACGCGTGCTCCATCATCGAATTCGTCGGTACGCGTTTCACGATGCCCTTTATGCTGCACGATGAGGCCAGCGGCGCCGACCAGCGCACACAAACCGAAAATCGAACCAAGAATCGAAGCCAACGCCGGAACGAACACGGAAGCGATAATGCCGATGACGCCGGCCACCAGCAATATCCAGAACACCAGTTTTGACAGTTTCACATGGCCGATTTCAGGATTCGGCGGCACGAAGTCGTCACCGTAACGGTCCATGACCCGATCCGTGTCAAGCCAGCTCGAACCAGTGAAATCGCGCGGCCCACGACCATTCGCCGGCGCATCATTGGTGAACGTGCCCTGATCCAAGTCATCGATGGACAGCAAAGCCTCTTTTTCCCGACGTTGCGCATGCTTCTCGAAACGTTTCGCACTACGCGAACGTTCCACGGCCTTCAAATCGTCAGCATGCGAATCCGCAAACTCGGCCCAAGCCGCATCCAAGTCGTCCATTGGAGAGCCGCCACCATGCGACGCGTCATTTGGGCGTTCTTCATCGTCATTGCTATTGTTGAGGTCAGTCATACTTATACTCTAATCGGGCGGACGCCAATCCGCCGGGAGGATTGTGAAGAATGCTCTATTGGTTTTTCGTCAAAGGCTTGGGACCTATCGCCATCCACCGTTTGGGACCGACCGCGCAAGGACTTGAGAACATTCCGCACGAAGGTGGCGCCATCATCGCAGCCAACCATCTTGCCGTCATCGACGATGCGTTGCTGCCGTTGACCTGCCCGCGCATGATTCATTTCATGGGCAAGGCCGAATATTTCGAAGGCAAAGGCATCAAAGGCAAATTCAAGAAATGGTGGTTCACGTCAGTCGGCGTGTTCCCCGTGGACCGTTCCGGCGGTTCCAAATCACTTGGCGCACTGAACCACGCCCGTGAGATCATCGAGGACGGACATCTGTTCGGCATTCACATCGAAGGTACTCGCAGCCCCGATGGACGTCTTTACAAAGGACATACCGGCGCGGCGCGTCTGGCATTCGAAACCGGTTGCCCCATTATTCCGGCCGCCATCATCGGTTCGCGTGAACTGCAGAAGCCAGGACAGGTCATTCCGAACAAAGGCAAGTCCAAGGTGATTTACGGCAAGCCGATTGAAGTCGAGAAGAAATCCGCCGACCAGATTACCCACGATGATTTGCGTTCGCTTACCGACCGCGTGACCCGTGAGATCCAGAAGATGAGCGGACAGGAATACGTCGACGAATACGCGCAGAAGGTCAAGGCCGAGCTCAAAGCCCAGCAGGAGGCCGAAGCGCAGGCACAAGCCGAATCCGCTGCCAAGAAGGCATAAGTTTTCAGCGAGGTTCATTCCAAACCAATCAGGGGTGTCTGTTCCGAAGAATGTTTTCGGAACAGACACCCCTGATTTCTATTTTGTAATCAGGATAATCAGTCGAACAGCGACGAATACATTTTCAAGGTGACGGTATTCGGCGTGCCATCCTCCTGACGCAGTCGCACCTCGGTGCCTCCTACCGGATCCTGCGAAGCGACCTTCTTGTCTTGACTGGAGTCAAGTGTCAGTTGCGAGCTGATCTTCACACTGAATCCCAGCTTCTCCAATGCGGCTTTGGCAGCGGCGGCTTTCTGTCCGACATAATTCGGCAGCGTTACGGTTTCCGGTCCCTTCGACACCACCGCATTGACGCTATCGCCCCAGTGCAACTCGTCTCCGGTCTTCGCGGAAGCGGAAATCACCTGTCCTTGCGGAATCTTGTCATCGAATTGCTCGGTCCAGTTGACGGTGAGCTTGAGCGCATCAAGCGTCTGCTGCGCCTCATCCTTCGATTTGCCCACGACGTCCGGCATGGTAACCGGTTTCGGTCCTTGGGACAGCGTGACGGTAATCTTCGCGTTATGGGGCAGAGTCGCGCCGGGATCCACGCTTAAATCAAGCAACGCGCCCTGAGGTACGTCCATGGAATACGCGTCATCATTGGCCGGAGTCTGTTCGATGTTGTCGAAACCGGCACGCTTCAACGCGTTGATCGGATCCTTGCCGTTCGCACTGGTGGCATCGAGAATGTCTGTGGGAACAGTGCCCTGCTTAATACCCTTGGACACTACCACCTTGACCTTTTGATGATGACGTTTGCTCACATGCGAACCGACATTCTCCGGGTCGGTGGAGATGACATTGCCAGCCTTGACGGAATCACTGAACGCCTCGGTCTCTTCGTACTCGATGTTGGAGAATTTCAGCAGTTCCTCATAGGCGTTCCATTTGATGTTGGAAATACGGCAGGGCTCCGAATCGGAACATGTGAGATCTGCCGGCTGAGGCATGGTCCAGTAGCTGCCCGGTCCTCGGAAATACCACCAGGCATAGCCTCCACCGCCTGCGCAGGCAAGCACGATGGCTGCTACGACGGCGATGATGACAGGTGCACGCTTGCCACTGCGTTTCGGCTGTCCACCACTGACCGGACCGTTCGAGGGGGAAGCTGGAACGTTGTTGGCGGGGACGTCGTTCTTTTCCAAAGCCAAGCGGGTGGTTGCCTCCGGATCTGCCTGCTGCGCCGGCATGACGGTGGTTTTGTTCGGGTTTTCCGGATTGAACTGTCGTGTACGATCGTCGTTCTGACGCACAGGCGGTGCTGGGGGAGCGGGCGGTAGCGGCATCTGCCGGGTGCCATCGCCGGGCATGGTGTCGGCGGCATCGTTTGCGGCCGGGGAAACGGCTGACAGACGGTATTGCCAGTCGTCGATGGTGAGGTTCGATTGCAACTGCTGCAATTCGTCGAATGCCACGGACGCATCCTGGGGACGGTCCTCGACCGCGCGCGCCGTAAGACGGGCGAGGAATGCGGCCACGCCTGCATTGATGCCCGGACAAGCGGTCGTGATATCCGGCACATCCTCATGCACGTGCTTGAACACCAGCGTCACCGGATTGTCCGCGGTGAACGGCACCTTGCCGGCCAGCATCTCCCAAGCCATGATGCCTACGGAATACAGGTCTCCCTGCGGCGTTGCCTGATTGTGCTGAATCATTTCTGGCGCCAGATAGGCGGCCGTGCCCAGCAGCATGCCGGTGGAGGACAGCGTGGCCTGCGACACCGCCTTGGCCAGGCCGAAATCGGTGATCTGCACATGTCCTCGGTCATTGAGCAGAATATTCTCCGGTTTGATATCGCGGTGCACCACGCCTGCGCGATGCGCCGAAGCCAAGCCGTCCAACGTCTCACCGACTATGCGTAGCGTCTCACGAACGCTGAACGTGACTTGCTGGTTCATTTCGTACCGCAGGTTCACGCCATGCACGTACTCCATGACAAGAAAATCCAGTCCATCGAACTCACCGGTGTCATACACCTGCACGATATGGGGATTGGCTATTGCTGCTGCGGAACGGGCCTCGCGATGGAAACGTTCCACGAACTGGTCGCGTTGTGGGCCCTGTGCCAGCTGCGTGTGCATGATCTTAATGGCGACGGTGCGTCCCAGACGCTCGTCAACAGCTTGATACACCGTGGCCATGCCGCCATCGGCGATTCTGCTGACGACTCGGTACCGGCCTCGATGACCTGGCCCTCGGGGGGCATGCTGGGCTTCACTCATGGCTAATCGGTACGATTCCTTCTTCAAAAAACGTTTCGCGACAAAGATGTGTTCACTTGTAGTCTACAAGGAATGGTTTGCGGAAGATGCGATGAACACGGGTCTTTCACAGTGCGGCGGCATCAGCCCTGTTCCCGCACAATCGGTACGAAACGTGCGCATGCTTCGGTAAGCATGTCTTTGCGATCCTGCGATAGTTCAAGCGTCTCGATGGCGGCCTTCGACTCGAGCCACAGACCGGCGATCCGTTCCTTGGAACGTGCGATGGCACCAGTGGACTCGAACAATGCGATGGCACGCCTAACATGTGCCTCGTCACGTGATTCGGCTTCCCACATGTCGATGAGTTCACGTCGTTCGACATCGCCGGCAGCCTCAATCGCATCGGCCAGCAACACCGTGCGTTTGCCTTCACGGATATCACCGCCCACCGGTTTGCCGGTATTGCGGCTCGACCCGATGACGTCCAGAAGATCATCCGCGAGCTGGAACGCCAAACCAAGCGGCAATCCAATCGCCAGTGCGAGCCTGCGCGCGTCCGCAGGGGCGAGGCCGGCGGCAAGCATACCGAATTCCAAAGGTGCGATAGTGGTATAACTGGCGGTCTTCCAACGGAAGACATTCAAAGAGGCCAACGCCAGCTCTTCAGGATCGTCTAACGTATTGAGTTCCACGGCCAAATCGAGTACTTGGCCGATTTCCACTTCACGGTGCATATTCAGGAAGGCCGACACCACGGAAGATCCGGAGCCAAGCCGGCAAGCCGCTTTATTGGCGATATCCACGCTCGCGGTGGCCAGCATATCACCCAACATGATGCCCAAACCATGGCCGATGGCATCACTATGGGTATCCGTGGCAAGCGCACGATGAGCGGACGGCTTGCCACGGCGCAGATCGGAATCGTCGATGATGTCGTCATGCACCAACGCGCCGGTCTGAAACACTTCGATCGCGCATGCCAGATCCAACACCGCATCCATATCACGTTCCGCCACATCCTGCGGCGCGAACGCACGGAACGCATCCAACGTCAGCAACGCCCGCAGACGTTTGCCGCCCTCACTTGACGTGACCGCCTGCTGCGCCACCGCATCAGCGACGGCTTTGCAGGAATTCGCCACCGGATCGTCTGCATGCAGGAACGAAAAATCCCTTACCAGCGAGAGCGTGCGCGTTTCAATCTGTTCCAAATCGGAAGAGCTAGTCATGGGTCAAGGTTATCCACACACATTCGACAAGAGGAAAACATAATGATTGCAGCGGGTGAGACGGTGCCGGACGTTTCGTGACACGCCGAGCTTCACGTTCTCCGACCACAGGTCCCGAAACGCCTCATTGCATTGCCGGATGATGCATAGTTCCAACAAAGCGGCCTGCATCAAGCGACCGCTCCGATACGCCAAGGAGGACGAGACATGAAGACGATCGACGGGCCCATGCCGATATGCGAAGCCGAGATGGAACGGCTTGAAGACCAATTGGTGGAGGATTGCAAATCGCTGGGCATGGCGGAGAGCATACGCGATTTCCTGCAGGAGCCATTCTCGGAATGGATGGATGAGCTGGCCGATGAATCGTCGGGAGGTGACGATTCATCGCCAGAATGCAGACTGTCCAGAAACGGTGCGGGAGCACTTGCCATCGCCATGCAGCAGACCATGGCGGTGCGTGACGCGCTGCTGGTCTCCATCATCGTGGATGAACGACGTTCGTCACGTGACTTTCTCATGGGATTCATGGCCAATCCGACACTTCCCGGCAACACGCGTCATCTGGAGGAATCCCTCAACGGATCGTTCCGTGACGCATCAAGAAAACCCGACACGAAACGTTGCGACAACGGCGTCAACATGATGTTCGACATCATCGGGATGGTCCCCGAACGGTATCATGTGCAGCCATTGGCCATCATCAGTTATGTGCTGTGGTGGATGGGCGATGAGCGCGCCATGCTGTGCGCGATGCGTGCGCTCGCGTTGGATGAGAATTGTTCGCTCGCGGCGATCATCTGCTCCGCGGCGCATCGTCATATCGGACCGGTATGGGCCGAAGAGACATAGAGCAACACGCCGAAAGGAAGCGGTACTTGCGCATGGTGAGCTCAACACGCGGGAATAATCGTCCTTGCAAGATGGTTAACTCACATAGTTGACGATTTGCCCTTGCCAGAAGTGGGTCCATATGGTATACGCTTCCGGCGGGATCAATAGGAGGATAAGTTTGGCCACCAAGGAAACGACGGTAAATACGGAACAGACTGATCTGACCGAAAAGACCACCTCCGGAAAAAAGGCCTCCACGCGCAAGCCTGCTGCCAAGAAGAGCGAGTCCTCAAAGACCGCTACGAAGACGCGCGCAAGACGGCCGCGAAGAAGACCTCCGCCGCCAAGAAAAGCAAGAAAGCGGAAGAAGAAGAGAGCCTGATCGAGCAGGACGCTCCTGAAGACGATCCCGTCGAGGATGCCGATCTTGATGATTTCGACGATGACCTTGATGACGTGGACGACGAAGGGGAGGATGACGACCTCGACGAGGACAATATCGACGAGGATGACGATTCCGAACTGGAAGACGATGACGAAGACAAGCGCAAAAAGCCGGAAGAGCCCAAGGAAAAAGGCGCTTTCGTGGTGCGTGACGATGATGACGACGACAATCTGACGCCGTCCGGCAATCCGAAGCGTCGTGTGATCGCAGCCGGCGCCACCGCAGATCCGGTCAAGGATTACCTGAAGCAGATCGGCAGAGTGAACCTGCTGAACGCCGAACAGGAAGTCGACCTGTCCGAACGCATCGAGGCCGGTCTGTACGCCCAACATCTGCTGGACACGGAATCCGACAAGATGGATTTCAAGCGCCGGCGTGAACTGAAGTGGGCCGCGAACGACGGCAAGCGCGCCAAGGACCATCTGCTGGAAGCCAACCTTCGACTCGTGGTCTCTCTTGCCAAGCGCTATACGGGCCGTGGCATGCTGTTCCTCGATTTGATTCAGGAAGGCAATCTTGGTCTGATTCGTGCCGTAGAGAAGTTCGACTGGAAAAAGGGCTTCAAGTTCTCCACGTACGCCACATGGTGGATTCGCCAGGCCATCACCCGTGCCATGGCTGATCAGGCCCGCACCATTCGTGTGCCTGTGCATATGGTGGAAGTCATCAACAAGCTGTCCCGCGTGCAGCGCCAGATGCTTCAGGACCTCGGCCGTGAACCTACGCCGGACGAACTGGCCCGTGAGCTCGACATGCCGGTCGAGAAGGTGCAGGAAGTGCAGAAGTACGGGCGTGAGCCGATTTCCCTGCACACGCCGCTGGGCGAGGATGGCGATTCCGAGTTCGGTGATCTGATCGAAGACACCGACGCCATCGCACCGTCCGATGCCGTCGCCTTCTCGCTGTTGCAGGAGCAGTTCAAGCAGGTGCTTGAAACGCTGTCTCCGCGTGAGGCTGGCGTCATCAAGATGCGCTACGGTTTGGAGGACGGCCAGCCGAGACGCTGGATGATATCGGACGTGTGTATGGCGTGACGCGCGAACGTATCCGCCAAATCGAATCGAAGACCATGTCCAAGCTGCGCCATCCGTCCCGTTCGCAGACGCTGCGCGACTTCCTGGACCAGTGATAGTAATCAGACGCGAGTAAATGAAGTCGAGAAACCGGCATGAACGCAGGGTTTCTCGACTTCATGTCTTGTAAGGCGACAATTGAAAGGGAACATGGCCAAGGATAATTACGGTGCTGAGAGTCTTACCGTGCTCGAAGGCTTGGATGCGGTGCGCAACGTCCGGGCATGTACATCGGCACGACCGACAGCCAGGGCCTGATGCACTGCCTGTGGGAGATCATCGACAATGCCGTCGATGAGGCTCTTGCGGGAGCCTGCAACCACATCATCGTGACCTTGCATGACGATGGTTCCGTTGAAGTGGCGGACAATGGCCGAGGCATTCCGGTGGACGTGGAGCCGAAAACCAAGCTCACCGGCGTGGAAGTGGTGCTGACCAAGCTGCATGCCGGCGCCAAATTCGGCAATTCCTCGTATGGCGCTTCCGGCGGTCTGCATGGTGTCGGCTCATCCGTGGTGAACGCATTGAGCTCCCGTCTCGACGTGGAAGTGGATCGTGACGGCAAACCCACCACATGGCTTTCCATCAGGGCCACCCCGGAGTGTATTCCGACGTTGATCCGGAACACCCGTCTCCCGATTCGCCATTCAAGAAGACGCGCAAGAATCGTCCCACCGAACTTGAGATCATCGGCAAAGTCAGTCCGAAGACCACGGGTACCCGCATCCGCTATTGGGCGGATCCGGAGATTTTCAACGATACCGCTGAATTCAGTTATGACCAGCTCATCGACCGTGTACGGCAGACCAGTTTCCTGGTGCCAGGGCTGAAAATCACCGTCATCGACGAGAACATTCCCGAAACCGGCGACGAGTCCATTGACGAAATGCTGGAAGTCGATGACAATGTCATCGAACAGGTGACGGAAGAGAACACGTCCGCTGAAACGGATGATATCGGAACCTCTGCCGACATACTGCAGGAGGATTCAGCCGAAGCTGATGAATCAGCCGAATCGCAAGAAAACGATGCTGCCACGCAATCGCAGGAAACTGTTTCCCAACCCGTGCAGCCGAAATATCCGCATGCGCGCGTCGAAGAATTCTGCCATACCGGAGGCGTGAAGGATTTCGTCGATTTCCTGTCCAAAGGCGAAGCGGTCTCCGATATTTGGCGCATCGCCGGCGAGGACACGTATGTTGAAGAAACGCAGGCGGTCGGAGACGATGGTGAACTGCATGCGCAGAAGGTGACGCGTGATTGCGCAGTCGATATCGCCATGCGATGGACCAACGGCTACGACACCACCATGCGCAGCTTCGTCAACGTGGTGGAGACGCCCGGCGGCGGCATGCACGTGGACGGCTTCCTCCAAGGCATCACCAAGCAGGTGCGCAAGGCCATCGAGGACAACGCGCGCAAACTCAAGGTGAATCTCAAGGATTCCCATATGAAGGTGGAACGTGACGACATTCTCGCCGGTCTGGTGGCCGTCGTCACCGTCCGCATCGCCGAACCGCAGTTCCAAGGCCAGACCAAGGACGTGCTCGGCACCGCGCAAGTCAAGCCGATCGTCTCCAGAATGACCGACAGGCAGTTCGGTGAGATGATTACCGGCTCCAAACGCGGTTACAAGGAACAGTCCGGCCGCGTGCTGGAGAAAATCGTCGGCGAAATGCATGCCCGCGTGCAGGCGCGCAAGACCAAGGAAGTCACACGCCGTAAGAACGCGCTTGAATCCGCGTCCATGCCGCCGAAACTGTCCGACTGCCAGCCTGGCAATGACGATGTGGCCGAACTGTTCATCGTCGAGGGTGATTCCGCATTGGGCACAGCCAAGGCCGCCCGTAATTCCGGATTCCAGGCGTTGCTGCCGATTCGAGGCAAGATCCTCAACGTGCAGAAGGCATCGCTCGCGCAGATGCTGTCCAACAAGGAATGCGCGGCCATCATCCAGGTGGTTGGCGCTGGTTCCGGAGCGAGCTTCGACATCGAACAGGCCCGATACAACAAGATCATCATGATGACCGATGCCGATGTCGACGGCGCGCACATCCGCATCCTGCTGCTGACGCTGTTCTACCGGTACATGCGGCCGCTTATCGAATACGGTCATGTGTATGCCGCCGTGCCGCCGCTGCATCGTATCGCGTTGACGGGTACGCATAAGGGCGAGTACATCTACACGTATTCCGATGATGAGTTGGCAGGCAAACTCGCCGAGCTTGATAAAAAGCACATCGGCTACAACGAGGACATCCAGCGTTACAAGGGTTTGGGTGAGATGGACGCCGACCAGCTGGCCGATACCACCATGGATCCGCGCACCCGCATGCTGCGCCGTATCCGCATGGAGGACGCCGAACAGGCCAGCCACATCTTCAGCCTGCTCATGGGTGATGACGTGCCGCCGCGCAAGGCGTTCATCGTGGAGAACGCCGACGATTTCGACCGTTCCAAGATCGACACCTGATATTGCATGGCGATTGCGATTGGCGGGTCTTGCGTTACGGCGGAGACCCGCTTTTCGTGTATGCACGATAATGCAAAAACGTCGGGCGATAGTGCAAGATACAAAATACCGTTTGGTAGGTAACTTTGGATAAAATAGCGGAGTATTTTCGTGATTTTATTGCCGCAAACATAAAACATACAAGGAGCTGACTGTGGCCAATCTGCTGCTCGCCGTGATTTACATCGCCTTCATCAGTCTGGGTCTGCCGGACGCGGTGCTCGGCGCCGCATGGCCGACGATGAGCGGCGACCTGCATGCGCCGATTTCCTGGGCGGGTGGCATTTCCATGACGATTTCCGCCGGCACCATCGTGTCCGCGCTGCTATCAGACCGCATAACCTTGCGGTTCGGTGCAGGCAAGGTCACGGCAGTGTCCGTTGCGTTAACGGCGTTCGCATTGTTCGGCTTCTCCATCTCGCCGAATTACTGGATGCTGCTGCTCTTCGCCATTCCGTACGGCTTGGGCGCGGGTGGCGTCGATGCGGCGCTCAACAACTATGTGGCAATCCACTACGAAAGCCGTCACATGAGCTGGCTGCACGCCATGTGGGGCTTGGGCACGCTGCTTGGCCCGTACATCATGGCAAGCGCATTGGGTGCCGGCCATGGCTGGGCGTGGGGCTACCGGACCATCTCCATTCTGCAGGTCGTGCTCACCGCGGTGCTGGTGCTGAGCCTGCCGTTGTGGAAGGCGCGTAAGACCGTCGAACCGCAGCGGACGAGTGAAACCTCTTCCGTGCAATCCGCGCAGTCCGAGCAATCGGAAGGGGAAACAGCTGACCGGCGCAAGCCGCTTGGTATTCGCGGTGTGCTCGCCATCCGTGGCGCCCGCGAGATCCTCGTGATGTTCTTCTGCTATTGCGCACTCGAATCGACCGCCATGTTGTGGGCCAGCAGCTATATGGCGCTTGGCAAGGGCATCGACAAGACCACGGCGGCCATGTGGGGAAGCCTGTTTTGCATCGGCATCACCGTCGGACGTCTCGCCAGCGGTTTCCTGACCATGAAACTGAACGATCCGGCCATGATTCGTCTTGGCCAGGCGTTGGTGCTGACCGGCATCGTCATCATGCTCCTGCCGTTGCCGCACAATATCGGCACCATCGCGGGACTAATGGTCATCGGTTTGGGCTGCGCGCCGATCTATCCGTGCGTCATCCATTCCACTCCTGCTTATTTCGGCGAGGACAAATCGCAGGCCATCGTCGGCATGCAGATGGCCTGCGCCTATGTGGGATCGATGTGCATGCCGCCGCTGTTCGGGCTGATCGCGCAACATGTTTCGGTCAACCTGTTCCCGTTCTATCTGGTGGTGTTCCTGGCGCTGATGGTCGCCATGCATGAGACCTTGCGCCGCAAGTGCGGCGACCGTGCGGCCGCCTGACGACGCCATATGTGAGACGCTCGAATGCGTCAGCCGGGCGGTGTGCTCGAATGGGTCGACGACGAATGACGGGGTTTCTGCCGGTTGTGGATGATGTCTGAAGACGATGCCATAATCGAACGTATGTACGAATGCATGGACTTGTTCTCGGAGGCTACCAATGCCTGGTTCAAGCATGCGTTCAATGCTCCGACGGAGGCGCAACGTCTGGCATGGCCGGCCATCCGCTCCGGCGAGAACGTGTTGGTGGTGGCGCCCACCGGCTCCGGCAAGACATTGTGCGCCTTCCTTTCCGCAATCGACCGTCTGATGACGAAGGAGGGCGATGACTTATTGCGGACGTCCGGCGGTGGGGACGGCACGGCTGAATCCGATTGCAATGCCAAGAAACGTAAACCCGTCCGCGGCGTCAAGGTCCTGTATATTTCGCCATTGAAGGCTCTGGGCGTGGATGTGGCCAAGAACCTCCAAGCGCCATTGGCTGGCATCGCCGGACAGTGCGAGGCGATGGGATTGCCATCGCCGAAAGTCAGCGTGGGCATACGAAGCGGCGACACCACGCCGCAGGAACGGCGCAGAATCGTCAGCCATCCGCCGGATATCCTCGTAACCACGCCAGAATCGCTGTTCCTGCTGCTCACCTCCAAGCGCGACGGATACTTTCCGCCGTTGATACCGTTATCGTGGATGAAGTGCACGCCATCGCGGGCTCCAAACGTGGCGCGCACCTGGCGCTGAGCTTGGAACGATTGGAAAGCCTTGCCGGCCGGTCCGTCCAACGCATCGGGCTTTCCGCCACTGTGGAACCGCCGGCCGAAGCCGCACGTTTCCTTGGCGGCATACGGCCGGTACGCGTCATCAGACCCGAATCGCACCCCGACATGGATCTGAAAGTGGTGGAACCGCTTTCGGCCATGCGCGATCCCGTCTCCGACGACGCAGGGCGGAGGGCAGGCGCCGTGAAACTTCCGAACCGCCATACCACGCATATCTCCGGGGTGAGTCCTGCCATGGAGGCATTGGCGGAACGTAAAGGACTGACTTCGGGCGGGGGAAACGAACATACCTCACGGGTTTCGACCGGAGGTTCGGTATGGCCGGCCATCGAACGCAGCGTGCTTGACGAAGTGCTGAAACACCACACCACCCTCGTGTTCGTCAACTCCCGTGCTGCGGAAAACTCACCGCACGGCTCAACGACCTGTATGCGCAATTGCGCACATCCCGGAAAACTGGGTCTGAAACCGCCGTCAAAGCGGACGCAGGGCGGGATGCGCTGTCCGACCGTAGGCTTGGCCGAACGGACTTGAGTGTGTCGGACAACGCATCCCAGCCGGAGTCCACAGCCAGTGATTCCACCCAGCCGTATCCGGATCTGGGCTCCCCGGAAGGCCGTGAAGGCTTCGCCAAACACTACGATTCCGTGGTCGGATCCACCACCATGCTGGTCTCCTCGCATGCGGACGCCGACGCGATCGCCATGGCGCATCATGGTTCCGTTTCCAAAGACCGGCGCAAACAGATCGAAGAGCAGCTCAAACGCGGCCAATTGCGTTGCGTGGTCGCCACATCGAGCCTTGAACTCGGCATCGACATGGGTTCAGTGGATCTGGTTATCCAGATCGCACCGCCATTGTCCGTGTCCTCGGGATTGCAGCGGGTGGGGCGCGCCGACCACAAGGTCGGGGGAGTCTCGCATGCACTGTTCTACCCGATTACACGAGAGCAAATCATCGGCACGGCCGCAGGCATCGAATGCATGCGCTCCGGAGACATCGAAACACTGACCATTCCATGCACCCCCTTGGACGTGCTTGCCCAGCAAACCGTCGCCGCCGCGGCGATGGATGATCTGAAACCAGACGACTGGTACGTGACCGTGCGCAAGGCCGCGCCATTCGAAGATCTCGACAGAACCATGTTCGATGCTGTGATGGGCATGATGACCGGTGCCTACAACGGCGAGGATTTCTCCGCCTTCCGACCTCCATTGCAATACAACGAAGAGGCGGGTCTCATCTCCGCGCGCCCTGGCGCTCAACGACTGGCCGTGACCAGCGGAGGCACCATACCCGACCGAGGAACCTACACCGTGGTGCTTCCCGAAGAAGGCTCCGGACCGGGCCCACGCAAAGTGGGGGAGCTGGATGAGGAAATGGTGTACGAATCCCGGGTCGGAGACGTCATCACCCTCGGCACATCGACCTGGCAGATCCAGGAAATCACCCGGGACCGTGTGGTGGTGGTTCCTGCTCCAGGGCGTACCGCCCGACTGCCGTTCTGGCATGGCGAAGGCGACGGGCGGGACGCGGCATTCGGACGGTCCCAAGGCCGATTCGTACGCGATATGGCGCAAGGACTACGCGCGGAAGTCTCGGACGGCATCGCAGGAGACAAGACCAGCCGATTCGACACGACAACAATCGCACGTCTACGTCGTGACGGATTGGATGGCAACGCCATCGGCAATCTTGCCGACCTGCTTGCCGAACAGCGCGCCGCCACGGGAACGATTCCCAACGACCGTGAGCTGGTCGTCGAACGCTGCCAGGATGAAGAAGGCGATTGGCGTGTGATCGTCCACTCGCCATACGGCAGACGCGTGCACGAACCATGGGCCATGGCCATCACCACACGTATCAAACAACGATACGGGTTCGATGGGCAGGTATACGCGGCCGACGACGGCATCATCATCCGCCTCCCGGACGGCGACAGCAACCTGCCGATCCGCGAGCTGCTGCTGTTCGACACGGAAGAGCTGCAACGCATCATCGGAACACAAGTCGGCGAAAGCGTGCTGTATGCCGCACGATTCCGAGAATGCGCGGCGCGATCGCTGTTCCTGCCACGCGCCAACCCCGGCAGACGCGTCCCCTTATGGCAGCAGCGGCTGCGCGCGGCGCAACTGCTCAACGCCGCCCGAACTCGGAAGAACTTCCCGTTGCTGTTGGAAACCGCACGCGAATGCCTACAGGACGTGTACGATCTGCCCGCGCTGAAACATGTGATGTCCGGATTACGCTCCGGAGTCATCTCTTTGAGCGAGACCGTCACGGAAACGCCGTCGCCGTTCGCGGAAAACATGCTGTTCGGATACGTGGGCGCGGTCATGTACCAATACGACGTGCCGCAAGCCGAACGCAGTACGCAACTGCTGTCCATGGACCCGGAAGTGCTGGAACGTCTTCTGGGAGCCACGGACATGGCTTCGCTGTTGGATGCCGACGTCATCGCGCAGGTTGGGAAGGAGCTTGCCGGACGGACGTTCTGGAACGATTTGGACGAGACCGACATTGCCGGCCGTGTGGCGCGATATGTCAAAACGCATGGCCCATTCACCGCGGATCAGATGATCGCCGAACTGGGATTGGACGCTGTCCAAGGCGTACGCATGTTGGATGAATTACATGCCAAAGGCGAACTGCTGAAAGGCCATTTCGTCGATGATGCGGCCGGAGCGGACGCAATGGTTCCGATGATTCAGCATCGGAACGGTCACCTCGCAAACGCCCCAGCAATGGCTCCACAAAGACGTGTTTCGGCGTATCCGCGCGCTTTCGCTTGCCAAGGCACGCAAAGCCATCAAGCCGGTGGAACCGGCCGTCTATCAGGCGTTCCTGTTGGACAGACAAGGTGTCGGACCTGTGGGTGGCGCCCGATATGAAGGCGTCGACGGGCTGATGCGTGTGATCGAACAGCTTGAAGGCATATACCTCAACGCCTCCGTTTGGGAATCCTCGGTCTTCCCCGCACGCGTTCGCGACTACCAACCGAGTATGTTGGACGAATTGCTCGCATCCGGAGATGTGGTATGGGTCGGCTCCAAAATCAATGGTTCCAACGCCAAGGAAGCCGGCGGAATCGCATTCCATCCAGCTGATTCACGGCTGCTGACGAAACCCGGCGAACAATCGCAGAACAATGCCTATAGTGCCGGAACCATGACCGTGCCGGAGACGATACTTGCCGCATTATCGAATGGGGGAGCCTTCCATGCGCGGCAGCTTTCCACAGCCGCCAAAACCATCTGGCAGGAACATGCGGAAGTCAACGTGAATCCTGAAACAGGGGAAATCATCCTTCCCGCATGGGGCGAAAGCCAGTTCGAGGAAGCCTTGTGGTCCTTGGTATGGCAAGGCAAAGTGACGAACAGTTCATTCGCTCCCGTTCGGGCCTTGGCTCAAGGCACGGTTTCAGTGCGCGCGCCACGCACTGCCGCACGCAGACGCGTACGGATCCACGCCTCGACACCGGTGACGCTCGGTGGATTATGGTCCGCGGTCGACTCGTCCCAGACCAGTCCAATGGCGATACCGGACCAAACGGACGATACCGCCGGCAAACCAACAGCCGGCATCGAGGAATACGACATCGCATTGATCGAATCGCTGCTCGACCGATATGGCGTGATCGCCGCTCCGCTAATCGACAAGGAGCAGGTCGCAGGCGGATTCTCCGGACTATACCCGGTACTCAAACGCATGGAGGAACACGGCAATCTGGTCAGAGGCATGTTCGTCAAAGGATTCGGAGCGGCCCAATTCGCCGGACGTGACACAGTGGACGCCTTGCGCGGCGACGACGAAGCGCGCAGCCAATCCTGCGTGGCGCTCGACGTGACCGACCCGGCCAATCTGACAGGCTCCGCGATCACATGGCCCGAACAACACCATATGAAACCGGCGCGCAGAGCGGAATCGGTCATCGTGCTCGACCACGGCATGCCGGTGCTGTTCGCCGTGCCGAAAAGCCACAGAATCGTCAGCTTCACCGATGACGAGCGAATATTGCAGCCGGCATGTACGGAACTTGCCTATGCATTGCAACATCAGTCCAAGGGCAGCGTCAGCTTCGCCGAAATGAACGGTGAATCATTGAAGGAACGCAACGAATACAGACGTTTGCTGCATGCTGCCGGGTTCGTGGACAGCCCACAAGGCATGAAGCTATATGGCTGAACCAAGCCGGAGGCACTTTCACCCAGCCTGCTCATTCAACCTGGCAGCCCAAGTGCGCAAAACGGGAAGGCCCTGAACCGGAAGAAGAAGAACCAGTCCAGAGCCCCGCCAATCGATTTCGTCGAATCAGCCGACCACCGCAATCGGCGCCGACAGATCCGTACCGGAACCATCGCGTCGCATATCAGGCTTCGGCAATTCCACAGGAGCGCCACTTTGCGTGGAAGCATGCAACGGATACGCGCCCACGAACGCGAGAATCAACGTATCCTGCCCCTTGAGGAATCGCTGCGAACGCACGCCACCCGTACCACGGCCCTTCGTCGGATACATCTCCAACGGCGTGACCTTCGCGGCACCGTTTTCAGTGCCAGGCAACGCTTCGGAATCGCCGGCAACCGTCAACACCACGGCTCCGGAAGCGGAGAACAGTCTATTCTCGCCTTCTTCGTAATTCCATGTCACCTTGCCGTCAGGCACCACCGCGAACGCGGCCGCCGAACACCCCTCAGCCAGACGAATGCCCGCCATGCCGCCAGCGGTACGGCCCTGCGGACGCACATTCTTCGCTTCGAACGTCAACAACGAGGAATCGGTGGACACAAACACCAGACGATCCTCATCACGGGCTTCGGCAGCGGCAAGCACTTCGTCATCATCCTTCAAATCGATGACGCTCCACGAATCCATTGTGGTCGGAGATTCACGGTTCCAACGCTTGACCACGCCGTTGCGGGTGCCCAACGCCAAAGGAACAAGCTGACCGTCGTCATCCGTGGACGGCATATCAATCGCAGCAATCACCCGTTCGCCGCGGATCGGATCGGTGTTCTCCGTCATGCCCAGCAGTTCCTCGGCCTTCACACCACCCGTGACACTGAGCGGCCCATCCGCGGAAACCTTCGGCAATTCGACCACATGGGCCAGCACCAGACGACCCGCTGAAGTAACCAAGCCGTATGAGGAACGTGTGGACGTGCGGAACATCGAAACGATCTGATCATCCTTGGCGCGTCCGCCGGAAGCCGAACGATTCTCCCAACGTTCCACCGCATCCTCGGAAGTGCGTGCGATCAGGCCCGTGGCGGACAGCATCACCGCGCACGGCTCGTCATCAATCTGCAGAGCCGATGCGGTGGCATTCTCATCGCCGGCCTTCTTTGCGGCCTTTGCGGCTGCGGCGACATCGGCCGCTGCGGAGGATACGGTCGCGGCGGCGCGCGCGGCAGCCATCGCGTTGCAGAGACGCCATCATCGCCATGCGCCACAACAGGCGTCAAATTGCCTTCCTCATCCTCATCCAGCAGCACCGTGCGCCGGGGAGTGCCGTATTTGGCCACGGCGTCATCCATTCGTCAATGACCACGCCGTCAAGCGCCTCATCGGAAGCAAGAATGCGTTCAAGCTCTTCGATACGCCGCTTCAGATCGTCGCGTTCCGCCTCAAGCTCGATACGACTCATCTTGGTCAGACGGCGCAGCCGCAAGTCAAGAATGTACTGTGCCTGAATCTCGTCCAGATCGAATACGGCGATAAGCTTTGTTTTCGCGGCCTCGGCATCATCAGAAGAGCGAATCACCTGAATGACTTCATCGATGTCCACCATGGCGAGCAGCAAGCCCTCCACCAAGTGCAGCCGCTCAAGCGCCTTCTTCCTGCGGAATTCACTGCGTCGGCGGATCACCACACGACGATGGTCCACCCACACCTGAAGCATTTCCTTCAATCCCATGGTGTGCGGACGGCCATTGACCAACGCCACATTGTTGATGGTGAAATTGTCCTGCAACGGCGTGTGCTTGAACAGCTGCGCCAACACCGCGTTCGGATCGAACCCGGTTTTGATTTCGATGACGAGGCGCGTGCCGTTATGCCGGTCAGTCAGATCGATGGCACCGGAAATGCCGTCCAGCTTACGGTTCTTCACACCTTCGGAAATACGTTCCAACACACGTTCCGGACCCACCATGAACGGCAGTTCCGTCACGACGATGGCCTTTTTGCGAGCCGTCACGTTTTCGATATGCGTCACGGAACGCGTGGTCAACGCGCCACGACCCGTCTCGTACGCCTCGCGGATGCCCTTGCGGCCCACAATCACGCCGCCGCCCGGCCAATCCGGACCCGGCACGTAGCGCATCAACTCCTCTAACGTCGCGTCGGGATGGCGCATAAGATGCTTGGCCGCAGCCACCACCTCGCCAAGATTGTGCGTGGCCATATTCGTGGCCATGCCGACGGCAATGCCGGAACCACCATTGACCAGCAGGTTCGGAATCGCGGCAGGCAGCACAGTCGGCTCCTGAAGCTTGTTATCGTAATTCGGCGTGAAATCGACGGTATTTTCGGCGATATCGGCATTCATGCCCAACGCGGCCGGCGCCATACGAGCCTCGGTATAACGAGAAGCAGCAGGACCGTCATCGAGAGAACCGAAATTGCCGTGACCGTCCACCAATGGCAGCCGCATCGCGAACGGCTGCGCCAAACGTACCATCGCCTCGTAAATCGCGGAATCGCCATGCGGATGGAGCTTGCCCATCACTTCGCCAACCACACGCGCCGACTTCATATACGGCCGGTCCGGATTGAGGCTCATCTGACCCATCTGATAGATGATGCGTCGTTGCACCGGCTTGAGACCGTCCCTGGCATCAGGCAGCGCTCGGGCGTAAATCACCGAATACGCGTATTCGAGGAACGACTTGCTCATTTCCTCGTTCAACGGCGTTTCGACGATGTTCTCCTTGACCGTACGCGGGTCAAAGGCTGGTTTTGCCGGTTTGCGGTGCGACACCATGCGGTGGTTCTCCTCACGGAAAGGTTATGGTAATCAACCTAGCAATATTACCAGCTGGTACTGCCGCGGTGCTTGAATGGGAACCATGAGTGTTGAAGTGCCCGAAATCGACCAGCTGCTAGCCATGACCAGTCCGGCACGATATGGCGACGAACTGCCGGATGAGGGCAGCCGCGGCGGTGCTCTCCACCTATCCTCGGTACTTCCCGCCATTTCCAGCGCCATCGGGCATCCGATTCCAACGGCCATCCATGCCGATCCGAAACGACTCCAAGAGGCACTTGGCCTGCCGGACGCGCGTTCGGCAGTCGTGGTCCTGGTGGACGGTCTCGGATATTGGAACATCAATATGAGATTGGGGCATTCACCCTATCTACGGTCGCTGATGGCGGATGGCGTTAACCAGCGGCCAATCGCCACATGCATGCCCAGCACCACCGTGGCCGCCATGTCCACGTTCGGCACCGGCACATGCCCCGGATTAACCGGCATGACGGGGTATACGCAGCTCAATCCCGACAATGGCGAAATCTGCCAGCTCATCTCTTTCAAAAACGCGCCCGCACCGCTGAAACTGCAACAGCAGCCGACCATATTCGAACGATTGGCGGAACAGGACGTTCGCGTCACCAGTTCGGGACTGCCGAAATTCGCGTTCTCCGCGTTGACTCAGGCGGCGTTACGTGGCAGCGACTACATCTCCAATGACGATCCACGCCGACGTATCATGACCGCGGCGAAAGCGGCGAACACGCCCGGACTGACATACGTGTACCTGCGCGACGCGGACAAGATCGGACACAATTACGGCTGGGACTCCGACAAGTGGATCGGCACATATGAGCGTGTCGACGCCCAGTTGTCTTTGCTGCGTCGAAGTGTGCCGAAGAACACGCTGATCGTCATCGTGGCGGATCATGGCATGATAACCGCCGACCCGGAAGCCTGCATCGACATAGCGTCCGAACCCCAGCTGATGCGGGGCGTCGCGAATGTCGGTGGTGAACCACGCTGTGTCATGCTTTATGGCGAGGATGGCGAGAATCCGGAGGACATCGCCGCTCGTTGGCGTGACGTGCTGGGGGAGCGCGCCCAGGTGCGCACCCGCCGGCAGGCAATCGAGGAAGGCGTCTACGGACCAGTCGATGAACGCGTCAAGTCGATGATCGGCGATGTGGTCGTCTCCGCTGCGGGCTCTACCACCATTGTCGATTCCCGCACACAGGCGGAGAAGGCGATGCATCTGCCCAGCGTGCACGGGTCGCTGACCTACATGGAATCTGATATTCCATGCCTGATTGACGTGGCTTGATCGAATGATCCGAACGTCTGAACGGATGTTGCCGTGGGATGTTAGGGAACGTTAATCAGTCACCGAACAGAATTTCATCCCAACTCGGCACTGCGGAGCGTCCTGCACGGCGCTTCGATTTGGTGGTGCTCTGACTATGAGGATCGGATGATGCCGTCTTGGACTTATCGGACTGCTTCTCGCCGGCGGATTGCGTGTTTTGCGAGTTTTGGGCAGGTTCCGTCGTTGAAGGGGCGGGGGACTGCGTCGTCGCGATTTCCGGACGGTTCGGCAGCGGAACGGTCGCCGATGACTGAGTCTCAACGGTGGTCTTGATATTCGTGGCTTGTGGTGCAACCGGTTCCGGAGCATTCCAAGCAGACACCGTCTGTTCGATACGTGCGGAACGTGCGGAATCGCCCGGCAAATTCAATGATGCGAGAAAATTCTGGTCGACCTGCTTCTCGGCGTGTCCTTCCGTCGTCGTGTCTTGCTCGCCGATGAGCTTGCGTGCCGTTGCGTTCAGACAGTTGACCGCGTTGTCATGCATGTTCCAAGACCATTCCGCACGGGCGGCATGACCTGCGGAATCGAACTCCGCGGTAATCTTCCACGGTTCCAAACCGCGTCTGGTGGCCTTCCACCGCACATCCTCCAACCGTACGTGGGCTGCGGCGAAAGTGCGTTCGATCAGTTCGGAAAGCGTGCGCACACGGCTTTCCTTCGGCGCGGGAACCGCCAGGAACTGTTCGATCGCATATTGCTTTTCGGTTTCCACCGCCGCCGAGAAACGCCGAACAAGCGCTTCGCTCAACGAATATCGCTCCGCCACGCGGGTCGGATTGGCTCCGGCTCGAATCAAGGATTGGATTTGGGAGATCGGCAGCGTGGAAGGCGCTTGCTGCTGACGCTCCTCTTGGGTTTCGGTGCGAATCTGTTTTGCCTCCAAAATGGCTCTTTCAAGCGCTTCATCGACCTTGACGGCGAATTTGCCGGCACCTGAAACAAAGACGAGCTCACCGGTTTCACTCACATGATCGAACCGTGCATCTTCGAGCGCATTCTCAGGCACAACACACCACTTTCCCTTAGATTTTTCTATTAATTCTATTGTGCCCACGTGTCGGATTTTACGAGTATTTCAATTCGTGTATCCTAGCGGGGGAAAAGTCATGTATTCTATGGCGCATAAGCACCATAGATGACGAAAGGAATCTCGATGGCACAGGATTATGATTCCCCGCGCAACAAAGACGAGGACGAGGAGTCGCTCCAGGCTTTGAGCAAGGGTTCTCAGAACAATTCCAACGATATGGACGATGACGAGAACGCCATTGCCGAAGACTACGAGCTGCCGGGCGCGATTTGAGCAATGAGGACGCTTCGGTGACCGTCATTCCGATGCAGGGCGACGAGTTCATCTGCTCCGAATGCTTCCTGGTGAAGCATCGCAGCCAGCTTGCCTACACTACCGACGACGGACAGCCGGTATGCAAGGAGTGTGCGGCCTGATGGCGTTCGACGAGGCATACAACGAGCCGGAAAACGTCGAGGTTCTGGTAAAGTCGCTGGATCCCGGGCAGCCGGCTCAGCTGCATTACGCCCATGCCGGAGATGCCGGTGCCGATCTGCGCACCACCGAAGAAGTGACGTTGAAGCCGTTCCAGCGGGCGCTGGTGCCCACGGGAGTGGCAATCGCATTGCCTGCCGGCTATGTGGCGCTGGTGCATCCGCGTTCGGGACTCGCCGTCAAGCAGGGCGTCACGGTGCTTAACGCGCCGGGAACCATCGACGCTGGGTACCGTGGCGAAATCAAGGTGCCGTTGATCAACCTCGATCCGGAACGCGCCGTGACGTTCCATCCGGGCGACCGCATCGCACAGCTGGTCATCCAACGCTACGTCGAGGCAAAATTCATCGAGGCGCAGACCCTGCCCGGATCCGACCGCGCGGAACGTGGCTTCGGATCAACCGGCGTTGCGTCCTGACGGGACTGCAATACACAAAGACCGAGGATGTATCCGGCCCGTGCAACACGCGGCCGGATACATCCGTCATATGGTGATGCGCGGGTACTATAGGGTACATTCCAAGCGAGGAGGAGCGAAATGAGCGACATGGATCATGAGGTTCGTTCGGCCAGAATGTTGGGCTGCGAGATCAGCACGAATCCGCTTGACCCGCTTGAACCAATCCTCAAGATGTGCGAATACCACCATCCCGACGAGGACATGAGCATTCTCGCGAGAGCCTACCGGCGCGCCGTCAACCAGCATTCGTCGCAACGGCGTAAATCCGGCGAGCCGTACATCATCCATCCGCTTGCAGTGGCGCAGATCCTCGCCGATCTTGGCATGGGGCCGCTGGTTGTGGCAGCGGGCCTTCTGCACGACACAGTGGAGGACACCGACTACACGCTCGACGAATGCCGCGCCGAATTCGGCGACACGGTGACCGGCCTGGTGGACGGCGTCACGAAGCTTTCCAAAATGGAATACGGCGATTCCGCCCAGGCCGAGACCATCCGCAAAATGGTGGTGGCGATGAGCCGCGACGTGCGCGTGCTGGTGGTCAAGCTCGCCGACCGTGTGCACAACGCCCGTACATGGCGTTACGTCAAGCAGTCGAATGCGCAGAAAAAGGCACGTGAAACGCTGGATGTGTATGCGCCGCTCGCCAACCGTCTTGGCATGAACGCCATCAAAACCGAGTTGGAAGAACTCAGCTTCAAGGTTCTGTATCCGAAGATCTACAACGAGATTGTGGTATTGGTGGCCCGTCGCGCCGGACAACGCGACGTGTACCTGAAGCAGATTCTCGCCGAAATCAATGAGGATCTCGACGAACAGCACATCAAAGCCTATGTGACGGGCCGTCCGAAGGACTACTTCTCCATTTACCAGAAGATGATCGTGCGCGGGCACGATTTCGCCAACATTTATGATTTGGTGGGCGTGCGTATCATCGTCGACACGATTCAGGACTGCTATGCGGCGTTGGGTGCCGTGCATGCGCGGTGGAACCCTGTTCCCGGCCGTTTCAAAGACTATATCGCCATGCCGAAGCTCAACATGTACCAGAGCCTGCACACCACGGTGGTCGGTCCCGGCGGCAAGCCGGTGGAGATTCAGATCCGCACGTGGGACATGCACCGCCGCGCGGAATTCGGCATCGCTGCGCATTGGAAGTACAAGGAGAACGGCCAAGCCGGACGCGCGTTGAGCTCGCCTGACAAGTCCGACCGCAAGCGTGGCGAAAACCAGGAGCTGAGCGAGGCCGACAACCTCAAATGGATTCAGCAACTTGCCGACTGGACGAGCGAAACGCCGGATTCCGACGAATTCCTTGGCTCCCTCAAAGAGGATTTGGGCGCGGCAGAGGTCTACGTGTTCACGCCGAAAGGCAAGATCGTCTCGCTTCCCGCCGAAGCCACTCCGATTGATTTCGCTTATGCGGTGCACACCGAAGTCGGTCACCGTACCATGGGTGCGCGCGTGAACGGACGATTGGTGCCGCTTGATACCAAGCTCGAGAATGGCGATACCGTTGAAATATTGACATCCAAGTCCGAATCCGCAGGTCCGTCGCGTGATTGGCTGAGCTTCGCCAAGAGCCCGAAGGCACGCAACAAGATTCGTCAATGGTTCAGCAAGGAACGCCGTACCGAAGCCGTCGAGGAAGGCCGTGACGAGCTGACGCGCGCCATGCGCAAGCGCAACCTGCCAATCACCACGCTGCTGACTCCGGAAGCATTGGTGGGCGTCGCCGACGAGTTGAACCTTGCCAACGCGGAAGCCGTGTTCGTGGCGATTGGTGATGGCCAGATCTCCACGCAGAACGTCATCTCGCATCTGGTCCGTGACGCGGGCAGCGACGAGGTGGATGAGGAAGTCGAGCAGGAGGCGTTGCCGCTCAAGCAGGTGGAGCGTACCAAGAAGACCACCAGCTCGTTGGGTATCTCCGTCAAGGGCGTGGGGGACATCTGGGTCAAGCTGGCCCGATGCTGCATGCCGGTTCCTGGAGACAAGATCATCGGCTTCATCACCCGCAACCAAGGCGTGTCCGTGCATCGCGTGGACTGCCAGAACATGCTCGAACTGGAGAAACGCCAGCCCGAACGTGTGGTGGATGTGCAGTGGACCAGCACCAAGGGCGTGTTCATGGTCAAGATCCAGGTCGAGGCGCTTGACCGTCCGCATCTGCTGAGCGATGTGACACGCGTGCTGTCCGACCACGGCGTGAACATTATCTCCGGCTCGATTTCCACCGGCACCGACCGCGTGGCCACCAGCCAATTCAGCTTCGAAATGGCCGATCCGCAGCATCTGAACACTCTGCTCGCCGCCGTGCGTAAAATCGAAGGCGTGTTCGACGTGTACCGCATCACCGGCGCGAAGGATTCCGCGGAGCCGCGACTGCGCAAAATGTGATGTTGACGAATCACATAAGCCGGTGATTGCAAGCAAACGCCTCTATAAATAAAATGAAGAAAGCCCCTCAATCGAGGGGCTTCCCTATATTGTACGGCTGTGCGGGAAACGCTTACTTGAGCACTTCCACGGACACGATGCCGACCGGCTCGGTCGGACGGTCCATGCGATCGGTGTTCACGGCTTCGAGCTTGTCGACCACTGCCTTGGAATCGTCATCCGCAACCTCGCCGAAGATGGTGTGGTGGCCGTCGAGCCACGGGGTCGGCACGGTGGTGATGAAGAACTGGGAACCGTTGGTGCCGTGGATCTTGCCGTCCATGCCACGACGCAGGCCGGCGTTCGCCATGGCCAGCAGGTACGGGTGGTCGAACTTCAGATCAGGAACAATTTCATCGTCGAAGTCGTAGCCCGGGCCGCCGGTGCCGTTGCCCAGCGGGCAGCCACCCTGAATCATGAAATCCTTGATGATGCGGTGGAAGGTTAGACCGTTGTAGAACGGCTCATGGGAAGGCTGGCCGGTCATCGGATCGATCCATTCCTTCTCGCCGGTGGCAAGGCCGAGGAAATTGGCCACGGTTTCCGGGGTTTCGTCGTCGAACAGGTTGATTTTGATGTCACCTTCGGAGGTGCGCATGATAATGGTAGTCATGGTCCTAAGTGTCTCATGGGCTTGAGACCGGGTGGGAATGCTGCGGCTCTTGCTATCGTGCGTATGAGCCGCAAGCGCTATGCCAAACTTGCGGCTCATTCTAGATAAAAACTAGTCTGGATTTACCAGGCAGATTTGGTTATCTAATTATTGTTATTACTCTTTATGGGCGGATAACCATAATATACGGAATCGTAATGCGGTGAAGAAGTATTGTATTTTAACAACGTGTATGATTTCTGCCTCACCAAACTTTTGTAATATTTTTTTGCTAGACTGGCTGGTGTATTTGATGGCCCCAGCGTCAACTTTACTGCTGCTACTGGCAATTGAATCCAAAATTTTTGAAGCGAAAGTAGAACAGTTGGTAAGATAACCCCATTTATCGTTATTTTTTAATATTAGTATTTACTGTATTTTAAATCAATTTGCCTTAAGGGTAATTGAATGGAAACATTCTGAAGATTAATACCATTGGAATTAAGCTTCGAATCAAGATTGAGCCACAGACCCTTATGTTCTCTACTGACATCTACAGATTCATCCCAAGTGCTTGCTGTTATAGATTTACCATCAGCAACGTTAATCCCAGCAATGTTTACCGTAGAACCAGACAGGTTGTGATCATAAGCCAAGAATGACCGAGATTCGTGAAACTAGATGATGAGCCAGATCCTGTAGTGGAATAAATCCACAGTAAAGCTACAGCCTCTGCAGCGCGCGTTTTTGTAATTAGCGCCCCGAGAAGGAGATGAGATAATTCTCAGATCTTCGTTATCTGAG